>VFQP010000629.1_pt1 | contig 61033 bp, 54 predicted proteins | sample 3512351 | NCBI WGS metagenome assembly VFQP01 (sample SAMN10412372, study PRJNA504923) | tailings metagenome | isolation source: Relicate 1 Philex TSF1 revegetated site | place: Philippines: Tuba, Benguet | collected 2017-08-29 | reverse complement strand
ACCAGAAAGCCATGGGTACGTGCACGACGGGTTTTGGATGGTTGATAGGTACGTTTCATTAGTTAGCTCCTGCGCCAAGGTGGGAATAAATCCCGGCAATTAAAATGCGTTTTCGGCAACACAGTTTTTACAGCTGAAATTTGCCGATTTCAAAAACCCTTAATTAAACATGAATTTGGTTAAGTATGTCAATGATTTTTTTTATATTTTTATATATGCAGGCTGTGGATAACTCATGCTAAAACGTTTAGAATGTACCCAGTTAATCCTGCTGTCTCACGGCACTGATAACCACTTCTGCCACTCTTTCCTGGCACATAACTAAATAAACGCAAACGTCTTCAGGCATTCATGCCAGGAGAATGCTTTTTGCAAATATCGAAAACACTGGAGCAATGGAAAACTTTTGGGCGCATTGTCTGCTGAAGTTCGAACAGGAACTGTCAGCACAACAATACAATACCTGGATCAAACCGCTGAGGGCACGCGTGAATGGCCAGGCTGTGCAAATTGTTGCGCCTAACAAGTTTGTAATGCAGTGGGTGAAAAGCAAGTTTTTCAATCGTATAGAAACCATCGCGCATGAGCTATCCAATAGCGTCATGGTTGAACTGGTGGTAGATAGCAGTATCCTCCAAACAGAACCTCCCCTGGTGAATCCAGGCACTGACAAACCGGCCATCACTTTAGATACGGGTGTGCTGGAAAAGCCTCTGGCTAAATCCCAGGCCAAAACACCTGAAAAGCCGGCAGAAAAAAAACCTTTCCCCAGCCGTGGTCCGGTCAAAAACAGCAAGGCCGAAAAGAACAGCGGCCTCAATGACAGTTTCTTGTTTGACAATTACGTCACCGGCCGTGCCAACCAGCTGGCAAGGGCAGCAGCGATCCAGGTCGCAGGGAATCCCGGCCAGGCTTATAACCCTTTATTTATTTATGGCGGGGTAGGGCTGGGCAAAACCCACTTGTTGCAAGCGATCGGTAATGAACTGAAAAAGATCAAGCCGGAAGCCAATATCCGCTACCTGCATGCCGAACGCTACGTATCTGACGTGGTGAAAGCCTATGAGAACAAGGCATTTGACGAATTCAAGCAACAATATCATTCACTGGATCTGTTGCTGATCGATGATATCCAGTTCTTTGCCAAGAAAACACGCACCCAGGAAGAGTTTTTCTACGCGTTCAATACGCTGATCGAAGAAAAAAAACAGATCGTCATCACCTGTGATACCTATCCCAAGGAGATCGCGGATATGGATGAACGTCTGCGCACCCGGTTCAGCTGGGGCCTGACCGTTGCGGTAGAGCCGCCGGAACTGGAAATGCGGGTCGCGATCCTGCGCAAGAAAGCCGAAACGCTAAAGATCAACCTGCATGAAGATGTCGCCTTTTTCGTCGCCAAGCAGATACGTTCAAGCGTACGTGAGCTGGAAGGCGCCCTCAACCGTATTATCGCCATGGCCAACTTTACCGGGCATGCCATTGATGTGCATCTTGCCAAAGATGCCCTGCGCGACCTGATCGCGGTACGCGGCCGCCAGATCACCATAGAGAATATACAAAAGACTGTCGCAGACTATTACAAGATAAAAGTCAGCGATATGTTCAGTAAAAAACGCTCGCGTAATGTTGCCCGTCCACGCCAGGTGGCGATGTCGCTGGCCAGGGAACTCACCAACCACAGCTTCCCCGAAATCGGCGAAGCGTTTGGCGGACGTCACCATACTACTGTGATGCACGCTTGCGATGAAATTGAACAATTACGCCTGAATGACCAGACACTGGCACGTGACATCGGGTTTTTAACCCAGGTGATCAGGGACTAGTAATGATGATTTATCGTTAGGGTAGAGAAACAAAAGCTGTGGATAAGGTGCGAAAGAACTGTGTTTAAATATTGCGTATAGACAGGATAAATTCAGTTTACAATACCAGGCACAAACCGTGCAGATTTAAACCGCAATTTATGCACAAGCAAACAGGGTAACAAGTATTTGAATTAAAAAGGTTTTTTTAGTTACCCACAAATAAGCGTTACATTACTATTAATCTTATCTTTTATATATTGAAATAAAGTTATTAATCAGGTCAGGCCATGCAAATCAAAATCAGCCGTGAAGTATTGCTAAAACCACTTAACAATGTCACAGGAATTGTAGAGCGTAGACATACGTTACCTATTCTTTCCAACTTGCTGATTAACATCAAACAGCAGGAAATGCATTTGACAGCCACCGATCTGGAAATGCAGATTTCGCTTAAAGTGAACAGTGGTGTTGAAGGCGAGTTGAGTACAACGATTTCAGCAAAAAAATTGCTGGATATCTGCCGTTCGTTGCCTGACAGCACCACCATAGAAATGAACAATCAGGATAACCGCATCACCCTGAAAGCAGGAAAGAGCCGATTCAACCTGCAAACCCTGCCGGCAGCGGATTACCCATTGATGAGTAAAGCCAGTGGACAAAATATCAGCTTCAGCCTGGCACAATCAGAATTGAAACGCTTGCTGAAGCAAGTAGAATTCGCGATGGCGCAGCAGGATATCCGTTATTACCTGAACGGTTTGCTGCTGGAAGTACAAGGCAATCAGCTGCATGTAGTGGGTACCGATGGTCACCGTTTGAGTTACACCAACACCACGCTGGATCAGGAGTTTGAAAAAACCGAAGTCATCCTGCCACGCAAAACGGTACTGGAACTGACCAAGCTGCTGGATGAACAATCCGAAGCGCCGGTGGTGATTGATTTGCTGAACGGCCAGGTCAGTTTCGAATTCGGGGATATCCAGCTGATCAGCAAAGTCATCGATGGTAAATTCCCTGATTACAACCGCGTGATCCCGAACGGACATCAGAACACATTCGAAGTGAACCGACTGGCGATCTTGAGCGCACTGCAACGCGCATCTATCCTGTCCAATGAAAAATACCGCAGTATCCGTATGGTGATCACCAATGGCCAGCTCAAATTGATCAGCACCAATACCGAGCAGGAAGAAGCCGAGGAAGAACTGGATATTGATTACAGCAAAGTACCGCTGGATATAGGCTTTAATGTAACTTACCTGATCGATGTACTGAATAATATCGGCGATGAAAGCATCCAGTTTGCGTTTGCTGATGCCAATAGCAGTTGCCTGATCACTACCGCCAGCGATGCCGACTATAAATACGTTGTCATGCCAATGCGCATATAATGCAGATTTACCGATAAGAATTTACCCTGTTTCACGTGAAACAGAGTTTTGTATTTTAATTTCATAAAGAAACTTTGTTATGGCACAGCCACAAGAATATAACTCAGACAGTATCAAGATTTTGGAAGGTCTGGACGCAGTACGCAAACGTCCAGGCATGTATATCGGTGACACGTCAGATGGTTCCGGCTTGCACCATATGGTGTTTGAAGTACTGGATAACGCAATCGATGAAGCGTTGGCAGGTCATTGTGATGACATTAAAGTGATCATTCATCCGGATAATTCCATCAGTATTTCCGATAACGGCCGCGGGATCCCGACCGATATCAAGGATGACGACAAACACGAACCAAAGCGTTCGGCGGCTGAAATCGTGATGACCGAGTTGCATGCCGGCGGCAAGTTCGACCAGAATTCCTACAAGGTATCAGGCGGTTTGCATGGCGTGGGCGTCTCTGTGGTCAATGCCTTGTCTGACTGGTTGAAGTTGAAGATTTACCGCAAAGGCCTGGTACACCAGATGGAATTCCATAGAGGGGTGCCGCAAGCGCCTTTGGCTGTCACCGGCACTACCGACAAGAAAGGGACAGAAGTACATTTCCTGGCTTCTGTGGATACGTTCACACTGGTGGAATACCATTTTGAAATCCTGGCCAAGCGTATCCGCGAACTTTCTTTCCTGAACAACGGCGTCAAGATCGAATTGATAGACCAGCGCACCGGCAAGTCAGAAAACTTTGCCTTCAGCGGTGGTGTGAAAGGGTTTGTAGAATACATGAACCGCTCCAAGAGCGTATTGCACCCGAAAGTCTTTTACGCCATGGGTGAAAAAGACGGCATGACGGTGGAAGTCGCCATGCAATGGAACGACAGTTACTCCGAGACCGTGCAATGTTTCACCAACAACATTCCACAACGTGATGGCGGAACCCACCTGACCGGTTTGCGTACCGCGATGACGCGTACCCTGAACCAGTACATTGAGCAAAACGAGTTTGCTAAAAAAGCCAAGGTTGAAACCACAGGCGACGATATGCGTGAAGGCATCACTTGTGTGTTGTCCGTCAAGGTGCCGGATCCTAAATTCTCTTCACAGACCAAGGACAAACTGGTTTCCAGCGAAGTGCAACCGGTAGTGTCCGAGATCGTGGCTGCCAAGCTGGCCGAATTCCTCGAAGAAAACCCTAACGATGCCAAAATCGTCTGCGGCAAGATCGTAGAAGCGGCGCGTGCACGTGAGGCTGCCCGGAAAGCGCGTGAAATCACACGCCGCAAAGGCGTGATGGACACCATGGGCTTGCCGGGTAAGCTGGCGGATTGCCAGGAAAAAGATCCTTCCTTGTGCGAAATCTACTTGGTCGAGGGTGACTCCGCGGGCGGTTCAGCCAAACAGGGCAGGGACCGTAAAAACCAGGCCATCCTGCCGCTCAAGGGTAAGATCCTTAACGTGGAAAAAGCGCGTTTCGACAAGCTGCTGGGCTCACAGGAAATCGCCACGCTGATCACCGCTTTGGGTACCGGCATAGGCAAAGCCGATTTCAATGTAGAAAAACTGCGTTACCACCGCATCATCATCATGACCGATGCTGACGTCGACGGTGCCCACATCCGTACCTTGCTGCTGACCTTCTTCTATCGCCAGATGCCGGAACTGGTAGAGCGCGGCCATATCTACATTGCGCAGCCACCGTTGTACAAAGTCAAACAGGGCCGCGACGAGCGTTACCTGAAAGACGAACACGAGCTGGACGAATACCTGCTGAATTCAGCACTGAAAGGTGCCGAGTTGTTGACCCGTGAAGGTGGCAACGTGTTGAAAGACGACGCACTGAACAGCATCGCCAAACAAATGGTGCTGACTGAAGCGGTGATCCGCCGTATCGCCAACCTGTATGACGAAAGCGTATTGCGCGCCATCCAGGACCTGGGTGACCTGGACCTGGGTACAGAAGCTGCGGCTAACGAAGCTGCCGGTAAACTGCGTCCTATCCTGGGTGCGATCGGCTCGGAAGTAATCGTAGCGCAGGACACAGAAACCAGCGCCTACCGCCTGGAAGTAAATAAATATGTGCACGGTAACCTGCAAAGCTGCGTCATCGATGCCGAGTTCCTCGGCAGTGGCGATTACCGCCAGATCAACCGCACTTCGCAAATGGTCAACAACCTGCTGGGTGAAGGCGCACTGATCAAGCGTGGCGAAAAAGAGCAGAAAGTCAGCACGTTCAAACAGGCACTGGACTGGTTGCTGGGCGAAGCCAAACACAACCTGAATATCCAGCGCTATAAAGGCCTGGGCGAAATGAACCCGGAACAGTTGTGGGAGACTACCATGGACCCGACCGTGCGCCGCCTGCTCAAGGTGCAGATCGAAGATGCCATCGGTGCCGATGAGATCTTCACTACGCTGATGGGCGACAATGTGGAACCGCGTCGCGCGTTTATCGAAAGCAATGCATTGAGCGTCAGCTCACTGGATGTATAAAACTACTCCTCCTGTGGACTGACAATAAAAAAGCTCCTTCGGGAGCTTTTTTATTCATATGACCAATCTCAATGAACCATACCCCTGCCCAATATAAAGCCAACCTGATCGGTTTGAGCGCCGTGCTGATGTGGAGCATCACTGTTGGCCTGTTCAGAAGCGTGGCTGAAATCTTTGGTCCGGTTGCCGGTGCTGCCATCATATTCAGCATCGCCGCCTTGTTTGCCAATGTGATCATAGGCGCGCCCAGGCTGAAAATATTCCCAAAAGCATATCTATGGGCAGGCGGCAGCCTGTTCGTGTTGTACGAGGTGTTGCTGGCACTTTCTATAGGGTCTGCTACCGACAGGGGGCAAGCACTTGAACTGGGTATGATCAATTACCTGTGGCCCAGCCTGACCATCGTGTTCGCGGTGATCGCCGGCCAGCAACGCGGGCACTGGTTGTTGCTGCCGGCCATGGCACTCTGTTTATGCGGCATCGGCTGGGTGATGACAGGTGATCGGGCATGGTCTGTGGCGACATTCCTGAATAATATCCAGCAAAACCCTGTTGGTTATGGCATGGCCTTTTGTGCAGCGATTACCTGGGCGGCGTATTCCGTGTTTACCCGGCGTGTCGGCAAAGGTGTGAATGGTGTGCCGTTTTTTCTGCTGGTCACAGCTGGCATTTTATGGCTGGCCTATGGTTTAAGTGACCACGCTGGGCTGGTGTTCGATCAGGCGGGTCTGATCCAGGCGGTGGTCATGGGCATATGCATGGCGACTGCCTATTCTTGCTGGAATCACGGTATCCAGCATGGCAACCTGGTAGTGCTGGCAACGCTGTCCTATTTCACCCCGGTGTTGTCAGTGTTACTGGCTAGCCTGTGGCTAGATGTACGCCCAGCTTCAGGATTTATGGCCGGGGTAGGGCTGGTGACACTAGGCTCGCTATTAAGCGGTTGGGCAAGCAGAAAATCTTAGGCTTAGCGGAAATCTTTAGCTTGAATTTTTTAGCTGAAGCGGGAACACTGACGCTTGCATCACAAGGTCAATCAACCCGATTAAAGTCATTATTAACCGAGAACCTAGCCGCTGCAGCAAGGTCTTAATTCTGTTCGTTTTATCAAGCAACCACCACCCTTCAAAAGACCCGTATGGAGCTCAAGCAAAAACTCGAAATTCTGGCCGACGCGGCCAAATACGACGCTTCATGTGCATCCAGCGGGACGGACAAGCGCACTTCCAGTGACGGCAAGGGCATAGGTTCCACCACCGGCATGGGCATATGCCACAGCTACGCGCCAGACGGTCGTTGTATCTCCTTGTTGAAAATCCTGCTCACCAATTTCTGTGTCTACGACTGTGTCTATTGCGTCAACCGCGTCAGCAGCAATGTGCCGCGTGCGCGTTTCACTGTCGAGGAAGTGGTCAACCTCACCCTGAGTTTCTACCGTCGCAACTATATCGAAGGCCTTTTCCTTAGCTCAGGCATTATCCGTAACCCGGATTACACCATGGAGCAGGTAGTGGAAGTGGCGCGCGTACTACGCGAAGTGCATGACTTCCGGGGTTACATCCACCTCAAAACCATACCGGATGCCAGCCCGGAACTGATGGCGCGTGCCGGGCTGTATGCCGACCGCCTCAGCATCAATGTCGAGCTGCCTACCATCGCCAGCCTGCATACGCTGGCACCGGAAAAGGATGGTCAGGCGATACGCCGTTCCATGGGGCAATTGCGGCTCAAGATAGACGAGAGCAAGGATAAGTCGCTGACCGGCAAAAGGCCAAAACGCTTTGCGCCTGGGGGCCAAAGCACGCAGATGATCGTCGGTGCGGATACTACCGATGACCGTGCCATCCTTGATACCAGTGCCAATCTTTATGGCGCGTTCCGCTTGCGCCGCGTTTATTACTCGGCTTTCAGCCCTATCCCGGATGCCAGCAAAGTGCTGCCGCTGAAAGCACCGCCGCTGGTGCGCGAACACCGGCTGTACCAGGCGGACTGGCTGTTACGCTTTTACGGTTTTGATGCCGACGAAATCGTCACCGGGCAGGATGGCATGCTGGATCTGGATGTAGACCCGAAAACAGCCTGGGCGCTGCAACACAGGGAGCAGTTTCCGGTAGACCTTAACCGTGCGGTTAAGGCCATGCTGCTGCGCGTCCCTGGGCTGGGTGTGACCAGCGTAGACCGCATATTGGCTGCGCGCAGGGTGCGCACCATACGTTATGAAGATCTGGCCCGTTTGCGGGTGTCGCTGAAAAAGGTGCTGCCGTTTGTCCTGCTGCCGGATTATCATCCCGGACGCAGCCTGGATGACAACAACCTGGAACAACGCTTGCAGCAGTCTGTGTCACCCCAACAGTTCGGCCTGTTTTAAACCTTCCAGTATGCCATTCTGGACTATATGCAGATAATCCGTCTCGCCAGTCAGACCGATTTCGAAGGCTGGCGCGATGCTGCGCGAAACTGTCTGACGCAAGGCGTAGCGCCTGAACATCTGGAATGGCGAGTGGGACAGGAAAGCACAGGGCTATTTGATACGCCGGAACGGGTGACGGATGCTGCGCAAAGCCGGCAAGCTGATCAAGCCTTATCGGATCATCCACCATCTGAGTTTGCAAGCAAACAGTATAAAGTCCCGCGAGATTTTATCGAGCTTTGCCGCAAGGCTATCCTGCACAGTGACCCGGCGCGTTTTGGCCTGTTATACCGCCTGCTATGGCGGCTGCAACAGGAACCCAAACTGTTGCAGGTCTCGTTCGATGCGGATGTGGCACGCGTACAGGCCATGGTTAAAGCCATCCGTCGCGATCTGCACAAGATGAAAGCGTTTGTACGTTTCCGCGAGATAGAGATGGATGGTGAAGAATCGGAATTCGTCGCCTGGTTCGAGCCCAGCCATCATATCGTGCAAGCTTCAGCACCGTTTTTCACCGGCCGTTTTACCAATATGCGCTGGTCCATCCTCACTCCGGAAATCTGCATGCATTGGGATGGCGAAAAACTTGGCTACAGTGCTGGTGCCAGCAAGGCAGATGCCCCAGCCGAAGACGACGGCGAGGAGCTATGGCGTTCCTATTACCGCAGTATTTTCAATCCGGCCCGGCTCAAGGTATCGGCCATGCAGGCACAGATGCCGAAAAAATACTGGCGCAACTTGCCTGAGGCGCCCTTGATTGCCGAGCTGATCGCGAATTCCACACAGCGCATGGATAGCATGATAGAAGCCCCACCCACTGAACCGCAGCGCAAGATCCCTAAATACGTGGCACCCAGGCAGAACATCCAGCCAGTTACGAACGCGGGCGAAACGCAGGCAATGGCTGCACTGCGCCATTTGAATGTGCAGATGCTGGCATTGGACTTTCCATTGGCGGTGCATGCCACGCAGGCCGTATTGGGCACAGGCACTGTCCCTGCATCCATCATGTTGCTTGGTGAACAGCCGGGGGAGCAGGAAGACCTGGCAGGTAAGCCATTTATCGGCCCCGCCGGTAAACTGTTGGACGAGGCGTTGCAAGAAGCAGGTGTGCAGCGGCAAGCACTATATGTGACCAATACACTCAAGCATTATAAGTTCAAACTGCAGGGTACACGGCGTGTACGCATGCTGCCAGGCGTGGACGATATCCGGACTTACCTGCCATGGTTGCAAGGGGAGATCACGATTGTGCAGCCGCAAGTGGTGGTCGCTTTAGGAACAGTGGCCGCGCACGCGATCACCGGCACCGCAACGGAAATGGAAGCCAATCGCGGCAAACAGTTTGCTCTGGCAGATGGCCGGCAGGCGCTGGTGACTTACCATCCCTCTTACGTGCTGCGTTCAAAGGATATATCGGAGAAACAGCAACGCTATCACAAGCTGGTAGCTGACCTGAAGCTGGCCGTCGAAATAGCAATGAATGTTGCTTAAAGGAATCGTAGCGCGAAGCGAACATTCACTATTGCGAACATGGAAGTGACTAAACGCTAGCAACTACAGCGGTCTTCAATAACACAGCGATCAGCTGGTCAGACTAAATATCTCAGACGCCAACGATGGCAAAGAGGTATTCAGGGAGAAGTCCTGGGGCAGGCAGAATTTTCAGGCAGCTTTAGCGCAACGATACGCGTACAGCTGCGACAACTCCGCGCTCAACAGCCTGCAGGCTTCGTCATAAGCGATACGGGAAAGCAGGATGCGGTCGCCGGAGGCAGGCACGAACAGGAACGAGGCATTCACCTCATCAGAAATGAACTCGCCAACCAGAAAGTCATTGATATAGACAAGATCCAGGCTGGATTGCGATTCTGATTTTTTGAATTCTATTTTCATGCAGTGCCTCAGTTTCAGGGAGTAGACATAAACAGTGGCTCCGCCGAGCCACCCTTATAAAACCTGTGAGCATTGAACGCCAGTGTTTCATTGCGTCACAGGTATGAAGATTAACGGCAATAATCAGGCAAATTTATAGGGCGAATGCCAGTTTCTTTGTAGGAATATCCTTACGTTATAAAAATCTACGTTTCGGTATTCGGACTTTCCATTTGCAGCAGAGTCTTCAGGTCCTGCCGGCCTTGTTCCATCAAGCTGGAAATGGCTTTCCTGTCATGGCGGATTTTAAGTGTGGCTTCCAGCTGCGCCAGATCGTGTTTTTCGAATTGCCTGACGATGTTTTCAGCTGCACTGGCAGTTTCGCCGATGGCCAGCAGTGACTGCCTGGCGGCTTCCAGTGAAGAATAAAAGGTTTCCCTGATCGGGTTTAAATCCAGTTCGCGCAGATCAAACGCATCAGTCCTGCTGCGGGCGCGGGCGACGATGGCAACGCCAGGCCAGCGTTCCTTGACCAGTTTCGCCATCTCCAGCGCGGCTTCAGAATCATTCACGGCGATGACCAGCAGTTTGGCTTCGGCGATACCGGCTTCTTCCAGCAGATCCAGCCGTGACGCATCACCGTAATAACAACGCCAGCCGAATTCGCGCATCAGGTCGACCTGGTTGGGATCGTTATCGATCAGTGTCGGCGTAATGCCTTTGGCGACCAGCACGCGGCCGACGATCTGGCCGAAGCGGCCAAAGCCGGCAATGATGACGCTGTTATTTTCCGGGATGGCATCCTTGGGCCGCTCGCTGCATTGCAGGCCCAGAAAGCGGTCATACACCAACAGCAATACCGGCGTGGTGAGCATGGACACAGCGACGATCGCATTCAGGATATTGTAGGTTTCGCGCGAGATCGAGGCTTGCGCAAGCGCCAGGCCAAAGATCACAAAGGCGAATTCGCCGATCTGCGAGATGGAGAAGCCGAACAGCAGCTTGTCACGCAACGGATATTTGAACACCCAGCCCAGGCCCATCAGTACCAGGAACTTGATGGCGACGATCAGCAGGGCAAAGCCGAAGATCAGCAAAGGCTGGTTGGCGACCAGTGTTAAATCCACCGTCATGCCGACCGCGATAAAAAACAACCCTAACAGCAGGCCTTTCACCGGCTCAATATCCAGCCTGAGTTCATAGCGGTATTCCGAATCCGCCAGCAGTACACCGGCGAGGAAAGTGCCCAGCGCCATCGATAAACCTACCGATTGCATGGCTAAAGAAATACCGATCACCAGCAATAACGAGAAAGCGACAAAGATTTCCCTTACCCCGGTCTGGGCGATGGCGCGCATGATTGGGCGCAACACCGTGCGGCTGGCCAGGATGATAGCCGCGATCACGGCAATCGCCTGCACGACGGAAAGTATATCGACACTCGCGGCTGAGCGGTTGGGTGCGATGAACGCCAGCACCATGAACAGCGGGATTACCGACAGATCCTGGAACAGCAGCGTGGCAAAGGCTGCCTGGCCACCCGAGGTATGCAACTGTTTTTTTTCTATCAGTGCGGTCAGGCCGATCGCGGTGGAAGACATCGCCACCCCCATGCCTATGATCAGCGCCTCGCTCCAGCTAAAAGCCAGCAGGTGCGCAATCAGGGTCACCAGGGCTATGGTCAGCGTGACCTGCATGCCGCCCAGGCCAAACAACAGTTTGCGTAGTTCCCATACCTTTTGCGATTCCAGCTCCAGGCCGATCAGGAACAGCATGAGCACCACACCGAATTCGGCAAAATGCAGCACATGCTCGGGGTCGCCGATCAGTTTTAACGCATAAGGGCCTATCAGTATGCCGGCAATCAGGTAACCCAGTACCGAGCCCAGGCCCAGCCGTTTGAATATGGGCACCAGGATGATGGCGGCAGACAGGTAAATAGCTGCCTGAACAAGAAAGTGTGAAGAGTCCATGAGAGGCCTTAATGATGAATGTGGCTGATTGCGGAGATGAGGTATTCACCATCGCCAGCGAGGGTTTGCATTTGATTTTTTGCGAAATTAACACACTAGCCATGATCAGGGAAGCATTGTGATGACCGGCTGGTGCCCAGATGAATAACTGGATAAACAAGATGTTCACATCATGATCACCAGGCCGTGCAAACAAAACTTTTCCAGCCAAATCCTGGCGATGCCTAGCCATCCCCTGCTATCTACGGTATCGTTAATGGCTAAACAGAAATATTTATGCAGATATTTTAAGCAGGGACAGCAATGACAGAACAACAGCAAATAGACCACATCGGTTTCCGCCGCATCCTGATCCGCAATATCACTTTGCCGCTGGTGCTGGGTATCCTGAGCGCCCTTATTTTTGTCGGCCTTATTTATAACCTGCTGTCTGCACTGAACTGGGTCGAACACACGCAGAAGGTCATTGCCAAGATCAACGAAACGGCCAAGCTGTCTACCGATATGGAATCCGGCATGCGTGGATACCTGCTGGCCGGTGACCCGGTGTTCCTGACGCCTTACCAGGTGGCGCGGCCACTGGTGCATTCAGAACTGGATAGCCTGATCAAGCTGGTCGGTGATAATGACCTGCAGATCAACCGGCTGCGCAAGATCAAGAGCCAGCTGACCGAATGGGATAAATATGCGCAGTCCATGATAGAGCTACGCCAGAAGAATGGAGATTACCTGTCGGTCGTCCGCTCCCAGCGTGGCAAGGTGCAGTTTGACGAGTTAAGAAAAGACCTGACCCAGACACTGGAAACCGAGCAACGCCTGCTGAAAGAAAGAAACGATAAGGCCATCAGCACCACATATACCAGCGTGATCGCTTTCCTGACCATCAGCCTGCTGGTCAGCGGCCTGCTGGCAATGATGGGCCGTAAAGACCTGATGGGGCTTTCCAGGAATTACAACGAAATACTGGATAAGCAGGCCGAGCATGCCGACTACCTGCAGGAGCAGGGCCGTATGCGGCAAGGCCAGGCAGAAATCGTACAAAGCGGCCTCGGGCAACTGGCCTTGCCAGAACTGGGCAAGACCGCGCTGGCCATCCTGGCCAAATATGTGCCGATGAAAGTAGGCGTGCTGTACGAATATAAAGAGGATGGCACGCTGAACCGCTTTGCCACCTATGGTTTCAGGGAAAACGACGACCTGCCCGCCGAGCATTTGCTCAAGCATGAAGGCCTGGTCGGGCAGGTAGCGCTTACCGGCAACGTCATGCAGCTGACCGATCTGCCGGAAAGCTATCTCAGCATACATTCAGCATTGGGGTCAGCGCCGGCAAAAGGCATCGCCATCATCCCGCTCAAGAGCGAAGGCCAGGTCAATTCGGTGATGGAGCTGGGTTTCCTCGAATCGATACCGGAAAAGCATATGGCGTTGCTGGAGTTCATCGCCAACAACCTGGGTTCAGCGATTGAGGCCACCATCGCCAAACAGCGGTTGCAGCGTGCCTATGCCGAAGTGCAGCAGCTGAATGAAGAACTGCAGGTGCAACAGGAAGAGCTGAAGACAGCCAATGAGGAACTGGAGGAACAATCGACCATCCTCGAAGAGTCGCACTCCATGCTGGAGAACCAGAAAGCAGAACTGGAACAGACCAATGAGCAACTGGCGCATCAGGCCACCCTGATAGACCAGCGAAACGCCTCGCTGGAAGCCGCACAACAGGCGCTGGAGAAAAAAGCGCAGGAACTGCAGGCCTCCAGCCAGTACAAATCCGAGTTCCTGGCGAATATGTCGCACGAACTGCGTACCCCGCTGAACAGTGCGCTTATCCTGTCCAAACTGCTGGCGGATAATGCCCACGGCAACCTGAGTGAAGAGCAGGTCTCTTTTGCGGAAACTATATACGCTTCCGGCAATGACCTGCTCAACCTGATCAACGATATCCTGGATATTTCCAAGGTAGAGGCCGGCAAGCTGGAGCTGGAACTGCAGCCGGTCAGCCTGCACAGCATCATAGACTCACTCAAAGGGAGCTTCGAGGCTGTGGCCGCGGAGAAGAACCTGATATTCCAGGTCACGGCCAGCAACGATGCGCCTGCAACCATCACTACCGATAAATTCCGGCTGGAACAGGTGTTGAAAAACCTGCTGTCCAATGCGATCAAATTCACCGAAGCCGGTGAAGTATCCCTGGCGATCACTGCGTCAGGCAAGGACCAGATCGCCTTTACCGTCAAAGATACCGGCATAGGTATCGCCAAAGACCAGCAGGAACATATTTTTGAGGCCTTCCACCAGGCAGATGGTTCGATCAGCCGCAAATACGGCGGTACCGGTCTGGGCCTGTCGATTTCACGTGACCTGGCAAGATTGCTAGGCGGCGAGCTGACGCTGGAAAGCGAACCCGGTCGCGGCAGTGCGTTCACATTGACTTGCCCGGTGATCGTGACGGCACCTGTTGAGAATGCGCCAGCCATGGCTATCACACCTGCGGTCGCCGCACCGGTCGCAGCCAAACCTGCCGCAAGCAAGGTGGCAGAATCCAGGTCACCGGAATCTTATACCCAGGAATCCCAGCCGCTGGCATTACCGGCGTTTCCTGACGACAGGGATAATATCCAGCATGCCAACCGGCTGGCCCTGGTGATCGAGGATGATGTCGGTTTTGCCAGGATACTGTATGACATCGCGCACGAAATGCACTACAGCTGCCTGGTCGCGCATAGCGCCACACAGGGCTTGCGGCTGGCAAACACCTACAAGCCGCAGGCCATCCTGCTCGATATCCGCCTGCCTGACGCATCCGGCCTGACCGTGTTGCAGCGGCTGAAAGAAGACCCGGAGACCCGGCATATCCCGGTGCACGCGCTGTCCGCGGCCGAGCAGCAGGATGCGGCACTGCAACTGGGCGCCATCGGCTACGCACTCAAACCCAAGACCCGCGAAGAGTTGAAAGAAGTGTTCCTCAAGCTGGAAGAGAAATACACGCAGCAGATCAAGCGTGTACTGCTGGTGGAAGACGACGCCAGACAGCGCGAAAGCGTGATCCAGCTATTGTCCGACGAAGACATTGAGATCGTCGCTGTCGAACTGGGCGAGCAGGCCTTGCAGCAATTGCAGCAACAGGTGTTCGACTGCATGATCATAGACCTGAAACTGCCGGACATGAAAGGCAACCAGCTGTTGCAACGCATGTCTACCGAACAGATCCTGTCGTTCCCGCCGGTCATCGTCTATACCGGGCGTAACCTGACCCGTGAAGAGGAGATGGAATTACTCAAATACTCCAATTCCATCATCATCAAGGGAGCCAGGTCGCCCGAACGCCTGCTCGATGAAGTGACACTGTTCCTGCATAAAGTCGAGTCGCAGCTGTCGGCCGAGCACCAGTCCATGCTGAAAACCATCCGTAACCGCGATCGCGTGTTCGAAGGCAGGAAAATCCTGGTGGTGGACGACGATGTGCGGAACATCTTCGCACTGACCAAAGTCCTTGAACATAAGGGCCTGAGTGTGGATATCGCGCGCAATGGCCTGGAAGCCCTGGATAAACTGCAAAAGCTGGAAGATATAGACCTGGTGCTGATGGACATCATGATGCCGGAAATGGATGGTTATGAAGCCATGCGCGAGATCAGGAAAAACCCTAAATTCGCGCGCCTGCCTATCATCGCGCTGACCGCCAAAGCAATGAAAGATGACCAGGAGTTATGTATGAATGCCGGTGCCAGTGACTACCTGGCGAAACCGCTGGATATAGACCGCCTGCAGTCATTGTTACGCATATGGATACCGAACCTGGAGCGCCTGTAAGCATGGAATTGCCGGATGCCGATATTGAGATCAAGTTGCTGATAGAGGCGATCTACCTCAAGTACAACTACGATTTCAGGAACTACTCCAGGGCATCCCAGAGACGCAGGATAGAGCAGGGCATGCTGGCGCTCAAATGTGAAACCATTTCGCATCTGCAGGTACAGGTGCTGCACGACCCGGCCGTATTCATGCAGTTATTGCAATACCTGACCATCCCGGTCAGCGAGATGTTCAGGGACCCGTCCTATTTCCTGTCTATCCGCGAGCAGGTGGTGCCGGTGCTGAAAACCTACCCTTCGCTGAAGATCTGGGTGGCCGGGTGCAGCACCGGCGAAGAAGCCTATTCGCTGGCGATATTGCTGAAAGAAGAAGCACTGCTGGAACGCAGTATTATTTACGCCACCGACATCAACCCGGTGTCGCTGGAAAAAGCCAAGAAAGGCGTGTTTCCGCTGGATAAGATGGCGCTTTACAGTGAGAACTACAAAGCGGCCGGTGGCAAACACACTCTGGAACGCTATTACACCGGCGCCTATGGCGGTGCGCTGTTCGATAAGAGCCTGGCAGAAAAGATCACCTTTTCCGACCATAGCCTGGCGACCGATTCTGTCTTTTCCGAAACGCATTTCGTGTCTTGCCGCAACGTGGTGATCTATTTCAACAAGGCATTGCAGACCCGTGCCTACGGCCTGTTCCATGAATCCCTGTGCAGGCGCGGTTTTCTCGGCCTGGGCCATAAAGAAAGCCTGGACTTCTCTTCCTATTCACAGCAGTTCGAAGCCATCGTGAAAAAAGACAAGTTGTTCCGCAAACTATGAGTGCCTGGATCACCATCGCCAGGTCATGCCTGCTTCCATGACGGGCCACACCACATGCGTCATCCCATGATGGCGGATACAGGAATGAACGGGCAACTGCCAGAAGAGAGGCTGCAGCGGATCCGGGCCGTGGTGGTCGGCGCTTCGGCCGGCGGCATTGAAGCGATGATGCAGCTGTTCCGGCCATTGCCGCCGGATTATCCGTTACCGGTCATCTGTGTGCTGCACCTGCCGGATACCCATGACAGCAACCTGGCGGAAGTGTTCCAGCAATGGATGCGTATCAAGGTAAGGGAAGCGCAAGACAAAGCCCCAATAGAGAGGGGCCGGCTGTATTTTGCGCCAGCCGGCTACCATTTGCTGGTGGAGCCGGAGGCGACGTTTTCGCTGAGTTGCGAGGGGCCGGTGAGTTATTCACGGCCTGCGATCGATATCCTGATGCAGACAGCCGCACAGGCATACGGCGCGGGATTGCTGGGAATATTGCTGACCGGGGCCAATTTTGATGGTGCGGTGGGGATGAAAACGATCAAACATAGTGGCGGGCTAACGATAGTGCAGGCGCCCCTGGAAGCAAAATCGGGTACTATGCCGGGCGAAGCTATCAGATTACAAACACCGGACCTGATTGCAGGATTGGCCGGGATCAAGAATATTTTGCTGCGACTTGGGGAGCTGCATGCGGGACAGTAATGAAAAAATCAAGTTGTTGATCGTTGACGACTTGAGCGAAAACCTGAAGGCACTGGATGCCATCCTGCGCGCGCCGGACAGGATTATCCTGCAGGCCAGTTCCGGTGTAGACGCGCTGGAACTGCTGCTGGAGCACGATTTTGCCCTGGCGATCATCGATGTGCAGATGCCGGACATGGATGGTTTCCAGCTGGCCGAGCTGATGCGCGGTACCGAGAAAACCAAGCATGTGCCCATCGTTTTCGTCACTGCTGCCGGCAAGGAACTCAATTATGCATTCAAAGGCTATGGCGCCGGTGCCGTCGATGTGCTGTACAAACCACTGGATATCAATGCCGTTAAAAGCAAGGCCAGCGTATTTGCCGAGTTATTCCGTCACCGCGTGGCGTTCGAGCAACAGGTGAAGGCGCTGGAAGAAAGCCGCCGCGAGCAGGAGTTCCTGCTGGGCCAGTTGCGGTCCACGCAGGAAGAACTGCAGCATTCACTGAAAATGCGCGAAGAATTCATGTCGCTGGTCGCCCATGAAATGCGCACTCCGCTGAATACCCTGTTCCTCGAAGTGCAGGTCAGGCTGGCGCAACTGGCCAAAAACAACCTGTCTGCCTTTACGCCCGAGCAACTGCACAAGATGCTGGCGCGTAGCGAACGGCAGCTGAAAAGCATGATCCGCCTGATCGAAGATATGCTGGATGTCTCCCGCATCAAAAACGGCAAACTGTCGATCAAGCCGGATAACACCCATCTTTCAGCACTGGTGCAGCGTATTGCGGAAGACCTGACCCCGCTGGCGAAAGAAGCCGGTACCGGTTTTGAACTGGCAGTGGAAGCCGATATCCACGGTTACTGGGATGCCTTCCGCATAGAGCAGATCATCATCAACCTGATGACCAACGCGGTGCGCTATGGCAAGGGCATGCCGGTGCAGGTGAGTTTGAGCATGGATGGCGAACGGGCCTGTATCCAGGTGAAAGACCAGGGCATAGGCATCTCGGAACATGAGTTGAAGAATATATTCGAGGCATTTGAGCGCGGCGGCGATAACGAGGTGAAAGCCGGTTTGGGCCTGGGCTTGTATATTTCGCGTAAACTGGCCGAAGCGCATGGGGGCGAGATCAGTGTCAGCAGCCAGAAGGATGCAGGCAGCACATTTACCCTGCGTATTCCGTTACGCAGTGAAGTGAATAGTTAAAGACAACATACAGCCAGATAATGAACGCATGCAGATCCTGATAGTGGAAGACGATCCCGATACCCGGGAGATATTAAGCGAATTGCTGCAAATGCAGGGGCACGCCATTGTCACGGCCAGCAATGCCCGGCAAGCACTGGATAGCCTGCAGCAGACACCGGCTGACCTGCTGATCACCGATGTCAACCTGCCCGGCATCTCCGGCATAGAGCTGGCCAAAATGGCCAAGGCAGATCATCCGGACATAGACATCATGGTCTGTTCCGGCTACGGCGAAGCGCAGTTTGAAAGCCTGCCTTTCGCGGTGGAATGGAGCCAGAAACCGCTGGAGATCGAGTCTTTCCTGGCGGCGATAGAGCGATTCTCGGGTAGCCGCCCATGAACACCATGACAGTCTCCCCGCTATTCGATCAGTTGAGGACAGAAGTGCTCAACCGCATCATGCCGGGCTTACGTCACAAAATGCTGGGCAAATTGCAGCCTATCACCCTGCTGTCGCATGTGCTGAGTCGCAAGGTGCATGCCGGCAGCGCAGACCAGGCTTATGTGCAGACCCAGGTCGATGAGATCAAGCTCAATGCCAGGATACTCACCAATGCCACGCAAAACCTGTTCACGTGGATCGCCCAGGAAGCCCCTTTCCAGTTACCGGCCAATGAAATAGTGGCCGAGTGCCTGGAACTGCTGAAGATGGAGTGCTACACCCGCCAGCTGGTGATCACCAACCATGTATCTTCCAGCCAGATGTTGCCGGCGCTGGAAGCCAGGGTATTGCTGTGTGCAGGCATCATCCTGCTGGTGGATAGAACCGGCAAAGACAAGAAACTGCAGATACGGGCAGCCGGAGACAGCATACAGTTCAACTGGAACAAGGCCTGTGCCGGCTCAGATACAGACAACACCGGCCTGCTGCGCGACTGGCAGTGGGCAAACGGTATCTCGCAGAATTGCCAGATCGAACCCGGCGATACCGGCGTCCAGTTTCACTTCAAAAATGTCGCCTGAATCTGCTCAACGCCGGTAATCACCAAGTACAGCAAACCATGACAGAAACCCCGCAAGCAGAACCGAGCCGTGACGAAGTGAATGCCCTGAAAGGCGCGGTGATGCTGGAGTTTGGCGCCAGCTGGTGCGGTTACTGCCAGGGCGCCCAGGTAACCATCACTGCCGGTATCCGCCTTTTCCCGCAAGTGCAGCATATCAGGATCGAAGACGGCAAAGGCCGCCGGCTGGGCAGGTCATACACGGTTAAACTATGGCCTACGCTGATCTTCCTCAAAGATGGCGTCGAACGCAAACGCCTGGTCAGGCAGATCGATGCAGATGCACTCCACGCGGCACTGCTGTTAATCGCCAGCGCTTAAGCACCCGCCCTCTTTTGTTTTCCGGCATCCATATCCGCAGCCTGTTTTCAACCTACACCCACAGGCTTTCGTCTCATCTGCAGAGTTAGCATTCAAGCCATTGCGAGAAGGGTTTTGCCAGATTTTTCTGACAAAGAAATCAGATTTTTGCCTGTGTTTATCCTACATGATTCCGCCTACACTGACGCCAATTCCACAGTATTAATAAAAACAGGTTGGCCCTATGCGTACCCCGAATGAATTTGCAGAACAGATTTTTGAAGTATTGAGTTTCTCTATCGACCAGGCATGCAGTGAGCAGGATTGGTTGAATGTCAGACGGGATGCACTGGCCTACGGTTTCAAGCACAGTGATGTATCCACATCCAGCGCCTACATCCAGCGTTTCGAGCTGATGATCGAGTCCGGCATTCATCTGGGCCTGGAGTACCGTTCATTCGATCCTTCCGGGCCCTTCCAGAACTTGTCTGTGGTCAACAGCTTTGAGCTGACCATGACCAAAGACCAGGCGCACATCAAGTCGCACCATAACAGTTTTGATGAGCTGGCCGTCGCCAACGACAGAACCATCTGGCACGAGCTTTCGTTCGCTTAAGGCACACGCATAACGCCAGCATCTGCTGGCGTTATTTTTATTATCAGTACTACAAGCACTCGTACTACAGTATTCACAAGTACTACCGCATTCACAAATGACTTCATAACTACCGGGAGCAGACTGTATGCAAGGTCCTCGCTTTGAACACAAACAGCACGGCAACATAGGGTCCACCTTCCTCAGACGATGCCTGGTGGTTAACAGTTTGATCTTTAACAGCCTGTATGCCGCAGTAGTGATTGGTGCAGAACCGGGCCAGCTGTTCGAGCCTATCCGTTCCGTACTGCAGCACCCACGTTGCCAGAATTGCCATATCCCCGGTGACCAGCCGCTGCAATATGACCAGGGCAAACCGCATGCGATGCTGGTTAAGCGCGGGCTGGATGGTAAAGGCATGCCGGCGATGGAGTGCAGCTCCTGTCACCAGGAAAAGAATTCTCATCCGGCGATGGGCCTGCATGCGCCGCCTGGCGCACCACACTGGCAGTTGCCGTCAGCGGATAACAAAATGGTGTTTATAGGCCTCTCCCCCAAAGACCTGTGCATGGTCCTGAAAGACCCGGCCAAAAATGGCGGCAGGGATGGCCAGAAACTGATACACCACTTTGCCGAAGACAAGCTGGTGGCCTGGGGCTGGAACCCGGGCGGCAACCGCACCTTACCGCCACTGACCAAAGAGCAGACGGTGACTGCGGTCAAGCAATGGGTGGATGCCGGTATGCCCTGTCCCGCCTGAGTAAACATGGCTAAGTCAGCCCGGCCCAAGTCAGCCCGTCATGATGGGTCAGGGTTGATGAGAATCTGCTGTAACCAGCTGCGTCTGCCAGGCCCATAAATGTGCCGCCAGCAACGCCCGCCACGGGCTGAACGGTAGCAGCCACTGTTGTGTTTCCTTCTCGCTGACCTGTTCCACCGCCATCAGGGTTTTGATCACCCGCCGTACCGCCGCATCGCCATGCAGCGATCCGTCCAGCCAGCCATACCCTCGCAGCAGCGTGTAACTGATGGTCCACGGCCCTATGCCTTTGATATTGGCCAACGTTGCCGTGATCAGTTCGGTTGAAGTATTCTGTTGCAACCAGTCATCCAGTGGCAACTCACCCGCCAGCACCAGTTCACTCACTTTCAGCAAGGTATTGGCCTTGCTTTGCGACAAACCTGCCCCCCGTAAGCTTTCCACGGATAATCGTGCTACCTGCGCTGGTGATGGGTAGCAATAAAAACCGGATGTATGCCTGATATCCGCCAGCTGAATGAATTTGCGCCGCATGGAGATCGCCGCGCTCAGGCTGACCTGCTGGCCGATCACCGCCCACGTCAGGGCTTCAAACGGGCTGGCACTGACCGGTACGCGTAGCCCTGCTTGCTCGGCTATCATTGCCCCAAGCAATGGGTGCGTTGCAAAGGCCTGTTCAAACCCGGCAATCGCTTGCGTAAGCCCCAGTATATGTTGCACCAGCTGCAGTGTTTCTTCCGCGCCAATGTGCAGCAGCGGGTCATCCAGCGCCAGGCGATATTTCACTACAGTCAAATCAAACGCTAGCGTTAACAGGGCAGGGCGGTCTTTCCACACAATCGCTTTTTCCAGCGTGTTGCCGGTGACTTTTTCCGATACCGCCAGCTTGTCACGCCCATGAAAAGTCAGGAAATCCTGCGGCCGGAATCCATTCGGTAAAGGCAAACGCTGCAATGGCAAAGTCTGTAACTGCAAAGTGGGTGATGACATAGGTTAAGGTAGTAAATTTGACTAATAGAATACACTTACCATGAAACACAAACGCGGATGCCTTGTCTGACCAGTGAGTAAGCTTTTTGTTTAGATATTTGAGGGAGAACCGTATGCCAGACAAGAATGATAAATCCAACAACCATGCACACCCACCTGAAACACCAGTCCTGGATGAAACCTCGCTGTTACCACCCAAAACCCATAAGAAAAATGACAAGCAGCCACCCGGTTCACACTCGGCTGAAATCGCAGCAGAAGTAGAAGAGGGTCAATTATCGCCAGGGGAGTTGAGTAGCGAGAATGACATTTAACAATATCAGTCTTGTTGGCTAGCTTTTATCCAGTAGTACTTTTATCCAACAGTACTTGCCGGATCAGCTGGGTCAAATTGTTGAAACAAGGGTGCAGCGGTGAAGTCAGAGGGTGTGTACTATCTCCCAACCTGCGCACCTGCACCGGCACCCCCGCCAGCAACAATTTCGCCGCATACGCTTCCGCTTCATCCCGCAGCGGGTGAGATTCAGTCGTCATAATGGTTGCAGGCGCCAGCCCGCCCAGGCGGCATGAGTGCAACGGTGACGCGTAAGGGTGGGTGCAATCACTGGCGGTGGGAATATATTCCGCCCAGGCACGCCGGCATGGGCTATCGGCCGCATTCCCCATCGATTTCGAAGTCTGGAGCGCATCCAGCATCGGGTTGATCAATATCTGGCCCGCCAGAATTGTTTGCTTGTTAAAGGTCATCGCACGGTCGCGAAACAGCATGGCAACTACCGCTGCCAGGTTGCCACCGGCATGTTCGCCCGCCACGAATATCCGTTTCGTATCCGCCCCCAGTTGCCTGGCATTGTCAACTACCCATTCGAGCGCCGCGAACGCCACTTCAATAGTGTCGGGGAATTTCACTTCAGGCGCTAACGGGTAAGCTACACAGACGACAATCGCATGTTCAGATAACGCAGTTGCCAGTGGATACGCTTCTTCAATATTGCCGGCATTAAACAGCCCGCCGTGGAAAAACAGCACCACCGGTAATTTGCTTTGACCGGGTCTTTTACCAGGCGTGCCGAAACCCTGCAACGTGACCGCTTGGCTGGTTGCAGGGGTTTCAAAAGTGGTAGTCCACCTCAATGCGTTATTCGACAAAGTTAAGTAAGCCTCATTTAATCCGGGATGTTTAAACCTGGGGAATCGTCATCCCGCGTTGAACTGCCGGACGTTCGCCCACCAGCTGCAGCCAGCGTTGCAATGCCGGTTTGGTCGCCAGTGAATCCTTGAGCACGTCTTTCAGATAGCTGGTCGCCGCCAGTGTCCACGGGTAGCTGGCGATATCCGCAATCGAATATTCCTCACCCGCCAGATAAGGTTGGTTGCTCAAACGCTTATCCATCACATTGAGCAGCCTGTCCGCTTCTTCAGTAAACCGGCTGATCGCCAGCGGTGCTTTTTCCTTGCTGCGCACGGCGAAGAAACCGAGCTGGCCGAGCATGGGCCCTAATGCACTGGTCTGCCAGTGCAGCCATTCAAACGCGGTATAACGTGCCTGGCCTTCAGCCGCCAGAAACTGGCCGTGCTTTTCCGCCAGGTAGGTCAGAATGGCACCGCTCTCAAAAATCACCACTGGCTCTTTTCCTGGTTGAGTGTCGACAATCGCCGGAATCTTGTGGTTGGGCGAAATTGCCCCAAATTCCGGCGAGTATTGTTGCAGCTTGCCCAGATCAACCGGGCTCACCTCATAGTCCACGCCCAGCTCTTCCAGCATGATGGAAATCTTGCGGCCATTTGGTGTCGCCCATGTATATAAGTTGATCATCTGCTTTACCCTTTAAAGTATTGATTAGCGTAAACCGCCGCCAGCCAGCAATTGTTCGCCAGTTAACCAGTATGAGTCATCCGAAGCCAGGAAAGATGCAATCGCGGCAATATCTCTTGGCTGCCCGGTGCGACCCAATGGTGTTTGCGCCACATAGCCACTTTCCATTTCTGAGCCGATGACGCCAGCCGTTTGTGTGCCTTCGGTTTCGACCAGGCCAGGGTTAAGGGCATTGACGCGGATCTTGCGTGGCCCCAACTCTTTGGACAATGAACCGGTGATCGCATCCACCGCGCCTTTGGTTGCCGTATACACCGCAGCACCAGGAGGCGTTAAACGGCTCACCACAGAACCGATATTGATAATGCTGCTGCCTTCGCCCAGATGTTTCACCGCTGCCTGGGTAGTTAACAACAAGCCCAGTACGTTGGTATCGAATTGTTTGTGAAAGTGTTCAGGCGTGATTTGTTCAATAGTGCCAAATTCGTAAATACCGGAGTTATTCACCAGGATATCCAGCCTGCCGAAGTTAGAAATTGCCGCATTGATAATCGCTTCAGCCGCACCCGCTTCACCGACGTTACCGCCTACTGCCACCGCTTTGCCGCCATCTTGGGTGATTTCCGCGACTACCTTATCGGCACCCGCCTTGCTGGAAAAATAATTGACCACCACTGCCGCGCCATCCTGCGCAAACCGTTTGGCGATTTCAGCGCCTATGCCTTTAGATGCACCAGTAACGACTGCGACTTTACCTTCAAGTTTCTTGCTCATGAAAATCTCCTTAATTAAAAATGTGAATGCTTGTTTAAAGCTTGTTTGAAACTGGTAACCACTATAAATAATTAAAAATCCGAGATAAATAGACTAAATTAGCAATCACTGTGTTAATTTATTGCACAATCGATAAATCATTTAAGGCATTGATGGATAGATTCGACACCATGCTGGCATTCACACGGGTAGTGGAGCTGGAAAGCTTCACCAAAGCCGCCATGTCATTAAACCTGCCCAAAACCACGGTCTCGGCCCAAGTGCTGGCGCTGGAAAAACGCCTGCGGGTGAAACTGCTGCACAGAACCACGCGCCGGATCAGCGTCACTACCGATGGCGCCGCCTATTACGAGCGGGCCATCAGGTTATTGAACGAGCTGGAAGAAACCGAAGCGGCACTACACCAAGCCACCAGCAATGCCAAAGGCCGTTTGCGAGTAGATGTGCCTACGCCATTGGGCCGGTTGGTGATTATTCCGGCACTGCCGGATTTTTTTAAACGCTACCCGGAGATTCAACTTGAAATCGGCTGTGACGACAGGCCGATTGATCTGCTGGAAGAGGGTGTCGATTGCGTTATCCGCGTCGGCCACCCTGCAGATTCGACCCTAGTCGCCAGGCGCGTAGGAACGATGCAGTTTTTATTGGTCGCCTCGCCGGAATACCTGCAAACCTACGGCAGGCCAAGCCATGTCGATGATCTGCAACGCCACCAGGCCGTGCATTTCTTTTCATCCAAAACCGGCAAAGTGCGCAATTTCATCCTTGAACACGCAGGCGAAGAGCAAGAAGTCCCCACCAACCGCAAACTCGCCATCAACAATGGCGATGCAATTGTCGCTGCCGCGCTGGCGGGCATAGGCATCTGCCAGCTGCCTACGTTTATGGTGCAAAATTACCTGGCAGAAGGCAAGTTAGAAAAAGTGCTGCCTGATTACCCGGCGGGTAGCCTGCCACTCAATGCGCTCTACCCGCAAAACCGGCACCTCTCATCCAAAGTGCGTGCGTTTATTGAATGGGTCGCCGAGCTATTCGCCGAATGCCATTTGCTGCAAAGCCAGCCAAAATTAAATAACAATAGTTAGAAAAGGAAACACCATGGGCCAACTGGAACAGAATTTCGAAAACACCTTATTCAAGCTTATCCCGCAAACTAAAAACCTGGGGATAAAGATCTCAAGAATCGAAGATCACCAACTCACCGTGCACGGCTCTTATGCCTTAAACAAAAACCATCTCGATATCGTGTTTGGTGGCAGCATTGCGGCCATTTCGATTACCACGGCCTGGTCGTTAGTGCAGTCAAAAATTGAGCAGGCAGGCTTAAAAGGTAACCTGGTGATCAAGCGGCAGGAGATCGATTATCTATTGCCGGTGAAAACAGACTTTGAATGTGTGGCGAGTTTCCAGTTAGCGGATGATTGGGAGAGTTTTGAAAAGACTTACCAGGAAAGGGGCAGGGCGAGAATTGTAGTCACTGCCCCAATTCTTAGTGAGTCAAAAATCACATCAAAATTCCAAGGTACCTTTGTTTTATACAAATAAATGAGGTCCTTCAGTTTGCTTTCAAAAATTGGATGAATTGCTTTAGGTATAATTCGAAAGATAACAGTTAACAATTGGAATAAAAATGGGCATGAACGAAGCGGATACTCGCTACCACTTGATCGACCCTATTTTAAGAGACAAAGGCTACGTAAGCTGTGAGCGTATTACTCTCGAGACAATCATGACCCCTGCTCCAGTTGAACCCAGTGGTGCAAAGGGCCGTCGTCGTAAAGGCCCTGGGCGTACCGATTATTTACTATGTGTACAAGTTGGCGATATGCCAAAAGCATTGCCGGTAGCTGTGCTTGAGGCCAAAAAAGAAGCTGACGATCCATTAAAGGGTATGCAGCAAGCAAAGGGTTATGCAGACTGCGGACGCTTTGATGTGAAATATGTTTTTTCAACAAATGGGCACCGTTACGGAGAGTTTGACTGCATTAGTAGTTTACAGGGCGGGCCATTTCCATTTGCCAATTTTCCTACGCATTTAGATTTAACTGCTCGTTATGCTAAAGATACTGGCATTAACGTGGCTCGGCCTGAGGCGGCAATACTATTTCAAGCCGATAGCCCAGCATGGGCAATCTCCCGTTATTATCAAGATGCTGCTATCCGTGCCGCCTTCGAAAAAATCCTTCTCAAGCAGCAAGCAGGGCAGCCACCACGTGTTTTGCTAACGTTAGCCACAGGTGCAGGCAAAACTATTATTGCAACCAATCTCCTGTGGCGTATGAGTTTGGCAGGCCAGCTTCCTAAACCTGCGCTGTTTTTATGTGACCGAGACGAGTTAAGAGAACAAGCTTACTCAAAGCTTAAGGCTGCTTTTGGCGATAATGCAAGAATAGTTAAAACTGAAAAAGGCGGTAATGCTGCAGCTAATGCACGCATTCATATTGCAACCTATCAGACACTAGGACTTGATGATGATGAGGGCTTTGCCAGTTTTCTTACAGAACACTATGGTGAAGATGCTTTTAGTGTAATTATCATTGACGAATGTCACCGTTCTGCATGGGGTCGTTGGTCAGAAGTATTACGTCGTAATCCAAATGCAATACATATCGGTCTTACTGCAACCCCGCGAAAATTGGAAGAATCCAAACAAGCAAGCGCCGAAGACCAAGAAATCACCGCCAATAACCGTACATATTTTGGTGAACCCGTCTATGAATACACCCTTATTCAAGCGCAGGAGGATGGTTACCTTGCCGCATGTGAAATCGTAAAACGTAAAGCCAGCATTGATAACGCAACGTTTACCAAAGAAGAAATTATCAAAGCGGGTGTTAAAGACATTAAAACAGGCAAACCGCTCACCGAAGAAGACCTGACGAAAAACGAATACACAGGCAAAGATTTTGATGACGAGCTATTTATTGAGCTACGTACACCCAAAATGTGTGCAGATTTGTTCAAGCTACTTTGCGAAAACGGTGGGCCAGAACAAAAAGTGATTATTTTCTGCACCCGTGAAATTCATGCAGACCGTGTTGCTCAACACATGAACAATCTCTACGTGCAGTGGTGCAAACAGCAAGGGCAATCACCCAAAGACCATTACGCCTTCAAATGCATGGGCGGGCCAAATAACGGCGCAGATATGATAGAACCCATGCGCGGTTCAGGTGAGCGTGCATTTATCGCCTGTACCGTAGATTTGTTAGAAGCAGGTGTGGATATTGAACGCCTCAATGCGGTGGTGTTCTTTCGCTATTTACAATCACCCATCAAGTTTTACCAAATGGTGGGGCGTGGTACGAGAATTCACGAAGAAACACAAAAATACAAATTTTGGCTTTACGACTACACCGATGTCACCCAATTGTTTGGCACAGATTTTATTACCAAACCACCGCGCCCAGGGGGTGGAAGTGGTGGTGGCGGTAACGGAGGCGGTGATGGAGGTGGGAATGATGATGGCCCAGCCGTGGCCGAAATCGGTGGGCAATCCGTCATCATCAACGCACAAGGTCACTTTATTTTAAGCCGTCGAGATGGCCGTGATACGCCCATACCCGTAGATGAATACCGCAAAGAGGTGATACAGCGTGTACTCAGTGAGGCACATAATTTAGATGAATTTAGGGCACTTTGGATAGAGGCGAAAAAACGCCGCCAACTCATTGATCATCTGCTGGGCGATAACTTTAGCCCAGAAGTGATACGCGAAATCGACCAGATGAATGACTTTGACTTATATGATTTTTTTGGCAAATACGGCTACCATGCACGCGCCCTTAAACGCCCAGAGCGTGGTGAGCTGTATATCAACCAAAACGATGGCTGGTTTAGTGCTATGGATGGCAAAGCTGCCATCGTGCTTAAAGGCTTGGGGCATCAGTTCGCGCAAGGCGGTACCGATGCTTTGGAAAGTCAAAACCTGTGGGAAGTACCAGAGATCAAGTTGGCAGGTGGCTTGAATGCTTTGCGTGGTTTAGGCGCACCAACGCAGGTGATGCATGAGGCTAAGTCGAGGTTATTTGGCGTATGAGCGCTAACATAATTAATCAAATGTATGATCTGGAAAAAAAAGAATATCTACTTGAAGAATTGGTTGTTCCAAGTAATGGCGCATGGGGGGCTGAAAAAAGTTCCGAGGAAACAAAAGCTGTCCTAGTTTTGGGTGTAGGTAACGTAACGAATGAAGGTTTCCTAAATTTGTCAGGTGCATCAATAAGACATTTAAGCACCTTAGAACAGACCGCAATTGCAAATGAGGGAGATTTGTTGCTTGTCAAATCCAGTGGCTCTTCTAGCAATATCCGCTCTGGGAAAACGGCCATTTGTCCACCAGAGTTAAGTGGAAAAATTGCCTGTTCGAATTTCATGTACAAGCTATCGGTCAACAAAGAATTGGCTGACCCTTACTTGCTTTGGTTGCTTCTTAATAGTCAGAAAGCAAAAAGTTTTGTCAAACTAATAGCAGGAGCGTCAACTTACCCAAATATTAAGTGGGATAAGTACAAAAATTTTGAATTAAGCTTACCAAATATTGAAGTACAAAATAAGCTTTCAATTCAACTAAGAAAACAACTCACTGAAGTAGAAACCGCAAAACAAGCTGCGCAAAGGCAGTTAGTTGATACCAGTTTATTACGTGCTCGTTTACTCAAAGCCTTTTTTGCGGAACTGCACACGGCACCTAAAAAGAAGCTCGGCGATTATGCCCCAACCACCAGCGGCTCCACGCCTTCACGCGGCAATAAGCAATACTGGCAACCCGCAGAAATCGCTTGGGTGAAAACGGGCGAGGTCGCCTTCGCTCCCATTACTGCGACTGAAGAAGCAATATCAAAACAAGCACTTGCAGAATGCTCGCTTACCTTGCTGCCGTCCAAGACTATCCTTATAGCAATGATTGGTCAAGGTAAAACACGTGGGCAATCGGCTATTTTGGAAATTCCTGCTACTACTAACCAGAACTGTTTCGCGGTTTTACCCAATGATACTTGGGAGCCAGATTTTCTATATCTTTGGATGAAATCATCGTATCAAGATTTACGTGATTTGTCGGCAGACCGTGGTGGTAGTCAAGCAGCCCTTAATGGCGCATTGCTTAATGCACTTGAAGTACCGGCACCTAGCAAAACAGAACAACAAAACATCGTGGCGCGCATACAAGCTGCTATGACAAAAATAGACACATTAGAGAACTCAATCAAGGCAGCGCTGGAAGACATTAAACAACTACCAAACCGAGTGCTTGCACAAGCCTTTGCGGAATAAACATGGCCAGAAAAAAAACAACAGAAAAACAATCTAAGGCTATTGCCTCCACCCAATCACTTTCAAGCTTTGTAAAGAGTATTTGCGATGTGATGCGCCGCTCCAACTGCGCCAGTGCTTTGCAGTATGTGCCAGAACTCACTTGGATTCTGTTTTTGCGTATATTGGACGCGCAAGAGGCCAAGGCACGCGAAGAAGCCGAGGTATTAGGTGCGGAGTATTCACCCGCATTGCACAGCCCTTACCGTTGGCAAGATTGGGCTGCGCCATATTCTGATAAGCCAGATCACCCCAAAACACCTGAAGGCAAGCCATTTGGCTGGAAGCGTCAGGCCTTATTTTCCGCAGGCGATGGCAAATTATTTGATTTTATAAACAAAGACTTGCTACCGCATTTGCATAGTTTGGATATTGATATACGCACAGGCTTACCCAACCCCGCCGCGAGCCGCAAGCAGCGTATTATGGGGCGCACCATGACTGCGGTGGAAAAAGTGCGTGTGGATTCTGAGGCCAATCTGCGCGACATTTTGGATAAAGTGCATCAAATCAACATTGACCATGTGGATGACCAGCACTTCTTTACGCTATCGCAAGTGTATGAAGATTTGCTGCTAAAAATGGGTGAAAAAAACTCCGACGGTGGTCAATTCTTTACGCCGCGAGAAGTGGTGCGCGCCATGGTGCACACGGTGAATCCTAAGCTGGGGCAAACGGTGTATGACCCCTGCTGCGGCACGGGTGGCTTTTTGGCGATTGCGTATGAGCATATTGCTCGCAAATTGGGGCAAAGCGCTGCCAGCACTGATATAGATACGCTCAAGCACGACACTTTTTTTGGGCGTGAAAAAGAAAACTTGGTGTTCCCAATTGCGCTGGCTAACTTAGTGCTGCACGGCATAGATCAACCAAATTTATGGCACGGCAACGCACTGACTAAAAAAGCCACATATGCGGGCTTATTTGAACAAGCGCCAAAACAATTTGATGTAATACTCACTAACCCACCTTTTGGTGGTAAAGAAGGCAAGGACGCGCAAAAAAACTTTGCGTTTGAAACAGGCTCAACCCAAGTGCTGTTTGTGCAAGATATTTTGGCTGAGCTTGCAGCTAATGGCACCTGCGCCATGGTGTTGGATGAAGGCTTATTGTTCCGAACCAACGAGAGCGCATTTGTTGAAACCAAGCGTAAGTTATTAGATGAATGTGATTTGTGGGCCATTGTCAGCTTGCCAGGTGGCGTGTTTTCTACCGCAGGGGCGGGTGTAAAAACGAATCTCTTGTTTTTCACCAAAGGCAAAAAGACCGAAAAAATATGGTATTACGATTTATCGCACTTGAAAGTGGGTAAGAAAACCCCTCTAACATTGGCACATTTTGGTTATGCGCCCGATGGTTCTATTTTAGAGGATGCGCAATTGCCTACCATATTGACCGCAGCCTGGAAGGCAGATGAGGCGAATGCGGGTAAGCCTTTCCCTAGCTATGCCCGAGTGTTGCAGCATAAAGGTAAACCAGAAGGTGAAAGCCCTTACTCTTGGACAGTGGATTTTGCGTCAAGACGTGTAAGAGCCCGCGAAGAAATGCAGCCGCTGCTTCATGAAGCAGGCAGCATAAAAGCCAATGTTGTGGATTTAAAAGAGCAACTAAAACGCCTGAAGAAAGACAAGGCCACTCAAGCTGAGATAGATTCACTCAATGACAAAATTTTAGAGCGTGAAAAAGCAGCCCGTGAGCTAGAAACGAAAGCGGCTGATATTGATGCGGCGGTGTTTGATTTAAAAGCGGTTAACCCAACGGTTGTTGCAGATGAAGATACAAGAACACCGTTAGAGATTATTCAAAACATAGAGAAACAAGGAAAAATCGTTGCTGATGCACTTGCAAGACTAAGTCAGTTAATGAACGACATGCCAAAAAATGCGGCCGTGATTGATCTTGCAAAATATCGATCGTCTTTGGGATGTTATGTAATTAATAAATTACATAACAAGCCTACGTTGGGTAGAACCCAAGTAATGAAAGGAATTACATTTGCCCAAAATTTTGTAGGGATAAATATTCAAATGCAATTTGAGCGTCAAGCTAGAGGGCCGTTCTCTAAGTGGATTTATGCTTTCGAGAAAGAAGCTCAAAGCAACAATTGGTTTTCTGCCACTGAAAAAGACTTAGGTAATGGAGCGCCTAAAGTTGAATACCAAGTCAAACCGGGAATTGATGAGTCAATTAATTATTTTTTAAATAATTGTCCAGAAGAGCAGAAGAGAGAACTAGATCGTTTAATCAAATTGTTTGAAAATTTAAATACAGAAGAAGCAGAAATAATTGCTACGTTGTTCTGTGCTTGGAATGACTTTTTAATAAATGGTGACTTACCGACAGATGATGAAATTATTCGTGAAGTTCGAGAGAACTGGCACCCTTCAAAAGAGCGCTTTTCACCTGAACAATTAACGAAATGGCTAAATTGGTCACGAGAGAACAATATTGTTCCAACTGGCAAAGGCAGTAAGACTATTAAAGTCGGCCATCAGAAGAAGCTTATTAATTAACCAATCAAGAAGCTTTTTTGTCATGGAAAATTCAAACGAGATAATTGTTTATCAAAGTGGGAACAGAAATATTCGATTGCAAATGAAACGCTTGAATGACAGCTCTTCACATGGCGGAGCACTTCAATCCAAGATAAAGGCGCTCACTTGTTTATCTATTTAGACGAATCAGGTGATCTAGGTTTTGATTTCAATAAACAAAAAACCTCGCGATATTTTGTCATTACCTTATTGGTGTGCCATCAAAAGCAGGTTGTTGACGCTATAAATACAGCAGTGAAGCGTACTTTGAAAAACAAGCTCAACCAAAAGAAGCAAAACAAGCGGGTAGTAAGAGAGCTAAAGGGTGCAGAAACTAAGTTGGCGGTAAAGGAATATTTTGCGCGAAACTTACCTAATGATGGATGGGATATTTATAGCGTAACCTTGAATAAAGCACGTGTTGAATCGCACTTGCAAACTAAAGAAGGCAAAAAGAAACTATATAACTATTTAGCGCGGTTTATTCTGGAGAAAATACCATTCGCAGAGGATTTGCCATGGGTTAACTTGATTGTTGACCGGTGTAAAAATAACGAAGAAATTAAAGACTTTAATAGCTATGTAGAGAATCAGCTGCAAGCATTGCTACCACTTAACTGTAAATTGACGATTGACCATTTGGCATCACATGAAAGTGCTGGATTGCAGGCGGTTGATATGTTTTGTTGGGGCTTTGCCAGAAAAGATGCTTTTGGCGAGACTGATTGGTTTGCACACTATTGTGACCACGTTAGATACACAACAATCTATTTGGCTTGAAGACAACAGGCAAAAAAATAGACGGACCCTGATACGCTCTTTTCCCTAAGCTTATCGCCAACCGATGGGAGGAAACACTTAAGGCGCGTAACAGGAATTACCCGTCAGAACCGAATCATAATTAACTTTAGTTAGCTAAACAAGTTGTTTAGTTCAAAAACTCCAGATCAGATGAGTTTATTTGCCGTTTTATATCGATTTATTCGCTTTAACCACAGATTTTCCCGAGGCCAGCATATCAACTTCATCAAACGGCTTTGGCTTGCTAAAGTAATATCCTTGCACCACTTTGCAATCACAGCTTTCTAAATACTTAGCCTGTTCAGCCGTCTCCACCCCTTCTGCAACCAGTTCTTTACCCAAACTTTTCGCCATTGAAATAATCGCCTGCACAATCAGCCGGTGGTCATTGTTGTCTGCAATGCCTTGCACAAATGACTGATCGATCTTGATTTCACTGACTGGGAATTTGTTTAGATAACTGAGCGCTGAGTAGCCGGTGCCGAAATCATCCAGGGAGATTCTGAAGCCCATGCTATCGAGGATTTTCAGGGTTTTCTGGATGTAGGCACTGTCACTCAGCAATAGGCTTTCGGTGATTTCCAGGGTGATCCATGCCGGGTTGCAATGGGTTTTCTTTAACAGGTGCTTGATGGAGTTGAGCAGGTTGTTATGGATAAACTGGCGGCTGGATAAGTTGATGGCGACGCTGATGGGCTCTTCGCGACCGGTGTTCCACCTGACGGCATCTTTGAATGCGGTTTGCATGATCCATTCACCGATCTCGATGATGAAGCCTGAATCTTCGGCGATGCCGATAAAGCGGCTGGGCGGGATCATTTCGCTGTGATTGCGGTGCCACCTGAGCAGGGCTTCTACGCCGATGATGTGGCCGGTCTCCAGATTCACCTGCGGCTGGTAGTGCAGCAGGAATTCATCGTTGTGCAGGGCGGTGCGAAGTGAGCGCTCGATGTCTATGCGTTCTATCGTGGTTTGTGAGAGATCAGACGAATAAAACTGGTAGTTGTTTCTGCCGTGCTTTTTGGCTTTATACATGGCGATATCGGAGAACTTCACTATATCGCTGACGGCGTTGCTATGCTCGGGGCAGACGACGATGCCGATGCTGGCGGAAATAAACAGTTCGGTGCCGCGGATCAGAATAGGTTGCTTGATCGATTCCAGGATTTTTTTCGCGACCATGCCGGCATTTTTCGGGTCTTTCACCTGGGAGAGCAGAATGGCAAATTCGTCACCACCCAGCCGGGCAACGGTGTCAGTTGGACGCACGGCGCGCTCGATGCGCCTTGCCATTTCGTAGAGCAGCAAATCCCCTTCAGCATGGCCGAGCAAGTCATTCACCGCCTTGAAGCCATCCAGGTCCAGCATCAGGAAGGCGAATGAGGCTTCTGACTGGTAGGTATTTTTGATGCATTGATCCAGCATTTCAAGCAATGCAATGCGGTTGGGCAGCTTGGTGATGGAATCAAAATAAGCCAGGTGATGGATGCGGTCCAGGTTTTCATACGACTGCGTCATGTCCTGCCCGATGGCGATCACGGTTTTCACTTCCTGGATGGCATTGAATTCGGGCGTTAAAACCGTATCCATGATCTTTTGCTGGCCGTTGGCTGTGGTCAGCCGGAACGCGACATGCAGGTCCTGACCGCTTTTGAACACCTGACGTATGCTTTCCTCAAGCGCAAGGGCGGATGCGCCGCCAGGATATTGCGACGGGGTTTTGCCTATCAGGCTGGCGCAATCCACTTCATAAAATTCGGAATTGGCATTGTTGAGGAAGATGCGCTGGCAGTCACTGTTGTATTTGGCAATGCAGTTTGACGTGTTTTCGACAATGGATTCGTACTCGTGCGCTTTCTGGATACTCTCGGTGACATCCCTGGCGTAACCCAGTGAGCCGACCACTACACCATCGACCACCACGGCGGACTTATAAGACTCTATCCAGTAATACTCGCCTTCGGAATTTTTGATCGGCACCGTGACCGCACTCGGCGTGCTGTTGCGCATGGCCCATTGATCACCATCGACATATTCTTTTGCCAGGTCAGGCGGGAAAAAATCAAAATCCGTCTTGCCGATCAACTCGGCACTTGAAGATACCCCCACCATATTGGCATAGGCAGTATTCGCCACCAGGATGCGGCTGTTCACATCCTTCAGCCAGACCATGAAAGGAAAATTATCAATCAGGGTCTGGATGTATTGGTCGCCTTCAATATGTGGATTCTGAATATTTTTCATGGCATGAACAAATATTTCTAATATTGATTTATCTCTATCTTCCCACCGTTGAAATTAAATTGCATGTTAATAAATACTTTTCGGACATATTTGATTTTTCTTAAATATCAATATGTTGGAAATGCGGCTTTGAATCTGCATATTAAAAATGAATGTTTTCTAACTAATGCAAACTGGCGATGTTATATTGAAAACTCAAAACCAGTTTTTAAACCCATATGACTGATCGTTATGACACTTCATTAAACGTAGAAGCCCAATTTCAACCAGGCTCTAATGGTCTGGTTTTAGCTAATAAACTGGCGATTATCGACAAAGAAGAAATGGCAAACACAGAACTGGTTTTGCTGGTTGAATTGTATGAGGTTGTTTTTTCAATGTTCGGAGCAGACCAAGCTGTGACCGTGGCTGATATTTTTGAATGGCACAGAAAATGGTTGGGAAATGTTTATGACTGGGCTGGACAAGAGCGCTCAGTGAATATGGGTAAGGGTGGTTTTCATTTCACTGTAGCTAGCCAGATACCCTATGGCTTGCGCGAGTTTGAAAGAAACTACCTAATGGTTCTAACGCCTTGCCACTTAATGAATGAAGATGCGCTGGTTGATGCCATCGCCAGAGTGCACGTTGAATTCATCTTGGTACATCCTTTTAGAGACGGTAATGGTCGGATATCCAGATTATTGGCTGATGTGATGGCACTGCAGGGGAATAAACCAGCCCTGGATTATTCAAGTTGGGATACAAATAAAGGGCTTTATTTTTCTTCTATCCAGGCTGGACTGGCGGGAGACTATGCTCCCATGCAGACTTTAGTCAGGCAAGCGATACACGACGCGGAACAGAGTTTAAATGCTTGAGTTTACTTTCAATTGATTCGATAGATTCACCAGTTTCAATAGCGGTTGAGCTCGCAATAGAACGGGCGCGCATCTTGCGAGCAAGTTCGGTTTGCTTCAGAAAATGATTCGTTGTGTTTAAAGTAGCTTTCTTCATGACCTGAGTTTATTCCAACACACTGATTTTTCAAAGTTATTTGTTAGATGAAGATTGGTAAAGCTTGTTCAATTTCATTTGATTTTTAGAGGCATTCCTTACAACCACTTTACTTGGTTGAGGACAAAGCTGCTTTTAACCCCAATACCCCTTTCTCCAACTCCGCCGTGGTCAAACTGCCAAATCCTAACCTTATCGCATGCACGCTTTCTTGCGACTCTGAAAACAACGTACCAGGCAAAATACGCACTTTGTGTTTTAACGCATGTTGCGCCACTTTCTCTACATCGTAACTTTCTTTCAGGCGTAACCAGATCGCCAGCCCGCCATCCGGCGCATCAAAGGTCACATAATCCTTAAGCTCTTTTTTAACCAGCGCGATCAGCAGGTTTCTGCGTTCGTTATAGATCTTGAAAGTGCGGCGGATATGGCGTTTGATTTCGCCTGAATTCATCAGCTCGGCCACGGCCAGTTCGGTAATCGAGTTGCCTTGCCGATCGATCAGCATCACTTCTTTGGCGCAGCGGTCTATCAGGCTGGGTGTCGCTACCAGGTAACCTACCCGCAAACCTGGGGCGAGTACTTTGGAGAGGGAGCCGACATAAATGACGCGGCCACCGTGGTTGGTGCTGGCCAGCGGGAATACCGGGTGGTGCGAGAAGTGGAATTCGTGGTCGTAATCGTCTTCCACTATGGTGAAGTCATATTGCTCGGCCAGCATCAGCAACTTCAGGCGCCGCTCGGCAGTCATGATGACGGTGGTGGGAAACTGGTGGTGCGGCGTGACATAAATGGCGCGGATGGGGTGTTGCTTGCACAGTTTTTCCAGTGCGACGACATCGATGCCGCGTTTATCCTGGCCGACAGTCAGGATATTGGCGCCGCAGGACCTGAACGCTTCTTTGGCGGCCGGGTAACTCAATTGTTCTACCACTACAAAATCATTTGGTCTGGTCAGTACCCGTGCTGCCAGGAAAATACCCATCTGGCTACCGCGCGCGATGCAGATCTGGTCTATATCTACACTCAGGCCTCGCTCCATGTTCAGCATGGTGGCAATCGATTGCCGCAATGCCAGCGTACCGCGCGGGTCGCCATAGCCCAGGTTTTTGGTGGACCCGATCAGTGCATGGCGGAATGCGCGGGACAGGATATTGAACGGGATCAGGCGCGAATCGGGGATGCCATCATTGAAGTCGATGACACCGGCTTCCGGTGACTGGTAATTCAACAGCGGATGGTCGGGGCCTGCCACGACGTTGGCAGGTTGTTGACTGGTTTTTGCCGTTTGCGGTTGCGCGTTGAAGTTGGGCAGGTTGGCGGATACGAACGAACCCCGGCGTTGCTCAGAGACAAGCCAGCCCTGGGCGATCAATTCATCGTAGGCCAGGATCACCGTTTTGCGGTTGACCTTGAGTATCTCTGCCAACTCACGCGTGCCCGGCATGGCGGTGGAAGGCGTCAGGCGGCCACGCTGGATCTCTTCCATGATCTGCTGGGCGATCTGCAAATAGACTGGGAGGCCTGAGGTTTCGGTAATGGTTAGCTTAAGACTCCACGAACGTAGCATTTCATCTCCTGTTGCATACCTGGTTGCTTTAGTTATTTTAAATCTGACTAACGGCGGGAAAAATTCCCTTTCTTTTACGGCAAATCTGGATTATCTGACTGCCACTATATCGCATATTTAACTGGACCAGCAAAGTTCTCGAAACTGGAGGATTGTGGACTAGTTACATTCTGTTACATTTTTGAAACATTCTATTAAAGGAAACATTCATGTCAGCTCCTCTAGATATTCAATTGGCAGATTGGCGTAACCATGCACTTAACCTGGAAAAGCAGGTGAACCAGGTGATCGTGGGGCAGGGCAAGGCCATTCGTTTGATGAACATTGCAATTTTTGCCCGGGGCCATGTGTTGCTCGATGGTGGCGTCGGAGTGGGTAAAACCACCTTGCTGCAATCGATTGCGCGCGGTATCGGCGGTGCTTACGAGCGTATCGAAGGCACGGTGGATCTGATGCCGAACGACCTGATCTACCACACATTCCTCGGTCCCGATGGCCGCCCGCAGATCGATGAAGGCCCGCTGTTGCGCGCCGGCGAAGATTTATCCGTATTCTTCTTCAACGAGATCAACCGCGCCCGGCCACAGGTGCATGCCCTGATGCTGCGCGTGATGGCCGAGCGCCATATCAGCGCCTTCAAAAAAGAATACCGCATGCCGCACATGATCGTGTTTGCTGACCGTAACCAAGTGGAAAAGAACGAGACGTTTGAGATCCCATCCGCTGCGCGTGACCGTTTCATGATGGAGATCCCGATCGAGACGCCTTCTGACCGCGAGCTGAAAAAATCACTGGTGTTCAATACCAAGTTCCAGCATGCCGAAAAGCTGACACAACAGGTTGAGAGCGACATCCTCAAATTCGACCAGCTGAATGCATTTTCTGACCGCCTGCAAGACCATATCAAATCCAGCGATGTGCTGGAGGAATACACCATGGATCTGTGGGACGCGACAGTGAATCCGGAAAAATTCGGTGTGACCATGGATAGCGTGGATATCTCGCGTCTGATCCAGGCCGGAGCCAGCCCGCGCGGCATGGGCATGCTGATGAAAGCAGCGCGTGTGAATGCCTGGCTGAATGGCCGCGACAGCCTGTATCCGGAAGATATTCATGCCGTGTTCCACGAAGTGATCTCGCACCGCCTGGTATTCAATGCGGCGTATGAAAACCGCCGTACAGCGCTGGCACGTGAGTTGACCAATAACATCATCCGCACGATTGCGGTGCCCAGCCTGAGCTTTAGCAAAGCGGCTTAGGCAAAGTAAACAGAGGCAAAAAAGCAGATGATACGTGCATTCAAAAAAGCCGATAAGAAAGCGCCGGTGCCTGCTGATGAAGCGGGCTATGCGCGACCTTTCGAGTATGTGATCGGCTGGAAGTCGGACAGCATACAGCTGGGCGATCATGCCGGTACGCAGCGCGGTATAGGCTCGGATTACCGCGGCACGGTGAACCTGGTCGATTACCCGGATGCACGGCGCATGGATCTGCGCCAGACCATACGCGACCCGTTCGAGCAGGTGAAGGTGCGGCAGTTCAACCAGGACAGCACCACGCCTATCTATGCGGTGTGCGATCTGTCCAGTTCCATGCAGTTCCGTGGCCACAAGCGCAAGCTGGATACCGCGATCGAAGTGGCGACAGCGGTGGCGAATTCGGCTTATCACGCCGGGGATTTATTCGGCTTTATCGGCTATAACCAGCAGGTGCTGGAAGACTATACCTTGCCGTTGAGCCGTAATTTGCACCAGAGCAAAGCCACCATAGACACGCTGCATGACTACCAATATCTGCGCATAGGCATTGAAGGCGTGACTGATATGCCTAATTTTTTAGGCCAGACGCGGGCGCTGGTGTTCTGGATATCTGATTTTCATATGCCGTTCGGCGTGATTGAGAAAACCTTGTCTGCCATGTCGGCGCACAAAGTGATCCCGATTGTGCTGTGGGACGATGAGGAATATAAAAAACTGCCCAAGTTCGGCTTTGGCACCATGATAGACCTGGAAAGCGGGCGCAACCGGACGCTGTTTTTCCGTAGCGAAGTAAAGGCTAAATTCCTGGACGCATTCAAGGAGCGCAGGCTGGCACTGGAAGCCCTGTTTCTGCGCTTTGATAGCCCGGCGTTGTTTATGCACGGCGATTACCGGCCGGAGCTGATGACGCATTATTTTGAACAGGCCATGTGACCCAAGTATGTAAACCGGGCACATGGCAAAAATTAAACGCGAAATATACAACTATGCTAAATCAGATTTCAAATATGACTGAATCCAGTGCGCTGCAACGCCTGGTACTGGTCGCTTGCCTGCTGTTGACGGCAGCAGCCGTGCCGGCAGAAGAGACGGCTTCAGCACAAAAGCCGGTATCGCAACTAGCGTTGAAGGTGACCAACCCGCCATCGAGCAATGGTGTGCATATCGGGGATGTATTAAGCAGGACGGTTGTAGTGGATGCGCCAACAACGTATACACTGGCCGAAAATGCGTTGCCCAAAAAAGGCAGCAAGCATGACGGCATTGAGTTGGTCGAAGTGGCATTACAAAGCCAGCCACAATCCGGCCATACTCAATACACCCTGCAATTGCGTTACCAGGTGTTTGCGGTCAGCACTACGCCCAGCGTGATGCATTTGCCTGCAGAAAAACTCACATTCACCGGTGCTGCTGCCGGCACGGTAGAAGTACCGGCCTGGGGATTCTGGTTTTCACCGTTGGTGACGGGTGGCACCAGCACGGCCAGGAAAAACATACTGCCCGAATTCAAAACACCGCGGATAGACAGCCGGGCTGATCAGCAACGCCTGGGCCTGTTCCTGACCTTGCTGATCGCCAGCCTGGCGGCACTGCTATATATCAATGCCGATGGTCACTGGTTACCGTTTATGGGTGGCGCATTTGCCCGTGCACACCGCCAGCTCAAGCGCCTGGCGACATCCTCCAAACCGAAAACAGCAGTTGAAGAGAAGAAAGCGCTGGTCTACCTGCACCAGGCGTTCAACCAGCATTACGGCGCCAATATATTTGCGCGCGATGTGGAAGCGTTCGTCAGTTTGCGCCCTGGCTTCAAAGGCATGCAGCAGGAGATCACGCAATTCTTCGAAGCTTCCAACCAGTCACTCTATGACGTGAAAGGCCGCGATAGCCATCAGGTGATTGCGCAACTGGTGCAGCTCAGTAAGCGGCTGCGTGATTGCGAGCGGGGCGTCGCATGATTATTTTGCATCCTTGGGCATTTGCGCTGTTGCCGGTTGCGCTGCTGCCTTTCTGGTTAAAAGGCCATCAGGGCCAGCATTACAGCTGGCTGGATATCATGCCTGAAGACCTGTTTTCTGACCGGCTGAACCTGGCGGTCAAAGTCATCATGTCTTTGCTGTTACTTTGTATCGTCATCGCGCTGGCTTCTCCCCGAGGGTCAGACGAACAAGTACCACGGGTAGGCAAGGGCGCACAGACGGTGATGGTGATAGACCGCAGCGTCAGTATGGACCACCCGTTTGCCGGGGATTCTTCCGGGCATGTGGCTGAGATCAAATCTGCCACTGCGCGCCGCATCATCACGCAATTTATTGATTCGCGGCCGAATGACATGATGGGTGTGGTCGGTTTCACCAACTCGGCGTTATACGGCATCAAGATCACCACCAACCGTGATGCGATCCACTCGGCGATCGTCGCGGCGACCAGCCCGTCATTGAACCAGACCAATATCGGTGCCGGGCTGACTGAAGCAGTTGGCCTGTTCGATAACATCCAGAACTCCGGCTCGCGTGCCATCATCCTGCTGTCTGACGGTGCCGGCAAACTGAGCCCGCGCGTGAAATACCTGCTGAGCGAACGCCTGAAGAGCCGCAAGCTGAGTATCTACTGGATCATGTTACGTGAGCCGGGTGAAGCCAGTATCTTCTCTAAGGAGGAATATGAAGAAGGCCGCACGCCTAACTCCATCGTGCTGCACAAGTACTTCCAGTCGCTGGGGCTGAAATACAAAGCCTACGAGGCAGACAATCCGGAAACCTTGCAGTCGGCGATCAACGACATCGATTCGCGCGAGAAAAAGGTCATCAAATATACCGAGACCATTGCCGGCTTCGATTATTCGAAAGTGTTCGTGATCAGTGCGCTGGTGCTGGTGTCATTGATACTGGGGATTAAAAATCTGAGGGTGTATGAATGAAACATGTGAAGCATAAAAACCCGTTAACGCGCAAAAACCAAGTGCTGGGGTTGCTGTTCTTCGTCGGCCTGGCGGGGACTGTCTACGAAGGCTTGCAGGTGAACCGCATTGCGCATGCCAACAGTGTATTACAGCGCGGCGAAGTGCTGGAGGGCGACCCGTTCCCGTTCCACCAGAAATTCGCCGATGCTTACCAGCAAGGCAGGACAGGCAATTTCAAGCATGCCAGCCAGAATTTTGGCCAGTTGCTGGAAGCACCGAAAAAGCAGGATGAGCAGGTGTTCGAGCCTGACCAGGCATTGAAGTCGCAGATTCATTTCAATATTGGCAACCATTTGTTCCGTTCGGGTTTGCAACGCCTGGTCGAAGCGGATGGTTCTATACAGGAACAGGCCAAGTTCGATTACCTGCAGGCACGTGCTTCTTACGAGCAGGCGCTGAGGCTGGATCCGGCCAACCAGGCAGCCAAATTCAATCTGAGTTTGCTGCATGGCGTGATTCCGAAACACATCAAGACCGTGCCACAGGATCCGTCCGGCCTGGAGATCAGTAACCTGCCGCAGGGGCTGCCATGAAATTTCTCCGCCTGTTAAAAGAACACTACGAAACCGCTTTACTGATTGGTGCCATGGTTTTCCTGGTGCTGGCGCTGGTCAAGCCCGAGATACAGCTCAAGCAGGAAGTGCATAATTATTTGCTGCTGGCGGATATCTCGCAAAGCATGAATGCGGAAGACATGAAGATAGCTGACAAGCCGGTCACCCGGCTGGCGTATACCCAGCACCTGATGCGGCAGGTGGTGAAGACTTCGCCTTGCGGCACCTATGTCAGTGTAGGCGTATTTGCGGCAGAGAATGTCGCGCTGCTGTTTATGCCGCTGGAAGTATGCGCTAACTTCGACATCATCACCGACAGCATCAATCACCTGGAATGGCGCATGGCCTGGAGCGGTAACAGCCGCATGACCTTCGGGGTGAAAGCGGCAGAAGCGACATTCGATTATCTGAATATCCCGGCGCAGATGCTGTTCTTCACCGATGGTGATGAAGCGCCTAAAGCCAACGGTATAAACAAGCTGGATATCAGCGATGTGCGCATAGGCAAGCATGTGATTTTTGTCGGCGTGGGTGGTACCGAGCCGACGCCTATCAAACGCTTTAATGCCAACAATAAATTCGTGGGTTATTGGGGCACAGATGCGGCGGCCGAGAGTGCCGGCGGGGGGGTCAATTACAACGATGCCAGCAAGGATGACCCGGACCCGCCGGTGGCCTATGCCGAATTCGACCGTTATTTATCCAGCCTGGACGTTGAGCATTTGAAAGAACTGGCGTCTGATATCAAAGGGCAATATGTGGCAGGGGTAGATGAGCCTGCATTTTATGAGTTCGTGCAGTCACAAACGCCTGCAGCAAAGTTTGTGACCAGCTATTCGGTGAAGTGGCTGTTCCTGACGCTGGCAGCTTTGCTGGTGATCGCGACTTATATACCTGACATGCTTGCCTATCGCTTGCGCTGGCGAAAGATGGCTTGAGGCAGAGAGTGATTGGGCAGAGAGTGTAAGCAAAATAAAAACAGCGACTGTATGTCGCCGTTTTTATTCAGGGCTGTTTATTAGGACTGTGAGTGAACTATTCTTCAACACACACACTTGTTCAACACAAATCATCCAGATTGGTAGGTTCACAAATCGGCATTGCTGTTGAAATGCCATGCGAGTTTTTAGACATCTCATAACTCATTTTGCGCAGGCGGGTCACAGAACCCAGCGGGCGGTGCGATTTGATGCCGTGCCATGGCGAGAACATCATGCCGTTATCGACGACTTTGGAACGGTATGGGCTCCAGGCGATCTGCGGTTTTGCGGTGATCCTGGCGATCGGCAAAAACGGTGAGACATCTTCTGACCAGACCACCGATGAATCTTCAATCGGCATCTTGTTGATGTCTGTACATAGCTGCACCCGCAATTCCCAGACAGCGGTATTGGTGATGAAAAAATCGACCACTGATTTTTTCAGGCTGTCCGAGGCAAAACTGATGTCTATCGGTTTGTTGGTCAGCGCCATCAAAGCCGGTGCGATAGGCACCAGCGCGACTTTCGCCATGTAATTACCATACAGGATAGGGTCCTGGCTGAAATAGGTTTCACCGAGGATATTGGTTTCCGGCTGCCCCTCGCAATTCAATAAACGCTGCCGGCCGCCACTCAGGGAGTCGATCAGTTTGGAGGTCGCGCGCATGATCTGTGAAAGGAAGCGTTTGAATTCAGGCGAGTTTTCGGTGGTCGCCAGAATCTTCAGGTTGGACATGAATTGTTGCACGCTGGATGATAAAAAGCTGGAACCATTCACAAACAGGAAATTCTGCGTCGTGGCATCTTCACTGCCGGTGAGTCTTTCGCCTTCGACACCCAGTATTTTGATCGCTAGGCTGCGCGGTGTGCAAAGCTTGTCATTCAGTATGTCGCCAGGCACGGTAGAGAAACGCATCACCAACGGTAACTTTTTTGGCGTGGCAAACATGCCCTGCGCCAGGAATTCCGGCAGATGATCGTAGATTTCCATTTCGGCAGAAATCAGGCCATGGCTTCTGGTATGGACACTGCGCGCGGAGTAGACAGAATGCCTGTCATTGGTTTCCGAGATTTTACGCAAGGTGGATTGCAGGCTCTGTCTGCGTTGGATTTCGCTCTCTTCCAGCACTTCGTAGGCTGGCTGATAGCTCAGGGGGGAGATTCCGATGTTATTGGTACGTTGCATATAAACCCCGCTTCCCAAACTCAAGCTTTTTGTTGATCAGGCTGGTGCGCCTGTTACGCATCCACCAGACCGATACTCAAGATCGCTTCTTAAAAATTTATATAATTTTTAAAACAAAAGTCAGCTATCAAGGAACTGCAACGACCCTCAATATGCTATTAGTTACATTGACGGTTATGAAAGTTTCATTCAAAAAAACATTTCTTGATCAATGTTTGTTTTACTTAACTTTTAGTTCTAACTTTGTTGTAGTTCTCACTCTGTGGTCGTTCAATCTGTTGCTCTGGCTTACTTTTTTACTCTTTAGTCTCGCCAGCCTGTTTGCGTTGCTTGTTGACGATACGGGAGGCGACTTCTTCTTCGCGACCCGGATAGCGATGCTCTTTTTTGAATTCTGTTTTTAACTTGTCATACTCGCGTTCACGTTTTGGACTGGATCCTTTTGGCATGCCGTACTCCTTACTATCAATTAAGAGTGCAAACGGCAGCCGCTGAGGCTGCCGTGTTTGTCTTGTTGTGAACATGAACGAATTCATTTCAAACGCGACAATTGCAGGTTACGCTTGCGACTGTAACTATTTAATAAGGGTTTTTCTTAATAATTTGTAGGATTATCTTTACTTTGTTAAAGATGCAGTAAACCCCGTGTTCCTTCCAGAAGAAAAAGACCCTTCAAGGGTCTTTTTTCCACCTTTCTTCGGCTGCTTACTTTGCTTGTAAAGTGTTATAGGCCGTCATCAGGTTACGGTAATCCGGGATATGGTTGGCGCATAAGGTGCCCAGGCCCTCGATGTCGCGGCGCCAGTCACGGTGCAGTTCGCAGGCCACGCCAAACCAGGTCATCATCTGTGCACCGGCGGCTTCCATGCGGCGCCAGGCGGCATCGCGGGTCAGTTCGTTAAACGTGCCGGAAGCATCGCCCACCACGAATACTTCAAAGCCTTCTTCAATCGCCGAGAGCGCCGGGAAAGCCACACAGACTTCGGTCACCACGCCGGCAATGATCAATTGCTTTTTACCGGTGGCCTTGATCGCCTTGACGAAGTCTTCGTTATCCCAGGCGTTGATCTGGCCGGGACGGGCGATGTATGGCGCATCCGGGAACAAGGCTTTTAGTTCCGGCATCAACGGGCCGTTGGGGCCGGTTTCAAAACTGGTGGTGAGTATGGTCGGCAGGTTGAAGAACTTGGCCGCATCCGCCAGCGCCAGCACATTGTTCTTGAAACGGTCCGGCTCGATATCGCGTACCAGCGATAACAGGCCGGCTTGATGGTCGACCAGCAATACCACGGCATTGTCACGGTCCAGGCGTACGTAAGGTTTGTTGTTGTTCATGATGAATCCTCTCAAAAAATAATGTTGTTTTATAAAAAAGTGAAGCTAAAAATCAGTTAAAAGCGCATGACTATGCCGTGGCAAAACGACCTAGGTTGTAATCATTGATCGCCTGGTCTATCTCTTCCCAGCTGTTCATGACGAACGGGCCATGGCCGACGACCGGTTCATTCAGTGGCGCACCATTCAGCAGCAACAGCACGGTGTCCTGCTGTGCCTGCAATACCAGTTCTGTGCCTTCGCGCTGCATCACCGCCAGCTCGGAAGGGCGTATGGTATGTACGCTGCCGGTCTTCACTGCGCCCTTGAGTACGAAAATCGCAGTGGTGTGGCCTTCAGGCAAGGTGAACACGGTGCGGGTACCGGCATTTAGGCGTACATCCCATACATTCATCGGGCTGAAGGTCCTGGCCGGGCCGGTGTTCCCTGCATAATCTCCGGCAATCACGCGCACTGTGCCTGCGTCATCCGGCAATGCCACTTCAGGAATCTCCGATTTGGTGATGCCCTGATAGCCAGGCCGGGTCATTTTGTCCTTGGCCGGTAGGTTGACCCACAGCTGTATCATCTCGAACGGGCCACCCGTCCTGGCGTAATCATCACCATGATATTCCTCATGGATAATGCCTTTACCGGCGGTCATCCATTGCACTTCGCCCGGGCCTATGGTGCCGCCGGCATTGGTGGAGTCATGGTGTGATACCTGGCCGTCATAAACGATGGTCACGGTCTCAAAACCACGGTGTGGATGCTGGCCGACGCCACGGCGTTGCTCGGTGGGCTCGAAACGGGCCGGGCCTGCATAATCCATCAGCAGGAAAGGCGACATTTCTTCCGCGATGTCACGGTAGGAAAAAATGCTCTGGACCGGGAAGCCGTCACCTACCCAGTGATTGCCGTTACTGCGTTTGATAAAAGCCAGTTTTTTCATGATGTGCTCCTTGTGAATTTCATGTCGTGTTGCGATGGTTCACACTATAAACAGATGACTTTTTGTGCACTAGATGGTTAAATTCGAAATTACTTTTCAATGAATTGAACAATTATGGATTTCAACGAGGCCGCGGTATTCGTCAGGGTGGTGCAGGCCGGCAGTTTCAGCGCTGCTGCCCGCCAGTTAGGCCTGCCCACTTCCACCATCAGCACGCGGGTGGCACGCCTGGAAAAACGGCTGGGCGCTACCCTGCTGCAACGAACCACGCGGCGTTTGCATCTGACCGAAGCCGGCACCCTGTACTATGAGCAGGCAGCGATAGGCCTGGGTTACCTGCTGGAAGCAGAAGCCGCACTGGATGCCGCCCGGCTGCAACCGCAGGGCACCTTGAAGGTGACCGCACCCGCGGACCTGGGCGATGCCTTACTGGCAGGTCTGGTCAGGCGGGTGCAGCAAGAATTCCCGGAAGTGGTGGTGGACATGCTATTGACCGACCGCTATGTCGATCTGATCGCGGAGGGGGTGGATGTGGCGATCCGCACCGGTGAGTTAAGGGATTCCAGCCTGATTGCAAAATCGCTGGGCACTATCCAGTGGGCCCTGTTTGCCAGCCCGGATTATTTAGCACAGGCACCGCTACTGGAAGCCCCCCAGCATCTGCATGCACATCCCTGCCTGCAATTCACGCCCATGGGCCGCGAACAATGGTTGCTAAAAAATGAAACCAGCCAGATCAGCGTGCCCATGCGCGGGCATACGCTGGTTAACAGCATAGGCGTGATCAAGGCGATGGCAGAAAGCGGGCAGGGCGTGGCCTTGTTGCCCACGTTCATTTGCCAGCCTGCACAGCGTAGCCAGCACCTGGTGCGCGTATTGCCAGGCTGGCTGGGGCATGCGGATGTGGTGCATCTTGTCTATCCGCAACAGCGCTTTATGCCACCGAAATTACGTGCGTTTATTGACGTGGCTGTGGCCGAACTGAGCGGACAGTTTAAAGAAAGCTAGCAATGTAAAAGTGCATGTTGGACGGTGATGCCTAAACCAGCGATGCCTAAAACAGTGATGCTTTAATGGATACAGATGATCAAGACTATTCAAAAGGAAAGGGTGATTCATGACGCAGGATAATTCTTCATTAGCCATGCAGCATGGCGCCAGTGCGGTGATCACGCACCGGGTCAGTGAAGCGCAGCAGGCCGCCTATGAGCAATGGCTGGAAGAGATAGGCCCGGCCTGCCGCGCATCGGTGGGTCTGCTGGACTGGCATGTGATCCGGCCGATCGCAGGCTATTCGGACGCTTATTCGGTGATCATCCGTTACGACAGCGAGCACAACCTGAAACAATGGATGGCATCCGCCAGCCGGCAGCAGCTGATCGCCAAGATCGAGCATGTGCTGAGTGCCCGGGACAGTTACCAGATCAAGAGCGGGCTGGATTTCCTGTTTGTGCCGGAAGCAAAGGTCGCCGTACCGGTGCGCTGGAAACAGTTTTTATTGACCTGGTCAGCGATCTTCCCGCTGGTCAGCCTGGTGTCGCTGGCGATGCTGCCTTTGATGGACCGGCTGGGTTTTCCGCAAAACCGCTACCTGCATACACTGGTGATCACCGGCGTGGTCGTCATGTTGATGGTGTATGTAGTGATGCCGCGATACACCAGACTGGTGAAGCACTGGTTGCATCGTTGAGGCTGCCAAAGCCGGGCCGATACCGGCTGTGCATGTCTGATTTAAGTGAAATACATGCAATAAATTGTGAAGCTCCCTGTTGAAGAGTATTTCTGCAGCGATTTTTGGTGCATGATCTGGACATCAACCTTGGCAATGCCCCCCGGTACCCGTTCGTGGCGGGGCGGGCCAAGGTCATTAAAGTGTAGATTCAAAACTCCGTTGAATACCTTATCACTACACTCAGGGGGTACGCACGTTGGATACAGCGGCGGAATCATCAGCATTGCACGCGGAAATCGTGGACATGCTGTATGCAAACAACCGTAGATCACTGATGGCTGCCATCGTGGTCATGGCTGCGCTTTTGCTGACACAACGTCACTTCATCTCCGATAGCATACTGATCACCTGGTCTGTCATTTTCCTGTGTGCATACGGTAGCCGTGCTTACCTTACCATCAGGTATTACAAGGATCAGCGACGTGCACAGCATAGCCGGCGCTGGTTGAACTGGTTCAGGTTCAATACCGGTTTTTGCGGACTGGCCTGGGGGCTGGCCGGCATTTTACTGTTTCCCGATGCTGCGCCAGCCAACCAGGCCTTTCTGATTTTTGCGCTGGTGGGCGTGTCTGGTGCCGGTATCATCATTTACTCGGTAGATAGCCTGAGCACCAACCTGTTCACCGGCGGTATCCTGGCATTCATGATCCCGCGTTTCCTGGCGCACGGCACTACGGTATCGATCGCGCTGGCGGTGCTGTTTGTCGTCTATGTCGTCTACGTGACGGTGGCCGGGCAGGCACTGGCCAAAAGCCTGCGTGAAAATATCTCCTTGCGCATCGCCTCCAACCTGGACAATAAAAAAGTACACCAGCTCGCCTATTATGATTTCCTGACCGGGTTGCCCAACCGTCGCCTGTTGTCAGACCGCTTGCAACAGGCATTCATACGCTGTGAACGTAGCCAGTCGTATGGCGCAGTGTTATCGCTGGACCTGAATAATTTCAAAGGCCTGAATGACAGCATGGGCCACCAGGCCGGCGACGAATTGCTGCAGCAGGTGTCTGCCAGGTTGCAACAATGCCTGCGCAAAAAAGACACTATTGCGCGCATGGGGGGTGACGAATTCATCGCCGTGCTGGATGAACTGGGATGCGAGATGGCAGATGCAGCCAGGGCCGCGCAGGTGACTGCGGAAAAGATGATGTCGGTATTTGCACAGCCATTCCAGCTGCAGCAGAGTAAATACCGCACCACGCCCAGCATAGGCATCTGCCTGTTCCATGGCAATGACCACAGTGAAGCTGAAGTGCTGCGGCGTGCCGATATCGCCATGTACCAGGCGAAAAAATCGGATAACCTGAACAGTATCCAGATGTATGACGAAGTATTGCACCCGGCGGTGGAGATGCGCGCGACACTGGAGAACGACCTGGCGTTTGCCTTGCAGGGTAACCAGTTGTTGCTGTATTTCCAGGTGCAAGTGGATGAAAACCTGCAGCCTACCGGTGCCGAGGTGTTATTGCGCTGGCAGCATCCTACGCTGGGCATGATCCCGCCCGACCAGTTCATCCCGATCGCCGAAGAGACCGGCGAGATCGTTTCCATCGGGCAATGGGTGCTGAAACAGGCCTGCCAGCAGCTGAAACAGTGGGCGGATGTGCCGCTGACGCACGCACTGACACTATCGGTCAATGTCAGTGCCGTACAATTTAACCAGCCCGACTTTGTGCATATGGTCAGTGATACCGTGTTGCACAGCGGTTGCGACCCGCGGTTGTTGCGGCTGGAGCTGACCGAAAGCCTGATGGTCAGGAATGTGGAAGAGATCATTCTCAAGATCCTGGCACTGAAAGCACTGGGCCTGACCTTCTCGCTGGACGATTTCGGCACCGGGCAATCTTCGTTGTCGGTGTTGAAACGCTTGCCGCTGGATGAGCTGAAAATCGATAAAAGTTTTATCAAGGATATCCAGCACAACACCTATGACAGTTTTATTGTGGAAACCATTATCAATATGGCGAAGAACCTGGGCCAGAGTGTGATTGCCGAGGGCGTGGAAGTGCAGCAGCAGCAAGCATTGTTGCAGGCCATGGGTTGCCGCCTGTTCCAGGGCTACCTGTATAGCCGGCCATTGCCGCTGGTAGAGTTTGAGGACAGTTTGCACCGTGGCATGGCCGCCCCGGCGATCGCTGGCCCGGCATTGTTGTCCGGCTTGCCTGTTAAAAAGCAGGCCAGATCCCGATCCAAACCCCTTGGCCTTTAAACCTTGACCAGTTCGTCGCCGTGGCTCAGCCAGCGCTGTAAGTGAGCAGCCACTGCTTCCGGCGCGCGCGTCAATAGCTGGTCCGCCATCTGTTTCGCTTTGGTCAGCAACTCGAAATCCCGTTCCAGGTCGGCAATTTTGAGCATGGGCACGCCACTCTGGCGGGTGCCCAGCATTTCACCCGGGCCGCGCAGGTGCAAGTCTGCCTGCGCGATCTGGAAGCCATCATTGCTTTCATAGATCACCTTCAGCCTGGCACGACCTATCTGTGAACATTGCTGTTTGCTATAGAGGAGGATGCAGGTGCTTTTCGCCGAACCACGCCCTACACGGCCGCGTAGCTGGTGCAGCTGGCTCAGCCCCATGCGCTCGGCATGCTCGATCACCATCAGGCTGGCATTCGGTACATCCACGCCTACTTCAATCACCGTGGTGGCCACCAGCAAATGCATGTCATTGGCAGCAAACGCCTGCATCACCGCCTGCTTTTCCGCCGGTTTCATGCGGCCATGTACCAGGCCGACGGTTAATTCGGGGAAAACCTGCTGCATATGGGCGTAAGTATCGTTGGCCGTTTGCAATTGCAGGGTTTCCGATTCTTCAATCAGCGGGCATACCCAGTAAGCCTGGTGGCCCTGGGCACAGGCGTCGCGCACCCGTTGCAAAATCTCGTCACGGCGGTCATCGGCCACCAGTTTGGTCGCCACCGGCGTGCGGCCAGGCGGCAATGCATCAATGACAGATACATCGAGGTCGGCGTAATAACTCATGGAAAGCGTACGCGGGATAGGGGTGGCCGACATCATCAGCTGGTGCGGTTCCAGGTCGGTGCGTTGTCCTTTTTTACGTAATGCCAGCCGCTGGTGCACGCCAAAGCGGTGCTGTTCATCGACGATGGCTAAACCTAATTGTTTGAAGGTGACGTCTTCCTGGAACAGGGCATGGGTGCCCACGGCCAATACCGCTTCGCCACTGGCGATACGCGCAAGTGATTGCTCACGTGCTTTTTTATTCTGGCTGCCGGTCAGCCAGGCGATCTCGATACCCAGCGGCGTTAACCAGCTGCTGAGCTTTTTGTAATGCTGCTCGGCCAGGATCTCGGTAGGCGCCATCATGGCCACCTGCCAGCCATGTTCTATCATTTGCAACGCCGCCAGGCAGGCGACAATAGTCTTGCCGCTGCCCACATCGCCTAACAACAGGCGTTGCATCGGGTGTGGCTGGCTCAGGTCCAGGCTGATTTCGGAGGTCACTTTTTGCTGTGCTGCCGTCAGTGCAAACGGCAGGCTGTCCAGCAAGCGGGCGCTGAGTGTCTGTGATAAAGGGGTTGCAGGGGCACTAGCCTGTTTACGTCGCGCGTAGTGCTGCCGCATGGATAGTTGCTGTGCGAGTAGCTCATCGTAAGCCAGCCGTTGCCAGGCCGGATGACTATGATCTTCCAGTGTTGACAGGGCGACCTCCGGGCTGGGCTGGTGCAATTGTTGCAGGCTGCCGGCGAAGTCCGGTAATTGCAGCTGCTCATATACCCAGCCTGGCAGGGTTTCCTGCAGGTGTTCCGGCTGCAGGACCAGGTTGACGGCTTTGCGGATAGTGTTCTGGCTGAGGCCGGCGGTGGTCGGGTACACCGGGGTCAGTGCGGTATTGACCGGTGTGTCTTCCTTCACCTTGCGTTGTTGCGGGTGCACCATTTCGTAACCGAAAAAGCCTGGCCGCACCTCCCCGAATGCGCGGATACGGGTGCCGGTTTGCATGGCGGCGATCTGGCTGGGGTAAAAATGGATAAAACGCAGGTTGATGATGCCGGAGTCATCCTGCACCCGTACATTCAGCATCTTGCGCGGCTTGTAACTGACTTCGTTATCCACCACCACCCCTTCGATCTGCGCCTGTTCGCCCAGCCTCAGGTCGCGGATGGCGGTGACATGCGTTTCATCCAGGTAGCGCAGCGGCAGGTGCAGCAGCAAGGCTTGCGGAGAGTTGATACCCAGTTTTGCCAGCTGGCTGCACACGGCAGGGGTGAAACCTCGGATGTCGCTCAAGGAAGGCATACTGGCTTCACTTGCAGCTTACTGGATGCGTTGTTCCAGCTGATTGCCCTTGACCCGGTTGATACGCACGATCTGCTGGATCTTGCGCAGGTTACGGATCAGTGTCGCCAGGTGCACACGGTTGTGCACCTGCAGGGTGAAGTTCACGTTGGAATACTGGCTGCCATCGCTGGATTCGACGCTGACGTTATCAATGTTGGCATCGGCGCTGGAAATCGTAGCAGCGATCTTGGCCAGCATGCCGCGTTCGTCGACCACGGTGATGCGCAGGTTAACGCTGAACAGTTTTTTCGGGTCTGCATCCCATTCCACATCCAGCCATTTTTCCGGGTCCAGCTTGAATTTGCGGATCGCCGGGCAATCGTGGGTATGGATCACCAGGCCTTTATCCTTGTTGATAAAGCCCAGGATAGGATCTCCGGGGATAGGGCGGCAGCACGGTGCGAACTGTACTGCCATGCCTTCAGAACCACGGATGGTGATGGTATCCAGTGTCTTGCCGGTTTTTTCTTCCGCTTCCGCAGGGTGCGCCAGCAACTGGTGCGCCACCATCAGGCTGTTACGCTTGCCCAGGCCTATATCGGTCAGGATCACCTGGCGTGTCTTGGCGCCATAATCATTCATGACTTTTTGCCATTGCTTGTCGGTGATCTCGCCCGGCTGGATATGCATGGCACGTAAAGCCACATTCAGCATGCGCTCGCCGAGCTGTGCAGACTCTTCCACCTTCACTGTTTTCAGGTAATGGCGGATATGTGAACGCGCCTTGCCGGTCACAACATAGTTAAGCCAGGCCGGGTTAGGTTTGGCAAGCGGCGCTGTAATGATCTCTACATGGTCGCCGTTGTGCATTTCGGTGCGCAACGGTGCCAGTTCGTTGTTGATCTTCACCGCCACGCAACTATTGCCCACATCCGAGTGGACGGCATAGGCGAAATCCACTGCGGTAGAGCCGCGCGGCAAGGCCATGATGTTGCCCTTGGGCGTAAAGATATATACCTCATCCGGGAACAGGTCGACCTTGAAGTTCTCCAGGAACTCATGGCTGTCGTCACTCTCGGTCTGGATCTCCACCAGGCGTTGCAGCCACTGGTGGGTTTGCTGCTGCAGCTTGGTCAGGTGCGCATCCGTGGTTTTGTATAACCAGTGCGCGGCCACGCCGGCATCGGCGATATTGTGCATCTCCTGGCTGCGTATCTGTACTTCGATAGGCGTACCGAACGGGCCGAACAACGTGGTATGCAATGATTGATAGCCGTTGGCTTTGGGGATGGCGATGTAATCCTTGAAGCGGCCAGGAATCGGTTTGTACAAGGCATGCAGGGCACCCAGAGCCAGGTAGCAGGAAGCGGTGTCTTTAACGATCACGCGAAATCCATAAATGTCGCCAATTTGCGACAGCTTCATGGATTTCTCGCTCATTTTCTTGTAAATGCTGTAAAGGTGCTTCTCACGCCCTTCGACATTGAATTCAAGATGGTAGTGCTTGAGCTGGTTCTGGATGGCTTCCAGGATCTTGCTGATGACTTCCTTGCGGTTGCCGCGCGCGGTGCGGATAGCTTTATCGATCACGCGGAAGCGGTTGGGGTACAGGTATTTGAGGCTCAGGTCTTCCAGTTCATGGAAAATCGGGTTCAGCCCCAGCCGGTTGGCGATAGGCGCATAAATATCCAGCGTCTCACGCGCGATGCGTTTCTGCTTTTCCGGGCGCATGGCGTCCATGGTCTGCATGTTATGCAGGCGGTCGGCCAGTTTCACCAGGATCACACGTACATCCTGGCTCATGGCCAGCAGCATTTTTCGGAAATTCTCCGCCTGCGCCTGAGTGGCGGTTTGCAGCTCGACTTTGTCCAATTTGGTCAGCCCATCCACCAGATCGGCTACCTGTTTGCCGAATCTCTCGGCGATCTCGGCGCTGTTGACTTCGGTATCTTCCACCACGTCATGCAGCAAGGCGGCCAGCAGCGTTGGCAGATCCAGGTGCAGTCTGGCCAGGATGCAGGCGACGGAAATCGGGTGGGTGATATAGGGTTCGCCGGTCTTGCGGGTTTGCCCGGCGTGGGCCTGTTCGGCATAGCGGTAAGCTTGCCAGACCAGCTGTACTTCTTCTTCGTTGAGGTATTTACGGATCAGCTGCGTGAGGGGGGAATCCTCACGGTCAGCTGGAAGTAAGTCTGCTGTTTCTAGAGGTGATTTAGACTTACGGTAGGCATGGTCACCCTGGGTGTGCGGCATAACTGCTTAAGCCTGCCCTTTTTTATCCAGCAATTCGACGCCAATTTTGCCGGCTGCGATTTCACGCAATGCGATCACGGTCGGTTTGTCTTTTTGTGCGTAACCCACCACTAACGGGTCGGAGCCATTCGCCAGCTGCCTGGCGCGGTAAGCGGCCACCAGGGTTAATTGAAAACGGTTAGGGATGTTGTCCAAGCAATCATCGACAGTAATACGAGCCATAAAAACCTTTATATGTGAATCACAGATCAGCGGCGGATCGCGCTGGTATCAGGTGAGTAATTGAATCAATGACGCATGGCAGGCAACCTGGCGTTCAAGCTGCAAGCGCTTGGCACGCACGATGGCGATCAAATCCTGCAATGCCACGTCAAAATTGTCATTAATTGTAACATAATCAAACTCATGCACGTGACGCATCTCCTCACGTGCTGCTGCCAAACGACGGGCAATCACCGCTTCACTATCCTGGCCACGGGTGTTCAGGCGATGGGAAAGGGCTTCGATGGAAGGCGGCAGGATAAAAATAGAAGTCGCTTGCGGAAACAGTTTCCGTATCTGCTGCGCACCTTGCCAGTCGATTTCCAGGATCACATCCCGGCCTTCATCCAGCGCACTCTGCACTTCACTTTGCGCAGTACCATAGCGGGCACTGTGGACATGTGCGCTTTCGAGAAAGCCGCCCTGGTCCAGGATCTCCAGGAAAGCCGCTTCAGACACAAAATGGTAGTGGATACCGTCTTCTTCACCTGGCCGCGGCTGGCGGGTGGTATGTGACACCGATAACTTGAGCAAAGGGTCTTGCGCCAGCATGGCGCGGACCAGGCTGGTTTTGCCGGCACCGGAGGCGGCAGAGATCACAAATAAATGCCCGTAACTCATTTATTACCCCATTCAGGATTAGGCAGTGAAGAAAACACCGCTTTCAAGCCTTCGCCCCAGCCTTTATGCACGCTGGCGTAATACGGGTCGTGCTCCGTCAGGCGTTGCCGGCAGTCGGCGGTCAAGGTATCCGTACGGTAAATCATCAGGTCTATAGGCATCGCCACGGAAATATTGCTGCGGATGGTGGAATCAAACGAAATCAGCACGCATTTGACCGCTTCCATCATATCGGTATGGTAATTGATCACGCGGTCAATGATAGGCTTGCCGTATTTGGTTTCGCCAATCTGCAGGTAAGGCGTGTCAGAAGTGGCTTCAATGAAATTGCCAGCGGCATACACATTGAACAGGCGCGGCTTCTCGCCTTTGATTTGCCCGGCGACCAGGATGCTGGCGGTGAATTCTATGCCATGTTCCTTCAAGGTTTCGCCATCACGGTGATAAATGCTGCGCATGGCCGCGCCCACCACACTGGCTGCTTCAAACATGGAATGCACATTGTTCAGGTTGGCAATATCATGTTCAGGCTCTTTGATCTGTTCACGCAGCAGATTGACCGCCGATTGCGTAATCGCCAGGTTGCCCGCGGTCAACAGCACGATGACACGCTCGCCCGGTAGTTCAAATACATGCGTTTTGGGAGCGATGGCTACCTGGTCTACACCTGCGTTAGTGCGTGTGTCCGAAGCCAGCACCAGCCCTTGTTCCAGCAGGATGCCTACACAATAAGTCATAACGGTATGGAAGAATAAAGCGGAGTCGCCAAAGTGACATGATAGCACGGGCCACTTGCGTGGCTCCAGTCTGCCAACATGGCTAGCCTGGTAGAGGGAATTCGGCGGTGACAGATTTGCTGTAGCTTTAAACTGCCGGGATTCAGAATGCGTGTTTATTGCTGGGCCGATTGCGCCTGTTGGTATAACTGTTCACTCTGGCGTTTGCGCTGTTCATGTGTCACAGCGGCCTGATTGACGGTGACTACGCTGGACATGCCTTCCATGCCGCCGCCGATGCGGGTGCCGGTGACCGGGCTGGCACTTCTGTAATCCAGGCCGACCGCCAGGCGCACATGCGTTTCATCGGCGAATATCCCATTCGAAACATCCAGTCCCAGCCATTGTTCGTCCTGCCATACTTCCACCCAGGCATGGGTTTGCATCAGGCTGCCATTTTCTGTGAACAGGTAGCCGCTGACATAGCGGGCCGGCAGGCCCAGGCTGCGGCAACAGCCGATAAATGCATGTGCATGATCCTGGCAGACGCCTTTGCCGAGCCGGAAAGCTTCAGCCGCCGGCGTGTTCACCTGCGTGGCACCCTTGATGTAATGCATCTGGGCACGCAACGCGTGCATCATCTCTGCTAACGGTGCGCGTGCAAATTGCCTGGCGAAAGCACGCATTGCGGCATCTGCCTGGGTGAGCGGTGACTCCCGCAGATACAGTTCCACCGGCAGCGGCTGGTGAGAGGCCAGGTGTCTGATGCCGGTTTCAACCTCGCCCGCCACCGAAATCAGCAATTCACTGTGTGGCTCGTCAATCACCAGGGTATGGGTAAAGTTGCCATAAGTATCTTCAAACGCATGGCATTGTCCGTTGACCTTGAGTTCCCAGTGCCTGACTTGTTGACCCAGGCCATGGCGCGGTGTCAGCCGCAATTGCTGGATGGTGTACTGCACAGCTTCGCTGTAGATATATTGGGTGTGATGTTCAATATTCAGCAGCATAAGTCCAGCTCAGGTGTTGGAACGTGGTGTGGAGCGCTGGCATTAAAATCAAGCCGTCGCGCTGAGAAAGTTGCGCTGGATCTCTTCGCCCAGTTTGCGGTTGGCCAGGATAAATTCATCGAGGAAATGGTGGACACCATCTCTGACAATATCCAGCATGCGCCCATAATGCAGCCGCGCATGCATCTGGCCGGCCAGCCGCTCCGCTTCGGTCTGGCGGCTACCGGCTACTTGCCGCAGGATAGGCATGATCTCGGCATAGCAGGCATGCAGGGAGCGCGGCATATCTTCGCGCAGTATCAGCAGTTCTGATACTTTGGTTGGTTCAATGGCATCGCGGTAGACTTTCTGGTACGCCTGGAACGCGGCGACCGACCGCAGCACGGCGCTCCATTCGTAATAATCCACTGCGCCGGCATTGGCTTCCTGCAGCGGGATCAAAAATTCGTATTTCACATCCAGCAGGCGGGCGGTGTTGTCGGCCCGTTCCATAAAGGTGCCCAGGCGTACAAAGCTGAACGCTTCATCACGCAGCATGGTGCCGAAACACACGCCGCGGAACAGGTGTGAACGGCTTTTTACCCATTCACAGAATTCACTCAGGCCGGATTGGGTCAGGTCCTGTTTGATGTACTGGTCGAACTCCAGCCATAGGGTGTTCATGTTCTCCCAGGTTTCTACCGTCATCGCCACCCGCACGGCGCGCGCATTCTCGCGGGCGCTGCGTAACGAGCTGTAGATGCTGGAGGGGTTACTGCTATCCATCACTAGGTGCTGGATCACCTGTGCGGCACTGATACTGTCGTAAGTCGCGTCATAGATATCGCGTACGCCGGCGATCTCCAGCACACTATCCCATAACTCTTCATCGTTGCTGGCATCCGAAGGCAGTAGTGACATACCGTAAGTCACTTCCAGCACGCGTGCTACGTTCTCGGCACGCTCGATATAACGCGCCATCCAGTACAAATGATCTGCGGTACGGCTTAACATATCACGGCCTCTTGATTCATGTGTTGCGCAGCCATTTGCGACTGCGTCTGTTCGATGCAGACATCATCACGTTCCAGCACCCAGGTATCCTTGGTGCCCCCACCTTGTGACGAGTTGACCACCAGTGACCCTTGCTTGAGCGCTACTCGGGACAATCCGCCAGGCACGACGCTGACCGTTTTGCCCGAGAGCACGAATGGCCGGAGGTCCACATGGCGTGGCGCAATCCCCTGTTCGACCAGGGTAGGGCAGGTGGATAATGCCAGGGTTGGCTGCGCAATGTAATTGGAAGGTTTGGAAACAATCCGCAACCTGAATTCTGCGATTTCCTGCCGGCTGGCAGTCGGCCCGACCAGCATGCCGTAGCCGCCTGAGCCTTGTACTTCCTTGACGACCAGCTCGGGCAGATGATCCAGCACATAGGCCAGATCATCTTCCTTGCTGAGTTGATACGTGGGTACGTTCTGCAGGATGGGAGACTCACCCAGGTAGAATTTGATCATCTCCGGCACATAAATATATGTAGCCTTGTCATCAGCCACGCCGGTACCCACGGCGTTAGCCAATGTGACGCCACCATTGCGGTAGACGGAGAGCAGACCCGGCACGCCCAACATGGAGTCGGGCTTGAACACCAGAGGGTCCAGGTAGTCGTCGTCAATGCGGCGGTAAATCACGTCCACCCTTTGCGGGCCTTGCGTGGTGCGCATATAGACGGCGTTATTGCGGACAAACAAATCCTGGCCTTCCACCAGTTCTATGCCCATTTGCTGGGCGAGGAAGGCATGTTCAAAGTAGGCACTGTTATACGCGCCTGGCGATAACAGCACCACAGTAGGGTCGGTGACACCGGTCTGCGCAACCGAGCGCAGGTTATTCAGCAGCACATGCGGGTAATGTTCGACCGGGGCGATCGGGTATTTTTTGAATAAGTCAGGGAACAGCCGCATCATCATCTTGCGGTCTTCCAGCATGTAGGAAACACCGGAAGGCGTGCGCAGGTTATCTTCCAGCACATAAAACTGCGATTCGCTGGTGCGTACCAGGTCGATGCCGGCCACATGCGCGTAAATCTGGTTAGGCACATTCACGCCCACCATTTCAGGCCGATATTGTGAATTAGTAAGGATGCTGTGCGGCACGATACCGGCCTTGATGATCTCCTGCTCATGGTAAATATCATGCAGGAACATATTGAGTGCGCGCACACGTTGTATCGCGCCCTTGGATAAATGCGCCCATTCACTGGCTGAAATCATGCGCGGGATCACGTCAAACGGAATCAGGCGTTCGGCACCATCTTCCTCGCCATAGACGTTGAAAGTAATGCCTACACGGCGGAACAATACTTCAGCTTCAGCGCGCTTGGCCGCTAATTGCTGAGTAGGCACAGCGCTTAACCAGCGGTCATACGCCTGATAAATACCGCGTATATCGCCGCCATACCCCTGCATTTCATCAAAAAACTGTTTGGCCGTTTGCGTCATGGTCCAAGACCTTTGCATTATTTATATTCATATCAGCAAAGTGTGTGCCAAATAGTAAAGTACTGTTAAATCATGGAGTTATGTAAAATCTTGATTTTCTGGAAACACAAAATGCACCATAAAGGTGCGTGAGTAAATGATTTTATGAATTCTTTGCGACTAGGAGGCAGCGTGCTGGTGTGCAAAGAATTACACTCAATGAAAAGCGTGTTGCTTTTCCGGGGCCCATCTGACGCGCCGAGTAGCGGAGTCAAAATAAGGAGGAAGGGAGCGACTGTCTGAATCCCGCGGTGGCCTGCGTTGTGTGCAGGCCGCTAGGATGAGTTTCG
>VFQP010000627.1_pt1 | contig 61227 bp, 54 predicted proteins | sample 3512351 | NCBI WGS metagenome assembly VFQP01 (sample SAMN10412372, study PRJNA504923) | tailings metagenome | isolation source: Relicate 1 Philex TSF1 revegetated site | place: Philippines: Tuba, Benguet | collected 2017-08-29 | reverse complement strand
GCCAGCGATACAGCTCCTTGCCGGAGAGCTGGTTGGCCATGCGCAGGGGCTCCACCGCCGACGCGAGGGAAATCAGGGTGAAGTTGTCCAGAAGCAGAAAGCCGATGGACTGGGCGACACGGTTCTGGGGTTGCGCCCCTTGAGTGAACTGCGACATCGATGAAACCCTCACGCTAAGCACGGTATGAGCCCAACTTCGAAGTGGGCCTCGGTTTTATTCTGGCTCTGGTTCAAGGGAACCAGATGGCTATCCATACCCAGGCAAAGGTCATGCCTAAATTGATCGCGCGTTCAATAAAAGCGCATCCCTCGCCGCGCAGCGCACCAGACAGGTCTTCCCTGAGCGACGACAGAGCCGACCGGGTCCTCTCCAGACCGCATGCCAGTGGGGGCCTGAGCATTTCGGTAGCACTGTCCGCGGGCGGTGCTACATACCCGTTGCCCGGCAGTAACGGATGGATGGTAACGATCATGACCCATCAGTCACGACTCGTGCTAGCGACACTCGTCGCCTTCGCACCAAAACCTCGCAGATCGCGTCCTGTGCCGGGCTTTCTGCACCAGCAGGGATCAACGCCGCGGCGTTGTTCGTCAGCCCAAGGCTCGCGAGATGCCTGGCTGGATCAGCCGATTCAATGATCAAGTTTTCACCACCTCGACCACGTCTGAAATCGACTCGCGCATATCCAATTGCGTCGTTTTGCTCCATGCCAGCCACGTCTTTTTCTGGCATGTCGAGGTCGCTTCTCATTCACGGAGCGGCCCGCCTCTTGCTGTGAAATAGCCATTCGCCATTCCCTGGATCTTCCATCCGGCTCCGGCCGCCCGAACAGAGGCATTCCATGAACGGACTTTCTCGTTGGCTGCTCGCTTCTACCCTTGCCTCCTGCGCCACGTTGCAGGCGGCCGAATCGGAACGCTGCGAACTGGTACGCCTGAGCGACGTCGGCTGGACCGACATCACCATGACCACCACGGTGGCGCGCCTGGTGATGAGCGAAATCGGCTACCGCACGCAGGTCAGACGCCTGACGTTACCCGACACCTACCGCGGCCTGTCCGAAGGCCACCTGGACGTGTTTCTCGGCAACTGGATGCCGGCACAGGCCGAACTGGTCCAACCCCTCCTGGACAGCGGCAGAATCGAGAAGCTGAACACCAATCTGCCGACGGTGCGCTACACCCTGGCGGTGCTGACGCCGGGCTACGAGGCCGGGCTGAAGGACTTCGCCGACATCCAGCGTTACAAGAACGAACTCGGCGGGCAGATCTTCGGTATCGAACCGGGCAACGAAGGCAACGAAATGCTCAAGGGCATGATCCGCGACAACACCTTCGGTCTGGGGGGCTTCAGCCTGGTGGAGACCAGTGAGAGCGGCATGCTCAATCACGTCGAACGCGCCCAGCGGCTGGGCAAGTGGGCCGTGTTCCTGGGCTGGGAACCGCACCCGATGAACGAGCGTCTGAAGATGAACTATCTGTCCGGCGGTGACGATTATTTCGGCCCCAACTATGGCGCGGCACAGGTCAACACGGTGGCGCGAGGCAACTTCAGCCAGCAATGCCCCAACCTGGCCCGGCTGTTTCGCAACATGACCTTCACCATCACGGCGGAGAACCAGCTGATGAGCGCCGTGCTGGAGGGCAATACCAACCGCCGCCGCGTGGCCAAGCGCTGGATCGAAGACAACCCGCAGATGATCGCGGCCTGGCTCAAGGGCGTGACCCGCTACCAGGGCGGCCCCATCGACAGAGCCTTCGACATGCCGCTGGCAGCGAACAACTGAGAACCATGGCGGAAAGCCAGGAAAAGACGGCAACGATGGCAGAACCCGCAGAAACTTCGAAGCGCCGATGCGTTGCTCGCTCGCCTCGGCGAACACCCCGTCCAGGCCGGCCCGTCAACCCGACCGTGACCGCACGGTCATCTTGCGCCCAGCGCTACCTTTTCGGCGCCTTTCGGCACATCCCGACCCGTCCTTGTAAATTTTTTTCAACATCGCCACAGCCCCCGCGGCATGCCGCCTGCGCCTCGCTTGGCGAGCCGCGAAGCAAGCCCGGCGCGGCTTTGAGCCTTGGCCAAGGGACAAAAAAGTCTGTTAAGGTTTTTAAAGCGCGTTCTCGATATCCCTTTCCGTCAGCTGCGACAGGGCCCGCTCGAAACGACAAAACGAGCAGCCCGGCCAAGGCCGGAAAGAGGGGAGAACAAGCGGCGTGACGAGGCATGTCGTCGCCCAGCACGTCAGGGTCGCAAACCGATAATTGCGCAGACCCCAAGACTATATCGTTGAGTCAGCCGACAACGTCGCTGCCGCGCTCACCAGAGGCGGCAGACCGGGCCCACCGCCCCGGACCGAAGAACATATAAGCGCTGGCCCACCTTCGAATCGGGCGCCAGCCCAACAAGAAATTTCGGATGTACGCATGCTCCAGGAAGGAGCATGAAATCCCAAGGGAATGGGCTTCGAAACACTGCCAGAGGGTTCGGAAAGCGGTTTGCAGCACGGCAAGGCCAAGGTCACTCACCAGGGAATTCGACAACGCAGCGAGCAGGCTCGGCCTCGGGTCGCGTGCGTTGCAGCGTGCCCGGGTGTCTCAGTCCCTGTCTGCCGCCAGGCCCCTTCCAACCCCCGACATTCAGCAAACACCCACACAGGTATCAGTGGCCTGACGCAGCTGTTCTACGCTTCGACGATGCGTACCCGGCCGTGTCAGCGCGAACTGGATATCGATTGAAGGGGAAACGTCCCATGCAGTCTGGAAAGATCGTGGTCGAACACCTGTACAAGGTTTTCGGCCCCAACCCACAAGAAGCCATCGACCTGCTCAAGGAAGGCTGGAGCAAGGAGCGGATTCTTGCCGAGAAAGGCGCCGTGATCGGCGTGAGCGATGTGTCGTTCAGCGTCGAGGAGGGCGAGATCTTCGTTCTCATGGGCTTGTCCGGTTCCGGCAAGTCCACCCTGATCCGTCTGATCAACCGCCTGGTCGAACCCAGCGCCGGCGACGTCTACATCGACGGACAGAACGTGGCCAAGCTGCCGCAATCGCAACTGATCGACCTGCGTCGCCGCGACATGAGCATGGTCTTCCAGTCCTTTGCCCTGATGCCTTCGCGCAGCGTGCTGGACAACGCCGCGTTCGGCCTGGAAGTGGCCGGCGTCGGCCGCAAGGAGCGCGAGAAGCGCGCCATGGAGGTACTCAAGCAGGTCGGCCTGGACACCTTCGCCCACAAGTATCCGCACGAGCTGTCCGGCGGCATGCAGCAGCGCGTCGGCCTGGCCCGCGCACTGACGGTGAACCCGTCGATGATCATCATGGACGAGGCCTTCTCCGCCCTCGACCCGCTCAAGCGCCGCGAGATGCAGGACGTGCTGCTGGAGCTGCAGAAGACCCACCGCCGCACCATCATCTTCGTCTCCCACGACATCGAGGAAGCCATGCGCATCGGTACCCGCATCGGCATCATGGAAGGCGGCAGGCTGATCCAGGTCGGCACCCCGCAGGAGCTGATCGAGAAGCCGGCCAACGAGTACGTGCGCAACTTCTTCGACACCGTGGACACCAGCCGCTACCTCACCGCCGGCCAGCTCAAGGCCGACAGCGTGCCGACCTACGTGCACAACGGCAGGGCGCCGGACGCGGCGAAGATCTGCAAGGAGCTGCAGGCGCTGGACAAGCACTACGCCTTCATCGTCGACGAGGACAACCATTTCCAGGGCTCCATCAGCCTGGAGAAGATCGCCCTGATGGTCGACGGCGACGAGCCCAGACCTCTTGAAGCCAACGTCCTCAAGCAGGTGGTGCCGGTGCCGGAAGACATGCCGCTGGAAGACGTCATCAGCCGCCTGGTGGACAACGAGGGGCCGATTCCGGTGGTCGATGCCGAAGGTCATTACTGCGGTGCCATCAGCAAGGGCCGTCTGCTGACCCGCCTGCAGGGGGAATCCCATGAGTGACAAGAAACTCGACCTGGGCAGCTGGGTCAACGACGTGGTCCAGCACCTGCTGGACAACTACAGCGGCGCCTTCGACAGCATCGGCAAGCTGGTCAGCGGCTTCTCCGAGGGTATCGAGAACCTGCTGATGCTGCCGCCGGCCTGGCTGCTCATCGCCATCTTCGTCGGCCTCGGCCTGTGGCGCATCGGCATGCGCTTCGCGATCTTCACCGCGGTGGCCTTCATCCTCATCGTCATGACCGGCTTCTGGGAGCAGACCGTGGTCACCCTCGGCCTGACCTTCTCCTCCACCCTGATCAGTCTTCTGCTGGGCATCCCGCTGGGCATCTGGGCAGCCAAGAGCGAGCGCGTGGCCACCATCATCCGGCCGGTGCTCGACTTCATGCAGACCATGCCGGCCTTCGTCTACCTGATCCCGGCGGCCATGCTGTTCGGTCTCGGCCGCGTCCCCGGCATCATCGCCACGGTGATCTTCGCCATGCCGCCGGCCGTGCGTCTGACCAGCCTGGGGATTCGCCAGGTGAACAAGGAAATCGTCGAGGCGGGCCAGTCCTTCGGCTGCACCAGCCGCCAGCTGCTGTTCAAGGTGCAGCTGCCCAACGCCATGCCGTCGATCATGGCCGGGGTCAACCAGACCATCATGATGGCCCTGTCGATGGTGATCATCGCCTCGATGGTGGGCGCCGGCGGCCTGGGCAACGATGTGCTGGCGAGCATCCAGCGCCTGGACATCGGGCTAGGCTTCGAGAGTGGCATGGCCGTGGTGCTGCTGGCGATCATCCTCGACCGCATCACCGAGAGTTTCGGCACCAAGCAGACCGCCAAGCGTGGCGTGTTCGCCTGGTTCAGCGGCAAGCTGCAGCGCCAGTCCTCCTAATCCGTTTCACTTCACAGGGAACCGCAGATGAAAACGATCAAGACCACCGCCGCCTTCGGTCTGCTGGCCTGCCTGCTGATGCAGGGCGCCATGGCCGCCGAGCCGGCCAGCTGCAAGCAGGTGCGCTTCGCCGAAATCGGCTGGGCCGATATCGCCGCCACCACCGGCGTGGCCATGACCCTGGTCGAAGGCCTGGGTTATCAGCCGCGCAAGATCATGGCCTCGGTTCCCATCGCCTTCACCGGGGTGAAGAACGGCCAGGTCGATGCCTTCCTCGGCTACTGGGCGCCCTCGATGGACGCGGTGATCGAGCCGTTCCTCAAGGACGGCGGCGTCAAGGTCCTGGAGAAGCCCAATCTCGAAGGCGCCAAGTACACCCTGGCAGTGCCCACCTATGCCGCCGAGGCCGGCCTGAAGAGCTTTCAGGACATCGCCAAGTTCAAGGATCAGCTGGGCGGCAAGATCTACGGCATCGAGCCCGGCAATGACGGCAACCTGCTGATCGAAGGCATGATCAAGAGCGATCAGTTCGGCCTCGGCAGCTTCCGCATGATCGAGTCCAGCGAAGCCGGCATGCTGGTGCAGGTATCGCGCGCCATCAAGAAGAAGGAGCCGGTGGTGTTCCTCGGCTGGGCGCCGCACCCGATGAACACCCAGCACGACATCACCTACCTGTCCGGTGGCGACGACGTGTTCGGCCCCGACTATGGCGCAGCCAAGGTCTACACCGTGGTGCCGCCGGACTACGAAGCGCGCTGCGCCAACGTCGGCAAGCTGCTGAACAACCTGCAGTTCACCGTCGAGATCGAAAGCCAGCTGATGGAAAAGGTGCTGGAGAAGGAAAACCCGCAGAGCGTCGCCAAGGAGTGGATCAAGGCCAACCCGGCGATCCTCGACCAGTGGCTGAGCGGCGTGACCACCTTCGACGGACAGGACGGCGTCGCCGCCGTGAAGAAACACGTCGGGCTGTAACCGGCCACGACCCGATTCGGGCTCGCAAGAGCCCGGAAACCTCCTCGCTGAACCTTAGCGGCCGATTTGGCCGTGACGGGGGAGGTTTTGCCCGCGAACCGGCAACCTGCTGCGCAACACGGTTCGCAAGGCCCGCAATGAGAACGAGCCAGTCAACGATTTTGCAACTGCCACTCAACTGACGGAGCACCAAAACATGCGCGTATTCAAACACCTCTGCCTTGGCGCTGCCGCCCTGGCCATCGGCATGGGCAGCGCCCTGGCCGCCGACAAACCCACCTTGAAGATCGGCTACGTCAACGGCTGGGACGACAGCGTCGCCGTCACCCACGTCGCCGGTGAAATCCTGCAAAGCAAACTCGGCTACACGGTCGAACTGAAGCCGGTCGAACCCGCCATCATGTGGCAGGGCGTGGCCCGCGGCGACCTGGACGCCACCCTCTCCGCCTGGCTGCCGGCCACCCACGGCGAGTACTACGAGAAGCTCAAGGACAAGGTGGAAGTGCTTGGCACCAACTACTCCGGCGCCAAGATCGGCCTGATCGTGCCGGATTACGTCGAAGCCAAGACCATCGAAGACCTGGAGAAGTACGCCAAGGACTTCGACGGCAAGATCACCGGCATCGACGCCGGCGCCGGCGTGATGCGCCGCACCGAGGACGCCATCAAGGAATACAACCTGGCCAGCATCAAGCTGATGCCCAGCTCCGGCCCGGCCATGGCTACCGCCCTGACCCGTGCCGAGAAGGCGCAGAAGCCGATCGTGGTCACCGGCTGGATCCCGCACTGGATGTTCGCCAAGTGGAAACTGCGCTTCCTCGAAGACCCGAAGAAGGTCTACGGCGATGACGAACGCGTCGACACCGTGGCCAACCCGGAACTCAAGGGCAAGGCGGCCGATGCCGCGGCCTTCCTCGCCAAGCTGTCCTGGAGCGGCGAAGAAGTCGGTGCGGTGATGCTGGCCATCCGCGAAGGCGCCAAGCCGGAGCAGGCCGCCAAGGACTGGATCGCCGCCAACCCGGATCGCGTCGACAGCTGGCTGAAGTAACGCAGTCCCGGTAACGCGACAAAGCGGGCTGCGGCCCGCTTTGTCGTTTCCGCGGCCACGGGTACCCGATAAGCCCGTGCGCACGGCCAAGGTGGCCCGCGACTCCCTCTCCCGCCTCCCTTGATTGATCGAACGATCAAAATCCGCCTAGACTCCGGCGCAACTTCCCTCGCTGGAGATCCCCATGCCCAAGGTCGGCATGCAGCCCATTCGCCGTTCGCAACTGATCGCCGCCACCCTGGAAGCCGTCGACCAGGTCGGCATGGCCGATGCCAGCATTGCCTATATCGCCCGCCTGGCCGGGGTGTCGAACGGCATCATCAGCCACTATTTCAACGACAAGAACGGGCTGCTCGAGGCGACCATGCGCCACCTGATGCAGGCGCTCAGCGCCGCGGTGGGCAAGCGTCGTCGTGCATTGGACGAAGACAGCCCGCGCGCCCACCTGCGCGCGATGATCGACGGCAACTTCGACGACAGCCAGGTCAGCGGTCCGGCGATGAAGACCTGGCTGGCGTTCTGGGCCAGCAGCATGCACCAGCCGGCCCTGCGCCGCCTGCAGCGGGTCAACGACCACCGCCTCTATTCCAACCTGTGCGGCCAGTTCCGCCGGGTTTTGCCGCAGGACCAGGCCCGCTTCGCCGCCCGCGGCCTGGCCTCGCTGATCGACGGCCTGTGGCTGCGCGGTGCGCTTTCCGGCGAAGCCTTCGACACCGAACAGGCACGCCGCATCGCCTACGACTACCTCGACCTGCAGTTGAACAAAGCCCGCTAGCCTGTGGCGAAGGCGCGTCGGGGGCGGCGGTCCACTTTGGGCTTGGTGGGCTGAAGCCCACCCTACAGCCCACCCAGGCCAATCCACGGGCTGCGGGTAACACCTCGTAGGGTGCGCTGTGCGCACCAGCCTCCCCCCAAATCCCCCAGCACACTCCCGCACAGAAGGTGCGCGACCTCGCGACATCCTGCAGACGACTGGCGCCCGCCATGTCGCTTTTGGTCACGCCGGGTCGTTTTTATTGATTGATCGTTCAATCTAAATAAAATAGGCTGTTTTCTAGCCAATCATTCGCGCCAGAGGACAGCCCATGCCCCGTTTCGCCGAACAGCAGCTCTACATCGGTGGCCAGTACGTCGCCGCCAGCAGCGGCCAGACCTTCGACAGCATCAACCCGGCCACCGGTGAAGTGCTGGCCAAGGTGCAGCGTGCCAGCCAGGCCGATGTCGACCGCGCAGTGGCCAGCGCTGCCGAGGGGCAGAAGGTGTGGGCGGCGATGACCGCCATGCAGCGCTCGCGCATCCTGCGCCGCGCCGTGGACATCCTGCGCGAGCGCAACGACGAGCTGGCCGAGCTGGAAACCCTCGACACCGGCAAGCCGCTTTCCGAAACCCGCTACGTCGACATCGTCACCGGCGCCGACGTGCTGGAGTACTACGCCGGCCTGATCCCGGCCATCGAGGGCGAGCAGATCCCGCTGCGCGAATCCTCCTTCGTCTACACCCGCCGCGAGCCGCTGGGCGTGGTCGCCGGTATCGGCGCGTGGAACTACCCGATCCAGATCGCCCTGTGGAAATCCGCCCCGGCCCTGGCCGCCGGCAACGCGATGATCTTCAAGCCCAGCGAAGTGACCTCGCTGACCGCGCTGAAACTGGCCGAGATCTACACCGAGGCCGGTCTGCCCGCCGGCGTGTTCAACGTGCTCACCGGCAGCGGCCGCGAAGTCGGCCAGTGGCTGACCGAACATCCGGGTATCGAGAAGGTGTCCTTCACCGGCGGCACCGTCACCGGCAAGAAGGTGATGGCCAGCGCCTCCAGCTCCAGCCTCAAGGAAGTGACCATGGAGCTGGGCGGCAAGTCGCCGCTGATCGTGTTCGAAGACGCCGACCTCGACCGCGCCGCCGACATCGCGGTGATGGCCAACTTCTACAGCTCCGGCCAGGTGTGCACCAACGGCACCCGCGTGTTCGTGCCGCGCATGCTGCAGGCGCGCTTCGAGGCCAAGGTGCTGGAGCGGGTCAAGCGCATCCGCCTGGGCGATCCGCTGGATGACGCCACCAACTTCGGCCCGCTGGTCAGCTACGCGCACATGGAGAGCGTGCTCGGCTACATCGAGAAAGGCCGCAGCGAGGGCGCACGCCTGCTGATCGGCGGCGCGCGCGTCAGCGACGGCGATTACGCCAAGGGCGCCTACGTCGCCCCCACCGTGTTCACCGATTGCCGGGACGACATGACCATCGTGCGCGAGGAAATCTTCGGCCCGGTGATGAGCATCCTCATCTACGACAGCGAAGAGGAAGTGATCCGCCGCGCCAACGATACCGACTACGGCCTCGCCGCCGGCGTGGTGACCCGCGACCTGAACCGCGCGCACCGGGTGATCCACAAGCTGGAAGCCGGCATCTGCTGGATCAACACCTGGGGCGAATCGCCGGCCGAAATGCCGGTGGGCGGCTACAAGCAATCCGGCGTCGGCCGCGAGAACGGCCTGGTCACCCTCGGTCATTACACCCGCATCAAGTCGGTGCAGGTCGAGCTGGGCGGTTACAGCTCGGTGTTCTGACCGAACAGCCCGTAGCCCGGATGCAATCCGGGTGCTGCCCGACACTTTCCCGGATCGCATCCGGGCTACAGGAGCGCCCATGTCGCACGAATTCGATTACATCATCATCGGCGCCGGTTCGGCCGGTAACGTCCTGGCCACCCGCCTGACCGAAGACGCCGACGTCAGCGTGCTGCTGCTGGAAGCCGGCGGCCCCGACTATCGCCTGGATTTCCGCACCCAGATGCCCGCCGCCCTGGCCTTTCCGCTGCAGGGCCGGCGCTACAACTGGGCCTACGAGACCGACCCCGAGCCGCACATGAACAACCGCCGCATGGAGTGCGGACGCGGCAAGGGCCTGGGCGGCTCCTCGCTGATCAACGGCATGTGCTACATCCGCGGCAACGCCCTGGACTTCGACAACTGGGCCAAGGCCAAGGGCCTGGAGGACTGGACCTACCACGACTGCCTGCCCTACTTCCGCAAGGCGGAAAGCCGCGACATCGGCCCCAACGACTACCACGGCGGCGACGGCCCGGTCAGCGTGACCACGCCCAAGGCCGGCAACAACCCGCTGTTCCACGCCATGGTCGAGGCCGGCGTGCAGGCCGGCTACCCGCGCACCGATGACCTCAACGGCTACCAGCAGGAAGGCTTCGGCCCGATGGACCGCACCGTCACCCCGCAGGGCCGGCGCGCCAGCACCGCGCGGGGCTACCTGGACCAGGCACGGGAGCGCCCCAACCTGACCATCGTCACCCATGCCACCACCGACCGCATCCTGTTCGACGGCAAGCGCGCCAGCGGCGTCAGCTACCTGATCGGCAACGCCAACGAGCCCACCATTGCCCGTGCTCGCCGCGAAGTGCTGCTGTGCGCCGGCGCCATCGCCTCGCCGCAGATCCTGCAGCGCTCCGGCGTCGGCCCCGCCGCGCTGCTGCGCGAGCTGGACATCGCCCTGGTACACGAGCTGCCCGGCGTCGGCCAGAACCTGCAGGATCACCTGGAGATGTACCTGCAGTACGCCTGCACCCAACCGGTGTCGCTGTACCCGGCGCTCAAGCTGCTCAACCAGCCCGGTATTGGCGCCCAATGGCTGTTCACCGGCAACGGCATCGGCGCCAGCAACCAGTTCGAGGCCGGCGGCTTCATCCGCACCCGTCCGGAGTTCGCCTGGCCCAACATCCAGTTCCACTTCCTGCCGGTGGCGATCAACTACAACGGCAGCAACGCGGTGAACGAGCACGGCTTCCAGGCCCACGTCGGCTCCATGCGCTCGCCCAGCCGCGGGCGCATCCAGCTCAAGTCGAAAGACCCGCGCCAGCACCCGAGCATCCTGTTCAACTACATGAGTCATGAGCAGGACTGGCAGGAGTTCCGCGACGCCATCCGCATCACCCGCGAGATCATGGCGCAACCGGCGCTCGACCCCTACCGCGGCCGCGAGATCAGCCCCGGTATCGACTGCCAGAGCGACGCCGAACTGGACGCCTTCATCCGCGAACATGCGGAAACCGCCTTCCATCCGTCCTGCTCGTGCAAGATGGGCGAGGACGACATGGCGGTGGTCGACGGCCAGGGCCGCGTGCACGGCGTGCAGGGGCTGCGCGTGGTGGACGCCTCGATCATGCCGGAGATCATCACCGGCAATCTCAACGCCACCACCATCATGATGGCCGAGAAGATCGCCGACCGGATTCGCGGGCGCCAGCCGCTGCCGCGCAGCAACGCCCCCTATTTCGTCGCTGGCGAGCGGCCGGTGCGCGGCCAACCGCAGCGCGCGGTATCGGCGGCCTGAGATGGCATCGAGTGCCCAAGGCCTTTTGGCCAAGCGATTCGCTCCTGCCGGTCAGAGGCCCGTGTAGGAGCGAATTAATTCGCGTCAGCGCCGTCGAAGGAGAGCACTTCCCGCGATAATGGCGGAGCGGCCACAGCCGCCACTCACTGCCGGACGCCTCATGCAACCCACAGTCAGCCAACTCGACCCACGCACCGCCCGCCTGCTGCCCTGGATAGTCGCCATCGCCTTCTTCATGCAGACGCTGGACGGCACCATCCTCAACACCGCCCTGCCGAGCATGGCCGCCGACCTGGCCGAAGACCCGCTGCGCATGCAGTCGGTGGTGATCGCCTACATGCTCACCGTGGCCCTGCTGATTCCCGCCTCGGGCTGGATCGCCGACCGCTTCGGCACGCGGCGCATCTTCTTCGGCGCCATCGCCCTGTTCAGCCTGGGCTCGCTGCTGTGCGCCCTGTCCACCTCCCTGCCGATGCTGGTGGGCGCACGCATCGTGCAGGGGCTTGGCGGCGCGCTGATGATGCCGGTCGGGCGTCTGGTGGTGCTGCGCGCCTATCCGCGCTCGGAGCTGGTGCGGATCATGAGCTTCATCACCCTGCCCGGTCTGCTCGGCCCGCTGATCGGCCCGAGCCTGGGTGGCTGGCTGGTGGTGGTCGCCAGCTGGCACTGGATCTTCCTGATCAACCTGCCGGTGGGCCTGCTCGGCTGCTGGGCAGCGCTACGGCATATGCCGGATCTGCGCGGGCCGAGCCGCAGCCGCTTCGATACGCCGGGTTTTCTCCTGTTCGGCGCCGCCATGCTGCTGATCACCGTGGCCCTGGAAGGCCTGGGCGAGCTGCACCTGCCGACCATGCGCGTCACCCTTCTGCTGCTCGGCGGCCTGGCCTGCCTGGCCGCCTACTGGCTGCGCGCCGCGCGCATCGAGCAACCGCTGTTCGCGCCCAGGCTGTTTCACACCCGCAGTTTCGCCGTGGGCATCATCGGCAACCTGTTCGCGCGCCTGGGTAGCGGCGCCCTGCCCTTTCTCACGCCCCTGCTGCTGCAGCTGGCGCTGGGCTACTCGCCGGCGCAGGCCGGCATGAGCCTGATTCCCCTGGCGCTGGCCGCCATGGCGGTCAAGCCGCTGGCCAAGCCGCTGATTGATCGTCTCGGCTACCGGCGCATCCTCACCAGCAATACCCTGCTGCTCGGCGCGCTGATCGCCAGCCTGGCGCTGGTCGACGGGCAGACCTCGACGCTGCAGCTGATCGTCCAGCTGAGCCTGATCGGCGCCTGCAACTCGCTGCAGTTCACCGCGATGAACACCGTGACCCTGATCGATCTGGACAACCGCGACGCCAGCAGCGGCAACGGCCTGCTGTCGGTGGTGGTGCAACTGGCCATGGGCCTGGGCGTCGCCTCGGCAGCGGCGCTGCTCGGCGGTTTCAGCCGCGAGTTCAGCGGCGACGAGCAGATTCTCCGGGCGTTTCAGGCCACCTATCTGTGCGTCGGCTTGCTGTCGATGCTGGCAGCGGCGATCTTCCTCCAGCTCGACCCGGCCGACGGCCGCCGCGCCAGGCCGCTCGACGTACCACCGGAAGACTAGGCCGGCCTGCTACACTGCCGGCCTGTTTCGCCAGCCCCGAGCCCCAGTCGTGACCACCAACGCCTTCGCCAGTCTGCCCCTGTCCGCCGCCATGCAGGCCAACCTCGCCGCCATCGGCTATGCCGAGATGACGCCGATCCAGGCCGCCAGCCTGCCGCTGATCCTCAAGGGCCGCGACCTGATCGCCCAGGCCAAGACCGGCAGCGGCAAGACCGCGGCCTTCGGCATCGGCCTGCTGCACCCACTCAACCCGCGCTATTTCGGCTGCCAGGCGCTGGTGCTGTGCCCGACCCGCGAACTGGCCGACCAGGTGGCCAAGGAAATCCGCCGCCTGGCCCGCGCCGCCGACAACATCAAGGTGCTGACCCTCTGTGGCGGCGTGCCCTTCGGCCCGCAGATCGGCTCGCTGGAGCACGGCGCACACGTTATCGTCGGCACGCCGGGTCGGATCCAGGAGCATCTGCGCAAGGGCACGCTCAAGGTCGACGGCCTCAATACCCTGGTGCTCGACGAGGCCGACCGCATGCTCGACATGGGTTTCGTCGACAGCATCAGCGAGATCATCGAACAGACCCCGGCGCGCCGGCAGACCCTGCTGTTCTCCGCCACCTACCCGGCCGGCATCGAGCAGCTCGCCGCGCGCTTTCTGCGCAGCCCCGAGCGGGTCGAGGTCGAGGCGCAGCACGATGATGGGCAGATCGAGCAACGCTTTTACGAAATCGCCCCCGGCCAGCGCATGGAAGCGGTGAGCACCCTGCTGCGGCATTTTCGCAAGCAGCCGGTGGTAGCCTTCTGCGCCACCCGCCAGCAGTGCGACGAGCTGGCCGCGCAGCTGGAGGCGGAAAAGATCTCCGCCGCCGCCCTGCACGGTGACCTGGAGCAACGCGACCGCGACCAGATCCTGGCACTGTTCGCCAATCGCAGCCTGAGCGTGCTGGTGGCCACCGACGTGGCCGCACGCGGCCTGGATATCGCCGGCCTGGAGATGGTGATCAACGTCGAACTGTCGCGCGATGCCGAGGTGCATATCCACCGCATCGGCCGCAGCGGCCGCGCTGGCGAGAAAGGCCTGGCGCTGAGCCTGGTGGCACCGGCCGAGGCCGGCCGGGCCCAGGCCATCGAAGCCCTGCAGGGCAGGGAACTGGCCTGGTACCCGCTGCCGGCGGCCAAGGCGAGCGGCGAGCCGCTGCTGCCGCCGATGCACACGCTGTGCATCGCGGCCGGGCGCAAGGACAAACTGCGCCCCGGCGACATCCTCGGTGCGCTGACCGGCGATGCCGGGCTGCCCGGCAGCCAGGTGGGCAAGATCGCCCTGTTCGATTACCAGGCCTATGTCGCGGTGGAGCGCGACGTGGCACGCCAGGCACTCAAGCGCCTGAGCGAAGGCAAGATCAAGGGGCGCTCGCTGCGCGTGCGTCTACTGTAAGTCGATACGAGGCCTGACGGCCTGCTGCGGGGAGTCGTGCATGCGCAATATCCTGGTGATCGAAGACAGCCCGCTGGTGCTGAAGATTCTCGAACATCTGTTCCGCCAGGAACCGGATCTGCAACCGGTGTTCTGCGCCTCCCTGGGCGAGGCCGAAGTGATGCTGGAAACCTCCGCCGGGCTGTTCTTCGCCGCCATCGCCGACCTGCACCTGCCGGACGCCCCCAACGGCGAGAGCGTCGACCTGGTGATGCGCTATCACCTGCCGTGCATCGTGCTCAGCGGCAGCTACAACGAGCAGCGGCGCGACGATCTGCTGGCCAAGGGCGTGGTCGATTACGTGCTCAAGGAGAGCCAGCACTCCTACGAATACGCCTTCCGCCTGCTGCACCGGCTCGACAGCAACGGCCATATCAAGATCCTGGTCGCCGACGACTCCGACACCACCCGCCACTACATCCGCAACATCCTCACCCCGCACCGCTACCAGGTTCTGGAGGCGCGCGACGGCAAGGAGACCCTGCGCCTGCTCGGCGAGCAGCCGGACATCGACCTGCTGGTGCTGGACCACGCCATGCCCGGCGTCAGCGGCTTCGAACTGGTCAAGCTGCTGCGGCAGAAGCTCAGGCGCAACGACCTGATCATCATCGGCGTATCCGCCGACCCCAAGGGCTCGCTCAGTGCGCAGTTCATCAAGCACGGCGCCGATGACTTCCTGCGCAAGCCGTTCTGCCCCGAGGAGCTCAACTGCCGGGTGATGTCCACCCTCGAGCGCCGCGACCTGCTGCGCGCGCTGAAACAGGCCGCGCAGTTCGATGCCCTGACCGGGCTGAACAACCGCCGCGCCTTCTACGAGCAGGGTCTGCAGCTGCTGCAGCAGGCGCAGCGCGAGGGCCGTGAAGTCAGCGTGGCGATGCTCGACCTCGATCACTTCAAGCAGATCAACGATGGCTTCGGCCATGCCAGCGGCGACAGCGCCCTGGTGGTGTTCGCCCGCGCCCTGTCCGCAGCCCTTCCGCAGATGCTGCTGGGCCGCCTGGGCGGCGAGGAATTCGCCCTGCTCAGCCTGGACGAGGCCGACCGGGTAGAGGCCGCACTGGACGAGCTGCGCCACCAGTGCGCGGCCCTGCACTATGCAGCCGGCGCCCCGCCGCTGTCGTTCAGCGCCGGCCTCTACCGCGGCGAACCGGACGATCTGGAAAGCCTGCTGCACGAAGCCGACGTCCGCCTGTACCGGGCCAAGCAGCAGGGGCGCGCACGCACGGTGCTATCCCTGTAGCCGGGCAGTACGGCTGAGCGCGCGCAGGTGCTCACGCTCCGCGCTACTGCTCGTCTCGATCAGCAGTTGCCGTAGCAGCTCGGCCAGCCGCTGTTTTTCCCCCATGCGCAGCACGGTGCCCTGCAGCAATCCCATGCGTACGGCCGCCAGCTCCTTCATCTGCGCCAGCGCCTGCAGGGCAACGGCAGATTTTTCCAGGCCGGTTCGGGTAGACCCATCGACCTGGGTCAGCCCCACTCGCGCCTCCTCCGAGGCCTGCTGCAAGCTGCGGACAATGTCGCGGATCTGCTCGCTGGCCTCGTTGGCGCGCCGCGCCAGGTGGCGCACTTCGTCGGCGACCACGGCAAAGCCCCGCCCCTGCTCACCCGCCCGCGCGGCCTCGATGGCGGCATTGAGCGCCAACAGGTTGGTCTGCTTGGCGATCTCCTGGATGCTGCCGACAATCGAACCGATACGCTGGGACTGCTCGCTGAGATCGTTGAACATCAGGGTGATGTGGTCCATGTAGTCCGCCAGCTCGGTGATCAGGTCCCTGGAGTCCTCGATGCTGCGAATCGACAGCTGGAGGTTCTCCCCTGCCTGGCGGGCCAGAACGTCGGCTTGCTGCATATCGGAGTTGCTCTGGGCGATCGTCTCGCCGAGCTCCAGCAACCGCACCTGCAGCGGTTCGAAAGACACCGGTGGCGCCGGCGGCTCGCATTTCACCTCCGGCTCTGCCGGTATCACGGCGACGGGCACTTCCACGGGCACGCGGACCTCGACGATCTCGGCGGGCAGCAGGTGATAGCGCCAACCGGCCAGGGCACTCAGCAGCACCGCCAAGGCGGTAATCCAGGCCTGACCGAGATGAAACCCAACCACGACGAGCACGGCCGCCAGCACCAGCAGCGCCGCGGCAATATTTTTCTGGGGCATGTATTGGCTACCTCGACAATGCCATGAGCCGCGCAGCCAGGACGCGATGGTCGGGGCGGCAGCCAGGACGAAGCGGAGGGCGGCAGGCCGTGCGACTGATGCTTCTCAACGCACGGCCCGCGCCTTTGACGATGGATGGGCAATCAGAACAGCGTCAGGGTGTAGTTGAGGATCAGGCGGTTCTCGTTGACATCGGTTCGGTAGTTGGAACGCGCGGTGACGTTGCGCACGCGCAGGCCAAGGCCCTTGAGGGCGCCGCTCTGGATCACGTAGCCGATGTCCAGATCCCGCTCCCAGTCCTTGCCTTCGAAGCCGCGGCCGGTATCGACGTTATCGCCCCTGATGTAGCGCAGGGTGGTGGTCAGGCCCGGAATCCCCAGCGCGGCGAAGTCGTAGTCATGCCGGACCTGCCAGGAGCGCTCGTCGGCGGAGGCGAACTCGAAGGTCGGCACCTCGTTGCCCAGCGGCGAGACGTTGGCGAATACGCGGGGGAAGCCGTGATCGCCGAACATGCCCTGATAGCCGACATAGAAGGTATGGCCACCGCGCTTGGCGGAGAACAGCGAGTAGAAGGCGCGGTTGTCCAGCTCGCCGATCAGCTGCTTGCCGTCCTCTTGCGAATCGTAGAAGCCGAGATTGGCACCCAGCAGCCAGTCGCCCACCGGCTCGAAATGCTTGAGGCCCAGGTAACGCTGCTCGTAGATGTCCTCCAGCTGGGCGTACCAGAGGCCGGCGGTGGTGCGATTGCCGTTGAAGGCATAGTCGGCGCCGGCGTAGTTGAAGGCGTCGCTGGCGACCTGACGCCGCGGCTGATAACCGATCATGGGCTGCAGCTTGTCGTCGCCCGCCTCGTTGCGCAGGCTGGTGCCGGTGAGATGGCCGGCCTGCAGGGTCAGCCCGGCGATCTCGCTGGAAGTGAGGCTGGCGCCCTGGTAGCTCGGGGGCAGCAGGCGGATGTCGCTATAGGACAGGACCGGCAGGTTGGGCTGCAGCTCGCCTACCTTCAGCTCGGTCTTCGACAGACGCATCTTCGCCGCGACGCCCAGACGGCTGTATTCATCGGCTGCCTCGCCGTCCTCCTGCACCGGCAGCAGACCGCTGTTGACGCGATCGGGACTGCTGTCGAGCTTGATGCCGAGGGTGCCGATGGCATCCAGTCCAAAGCCCAGCGGGCCGGGCGTGTAGCCGGACTTGAAATTGAGGATAAAGCCCTGGGCCCATTCTTCGGCCTTGGACTGCTGGTTGGGTCCGACGATGTCGGAGAAATCGCGACTGAAGTAGTAATTGCGCAACTGCAGGGTCGCAGTGGCATCCTCGACAAAACCGCCTTGCGCTGCCTGCAATGGCGCCGCAATGACAGCCCCAGCACTCACGACCGCTACCGCGTACAACTTGTTTTTACTCATGGCGACTACCTTTATTATTGTTCAACCAGATACGGCGACACGCAAAGTTGCCGCCCAGATTCATCGCGCCCTCCCGGCACCAGATAAAACTGTCCCACCCCGCCCAACTCGAGCAAGGCAATGCACACTTCGGAAAAACCGCGAAGAAAAAAGTAGCGGTGCGACCAACGACCAGGACGCAACTCGCCAGACTCCACCAGCAGCGCCGGCACCCGCGTGCTCAAGCGCCTTCCAGCAACAAGCAAAGATCCCTCTATCTCGGCACTTGCCAGCTACCGCAGTGAACTCCCCACTGTCCAAAAACTATATGACCAGCAAATAAATAACCAATAAAAAGAATACCTGCAGCTATTCCATTCATTAATACCCAAAGCGCCAGCAATATCGCTTTCGACAAGTTCCAATCGAACGCTTAACTTCCGCGCAACGCGATATAACCCAAGACGCCGTTAATACAGAGCCCGGCTAATCAATGGATAAATAAAACCAAGCCTCGGCGATCAACTCGCCAACTATCGGCAACTTATAAGGGCGGCATCAGCGAGACCCGATTGGCCTGCAGTTGCGCAGTCAGGGCATAGCTCGGCAAGGCGGCTGGTTGCTACGCAGGCAACCGCCGTTACCCCTTGTCCTGATAGGCGTCACAGGCCAGATGCAGGCACTCCCGAAACAGTTTCGCGGCGGGCCCGAGCTTGCGGCCGTTGGAGTAGAAACAGCCGATGTCGCCGAAACGCAGCGCGACGTTGAGGTCGAACGCGCGCACTCCGCCAGGGCCGGCCACCTGCCGAGTGGTCTCCAGGGGCAGCAGACCGATGGTCTGCTGGTCCTGCATCAGCGCCACGTTGGTCAGCACCGACAACGACTCGATGACATTGCTCGGCAAGGGCAGATCGGCCTCGGCGAACACCTGGTTGACGGTGCGCCGCAACAGCGAACCCGGTGGTGGCAACACCCAGGGATAGGGATGCAGATCGGCCACGTCCAGCGTCGCGCGCTGATGCAGCGGATGGCCTACCCCGCCGACGATGCACAGCTGTTCGTCGTACAGCACATCGACGCCCAGCGCACGCGCTTCGCCGCTGCCTCGCCAATCGTCCGGCACGCGCCCGACCACCAGATCGACCTCGCCGGCAATCAAGGCCGGGAACAGCTGATCGAACTGGCCGATCTGCACCGACACCAGCACCCGCGGGGCTCGCTCCTTGAGCAGGCGCAGCGCGCGCGGCAGCAACGAGGTGGTGGCGGAAATCAGCGTGCCCACGACCACATGCCCGCTGTTGCCTTCCTGGTAGGCCTCGACCTCGTCGCTCAATGCCCTCAATTCGGCAAGCATCGAGCGCGCCCGCACCAGCACCAGGTCGCCCAGTTCCGTGACGCAGACACCGCGATTGCCGCGGACCAGCAGAGGTGCGTCGAAGTAGGACTCCATCTCGTGGATGACCTTGGTCACCGCGGGCTGGGTCATGTTCAACACCTCAGCGGCTCGCAACAGCGATCCGCTTTTCACCACCTGGTCGAAGATCACCAGTTGATAGAACTTCAGCTTGCGCGCGACCGAGACCACACTGGTTTTCATCTTCCACCTCTGCGACTACCGGCCCTGGCGAGGTGCCAAGGCCGTGCTTCGGGCATCGGCGCGTGCCGACCTGAGCAAGATAGCTCAGGCCGCGCTGCCCTGAGGGACGGCGCGCGCGCCTTGCAGGCTCATCACCAGCAGCGCCAGGCTGGCCACCAGCGCCGGCACGGCGAGCCAGATGAAGAAGCTCTGCAGTCCGCCGGACGCCTCGAACAACCAGGCGCCCAGAATCGAACCGATGATCGAACCGGTGCGGCCCGCGCTCAGCGCCCAACCCACACCGGTGGCACGGGCATGCGTGGGGTAGAGGGTAGAGGCGAGAATGCTCAGGTTGTTGAGGGCGCCGGTGAGGGTGAAACCGACAGCGAAGACCATCAGCATCAGTTGCGCGCTGCTGCCCAGCTGGGTGCCGGTCAGGGCCAGCGCGACGGCCGCTCCCAGACACAGCAGCGGGAGCAGACGCAAGGCGCCGTAGCGGTCCATCAGCAGAGCCATGACGATGCCCCCCAGCACCCCGCCGAACGGGATCATCGCGGCGATGTTGGATGTCTCCTGAACGGCGTAGCCGCTGCTGCGCAGGATGGTGGGCAACCAGCTGGTCAGCAGGTAGAAGACGAACAGGCAGCAGAAGAAGGTCAGCCACAGCAGCAGGGTGCGCAGCGCGCGGCCGTCGGCGAACAGCGTGGTGATCGAGGAGGCCTGCTGACGTGCAGCCGTCTCGCCGACCAGCGTCACCCCCTGCCAATCCTGGCGACCACTGATCTTCGTCAGAATCGTCTGCAAGCGCTTGGCATAAGCAGGCTTGCCGGCCATGAAGCAGGTGGACTCCGGCAGTACCAGGATCAGTATCGGCAGCAGCAGCAAGGGCGCCACGCCACCGCACAGCAACACGCCCTTCCAGCCCACCGCCGGCAACAGCGCGCCGGCCACCCAGCCGCCCAGCGCCAGGCCCAGCGTGAAGCCGGAGTAGCTGAGGGTCACCAGCAGCATGCGACGCCGTGCCGGGGAATACTCCGAACTCAGGGTGATGGCATTGGGCAGCACGCCGCCCAGACCGATACCGGTGAGAAAGCGCAGTACGGTAAGCACTTCGATGTTCGGCGCCAGGCTGCAGACCAGCGTGCCTACCGCCACGATGGTGAGACTGGCCAGCAACAACAGCTTGCGGCCGTAACGATCGGCCAACGGGCCGGAACCGACGCTGCCGACCAGCATGCCGAACAGCCCGGCGGCGAAGGCCGGAGCGAGCTGGCTGCGTTCGATGCCCCACTCACGAATCAGTTCCGGGGCGATGTAGCCGATGGCCGCAGTGTCGAAGCCATCGAGCACCACCACCAGAAAACACAACAGCAAGACCCTGATCTGCAGGGCTGACAGCGGACTGCTGTCGATGATCTCGCTGACCGATTGAAAATTACCGCTCATGGCGCCTCCTATTTTTTTTGTTCGGCAAAGCCAGTTGTGTAGGGGTATTGGTTGTTTTGGCAGGCCTCAAAAGCCGAAGAACGCGCGTGCGTTGTCGGCGCAGATACGTGTCTTGTCCTGTTCACTTAAAGTCGGGTGTTCCAGCACACCGGCGCCGATTACCTGTTCCCCGAGCGGGAACGGCGAATCGGAGCCGAGCATCACGCGGTCGGCGCCCATCACGTCCACCAGCAGACGCAAGGCACCGGGGGCGAATACCGCCGAGTCCACGAAGAAGCGCTTGACGTAACTGGACGGCAAGGCGGGGCAATCCTCGCGAACGATGTCGCGGTGGCGCCAGGCGTTGTCCACCCGGCCGAGCAGGAAGGCGAAGCTGCCGCCACCATGGGCGAAGCAGATGCGCAAGGAGTGCGGCAGCCGTTCGAAGGCGCCGGACATGATCAGCGACAGGATGCCCAGCTGGGTTTCCGCCGGCATGGCCACCAGCCAGGGCAGCATCCACTTCTTCATGCGCTCGCGCCCCATCATGTCCCAGGGGTGCACCAGCAGCGGGATGTCTTCCACCGCGCAGTGGTGGAGGAACTCCACCAGTCCTGCCTCGTCCAGGTCGTGGTTGCCCACGTGGTTGCCGATCTGCACGCCGACATGCCCGTTGCGCATGGCGCGACTGGCCTCGCGGCAGGCCGCGTCGATGTCCTGCAGGGGCACCTGCGCCAGCACCTTGAGCCGGTCGGGGGCCAGCGCGGTCATCTCCAGCGCGCGGTCGTTCATCAGCTGTGCCCAGGGCAGGGCCCGCTCGATGGGCTGGTCGTAACCGAACATCACCGGGGTGGCGCACATGACCTGGATATCCAGGTCCTGCTCGTCCAGGTGCTCCAGACGGCGCAGCGGGTCCCAGAGCAGATCGTTCACCGGGCGAAACGGCTTGTCACCGAGCATGATGTGGCCATGCCGGCCCTCGGTCTGCAGCCAGGGTGCGCGCTCGGGGCTCAAGCGGGCGGCTTCGGCCTGGCTCACCCTGGGGAAGAAATGGGAGTGGATGTCGATCTTCATACCGGATGGAACTCGTTGAGGGTCTTGTGCCAGGTTTGCCAGTCGCGGCCGGGATGGATCTCGCCGCAGGCGCTGCAGCGGCGCTCCTCGGCGGAGGTCGCGTAGAACTGCTCGTAGACCGGCGGCAGGTCGGTGACGATGCTCTGCAGCTGCATCTCGTAGCGCTTGACCAGCGTCCCGCAGCGGGCACAGGACCATTGCAGGGCATCCCTCTGCCCCGCCGGGCGCACGCGCTCCACCACCAGGCAGAGGCTGCCGGGCTCGGGGCGCTGCGGCGAATGGATGACGTGGGGGGCCATCAGGTAGATGTCGCCTTCCTTCAGGTCCACCCGCTCGTAGCGGCCGCGGTCCCAGATGTTGAGGTAGGCGTTGCCCTTGAACTGGTAGAAGAACTCCTCCACCGGATCGTCGTGAAAATCGGTGCGCTGATTGGGCCCACCGACCACGGTGACCATGAAATCGCTGTTCTGCCAGATCTGCCGATTACCCACCGGCGGCTTGAGCAGGTGGGCGTTGTCGTCGAGCCAGCGATTGAAATTGAGCGGGGGGCTGAAGTGGTATTTGTCCATTGTTCTTCTCTCAGCGGTTGGAGGGGGAATAGGCGACAGCCTTGATTTCGATCCGCAGGTGCGGGTGGGGCAATTGGTGAACGGCCACGGTGGTTCGCGTAGGGCCGGTCTCATCGAAGTACTCGGCGTACACCTCGTTGTAACCGCCGAAATCGTTCATATCGATCAGGAAGCTGCTGATCTCGACGACGTCGCCGAGACTCGCGTTTTCACAGGCGAGAATGTCGCGAATGTTCTCGATGACCGCGCGGGTCTGGGCGCGAATGTCGAGCCTGGTGGTGCCCAGCTCGTCCACTTCCACGCCCGCGAAGCTGTTGTCGGGACGCCGCGAACTGGTACCGGAGACGAAGAGGAAGTCGCCGGCCCGCTTGATGTGCGGGAAGCGCCCGCGCGGTCTGGCCTTGCCGGCAACGACGGTGGAGCGGTTGTCATTCATGGTTCGATTCCTTGCAGGTGATGAAGCTGCTCTCACCCAAGCCCTGGATCTCGACGCAGAAGTGCGACCCCGGACGCAGCGGCACCGCCGCCGTGGCGGCGCCGGCCATGATCAGGCTGCCGGCAGGCAGCACGCATTCGCTGCCGTGCAGCAGGCGTGACGCCTGCACCAGGCTGCGCAGTGGGTGGCCGAGAATGGCGGCGGTGGACCCCGTCTGCAGCACCTGGCCGTCCTGGCGCAGGATCACGCCGGCATTGGCCAGACCGGACCAGTCGCGCGACCAGGGGCCGAGGGTGAGGCCGGAGGACGAGCAGTTGTCGGCGACCACGTCCTCCAGGCTGAACTTGAACGCCTGGTAGCGCGAGTCGATGATCTCCAGGGCGGGAGCGACCGCCTCCAGATAGTCGGCGGCCTCCAGCAGGCTCAGCGGGCGATCGATGTCGCGCCGGGTGAGAAAGCAGACCTCGGGTTCGACGCGGGGATGGATGTAGCGCGACAGATCCACCAGGCCGCCGTCTTCCTCGAGCATGGCGTCGGTGAGCCAGCCCCAGATCAGGCTGTCCACGCCCATCTGGATCATCTTGGCGCGGCTGGTGAAGCCCAGCTTGATGCCGATGCTGCGCTCGCCATCGTCGTAGCGGCGCTGCATCGACGCGCGCTGGATCTGGTAGGCCTCCTCCAGCAGAAACGGACGCTCGGTGCTGAACTGCGGCAACGCCTCGGCGCGACGGGCGGCCTGATCCAGCGCTGCGGCGATGCGGACGATATCGGTACTCATGGACGGTTCTCCGGTTGCAGGGCCAGCAGGTCGAGGGCGACGTCGACGATCATGTCTTCCTGGCCGCCGACCATGCGCCGGCGGCCCAGCTCGACGAGGATGTCCAGGGTCTTCAACCCGTACTTCTGCGCCGCCGCCTCGGCATGGCGCAGGAAACTCGAATAGACCCCGGCATAACCCAGGCCCAGGGTCTCGCGGTCGACCCGTACCGGTCGGTCTTGCAACGGTCGCACCAGGTCGTCGGCGGCATCCATCAGCCGGTACAGATCGGTACCGTGGTTCCACCCCAGGCGGTCGGCGGCGGCGATGAACACCTCCAGCGGCGCGTTGCCGGCGCCGGCGCCCATGCCGGCGAGGCTGGCGTCGATGCGCTCGCAGCCTTCCTCCACCGCGACGATGGAGTTGGCCACGCCGAGGCTGAGGTTGTGGTGGGCGTGCATGCCCAGTTGGGTTTCCGGCTTGAGTACGGCCTTGAAGGCGCGCATGCGCTGGCGAACGTCGTGCATGTTCATCGCCCCGCCGGAGTCGGCCATGTAGATGCACTGCGCGCCGTAGCCCTCCATCAGCTTGGCCTGGCGGGCCAGCTCCTCGGCCGGGAGCATGTGGCTCATCATCAGAAAGCCGACGGTGTCCATGCCGAGTTCGCGGGCGTACTCGATGTGCTGTTTCGACACATCCGCCTCGCTGCAGTGGGTGGCCACCCGCACGCTGCGGGCACCGGCGTCATAGGCGGCCTTGAGGTCATGCACGCTGCCGATGCCCGGCAGCAGCAGCACGGTCAGGCGGGCGTGCTCGATGACATCGGCCGCCGCCTCGATCCATTCCAGGTCGCTGTGGGCGCCGAAGCCGTAGTTGAACGAGGAGCCCTGCAGGCCGTCGCCATGGGTCACCTCGATGGAATCGACGCGCGCCAGGTCCAGCGCGCGGGCAATGGCCTGGACCTGCGCCAGCGAATACTGGTGGCGAATGGCATGGCTGCCATCGCGCAGGGTCACGTCGGAGATATAGAGCTTCTTGCTCGGGTCGCATGTCATGAGGCGTCTCCTCAGCCTTGGTTCATCGCCTGGGCCATGCGCTCGGCGGTGGCCAGCGCGGCGGAGGTCATGATGTCGAGGTTGCCGGCGTAGGCCGGCAGGTAGTGGGCGGCGCCTTCCACCTCAAGGAAGATCGAGGTTTTCAACCCGGAGAAACGGCCATGACCGGGAATGTGCAGCGGCGCATCGGCGGGGATCAGGTCGAACTGCACCCGCTGTTTCAGGCGATAGCCCGGCACGTAGGCCTGCACGGCGGCGGTCATTTCCTCGATGCTGGCCTCGATCCTGGCCTGGTCGGCGGCCTCGCTGAGCACGAACACGGTGTCGCGCATCATCAGCGGCGGTTCGGCCGGGTTCATGATGATGATGGCCTTGCCTCTGGCCGCGCCGCCGATCACCTCGATGGCCTTGCTGGTGGTCTCGGTGAACTCGTCGATATTGGCGCGGGTGCCCGGGCCGGCGGACTTGCTGGCGATGGAGGCGATGATCTCGGCGTAATGCACCCTGGCCACCCGCGACACCGCCGCGACCATGGGGATGGTGGCCTGGCCGCCGCAGGTGACCATGTTGACGTTGCGCTGGGCGAGGTTCTGCTCCAGGTTGACCACCGGCACGCAGTAGGGGCCGATGGCCGCCGGGGTCAGGTCGATCAGGCGGATGCCGGGCTTGATGCCGCGCAGGAAGGCGTCGTTCTTCACGTGGGCGCCGGCCGAGGTGGCGTCGAAGACGAAGTCGATCTCGTCGAAGATCGGCAGCCGGCTCAGGCCCTCCACGCCCTCGTGGCTAACGGCTACGCCCAGGCGTGCGGCACGGGCCAGGCCGTCGGACGCCGGGTCGATGCCGACCATGGCGCCCATTTCCAGATGCTGCGCGTTGCGCATCACCTTGATCATCAGGTCGGTGCCGATATTGCCGGAGCCGACGATGGCGACCTTGCGTTTGCGCGTCATGGGCGTGCCTCCTGCGCGGCGAAGGCGGCACTGACGCTGCCCAGGCCCTGGATATGGGCGGTGAACACGTCCCCCGGCCGGGCCGAAACCATCGGCCCCAGCGCGCCGGTGAGGAGGATGTCGCCGGCGCGCAGCGGCTCGCCCAGGCGCGCCATGGTGTCGGCCAGCCAGAGCGCGGCGTTCAGCGGGTTGTCCAGACAGGCCGCGCCGGCCCCCGTGGACACCGGCTCGCCGCGCAGGCTCAGGCTCATGCCGCACCCCACCAGATCCAGCTTTTCCAGCTTCACCGGACGACTGCCGAGGACGAAGAGGCCGGCCGAGGCGTTGTCGGCGATGGTGTCCACCAGGCGGATGTCCCAGCTGGCGATGCGGCTGCCCACCACTTCGATGGCCGGCAGGGCGAAGGCGATGGCGCGCAGCAGATCCGCCAGGGTGTGACGCTCGTGGGGCAGATCCTGCTCCAGCACCAGGGCGATCTCGGCCTCTACCTTCGGCTGGGCGCAATCGTCCCAGGCGATGGGCTGGCCATCGCCCCGTGCCAGGTCGGCGAAGAGCACGCCGAAGTCCGGCTGCTCCACGCCGAGCTGCTGCTGCACGCTGCGAGCGGTCAGGCCGATCTTGCGCCCGACCGGGCGCCGCCCCTGACTCAGGGCGATCTGGGCGTTATGGCGCTGCACGGCGTAGGCCAGGCTCACGGGATCGCTAGCCGGTTCGTCAGCCAGGGCTTCGGCGATCAGACCACGGATCGGCGCGCAGGCAAGGCCGCCTCGCTCTGCCTGGCGCAGCCGATCGGCTGCCTGGATTAGGGCTTGATGCATGACGGAGGCCTCCTCAGGCGTTGACGCAGACGGTGGTGGTCTCGGAGTAGAAATCCAGCGAATGCCGCCCACCCTCGCGCCCCAGGCCCGACAGGCGCGCGCCGCCGAAAGGCGTGCGCAGATCGCGCAGGAACCAGGTGTTGACCCACACCATGCCGACGCGGATGCGCCGGGAGATGCGGTGGGCACGCGCCAGATCGCGGGTCCACAGGGCTGCGGCGAGGCCGTAGGCGCAATCGTTGACCCGCCGCAGCACCTCCTCGTCGCTGTCGAACGGGGCGATATGGCACACCGGGCCGAAGACCTCCTCGCGCATGCAGCGGGCGTCGTCGCCAAGGCCGGTCCAGATGGTCGGCTGCACGAAGGCGCCGTCGTCGCGCGCATCGCCGAATACCGGCACGCCCCCGCCGGTGACCAGGGTGGCGCCCTCGGCGCGCGCCAGTTCGAAGTAGCCCAGCACCTTGTCGCGGTGCTTGCGCGAGATCAGCGAGCCCATGGCGACGCCGTCCTCGTGCGGATAGCCGATCTTCAACCGCTCGGCGCCGGCCTTCAGCGCGGCGACGAACCTGTCGTAGATCGGCCGCTCCACATAGACCCGCTCGGAACACAGACAGACCTGCCCGGCATTGGTGAAGCTGGAGCGCAGCACGCCCGCCACCGCGGCATCGAAGTCGCAGTCGGCGAAGACCACCGCGGCGTTCTTGCCGCCGAGTTCGAAGGACACCTCGCGCACGCCTTCGGCGGCGGCCTTCATGATGGTGGAGCCGGTGCGGGACTCGCCGGTGAAGGTGATGGCGTCCACGTCCGGATGACGGGTGAGGAATTCCCCCGCCGAAGCCGGCCCGAAACCATGCACCAGGTTGAACACGCCGGCCGGCACACCGACCTCGTGCATCACCTCGGCCAGCAGCGTGGCACTCGAAGGCGTGTCCTCCGAGGGCTTGACCACCACGCAATTGCCACAGGCCAGGGCCGGCGCCACCTTCCAGGTCAGCAGCAGCAGCGGCAGGTTCCACGGCGAGATGATCGCCACCACCCCGTGCGGCTTGCGCACCGTGTAGCTGAACACGTCGCTGCCGTCGCCGGCGCGCATCTCGTAGTACTCGCCACCGGACTGGCGGATCAGCCCGGCGAAGGTGCGGAAGTTGTGCACGCCGCGGGCGACATCCAGGCTGCGCGCCTGCTGCACGGGGCGCCCGGTGTCAGCCACCTCGGCGGCCACGAAGTCTTCGAAACGCCGCTCGATGGCATCGGCGATGCGCTCTAGCAGGTCGGCGCGCTGAGCCGCGCACCACCCGCCCCAGGGACCGGACTGCGCCTCGACCGCGGCCGTCACCGCGGCGTCGACTTCCTCCGCACCGGCTTCGCAAACCTGACCCAGGACACGACCATCGACCGGAGAGACATTGTCGAAGGTTCGACTGCTGGCGACGAACGATCCGGCGATGTAGTGGCGGAGCAAGGGATGGGACACGGCGACCTCCGTTGTAGGCTGTTTTCGCCGAGTCTAGGAGTGCGCCCCATAAGTGAATAATCAAAAGACCTGCCGCAGGTATACCTGCCAGGAATACTCATTGCGGCGCCGACCGCGCCAGATCGGTGCGCGTCAGGCTGCCGTGCTCCAGATCGAGCCAGGCGTTCGCCTTCGTCGGATGCGGCCCCCGCGGCATGCTCCGTTCAGCGTGGCCTGTGCCGTCTGGGGACGCCGGCACTGATGCGAGTTCTGTTTGGCAGCGATCAGCGCCGCGGGCTAGCAGGCCTCACAGGCCATGACGGCGAAAGGTGGCGGCGTAGCTGCCATCCTCGTGCATGGTCTGGATCGCCCGGTCGAAACGTGTGGCGATCTGGCGGTGCTCGGGGTGGCTTAGGCGCACCAGGATGTGCAGGCCGTTCTCGCTCAACGGCAGCGGCAGGAACTCCAGTTCGCCGCGAATGGCCCGCAGCTCGCGACCGAGGTGATAGCGCGCCACCAGTTCGTCCTCCAGGGCCAGTTGCACCCGCCCGGCGTGCAGCATGCGCGCGGCGCTCTCGAAGCTGACGGCGCCCACCTTGCGCAGTTGCTCGTCGCTGTCGAATGCCTTGGCGTAGGCATAACCGCGCACTACCGCGATGCGATGGGGATACAGGTCGCTCAGGCTGGCGAAACGGATGCCGCTGCCCTTGCGCTGCAGGAAGCGAATGCGATTGACCAGATACGGTTGCGAGTAATGCCCGAAGGCTTCGCGATCGGCGCTGTACCAGGCGTTGATCAGCACGTCGTAATCGCCGCGCTGCAGCCCCCAAACCGCTCGCTCCCAGGGCACTTCGGCATAGTGGCTGTCGTAGCCCGCCCGTTTCAGGGCCTGCACCACCAGGTCGCTGGCCAGCCCGTTGGCGGGCAGGCGGCGGTCGGTGAAGGGTGGCCAGGGGTCGGCCACCAGCCGTAGCGGCTCGGCCAGTGCCAGAAGAGGCGACAACAGCAACAGCGGCAGAAGCCAGGTGCGCACTGCGGGCATCGGCATTGATCCATCCTGAGAAGCCAGCCTGTAGTGATAGCAGGCGCGACGAATAGCGTCACTGTTTCATATTTGATACAGCTGCGCAGCCTTTATCGGTCATTCTCCGGCTGGCCGCCGGAACCGGCGACGCAGAGCGGCTTCGGGTAAACTGCGCCGGTCTTCGCGCAGCCCTGCCTGCGCCCGCGAACCGCCAGAGGAAATGTCGTGTTGCAAACCGAGGTACTGATCATCGGCGCCGGCGCCGCCGGCCTGATGTGCGCCGCTACCGCCGCCGCCCGCGGCCGGCGCGTGCTGGTGCTGGACCACGCCAACAAGGCCGGCAAGAAGATCCTCATGTCCGGCGGCGGGCGCTGCAATTTCACCAATATGTATTGCGAGCCGGGCAACTTTCTCTCGCAGAACCCGCACTTCTGCAAATCCGCCCTGGCGCGCTTCACCCAGTGGGATTTCATCGGCCTGGTGGCCAAGCACGGCGTGCCCTACCACGAGAAGAAACTCGGCCAGCTGTTCTGCGACAACAAGTCCAGCGACATACTCGAACTGCTGCTGGCCGAGTGCAGCGATGCCGGCGCGGAGATTCGCCTGAACACCGCGGTGCACGCTATCGCCAGAACCGAAGGGGGTTTCCTGCTGCAGACCGATCTCGGCGAGGTCACCTGCCAGTCGCTGGTGATCGCCTGCGGCGGGCTGTCCATCCCCACCCTGGGCGCCACCGGCTTCGGTTATCAGGTGGCCAGGCAGTTCGGCCACGAGGTGCTGCCGACCCGTGCCGGGCTGGTGCCTTTCACCCTTACCGATCCGCAGCTCAAGACGCTGTGCACGGAGCTGTCCGGAACCTCGGTGGAGGACTGCCTGGTGAGCTGCAACGGCCAGAGCTTCAAGGAGAACATCCTGTTCACCCACCGCGGCCTGTCCGGCCCGGCGATCCTGCAGATCTCCTCCTACTGGCAGCCGGGCGACACCCTGCACATCGACCTGCTGCCGCATATCGACCTGCCCGAGTGGCTGGCGACGCAGCAGCGCGAGCGCGGCAACAGCGAGCTGAAAACCCTGCTGGCCGAGCTGTTCACCAAGAAGATGGCGGCCCTGCTGGTGGACAGCTGGTTCGCCAACAAGCCGCTGAAGCAGTACACCCCGGGCGAACTCAAGGCGATTGCCGAGCGCCTGTCCGACTGGCAACTGGTACCGGCCGGCACCGAGGGCTACCGCACCGCCGAAGTGACCCTGGGCGGAGTGGACACCCGCGAGGTGTCGTCCAAGACCCTGGAATCGCTCAAGGTGCCGGGGCTGTACTTCATCGGCGAGGTGCTGGACGTCACCGGCCACCTCGGCGGCTTCAACTTCCAGTGGGCCTGGGCCTCGGGCTACGCCGCCGCGCAGTACGTCTGAGGCATCCAACACGGCCTGGCGCCTAGGGTGCGCCGCGCGCACCAGTGCCGCCATCGCCGCCTGGCGAGCAACGGATTGCCGAGCATCCCGGTGCGCCCTGCCTCGATCCTCGCCATTCTGCTCGGGGAACTGCCTGCGCGGCGCAAAGTCTGCTGAATACGGCGGGTGTCGTAGGGTGCGCCGTGCGCACCAATGCCCAGGCTCGCCGGCCACGCACAACCGGCATCTTTCGCGCCCCGCACAAGGACAGTTCCGCGCCATGACCCTCGACCAAGGCCTGATCTTCGCCATTCTCGTCGCCAGCATGGGGCTGTTCATCTGGGGCCGCTGGCGTCACGACGTGGTCGCCCTGGGCGCCCTGCTGGCCTGCGTGATCGCCGGTCTGGTGAAGGAGGAGGAGGCCTTCACCGGCTTCGGTCACCCGGCGGTGATCACCGTGGCCTGCGTGCTGGTGCTCAGCCACGGCCTGCAGAGCACCGGCGCGGTCAACCGTCTGGCCCAGCGCCTGCTGCCCAGCGGCGCCGGCGTGCTGCTGTCGCTCGCGGCGCTGACCGGTCTCGGCGCCCTGCTCTCGGCCTTCATGAACAACGTCGGTGCACTCGCCCTGCTGATGCCCATCGCCCTGCAGATTGCCGCGCGCCTGGAATTGCCGCCCGGTCGGGTGCTGATGCCGCTGGCCTTTGGCACCATCCTCGGCGGCATGACCACGCTGATCGGCACGCCGCCCAACCTGATCGTTTCCAGCTTCCGCGCGCAGCACGGCAATGGCCCGTTCGCCATGTTCGATTTCAGCCCGGTGGGCGTGGCGGTGGCGCTGGCCGGCGTGCTGTTCATCACCCTGCTTGGCTGGCGCCTGGTACCCAGACGCGAAGTGGGCAACGCCGCCAGCTTCGATACCGGCCGCTACCTCACCGAGGCGCGCGTCAAGGAAGGCGGCAAGGCCCAGGGCAAGACCCTGCGCGAGATCGAGCAGTTGCTCGACGAGGCCGACGCCCAGGTGGTGGCCATGGTGCGCAACAAGCTGCGCCTGAGCGCGCCCAACCCGCGCCGCGTGCTGCAGGCCGACGACGTACTGGTGATCGAGGCCGATCCGCAGGAACTGGGTGAGGTGCTGGGCCAGCTCGACCTGCTGCTGGAGGCCGAACGCGAGGCCAAGGAAGCCGAGCAGCAGCGCAAGGACAACGGCGGCGAAACCGAGAAGAAGGAAGCCAACAGCGAGGAGCGCGGCCTGCTGGAGCTGCTGGTCAAACCCGACTCGCCGCTGATCGGCCGCTCCGCCAGCAGCACGCGCTTGCGCAGCCGTTATTCCATCAGCCTGCTGGCCATCTCCAGACAGAGCCACCGCTCGATCAAACGCCTGCGTTCGACCCTGATCCAGAGCGGCGATGTGCTGCTGATGCAGGGCAGCGCCGAGGACGTCAGCGAATTCGCCAGCGACTACGGCTGCGTGCCGCTGGCCGCTCGCGCCATCAACATTCCCGATCCACGCCAGGCCAACCTGGCCCTGGGCGTGATGCTGCTGGCCATCGCCACGGCTGCCTTCGGCCTGCTCTCGGCCGCGGTGGCCTTCTCCGCCGGGGTGCTGGCCTACATGCTGCTGCGCCTGATCCCGCTGCGCGCGGTGTACGAAGCGGTCGACTGGCCGGTGATCGTGCTGCTCGGCGCGCTGATCCCGGTGGCCGGCGCCATGTCGGAAACTGGCGCCGCCGATCTGCTGGCGCGCGTGCTGATGGAGCATCTGGCCCAGGGCAATGCCATCGTCACCCTGACCCTGCTGCTGGTGGTGACCATGACCCTGTCGGATTTCATGAACAACGCCGCCACCGCCGCGGTGATGTGCCCCATTGCCCTCAGCGCCGCCAGCCAGCTCGGCGTCAGCCCCGACTCGCTGCTGATGGCGGTGGCCATCGGCGCCTCGTGCTCCTTCCTCACCCCCATCGGCCACCAGAACAACACCCTGATCCTCAGCCCCGGCGGCTTCCGTTTCGGCGACTACTGGCGCCTCGGCCTGCCGATGGAGATTCTCGTGGTGCTGGTCAGCGTGCCGCTGCTGCTCTGGGTCTGGCCGCTGTAGTCCATCGTCATGAGGCCGGGGTGACGCCGAGGACCACATCGAAGCGGGCAATCTGCTGATTGACCTGCCCGCTCACCGGCACGAAAGGCACGATCAGCAGTTCGCGCAGGCGTGGATCGCGGATGGCGTTGAGCAGACCGTCGCGCTGGTTGCCCGGCTCGCCGCGGATATAGCACTGGGTGGCGAAGCGCGGCATGCCGGGCAGGGTCACCGCCAGGTGGATATGCGGGGTACGCCCCGGATAGGACACCGGGCGAATGGTGCGAAAGCCATAACGACCGTCCGCCGCCGTGACGAAGCGGCCATAGCCCTGAAAACCGGGGTCGAGCCGCTGGCGATCGCCGCCACGGCTGTGCAGGTAGATGCCGTTGGCATCGACCTGCCAGATTTCCACCAGCGCCCCGGCCAGCGGCCGACCGCCGGCATCGAGGATCGAGCCGTGCAACTGCACGCGAATGCCGCGCGCCTCCTCGGCCCGGCCCTCAACCTGCACCAGATCGTTGTCGCTATCGAGCGGCAGTTGGTCGGGATAGAAGGGCCCCAGCGTCTGCCGCGGCGTCAGCAGGCGCTCGGCCAGCACCAGCGAAGGGCTGGCCAGCAGGGCGCCGCCGGCGGCGAGCAGAAGATGGCGACGGCTGGACATGTTGCTTTCCTCCACGGCGCGGGTTCGCCTTCGAAGCGGCCAGCGTGGCCAGACCCGGTGGCGCTGTCTCGCAATCAGCCGCTGCCCGAACGGCTGCGGCCGCCCCATTTACCACCGTTCGCGCAGGTGGTGCGCGCAGCGCACCCTACGGATCGGCACACCGACCGTTGCGGATGCATCCTGCCCACCAGCATCGCCCTTATCGGTGCGCAGCGACAAACCGCCGCCAGGCCGCTACAGATGCTCCAGTACCCCGGCCGCCGACTGGAACGGCAGACCGTGAGCCTCGGCCACGCTGCCGCAGGTGATCACGCCCTTGGCCACGTTGAGCCCCGCCAGCAGGTGCGCGTCCTCCTCCAGGGCCCGGCGCGTGCCCTTCTGCGCCAGCGCTATGACGAACGGCAGGGTGGCGTTGTTCAGCGCCAGGGTCGAGGTGCGCGCCACCGCGCCGGGCATGTTGGCCACGCAGTAGTGCACCACCTCGTCGACCACGTAGGTCGGCTCGGCGTGGGTGGTGGCACGCGAGGTCTCGGCGCAACCGCCCTGGTCGATGGCCACGTCCACCAGCACCGCGCCGGCCTTCATCTGCCGCACCATTTCCGCCGTGATCAGCTTGGGCGCGGCGGCGCCGGGGATCAGCACCCCGCCAATCACCAGATCGGCCGCCAGCACCTGCTCGCGCACCGCAGCGCGGGTCGAATAGAGGGTGGTGATGCGGCTGCCGTACAGCGAATCCAGCCGGCGCAAGGCATCGACGCTCTTGTCCAGCACCGTGACATCCGCCCCCAGGCCAACGGCCATCGCCAGGGCATGGCTGCCAACCACGCCGCCGCCAAGGATCACCACCTTGCCTGGCGCCACACCGGGCACGCCGCCCAGCAGTACGCCGCGGCCGCCACGGGCCTTTTCCAGGCAGCTGGCGCCGGCCTGGATCGACATGCGCCCGGCCACCTCGGACATGGGGGCCAGCAGCGGCAGGCGCCCCTGGGCGTCGGTCACCGTCTCGTAGGCGATACAGGTGGCACCGCCGGCCATCAGCTCTTCGGTCTGCGCTCGATCCGGAGCCAGGTGCAGGTAGGTGAACAGGGTGTGATGCGGGCGCAGCTTGGCGCGCTCCACCGCCAGCGGCTCCTTGACCTTGACGATCAACTGCGCCTGCTGGAACACCTCGCCCGCGCTCGCGGCGATCTGCGCACCCGCCTCGCGGTAATCCTGGTCGGCAAAGCCGATGGCAGCGCCGGCCAGGGTCTCCACCCAGACCTCATGACCCAGCGCGGCAAGCTCGGCCACCGACTGCGGGGTGAGGCCGACGCGGTATTCGTGATTCTTGATTTCCTTGGGTACGCCGATGCGCATAACGACCTCCGCTGGAAGGGTGCGTTGCCTTATCGAAGTCTAGGAAAGACCTGGCAGTCAGCCATCCGTTTTCATCACGATTTTCAGGGGATAGCCCTGCGCCGCAGCTACTTCTTCTCGGCGATTCCCTGCAACAGCTCCACCGGCAGCGGGAAGACGATGGTCGAGCTCTTGTCACTGGCGATGCTGCCCAGGGTCTGCATGTAGCGCAGCTGCATGGCGCCGCTCTGCCGGCCGAGGATCTCGGCGGCCTGCATGAGCTTCTCCGCGGCCTGCAGTTCGCCTTCGGCGTGAATCACCTTGGCCCGCCGCTCGCGCTCGGCCTCGGCCTGCCTGGCGATGGCGCGCACCATCGACTCATCCAGGTCGACGTGCTTGATCTCGACGTTCGCCACCTTGATGCCCCAGGCATCGGTCTGCGCGTCGAGCACCTGCTGGATGTCCACGTTGAGCCGCTCGCGCTCGGCGAGCATGTCGTCCAGCTCATGTTTGCCGAGCACGGCGCGCAGGGTGGTCTGTGCCAGCTGACTGGTGGCCGAGTGGTAATCCTCGACCTGGATGATCGCCCGCTGCGGGTCGAGCACGCGGTAATAGACCACCGCATTGACCTTGACCGAGACGTTGTCGCGGGAAATCACGTCCTGGGTCGGCACGTCCAGCACCAGGGTACGCAGGTCCACCCGCACCATCTGCTGCAGACCGGGGATGACCAGGATCAGCCCCGGCCCCTTGACCCGCCAGAAGCGGCCGAGCTGAAACACCACGCCGCGCTCGTATTCGCGCAGGATGCGAAACGCCGAGGCGAGCAGGGCCAGGACGATGATTGCCAGTGACAGAAAACTCAATTCGAAACCCATCAGTTACCTCCTCGGGGCGGCGGCTCATCCACCGCGCTGACCTGTAGATGCACGCCCTCGCGCGCGGTGACTCGTACCTGCTGCCCGGGCTGCAGCGGCGCAGCGCCCTGCACCTGCCAGCGTTCGCCCTGCAGTGCCACCCAGCCGGCGCGCGGATCGTCCTCACGCACCGCGGCGATGGCCACCAGGCTGCCGACCAGACCGCTGTCACCGGCCACCTGCTGACGTCGCCTGGCCCTGAGCGCCATGCCGACGATGGCCAGGATCAGTGCGGCGCTGACCAGCGCCAGGGTGATGATCAGCGCCAGCGGGATGCCGAAACCCGGCACGTCGGTGTCGATCAGGATCAGCCCACCGAAGACGAAGGCCACCACCCCGCCGATGCCGAGCACGCCGAAGCTGGGCAGGAAGGCCTCGGCGGTGATGAAGGCGATGCCGAGCAGGATCAGCGCCACCCCGGCGTAGTTCACCGGCAGCAGTTGCAGGGCATAGAGGGCGAGTACCAGGCTGATGCCGCCGAGCACGCCACCGACGCCGCTGCCGGGATTGGAGAATTCGAAGAACAGGCCGTAGACGCCGATCATCATCAGGATCAGCGCCACGCTGGGGTTGGTGATCACGGCCAGCAGCCGGGTGCGCCAGTCCGGCGCGTGGCTGATCAGCGGCGCGCCGGCAGTGGCCAGGGTCCGTTCGACGCCCGCGGCCTGCAGGGTCTTGCCGTCGAGCTGGCGCAGCAGATCGGCCGTGTCCCTGGCCAGGTAGTCGATCACCTTCTGCTCCAGCGCCTCCTCGGCGGACAGGCTGACGGCCTCGCGCACCGCCTGCTCGGCCCACTCGGCATTGCGCCCGCGCATGTTGGCCAGGCCGCGGATATAGGCGGCGGCGTCGTTGACCTGCTTGGCGGTCATGGCATCGCCCGTACTCTTGTCGCCTTGCGTGGCCTTGTCCTTCTCGCCCTTGTCATCCCCCTCGGGCTGGCTCGGCGTTCCCGGCATGCCGATGGCCACCGGTGTGGCGGCGCCGAGGTTGGTGCCCGGCGTCATGGCCGCGACATGACTGGCATAGAGGATGTAGGTGCCGGCGCTGGCCGCCCGCGCGCCACCGGGCGCGACGTAGCTGGCCACCGGGATGGGGCTGGCGAGAATCGCCTTGATGATGGCGCGCATGGCGGTATCCAGCCCGCCGGGGGTGTCGATCTCGATCACCACCAGCTGCGCGCCCTCGTCCACCGCCTTGGCCAGGCCGCGCACCAGATAGTCGGCGCTGGCCGGGCCGATCACGCCGTCCACCTGCAACTGCACCACCGCCCCCGGCGCCGCACTCACCCCCACCGATGCGCAGAGGATCAGGGCACACAGACACAGACGCAACCAGCCAGGCAACACGTTCGACTCCCGGGAACCGCATTGATACCGAACCCGTGGCGGCGGTCCCTTTCTGAGCATAGTCCACGCCCCCAGGGGCTCCCGCGCCCGCGCGGACGGATGTGCTACAGGGCATGTAAGCGCAGCGGCGCTGGCGCCGAGGTCGCGAACCGCCGCCAGGGCTCGCAGACGGATACCCAGCGGCAGGCCAGTTCCGGTAGGCTGCTCACATCTTTTCCGCCCAGGTCACCCATGCCTCGCCCTCACCTCAGCCAAACGCTGCGCCGCCTCTGGGCGCTGGACAAGTTCAGCGCCAGCCTGCGGGTATTCATCGCCCTGGCCGGAGCCTTGGCGCTGTGCTGGTGGCAGGGTTGGGTGCACGGGCTGATTCCGCTGTTTCTCGGCATCATCGCCAGCGCCCTGACCGAGACCGACGACAGCTGGCAGGGCCGCCTGGGCACCGTGCTGGTGACCCTGGTGTGCTTCAGTGCGGCGGCCTATGCGGTGGAGTTCCTCTTTCCCTACCCCTGGCTGTTCGTCGTTGCCCTGGCCTGTTCCGCCTTCTGCCTGACCATGCTCGGCGCGCTCGGCGAGCGCTTCGCCACCCTCGGCTCGGGCACGCTGATCCTCGCCGTGTACAGCATGATCGGCCTGGAACAGCGCGGCGGCGTTGCCGGTCTGTGGCTGGAGCCGCTGCTGCTGGTGGCGGGCGCCGCCTGGTACGGCCTGCTGTCGGTGATCTGGCACGCGCTGTTCGCCCACCAGCCGGTGCAGCTCGCCCTGGCCCGGCTGTTTCGCGAACTGGGCAAGTACCTCAAGCTCAAGGCGGCGCTGTTCGAGCCACTGCGCCAGCTGGACGTGGAGCAGCGCCGCCTGGAGCTGGCGCAGCAGAACGGACGGGTGGTATCGGCCCTCAACGCGGCCAAGGAAATCATCCTGCACCGGGTCGGTGGCGCTCGCCCGGCGCCCAAGGTCAATCGCTACCTGAAGCTGTATTTCCTCGCCCAGGACATCCACGAGCGCGCCAGTTCCTCGCACTACCCCTACAACGAACTGGCCGAAGCCTTCTTCCACAGCGACGTGCTGTTTCGCTGCCAGCGCCTGCTGCGCCTGCATGGCGAGGCCTGTCAGCGTCTGGCCGCCGCCATCGAGCTGCGCCAGCCGTTCGAGTACCGCGAGCTGTGCAGTCAGGCCCTGGAAGATTTGCACGCCTCTCTCGACCACCTGCACCTGCAGAGCAACCCGGCCTGGCGCCGCCTGCTGCGCTCGCTGGGTGCTCTGGCCGGCAACCTGGCCACGCTCGACCAACTGCTCGGCAATGCCAGCAACCCCGACGCTCTGGCCGAGGAGCAGGACAGCAGCCTGCTGGATCGCGAACCGCATTCGCTGCGCGAAGTCATCGAGCGCATCGGCCAGCAGCTGACGCCCACCTCGTTGCTGTTTCGCCATGCGCTGCGTCTGTCCATCGCCCTGGCCGCCGGTTACGGCCTGCTGCACCTGATCCACCCGACCCAGGGCTACTGGATCCTGCTGACCACCCTGTTCGTCTGCCAGCCGAACTACGGCGCCACCCGCCTGAAGCTGGTGCAGCGCATTCTCGGCACCCTGCTCGGCCTGGGAATTGGCTGGGCGCTGTTCGACCTGTTCCCCGATCCGCGCATCCAGGCGCTGTTCGCCGTGGTCGCCGGGGTGGCCTTCTTCGCCACCCGCGCCACACGCTACACCCTGGCCACTGCGGCGATCACCCTGCTGGTGCTGTTCTGCTTCAACCAGATCGGCGATGGCTACGGCCTGTTCCTGCCACGCCTGATCGATACCCTGCTCGGCGGCCTGATCGCCGGCCTGGCGGTGTTCCTGATCCTGCCGGACTGGCAGGGCCGGCGCCTGGGGCGCATGTTGGCGAACACCCTGAGCTGCAACAGCGCCTACCTGCGCCAGATCATCGCCCAGTACGCCCACGGCAAACGCGACGACCTCGGTTATCGCCTGGCCCGGCGCAATGCCCACAATGCCGACGCGGCGCTATCCACCACGCTCGGCAACATGCTGATGGAACCGGGGCACTTCCGTAAGGACGCCGATCTGGGCTTTCGCTTTCTGGTGCTGTCGCACACCCTGCTCAGCTACCTCTCCGCACTCGGCGCGCACCGTGGTGAGCAGCTGCCGCAGGCCGTCCAGGCGCAGTTGCTGGAACAGGCCGAGCACCTCGCCGCCAGCCTCGACGAGATCGCCGCGGGCCTGCGCGGCGAACGCCCGCTGGCGATTCACAGCGACGAAGAGCAGGAACTGGCCCAGGCCCTGGAGCAGATCGCCGATGACGCCGATGAGCGCCAGCGCCTGGTGCAGACCCAACTGGCGCTGATCTGCCGGCAACTGGCGCCGCTGCGCACCCTCGGCGCCCATCTGCACAAGGACGGCTGAGGGGCACTAGCAGGCCGACAAAGCTTTCTGCGAGTATTCGAGCAGGCCTATCACCCAGGCACCGCCATGTCCGCCAGCCCATCTTCGTCGCGCACCTTGCCGGTCTCGCTGCCGAGCCTGCTGCTGGCGCTCTGTCTGCTGCTGGCCGGCCCGCAGGCCTGGGCTGGCCTGATGCTGGACGAGACCACGCCACCGCGGAATCTGCACGGGCTGGTGGATTTTCTCGACGATCCGCAGGCCGACCTGTCGCTGCTCGACGTCAGCCGCGCCAACGCCCCGTTTCGCCCCTCCAGCGAGCGCCGCGACCTCAGCTTCGGCTACGTGCCGGGCGTGGTCTGGCTGCGCCTGCCGCTGCAGTCCAGCGCGGCCGCAACGCTCTCCTGGCGCCTCGAACTGAACTACGCCTCACTGGACGAGGTACGGCTGTACGACGTGGGCGCCGACGGCGTGCGCGAATCGCGCAGCGGCGATACCGTGCCCTACGCTCAGCGCAGCGTTGGCCATCGCAACCCGGTGTTCGAGATCGCCCTGCGACCGGGCGAGCAGCGTACCCTCTACCTGCGCGCCGACTCGCGCGGCAGCATGACCCTGAGCGGTGAGCTGATGTCGGCCCGCGCTTTCGAGCAGCACAGTCAGAAGGGCTACCTGGTGCATGCCCTGTATTGCGGGGTGCTGACCGCCCTGGGGCTGTACAACCTGCTGCTGTTTCTTGCCCTGCGCGAACGCCCCTTCCTCAACTACGTGCTGTTCATGTTCGCCTTCGCCCTCAGCGTGCTGTCGCTCAACGGCCTCGGCGCGCAATACCTGTGGCCGCATGCCGCGCCCTGGAGCAATCGCATGCTGCCGGTCAGCCTGACCCTGGCGGCGCTGCTCGCCGTGGTGTTCGCGCGCAGTTTCCTGGATACCCGGCAGTGGCTGCCGCGCTGGGACCGGGTGCTGCAGGTACTGTGCGGCGCCACCCTGCTGGCCGTGCTCGCCACCCTGCTCCTGCCGGTGCAGACGGCCCTGCAGACCATGTCGCTGACCGGCCTGATCGTTACCCTGACGTTGCTGCTCACCAGCTTCGTCTGCGTCGGCTACCGGGTGCCCGGTGCGCGTCTGTTCGCCCTGGCCTGGCTGATGCTGCTGAGCGGCGCGGTGCTGCTGGCATTGCGCAACTTCGCCCTGATCCCGTCGAACTTCATCACCCTGTACGCCATGCAGATCGGCTCGGGCCTGGAGATGATCCTGCTGTCGTTCGCCCTGGCGGCCCGCTTCAACGAGCTCAAGCGCCAGCGCGAGGCCGCCCTGCAGCTCAACGAGCAGATCCTCGCCAAACGCGTCACCGAGCGGACCCTGGCGCTGGAGCTGGCCAACCAGCGCCTCAGCGAACTGGCGCTGCAGGACCCGCTGACCGGCCTGGCCAACCGCACCGCGCTGCAGCAGCACCTGGAACAGGCCATCGCTCGCAGCCAGCGGCGCAACGAACTGCTGGCGGTGATGCTGATCGACCTCGATGGCTTCAAACCCGTCAACGACCAGTACGGTCATGGTTTCGGCGATCAGGTGCTGGCCGAGGTTGCCCGGCGCCTCAGGCACTACTTGCGCGACGCCGACCTGCCGGCGCGCCTGGGCGGCGACGAGTTCGTGGTGATCTGCGAGAACGTGCAAACGGCCGCAGACGCCCGCGACCTGGCCAAGCGCGTGCTGGAGGGGCTGGACACGCCCATTTATCTGGAAGGACGGGCCGTGCGCGTGGGCGCGAGCATCGGCATCGCCCTCTATCACGGCGAGGACGATGCCACCGCGCTGATCCGCCGGGCCGACGCCGCGATGTATCGAGCCAAGGCCACCGGACGCAACCGCGTGCACCTCACCGCCGAACCGGACTGAAGCGCTGGACAGCCGCCCGTCGGCCTGGGATAACCGCGCCATTTGCAAGCGAAACCGCCACATGAACAAGACCCTGTTGTTGCAGGCCGTGCTCAGCCAATTGCAGGCCGATCTCGAGCAGGCCAACCTGGCCGCCCTGAGCGCCCACGAAACGGCCACCCATGAAGAGAACGTCGCCGAGAACAAGTACGACACCCTCGGCCTGGAGGCCGCCTATCTGGCCAGCGGCCAGGCGCGGCGGGTGGAGGAGCTGCGCCAGACGCTGATCACCTGGCGCCAGCTGCGCCCGCGCCCCTTCGACGAAGCGCAGGGCATCGAGCTGGGCGCGCTGGTTCTGCTGGCCGGCGAGGACGGCCACGAACAGTGGCTGTTTCTCGGCCCGCAGGGCGCCAGCATGAAGCTGCAGCACGCCGGGCGCAGCATCCAGGTGCTGGGCAATGCCGCCCCGCTGGGGCGCCTGTTGCTGGGCAAACGCCCCGGCGATGAAATCAATCTGCCGATGGGCAAGCGACTGCAGCTATTCGAAGTGCTGGCGGCCGAGTGAAGGGAACTATCTGAGCTAGGGTTGGGTAATTAACCATGAACCCCACGTTTGGAGAGCCCACCATGGAAGCGCCCGTCCACAGCCTGCCCGCGCTGTTCAAGCAACTCGGATTGCCCGACGATGCCGCCAGCATCAACGCCTTCATCAGCACCCACTCGCCGCTGCCGGACGCGTGCAAGCTGTCCGAGGCCCCGTTCTGGACGCCGGCGCAGGCCGCGCTGCTACGCGAGGAAATTCTCGAAGACGCCGACTGGGCGCCGGTGGTCGACCAGCTCAACGTGCGCCTGCACGGCTGAGCATCCAGGGTGCGCCGTGCGCACCTCGAGTGAAAGGGACGATGTCCGTGGCGCGCATGGCGCACCCTACGGTCGCGTCGTGCCGGTGATCTTGCACGCTTTCATGCCGAGCCCGTCATCTCGCGCCAGGTCAGGTACATGCGCAGGTCGAACTCGATCTGCGCATAGCCCGGCAGCATGTGATCGCAGAGCTTGTAGAAGGCCTTGTTGTGTTCGGCCTCCTTCAGGTGCGCCAGCTCGTGCACCACGATCATCTGCAGGAAGGCCGGCGCCGCGTCGCGAAACAGCGAAGCGACGCGGATTTCCTTCTTCGCCTTGAGCTTGCCGCCCTGCACCCGCGAGATCGCCGTGTGCAGGCCCAGCGCCCGATGGGTAAGGTCGAGGCGGTTGTCGTAGAGCACCTTGTCGATGGCCGGCGCGTTCTTCAGATGCTCCTGCTTGAGCGCCATCACGTAGCCGTACAGCGCCTTGTCGCTCTGCACCTCGTGGCGGCCGGGGTAACGCTGCGCCAGGTAGTCGCCCAGTCGATCATCGGCGATCAGTTGGCGAACCTGTTGCTGCAAGGCGACGGGATAACCCTGAAGATATTTCAACGCGACCGATCCGAACTCATCAAAGGCCTCCAGTGTAACGGATGACGCAGCCCGCTCAGTCGCCGGGCACCACCCGCAGCAGACGGCCATCGGCGTTATCGGTCAGCAGATAGAGCGCGCCATCCGGGCCTGCACGCACATCGCGGATGCGCTCGCCGAGTTCCTCGAACAGGATCTCCTCGCCCGCCAGCATCCCCTCGTGCAGACGCACGCGGCGTACGCTGCGCTCGGCCAGGGTGGCGGCGAACAGGTCGCCCTGCCAGTCCGGGAACAGTGCGCCGCGGTACTGGGTCAGGCTCGCGGGCGCCACCGAAGGCGTCCAGTGCAGCAAGGGCTGGGTCAGGCCCGGCAATTCGGTGTAGGGGCTGACCCGCGCGCCGGTGTAGTCGATGCCGAAGGTCGCCAGCGGCCAGCCGTAGTTGTTGCCGGCCTCGATCAGGTTCAGCTCGTCGCCGCCGCGCGGGCCATGCTCGTGGCTGTACAGGCGCCCGGCCTCGGCGTCGAAGACGATGCCTTGCACATTGCGGTGGCCGAGGCTGTAGATTTCCGCCGCGGCGCCGGTCTGCCCCACCAGCGGGTTGTCCGCCGGCACACTGCCGTCGCGATTGAGGCGCACGATCTTGCCCAGGTGATTAGCCAGGTTCTGCGCCTCCTCGCGCCAGTCGAAACCATCGCCCAGGGTCAGCACCAGGGTCTTGTCGGCGAGAAAGGCGATACGCCCGCCATAGTGAGAAGCCCCGGCCTTGAGCGGCTGGGCGGTGAACAGCACCTCGAAGTCGCGCAATTCGTCGTCTACCAGCCGGGCGCGGGCCAGACGTGTGTTGTTGGCCTGCGTCGTGCCATGGGCGTAGCTGAGGTAGAGCCAGCGATTGCTGACGTAGTCGGGGTCGAGCGCCACCTCCATCAGACCGGCCTGCGCCGCGACGAAGATCTCCGGCAGCCCGGCCACCGGGTCCGGGTCCAGGCTGCCGTCGGCTTCGACGATACGCAGGCGGCCGACCCGCTCGGTCACCAGGATGCGCCCGTCCGGCAGGAAGGCCAGCGACCAGGGGTGTTCCAGCCCTTCGCTGAAAGTCTCGATGCGATAGGCCTGCGCCAGCGCAGGCACGCTGGCGAGCAGGGCGCCAACCAGCAGCGCACGAATGAGTCTGGACATGGAAGGGGCCTTATCAGGGTAAATCGGAGGACGTCGGCTGCGTCAAATAACGCACCCGCCGCGCCAGCAGAGCGAACAGCAAGGCACCAGCACTGCCACTCGCCATGAGGCCAAGTGTGCCGATCAGGGTGCGATTGGCTGCGATCAGCGTAGGCATGGGCGCCAACATGTTGGCCAGCGCCAGCGCCACCCAGATCGCCAGCGCACCGGCCAGCAGAAAGATCATCCAGCGCAGCGGCGGCAGGCGCTGCGCGCACCAGGTCGCCAGCGGCAGCGCGAAGAGAAAGCCCAGTGCAGCCAGCAGGGCGAAGACCGGGGCGAAGCCGAGCAGATCCAGGCAGGTGGTGCCGACGCGCACCTGCAGCGGCATCGGCGCGCCGAGCGCCTGCAGCGCGGCGAGGTTGGTCTGGGTCTGGAAGATCGAGGCGAGCAGCGCAGCCAGCAGCACGGCGAGAACGAAGGCGAGCAACAGGCGAGGCTTGCTGGACATGGGTGACGGCATTCCCGAAACGACAGTTCGGGGATTATGGCGCAGCCCGCCAAGCCCCATGCCCCCAGGTGTTTTACAGGGTTTTACCTGCCGCTGCGCAGCCGCCGGTTAAGCGCAGTTACCGCCGGCTTGCGGGCAATTGACCGCCTATTGGAACCACTCTCTTTTGCGACCATATATTGACGTCAATAATGCGACGAACGGTGCTCACGCAATACCCGAAATTGCCGTTATAAAGCGCGCCAGCAGAGCACTTCCGCTCTGCTGTCACGGGCAGTCCTGCCCACCCTTCTAGTTCGCGTGTGTCACCCGCTGGAACGCCAAGTAAGCCGTTACTGACTCCTGGATGAGATGTGCCATCGACTGAAGTTTCCGTCTTTCAGGAGCTTTGATCATGATCGAACTCGCCATGTGGAATCTCAGCGTTCCAGTCGGCGTACCCGCCACCACCATCGAGACACGCGTACTGGCCGGTGGCTACCAGGATCACTATTTTCAGTCCAAGGAAGGTGCGATCTTCTTCTGGGCACCGGTCAATGGCACCACGACCGAGAGCGCCAAGTATCCCCGCACCGAACTGCGCGAAACCTTTGCCGACGGCCGCCTGCGCAACTGGACCTACCCGGAGGCGGACCATTTTCTACGGGCGTCGCTGAGCGTCAGCCAAGTGCCGTCCACCGGCAAGATCGTCATCGGCCAGATCCACGCCTTCAAGAGTTCGGAGCCGCTGCTCAAGCTGGAGTACCAGTACAAGACCAAGACCGCCGACGGCAACATCGTCGCCAAGGTCCGTCCGAGCCCGGACGCTGCCATCCAGACCGTGACCGTGGCCAGCGGCATCCGCCTGAATCAGCCGTTTCGCTACGTGATCAACCTGAAGCCCGATGGCACCCTGGCCATCAGCCTCAACAGCATCAACTGGAGCGCGCGGATGGACCCGACCTGGGCGGCGAGGCCCCTGTACTTCAAGGCCGGGGTCTACACCCAGGACAACACCGGCTATGAAACCGAAGCCGGCGCCGCGCGCTTCGATCAGCTCAGCATCGAGCACCGCTCGCTGCTCGGCTCGGCGAAGTAAGACGGCCCGAGCGCAGGCCATAAAAAAACGCCGCGGCTCCGTGAGGAGCCGCGGCGTTTTTCGTGCAGCGCGCCTGGCTTAGTTGACCTTGGCGGCCAGCTCGCCACTGGCGTAGCGCTTGTACATGCCTTCCAGGGAGATCGGCTTGATCTTCGAGGCGTTGCCGGCAGTACCGAAGGCTTCGTAGCGGGCGATGCAGATGTCACGCATGGCTTCGATGGTCTTGGCGAAGTATTTGCGCGGATCGAACTCGGCCTTGTTCTGCTCGAGGAAGCGACGGATGGCACCGGTGGAAGCCAGGCGCAGGTCGGTGTCGATATTCACCTTGCGCACGCCGTGCTTGATGCCCTCGACGATCTCTTCGACCGGCACGCCGTAGGTTTCCTTGATGTCGCCACCGTACTCGTTGATGATCGCCAGCCAGTCCTGCGGCACCGAGCTGGAGCCGTGCATCACCAGGTGGGTGTTGGGGATGCGCTTGTGGATTTCCTTGATGCGCTCGATGGAGAGCACGTCGCCGGTTGGCGGCTTGGTGAACTTGTAGGCGCCGTGGCTGGTGCCGATGGCGATCGCCAGGGCATCGACCTGAGTGGCCTTGACGAAGGCCGCCGCCTCTTCCGGGTCGGTCAGCAGCTGGCTGTGGTCCAGCACGCCTTCGGCGCCGACGCCATCCTCTTCACCGGCCATGCCGGTTTCCAGGCTGCCCAGGCAGCCCAGCTCACCTTCCACCGACACGCCGCAGGCGTGGGCGAAGGCTACGGTCTGCTGAGTGACGCGGACGTTGTAGTCGTAGTCGGCCGGGGTCTTGCCGTCTTCCTTGAGCGAGCCGTCCATCATCACCGAGGAAAAGCCCAGCTGGATGGAGCGCTGGCACACGTCGGGGCTGGTGCCGTGGTCCTGGTGCATGCACACCGGGATATGCGGGAATTCTTCGATGGCAGCCAGGATCAGGTGGCGCAGGAAAGGCGCACCGGCGTATTTGCGGGCACCAGCGGAGGCCTGGACGATGACCGGCGAATCGGTCTTGTCGGCGGCTTCCATGATGGCGCGCATCTGCTCGAGGTTGTTGACGTTGAAGGCCGGCACGCCGTAGCCGAATTCGGCGGCGTGGTCGAGCATCTGGCGCATGCTGATAAGTGCCATGGTGAAGCTCCCAATCTGGGTTGTTTAATGTACAAGCCTGCCGCAGGGGCAGGCTCGGTTCAAGCTTGAATACCGCTGTAAGTCTAAAGCCGCTGCTCTACTGCGCCTTGCAGCCGCGACCGATCAGATCGTCGGTCGCGGTCCAGTAGACCAGGCCTTCCTCGCCCTTGGTGTGAAACGACAGGCGTCCATCGCTGTACAGCGCGCCGGACGCGGCCGGCTCCTGGGTCAGGCGATAGACGATGTCGTCGCCACCCAGGCGCAGGTCAACCTGATCGTAGCCGCCATTGGCGAAGCGCCACTGCACCTCGGCCTGGCTGTCGCATACCCAGCGATTCCAGTGATCCGGCGCCGCCGGCTGACTGCTGCACGCAGCGAGCAGCACTGGCAGGGCGGAAAGTCCCGCCAATCTGATTCCGATCATTGCCTCTCCTTGTCAGCAACGCTGTTCCGCTGCCGGGCCAGTGGGTTCGCCACTGCTTTGCTCGACACGCTGATCATCCTGAGTGGTCGGCGTGTCGATCTGCGCGGGGCTGAACACCTCGCAGGCAGCTTCCCGTCCACCGCTGGCGCAACCGGCCAGCAAAACACCCATGACTGCAAGAGCGACCCACTTTTCCATGACATGACTCCTTGTGCGATGGTCCAGTCTGTACAGACCATCCGATCACGCCAGGGTTTAATCCAGCGGGTGAAACCCCTTGGCGATGCGCCGCTCACTTGGAAAGGCCAGCGCCTCTCTCTGGCGCGCATGGCACACCGCCGATTGCCCGAGCCTTACTTGGCGCGCTGCTCCAGCACCTCGACTGCCGGCAGCACCTTGCCCTCGACGAATTCGAGGAAGGCGCCGCCGCCGGTGGAAATGTAGGAAATCTGCTCGCTCACGCCGTATTTGTCGATGGCCGCCAGAGTGTCGCCGCCGCCGGCAATGGAGAACGCCGGGCTTTCCGCGATGGCCAGGGCCAGGGCCTTGGTGCCATTGCCGAACTGATCGAACTCGAACACGCCGACCGGGCCGTTCCACAGGATGGTCTGCGAGGCCTTGAGCATCTCGGCGAACTGCTTGGCGGTCTGCGGGCCGATGTCGAGGATCATGTCGTCGTCAGCCACGTCCTTGACCGACTTGACGGTGGCTTCGGCGTCCTCGGCGAAGGCCTTGGCCACCACCACGTCAACCGGCAGCGGCACGCTGACCTTGGCGGCAATGGCCTTGGCGGTGTCGACCAGGTCGGCCTCGTACAGCGACTTGCCCACCGGCAGGCCGGCTGCGGCGAGGAAGGTGTTGGCGATGCCGCCGCCGACGATCAGCGAGTCGCAGATATCGGCCAGGGAGTTGAGCACGTCGAGCTTGGTCGACACCTTGGAGCCGGCAACGATGGCCAGCATCGGCCGGGCCGGCTTGTCCAGGGCCTTGCCCAGCGCTTCCAGCTCGGCGGCCAGCAGCGGGCCGGCGCAGGCGACCTTGGCGAACTTGGCCACGCCGTGGGTCGAGCCCTGGGCGCGGTGGGCGGTACCGAAGGCGTCCATCACGAACACGTCGCACAGCGCCGCGTACTGCTGGGCCAGCTCATCGCTGTTCTTCTTCTCGCCCTTGTTGAAGCGCACGTTCTCCAGCAGCACCAGCTCACCGGCCTTGACCTCGACACCGCCGAGGTAGTCCTTGACCAGCGGCACTTCGCGGCCGAGCGCCTTGCTCAGGTAGGCGGCGACCGGCGCCAGGCTGTCTTCCTCGCTGTACACGCCCTCTTCCGGACGGCCCAGGTGCGAGCAGACCAGCACCGCCGCGCCCTTTTCCAGCGCCAGCTTGATGGTCGGCAGCGAGGCGAGGATGCGCGCATCGCTCTTGACCGCGCCATCCTTCACCGGGACGTTGAGGTCTTCGCGGATCAGCACGCGCTTACCGGCGAGGTCGAGGTCGGTCATCTTCAGAACGGTCATGGCATCAGTCCTTCACGGGGGCTGGTTGTACGGAGGAAGTGGATACAGCGAGAAAATGTTCGGCGACGTCGAGCATGCGGTTGGCGAAGCCCCACTCGTTGTCGAACCAGGCCAGCAGGTTGACCAGGCGCGGGCCGGACACGCGGGTCTGGCTGCCGTCGACGATGGCCGAGTGCGGGTCGTGGTTGAAATCGCAGCTGGCGTGGGGCAGCTCGGTGTAGGCCAGCAGGCCCTTGAGCGGACCGGCCTCGGCGGCCTGACGCAACACGCGGTTGATCTCGGCGGCACTGGTGTCGCGCGCGGTCTGCAGGGTGATGTCCAGGCAGGACACGTTCACCGTCGGCACGCGGATGGCCTTGGCCTGGACGCGCCCGGCCAGCTCCGGCAGCAGGCGCTCGATACCCCGCGCCAGACCGGTGGACACCGGAATCACCGACTGGAAGGCCGAGCGCGTACGGCGCAGGTCTTCGTGGTGGTAGGCATCGATAACCGGTTGATCGTTCATCGCCGAGTGAATGGTGGTAATGGAGACGTATTCCAGACCCACCGACTCGTCGAGAAGTTTCAACAGCGGCACGCTGCAGTTGGTGGTGCAGGAGGCGTTGGACACCAGCAGCTCGCGGCCGCTCAGGCAGGCCTGGTTGACCCCGTAGACCACCGTGGCGTCGATATCCGCCTCGCTGGCCATGGGCTGCGACAGCAACAGACGCGGCGCCCCGGCGTCGATGAAACGCTGCGCCTCGGCACGGGTGACGTACTGGCCGGAGCATTCCAGCAGCAGATCGATATCCAGCGCCGCCCAGTCGATGGCCTCGGGCTCGCGCTGGCGCAACACCTTCACGCAGTCGCCGTTGATGTGCAGACAGTCGCCGTCCACCTTCACCTCACCGGGGAAGCGCCCGTGGGTGGAGTCGAAACGGGTCAGGTATTCGATGCTGGCCTGATCGGCCAGGTCGTTCAGCGCGACGATTTCCAGGCCCGCCCCGGCGCCGCGCTCGTGCAGCGCGCGCAGCACGCAGCGACCGATGCGGCCATAGCCATTGAGGGCGACGCGGTAGGGACGGTTGGACATGGTGTCTCGCAGGTTCGGAGTTCAACCCCTCGCCCGTTGACGGGAGAGAGCTGGGGAGAGGGCCGCCGACAGCCGCAACCCTCTCCCCGGCCCCCTCCCGCAAGCGGGAGAGGGGCGACAAGGCATCAGGCGTCCAGCAGCTCTTCGGCGGTAACGACGATGTTCTCGACGGTGAAACCGAAGTGCTCGAACAGCGCCGGGGCCGGGGCCGACTCGCCGAAGCTGGTCATGCCGATGATGCGGCCGTCCAGGCCCACGTACTTGTACCAGTAGTCGGCATGCGAGGCTTCGATGGCGATGCGCGCACCGACCTGCAGCGGCAGTACGGCCTGCTTGTAGGCGGCGTCCTGGGCGTCGAACACACTGGTCGACGGCATGGAAACCACGCGCACCTTGCGGCCCTGCTCGTCCAGCTTGGCGGCAGCCTGCATGGCCAGGGCGACTTCCGAACCGGTGGCGATCAGGATCAGTTCCGGCTCGCCGGCGCAGTCCTTGAGCACGTAGCCGCCACGGGCGATGTCGGCCAGTTGCTGGGCGTCGCGCGCCTGGTGCGGCAGGTTCTGGCGGCTGAACACCAGGGCGCTGGGGCCGTCGGCGCGCTCGATGGCGTGCTTCCAGGCCACCGCCGATTCCACCGCGTCGCATGGGCGCCAGGTGTCGAGGTTGGGCGTGCCGCGCAGGCTGGCCAGCTGCTCGATCGGCTGGTGGGTCGGGCCGTCTTCGCCGAGGCCGATGGAGTCGTGGGTGAACACGTAGAGCACGCGCTGCTTCATCAGCGCCGACATGCGCACGGCGTTGCGCGCGTATTCCATGAAGATCAGGAAGGTCGCGCCGTACGGCACGAAGCCGCCGTGCAGGGCGATGCCGTTCATGATCGCGCTCATGCCGAATTCGCGCACGCCGTAGAACAGGTAGTTGCCGGCAGCGTCCTCTTCGGTGACGCCCTTGCAGCCCTTCCACAGGGTCAGGTTGGAGCCGGCCAGGTCGGCCGAGCCGCCGAGGAACTCCGGCAGCAGCGGGCCGAAGGCGTTCAGCGCGTTCTGGCTGGCCTTGCGGCTGGCGATGGTCTCGCCCTTCTCGGCGACGTCCTTGATATAGGCGGCGGCCTTCTCGGCGAAATCGGCCGGCAGCTCGCCAGCGATACGGCGCTTGAACTCGGCAGCCAGCTCGGGGAACGCAGCGGCGTAAGCGGCGAATTTTTCGTTCCAGGCGGCTTCGGCGGCAGCACCGGCAGCCTTGGCGTCCCACTCGGCGTAGATCTCGGCCGGAATTTCGAACGGGCCATGGCTCCAGTTCAGGGCCGCACGGGTCAGGGCGATTTCGTCATTGCCCAGCGGCGCGCCGTGGCACTCTTCCTTGCCCTGCTTGTTCGGCGAGCCGAAACCGATGGTGGTCTTGCAGCAGATCAGGGTCGGCTGGTCCGCGCTCTTGCGCGCGGTGTCGATGGCCATCTTGATCTCGTCGGCGTCATGGCCGTCGACGTTGCGGATCACCTGCCAGCCGTAGGACTCGAAGCGCTTGGGCGTGTCGTCGGTGAACCAGCCCTCGACCTCGCCGTCGATGGAGATGCCGTTGTCGTCGTAGAAGGCGATCAGCTTGCCCAGGCCCAGGGTGCCGGCCAGCGAGCAGACTTCATGACTGATGCCTTCCATCATGCAGCCGTCGCCGAGGAACACGTAGGTGAAGTGATCGACGATCTGATGGCCGTCGCGGTTGAACTGCGCACCCAGCACCTTCTCGGCGATGGCAAAGCCGACCGCGTTGGCGATGCCCTGGCCGAGCGGACCGGTGGTGGTCTCCACGCCCGGGGTGTAGCCATATTCCGGGTGGCCCGGGGTGCGGCTGTGCAGCTGGCGGAACTGCTTGAGATCCTCGATGCCCAGGTCGTAGCCGGTCAGGTGCAGCAGCGAGTAGATCAGCATCGAACCATGGCCGTTGGACAGCACGAAGCGGTCACGATCGGCGAAATTCGGGTTGCTCGGGTTGTGCTTGAGGTAGTCGCGCCACAGCACCTCGGCGATGTCCGCCATGCCCATGGGGGCACCCGGGTGGCCGCTGTTGGCTTTCTGCACGGCATCCATGCTGAGGGCACGAATGGCATTGGCTCGCTCACGACGGCTGGGCATCGCTCAAATCTCCTACGGGGGCTGCTTCTTGATGAAGGGGGCGAAAAAGGCGGCCATTTTCGCCCAGCCGGCCCCCGCGGGGCAATGACAGATGGTCGTAGATCGTCGCGAATCAGCTCGCCTGCTCGCTCAGTACGCCGACAGCGGGGCTGCCCGGGCCGCCCAGACAGGACGCCTGGAACAGTTCGCCATGCCAGACGCCGGCCAGGGTCCGGCTCAGCACCAGCGACCAGACAGCCGCCAGCTGCACCGTCAGCAGCACGCCGACGAAGGCGAAGAAGGCCAGACCGGTCAGCGCCTGCAGCTCGAAGGTGGCCAGGGTGAACACCCCCAGCGGAAAGGTGAAGCCCCACCAGCCGAGGTTGAACGGCATGTTGTCGCGGATGTAGTGCCGGGTGAACAGCGTGGCGATCACCAGCCACCAGAGCCCGGCGCCCCACAAGGCCAGGCCGCCGATCAGGCCGAGGTCGCGGGCCAGCTCGGCGGCACCGCTCAGCGGCGTGCCGGCGAAGGCCAGGGGCGCCGCCTGGCCCATGCTCAGCAGGCCGAGGCAGCCGGTGGCCAGAGGCCCCAGCGGCAGCCAGCTGGTGGCGGCGAAATCGGTGTCCGGCAGCTTGTGCAGGGCCAGGCGCAGCAGCACCAGGGTAATCAGCGAGAAGGCCAGCGACAGCGACACGCCCCAGAGGACGAAGCCGGCCACCAGCAACAACTGGGCGTCAGTCGCCGCCAGGTGCGGCGCCAGCGAACCCGCGGTGCTGGCGGCCACCTCCGGCGCGACTATCGGCAGCAGCCAGACCGCGGTGAGCTTTTCCAGCGCATGGTGCTGGCGGGTGAACATCAGGTAGGGCACCAGCAGCGCGCCGAGCAACGCCAGCGCCGCATCCAGCCACCACAGCGCATGCGCCAGGGCGTAGACACCCTCGCCCCAGCGCGGCGCACCGAACAGCAGCAGGCCCTTGATCAGCACCGCCAGGCCCATGGGAATCGCGCCGAGAAACATCGACTGCACCGGGTGCAGCAGCATCGGCGCGATGGTCTCGCGAAACAGCGCCACACGCAGCATGAACAGCAGGCTGAACAGGGCGAACAGCGCCACGCCGAACAACCACAGGCCTTCGGCCAACAGCAGCAGGCCGGGCAGCTGCCACGGCAGATGGGCGACCACCAGCGCCAGTACGCCGGTGCCCATGGTCACGGCGAACCAGCTGGGGGTGAAGTGGCGGATGACGGCCAATGGCTCGGGCAGACGGCTGAAGGGGCGCGGCATGAGTCGGGTGGTCCCGTGGCATGAATGACGAGCACAGGGTAAGAATCGCCTTGCCATATGAAAAATACATATTCAGCATCTGAAACATGCCTTCTCTTTATGCAAAGCCATGAACCTTCACCACCTCAAGGTCTTTCTCGCCGTCGCCGAGGCCGGCAGCATCAGCGCCGGTGCCGAGCGCCTGCATATCAGCCAGCCGGCAGTGACTCGGGAGATCCGCGACCTCGAAGCCAGCCTCGACCTGCGCCTGTTCGACCGTCTGCCGCGCGGCGTGCAGCTGACCGAAGGCGGCCAGCGTCTGCTCGATTACGCGCGGCGCATCTTCGCCCTGGAACAGGCGGCCGAGCGCGACCTGCGCGATTTCGCCCAGCTGGAGCAGGGCGAGCTGCACCTGGGCGCCAGCGCCACGCTCGGCGCCTACCTGCTGCCGCCGCTGATCAGCCGCTTCCGCGCCCTGCATCCGCAGATCTTCGTCAGCCTGGAGGTGAGCAATACCGAGGCGGTGACCCGCCAGCTGGATGACGGGCGCATCAGCCTCGGCTTCGTCGAAGGGCCTTTCGCCCAGACCGATTACGACCATCGCCTGCTGGCTCGCGACGCCTTGCTGCCGGTGGTGGCGCCCAGGCATCCGCTGGCCAGAACAGCCGCGCCCTTGCAGGCCAGCGAGCTGCAGGCCTACCCGCTGTACATGCGCGAACCCGGCTCGGGCGCGCGCGCCAGCGTCGAGCAGGCCTATCGCGCCCATGGTCTGGAGGCTCGGGCCGGCATGGCCATCGGCAGCACCGAAGCGCTCAAGCGCCTGCTTGCCGACGGCCAGGGCATCGCCTGGCTGTCGCAGCGGGTGGTCGAGCGCGAACTGGCCAGCGGCGAACTGCAGCGCCTGACCGTGCAGGACCTGCAGATCGAGCGCGAGCTGCACGTGCTGTGGCGCCCCGGTGCCAGCCTGAGCCCGGCGCCGGCGGCCTTTCTGGCGCTGAGCGAGCCGCCGCACTAGCCACACAGCAATATCAAAACTTTTTGATATTGCTGTTGCTGTATGAAAAATGACCGACTAGACTGCGCCACCATGACCCTGCGCGCCCCCCAGCTGGACTTCGACCCCTGCGACGAGCTCGCCGCCCTGTGCAAGGCCGGCGGCGACGCGCTGCGCCTGAACGTTCTGCGCGCGCTGAGCAACGACTCGTTCGGCGTGCTGGAGCTGGCGCAGATCTTCGCCATCGGCCAATCCGGCATGAGCCACCACCTCAAGGTGCTGGCCCAGGCCGGCCTGGTGGCCACGCGGCGCGAAGGCAACGCCATCTTCTACCGCCGCGCCCTACCCGGCGGCCGCCTGCATGCGGCTCTGCTGGACGACATCGACGAGCTGCCGCTGCCAGGCGAGGTGCAGGCACGCATCGCCACCGTGCATCAGCAGCGCGCCACCGTCAGCCGCGACTTCTTCGCGCGCATGGCCGCCAGTTTCCAGGCCCAGCAGGACCTGATCGCCGGCCTGCCGCAATACCGCGACAGCCTGCTGGCGCTGCTCGATGCGCTGCAGTTCGCGCCCGATGCCAGTGCCCTGGAGATCGGCCCCGGCGACGGCGCCTTCCTGCCCGAGCTGGCCCGCCGTTTCACCCGCGTCACCGCACTGGACAACAGCCCGGCGATGCTCGAGCTGGCCAGCCAGCGCTGCGCCGCCGAAGGCCTGGCCAACGTCGAGCTGAAGCTGGCCGATGCCCTGCAGGATGAGCAGCCGCCGGCCGATTGCGTGGTGCTGAACATGGTGCTGCACCATCTCGCCACGCCGGCCGAGGCGTTTCGCCAACTGGCGCGACTGGTCGCTCCCGGCGGCAGCCTGCTGCTCAGCGAGCTGTGCAGCCATGACCAGAGCTGGGCCAGGGAAGCCTGCGGCGATCTCTGGCTCGGCTTCGAACAGGACGATCTGGCGCGCTGGGCGACGGCCGCCGGCCTGGTCCCCGGCGAAAGCCTCTACATCGGCCTGAAGAACGGCTTTCAGATTCAGTTACGGCACTTCGCCAAACCCATCATGCGACCTGCCACCCGTTACGGCACACAAGGAACCCACCCATGAGCGAATACTCCCTGTTCACCTCCGAGTCCGTGTCCGAGGGGCATCCGGACAAGATCGCCGACCAGATTTCCGATGCCGTGCTCGACGCCATCATCGTCCAGGACAAGCACGCCCGCGTGGCCGTGGAAACCCTGGTGAAGACCGGCGTGGCCATCGTCGCCGGCGAAGTCACCACCAGCGCCTGGGTCGATCTGGAACAGATCGTCCGCGACGTGATCTGCAACATCGGCTACACCAGCAGCGACGTCGGCTTCGACGGCAACACCTGCGGCATCATCAACATCATTGGCAAGCAGTCCCCGGACATCAACCAGGGCGTCGACCGCGCCAAGCCGGAAGACCAGGGCGCCGGTGACCAGGGCCTGATGTTCGGCTACGCCAGCAACGAGACCGACGTGCTGATGCCGGCGCCCATCGTGCTGTCGCACCGCCTGGTCGAGCGCCAGGCCGAGGCGCGCAAGTCCGGCCTGCTGCCGTGGCTGCGCCCGGATGCGAAGTCCCAGGTCACCTGCCGCTACGAGAACGGCAAGGTGGTCGGCATCGACGCCGTGGTGCTGTCCACCCAGCACAACCCGGAAATCAGCCAGGCCGACCTGCAGGAAGCGGTGATGGAGCTGATCGTCAAGCACACCCTGCCGGCCGAACTGCTGCACAAGGACACCCAGTACCACATCAACCCCACCGGCAAGTTCGTCATCGGCGGTCCGGTCGGCGACTGCGGCCTGACCGGGCGCAAGATCATCGTCGACAGCTACGGCGGCATGGCTCGTCATGGCGGCGGTGCCTTCTCCGGCAAGGACCCGTCCAAGGTCGACCGCTCGGCGGCCTACGCCGGTCGCTACGTGGCCAAGAACATCGTTGCCGCCGGCCTGGCCGAGCGCTGCGAGATCCAGGTGTCCTACGCCATCGGCGTGGCCCAGCCGACCTCGATTTCGGTGAACACCTTCGGCACCAACAAGGTCAGCGAAGAGACCATCATCAAGCTGGTGCGCGAGGTGTTCGACCTGCGTCCCTACGCCATCACCCGCATGCTCGACCTGCTGCATCCGATGTACCAGGACACCGCGGCCTACGGTCACTTCGGCCGTACCCCGCAGCAGAAGACCGTGGGCGAAGACAGCTTCACCACCTTCACCTGGGAGCGCACCGACAAGGCTGCCGACCTGCGCGCCGCGGCCGGCCTGTAAGGCATCGGCACAACCCAGAAGCCCCGCCATGCGGGGCTTTTTGTTGGGCGCCGGGCAGGCGGCATATCGCTTCCTGAGTCCTGCACCATTCGCGCCTCAGACCCGTTTCGTCTAGGCTCAGTCCCACCTCCCAAGCATGGATGCTTGCCATGAAGCGCTGGATCGCTCCGCTCCTCCTGCCCCTCATCGCCCAGGCCGAACCCTGCCCCGACTGGCCGGACAGCCGCGCCCAGGTGGAATTCGCGGCGCTCAGCCAACAGATCGCGCAGTGGGATGACGCCTACCACAACCAGGGCCGCTCGCCGATAGCCGACGAGCTCTACGACCAGGCCCGCGAGCGCCTGCAGCGCTGGCAGCAATGCTTCGCGCCTGCACGACAGCCCCTGCCGGAACCCCTCACAGGCAGCGCAGGGCCAATCGCCCACCCCGTCCCGCAAACCGGTCTGCGCAAGCTCAACGACGCGGCGATCGGCGAATGGATCGGCAGCCGCGAGGACCTGTGGATCCAGCCCAAGGTCGATGGCGTGGCCGTCACCCTGGTCTATCGGCAAGGCCGCCTGCACCAGGCCATCAGCCGTGGCGACGGCCGCCACGGCCAGGACTGGAGCGCACGCGCCCGACAGCTGCCTGCTGTCCCGACGCGGCTGCCCGAGCCGCTCGACCTGGTGCTGCAGGGCGAGCTGTACTGGCGCCTCGAGGATCACCTGCAGGCGCGCGATGGCGGCGCCGGAGCGCGCGGCAAGGTGGCCGGAATGATGGCCAGGCACGAGCTGAGCGACACGGACGGCGCCGCCATCGGCCTGTTCGTGTGGGACTGGCCGGACGGCCCGGCGAGCATGGACGAACGCCTGAGCCAGCTGCAGGCGCTGGGTTTCGCCGACAGCCAGCACTACAGCAAGCCGATCCGCAGCGTCGAAGAAGCCAGGCAATGGCGTCAGCATTGGTATCGCCATCGCCTGCCCTTCGCCAGCGATGGCGTGGTGCTGCGCCAGGGCACGCGCCCCGCCGGCGCGCGCTGGCAGGCGGAGGCCCCGCACTGGGCGGTGGCCTGGAAGTACCCGGCCAGTCAGGCGCTGGCGGTGGTGCAGGCCGTGGACTTTCGCATCGGCCGCAGTGGGCGCATCACGCCGGTGCTACGCCTGCAGCCGGTCGATCTCGACGACAGGCGCATCAGCCGCGTGGCCCTGGGCTCGGTCCCGACCTGGAAGAGCCTCGACGTCCGCCCCGGCGACCAGGTGGCGATCCGCCTGGCCGGCCTGACCATCCCACGTCTGGACAGCGTGATCTGGCGCAGCCCGCACCGGGCGCCGGTCGAGGTACCGCGCAGCGCGGACTACCATGCCCTCAGCTGCTGGCGCAGCAGCCCGTCCTGCCAGCAACAGTTCCAGGCCCGTCTGGCCTGGCTGAGCAGCAAGCAGGGGCTGGCGCTGAGCGGGGTGGGCCCGGGCACCTGGAGCAGTCTGCCCTTGCAGGGGCTGCTCGACTGGCTGGAGCTGGACCAAGCCCAGCTGCAGAGCCTGCCCGGCATCGGCCCGCGCCGCGCTGCACAGCTGCAGCAGGCCTTCGCTCAGGCCAGGGACCGACCGCTGCGGCAATGGCTGCGTGCCCTCGGCGCACCTCCGGGTTTCGACGCCGGCGGGCTCGACGACTGGCCCAGCCTGATCGAGCGCCAGCGAGGCGACTGGCTGCGTCGCCCCGGCGTCGGCCCCAAGGGTGCCGATCGCCTGCTGGCGTTCTTCAGCCACCCCGAAGTTCAGCGCCTGGGCAGGCAACTGCAGCAGGCCGGTGTCGCCGGTTTCCAGACCCAAGCAGGCCCGCCACGCAGCTGAACCAGGCCAGGTGATCGGTCACCTGGGCCGAACCTCGTGCATCTGCCACGGTCACTCGAAATAGGCACCCACGAGGAAACACCATGATTCGTCAAGCCACCTTGCTCGGCCTGCTGCTGGCCGCCGGGCTGCACGCCACCCCTCTCCTGGCCGCCGAGGCCGACGCCGACGTCGACTGCCCGACCAAGCGCCAGATCCTGCAGGAGAAGATCGAGACCGCCCGCGCGCAGGGCAACTCGCAGGAACTGGATGGCTTGCACCGGGCCCTGGGCAATGTCGAAGCCCATTGCGATGAAGCCTCGCTGCACCGTCAGCGCCTGGCCGGCGTGGAAGAAGCGCGCCAGGAGGTGCAGCGGCGCGAGATGGACCTGCGCGACGCCATGGGCAAGGGCGACCAGGAGAAGATCGCCAAGCGTCAGGCCAAACTGGCCGAAGCGCGCTCCGAGCTGGAGCAGGCCGAAGCCGAGGCGCGGGCCGATCAGTAAGCGCGGAACGCCTTGTGGCAGGCCTCGCAACTGTCCTCGACCTCACGTACCGCCGGCTCCAGCCGGGAACGCCTTAGCGGCGGCGAGACAGTAGCCTGCACCAGCGCGGCGGTGGCCTGCTCCAGGTCGCGCGCCATCTGCTGGAACTGCTCCTGGCGCTGCCAGAGCTCGGGATTGGCCTTGCTGCGCTCGTCGTCACGGACGTCGGGAAAGTGCTGCCAGGGCTCGCGCGACAGGCGATCGAGCTCGGCCGCACCGGCAACGAAGCGGGCCTCGTCATAGGCGATACGCCCGCGCAGCATGCCACCGAGATCCTCGCTGACCTTGAGCATCTGCTTGAACAGCGCCTGGCGCTGGCCCAGCGGCGAGTCGGGATCGACGCCACCGCAGGCAACCAGAAACAGGCAGGCGCAGGCCAGCAGCAGGGCTTTGAATTTCATCGTGACGCGTCCGGCTTGAAAAACGGGCCGCCAGTATCGCCACTGATCCCCATCAGGCCAAGTGCACTGTTTTACCGTAGTTGTCGCACTCCTGGCTGCGACCCTCAGGTGCGAAAGTGCCCCAATTGCTGGTTGAGCTGCTGCACTTCACCCTGAATTCGCGCACTGACCTGTACCACGCTCTCGGTCTGCGTCTGGCTGCGCTCGGCCAGGCTGGAGATATGCGTCACCCGTTGGTCGATCTCCTGTGCCACCTGACTCTGCTGCTCGGCCGCCGTGGCGATCTGCGCGTTCAGGGCATTGATGCCATCCACCGCCCCCACGATGGTCTCCAACGCTGCGCTGGCCTGGCGGATATGATCGAGGTTGTCGTCAGCCAGGCCAGCGCTCTGCTGCATTGCCAGCACCGCGTCGCGCGCGCCACCTTGCAGACGCTGGATGATCGCCTGAATCTCGCCTGTGGATTGCTGGGTGCGGCTGGCCAGGGTACGCACCTCGTCAGCGACCACGGCGAAACCGCGCCCGGCCTCACCGGCGCGGGCCGCCTCGATCGCCGCGTTGAGCGCCAGCAGATTGGTCTGTTCGGCAATGCCGGTGATCACCTCCAGCACCTTGCCTACTCCGCTGGTTTCAGCTTCCAGACGCTGCACCTGCTCACCGCTGCGGCGCAACTGCTCGGTCAGCTCGGCAATCTGCGCCGCGCTACGCTGCACCACTGCCTTGCCGCTCTGCGCGCAACCGTCGGCACTGCGTGCCGACTCGGCAGCATGCGCGGCATGCCGCGCCACCTCGGCTACCGTGGCGCTCATCTCATTCATTGCCGTCGCCACCTGATCGAGGTCTTCGTACTGCCGACGCACGCCGTCGCCGGCGGCCTGTGCCGCCCCCACCACGCCACCGACGTGCTCGCCGGTACGCTCGCCACTGAGCTTGACCTGCGCCAGCAGATCACGCACCTGCTCCTGCATGCGGTTGTAGCCGGCAAAGATGCGGCCGATCTCGTTATCGCCCTGATGCCCGTGCAGGCCCTGGGTAAAGTCGCCAGAACCGACGCGGGTCAACGCTCCTTCCACCGCCTTGAGGTTGTGCATCAACGGACGCAGGCCAAACTGGCGACCGAGCACCACCAGGGCGAGAATGCCCAGCACGCAGACGAAGGCCAGCCACATCTGTCGCCGCTGACTGCCTTCAGCGTGCGCCGCCATAAGCCCTACGGCCTGGTTCATCTCGCGCAGCAGCTCCACCGACTGCCGCTCCAGCCCCTGCAGATCGACACCCAGATCACCATCGACCATCCGCTGCAGTTGGCCACGAAAGTTCTGCCAGAGACTGCCAACCCCGTTCATCTGCGCCTGAATGTTCGCCTCGGTGATGGCGCTGATATTGCGCGCCGGATTACCGGCCAGGAGGTCGCGATGGGCAGCATCGAACTGCGCCATGGTCGCTTCCAGGGTGGCCGCCGGCAGCACACCCTCACGCAACAGCAGAGCCTCCTTGGTCATCTTCTGGCTGAGCATCCGCTGTGCCCCGGCGACGTTGATGGTCTCCGGCGACACCGACATGCTCAGGTACAACGCAACCGAGGCGACGACGGCGAGCAAGAACATCAGTGCGTAGGAAAACAGGAACTGCTGATTCAGCGTGCGCAGGCCGAAGGCACAGAGCAAACGGTCGAACAGGACGGTGACGGACATGACAGACTCCCAGGCAGACGGCGGCAGACCCGCCAAATGGCCAGGAAGCAAGCAAAAAGATAGCCAGCAGCCATCAGCCTAAAACCTCGTTTTTTGCGACAAAACGCACCAGAACAGCGCAGTGACCGCTCAGTCATGCTCCGTTTCGGCTCGTCGCTCGCAGCAGCTGCTAACTCCGGCTATGCGGACACCACGAACAGCGCGACGATCAGCCCCATGCCGGCGAACCATACCAGCGAGCGCACCGGCCCCCAGTCGGCCAGGTAGCAGATGAGATACAGCACGCGGCTGACGATGAACGCCATGGCCAGCTGATCGAGCAGCCCCTGCTCGGCGCCCCCCGCCTGATGGGCGATGATCACTGCCGCGGCGAAGGCCGGAGTCACCTCGAAGCCATTGAGCTGGGCATTGTTGGCGCGCTTGCGCCAGCCCTCGAGGCCGGCGAGGAAGGCGCGCGGGTCGCTGTTGGCCCGCGGCCCGTAACCGGGCCCGAAGAACTTGGCGGTTGTGGTGGCCAGATAGGGCAGGAGGATGGCGATCAGCACGCACCAGTAGGCAAGGGTCATGGAAGCTCCGCATTCGGATGATGGAATGCGCAGCCTGAGCCGTGACCCGGCTGGCGTCCATGGCCCGAAGCGGGGTATGTGAGCGGCGATCCGGCCAATCCCTCGGTGGCAGATGCCAGCAGCGCGTGGGGCGACGGAAAACCTTGGGCTGCGCCTCGCTGGCGGCTATAATCCGCGAGTTTCACACGGCCGGCACCGCTCCGGTCGTTCCCGCCACCCGTCCGAGGGGCGCTGCAGCAGGTCGGTCGACACCGGTTTGTCAGGCTCGGATGGGGCGTTAACCATACGCATCAACGGCGCCCATTCGCAGACAACGAATGGAGAACTCATTATGAGCGCT
>VFQP010000626.1_pt1 | contig 61230 bp, 46 predicted proteins | sample 3512351 | NCBI WGS metagenome assembly VFQP01 (sample SAMN10412372, study PRJNA504923) | tailings metagenome | isolation source: Relicate 1 Philex TSF1 revegetated site | place: Philippines: Tuba, Benguet | collected 2017-08-29 | reverse complement strand
CGCGTCGGCGAGCCGGCGGCCAACCCCTATCTCTACATGGCGTCGCAACTGCTGTTCGGCCTGGACGGCATCACGCAGAAGCGCGACCCCGGCCCGCCTGCCGACACGCCCTACGAGACGAAGGCGGAGGCGCTGCCGCGGAGCCTCGGCGAGGCGATCGCTGCGCTGGAGACGAACGAGGTGGCGCGCGCCGGCTTCGGCGCCGGCTTCGTGGACTACTATTGCCGCCTCAAGCGCGCCGAGATCGCCCGCTTCGAAGCCGAGGTGAGCGAGTGGGAGCAGCGCGAATACTTCGACCTGTTCTGAGCATGGCCTGATCCATGCACATCGCGGTCATCGGCAACGGCATCGTCGGCACCTGCTGCGCCGCCTGGCTCCAGCGCGAAGGGTACCGTGTCACCTTCGTGGACCCGCTCGGCCCCGCCGAGGCGACGAGCTTCGGCAATGCCGGCTCCCTCTCGCCCTCCGCCTGCCTGCCGGTCGGCATGCCGGGGATGTGGAGGAAGGTGCCGAGCTGGCTGCTCGATCCGCTCGGCCCGCTCGTCATCCGCTGGTGGTACGCGCCCGTCGTCGCGCCCTGGATCGCCCGCTTCCTCCGCGCCTCCGACCGCGCCGAGGTGGTGCGGATCGCAACCGCGCTCCGCCACCTGCTCGCGCCGATCTTCGACTGCTACGAGCCGCTGCTGCAGCGCGCGAACGCGATGGGGCTGATCCGCCGCTCGGGCTGCCTCTATGTCTATTCCTCGCGCGAGATCGCGCGGCAATGGGCCTGGGGGATGAACCTCCGCCGCTCGCTCGGCGTCGAGCTGCGCGACATCGAGGAGGAGGAACTCGTCGCGCTGGAGCCCGACCTCAAGGGCCGCTTCCGCTTCGGCCTGCTCGCGCCCGAGAACGGCTCCACCCTCGATCCCGCCGCGCTCACCCGCGCGCTCTATGCGCAGTGCGAACGCGACGGCGCGCAGGCGGTCCGCGCGCGGGCCACCGGCTTCCGCGCGGCCGGCGGCGTCGTCACCGGCGTCACCCTGGATTCGGGCGAAACGCTCGATTGCGAGGGCGTGGTGCTCGCCGGCGGCGCCTGGTCCGCGCGGCTCGCCAACCAGCTCGGCCCGCGCATCCCGCTCGAGACGCAGCGCGGCTACCACGTGACGGTCGAGAGCTCCAATCTCGGCCTGACGCACACGGTCATGGCCGTGGAGCACAACCTGATGGTCAACCCGATGCGGATGGGCCTGCGCCTCGCCGGCACGGTGGAGTTCGCCGGCCTCGACGCGCCGCCCGACATGCGCCGCGCGAAGGCGCTGCTGGCGCGCGGGCAGGAGCTGTTCCCGCATCTCGATGCCAGCCGCGTTTCCGAATGGATGGGCCACCGCCCCTGCCTGCCGGATTCGCTGCCCGTGATCGGCCGCGCGCCGCGCGCCGACAACGCATGGTTCGCCTTCGGCCACGGCCATGTCGGCATGTGCGGCGCGGCGAGCACGGGCCGCGAGATCGCAAATCTCGTCGCCGGCCGCGCGCCGGAGATCGATCTCGCGCCCTTCGCGCCGACGCGCTGGTCGTGAGCGGGTTCGATCTCGCCCTCGACGAGGGCGGCAGCTTCCTCGACATCCTCGCCGCGCCGGCGGGCGGCAGGGCGCAGGTCGCCAAACATCCGCGCTGCGGCGACGCGGTCGCGCTGCTGCTCGCCACGCTGGCGCAATGGCGGATCGCGCCGGCCGAGATCCGCTCCGTCCGCATCGCGACCACGCTCGCGGCCAATGCGCTGCTGGATGGCACGGCCGCACCTGTCGTGCTGATCACGAATCGCGGCTTCACCGACCTGCCCGAGTTGGGCCGGCAGTCGCGCCGCGACCCGGACGCGCTCGATCCGCCGCTGCCGACCCCGCCCTGGCTCTCGCCCCCCGCCTGGCGCCGCGGCCTCGCGGGCCGCATCGGCGCGGACGGGCAGGAGGCTGCTTCGCTCGAACTCCCGGACATCGCCGCGCTGCCGGACGCGCCGGTCGCGGTCTGCCTGCTGTTCGCGCAGCGCAACCCGGCGCATGAGCTGGCGCTCGAGGCGGCGATCCGCGCGCAGCGCCCGCAGGCCGCGATCTCGCTCTCGCATCGCGTGAACCCGGCCGATGGCGAGTTCGAGCGCATGCTCGCAACCCTCGCCGACGCCGCGCTGCGCCCCCTGCTCGCCGCGCGCTTCGGTGCGATCGCGGCCGCACTCACGCAAGCGGGCCTGCCCGCGCCGCTCTTCCTCGATGCCGCGGGCCGGCTGCTTCCGGCCGAGGCCGCGCTCGCCGCGCCGCTCGGCTTCGCCGGCTCCGGCCCGGCCGCCTCGGCGCGCGCGGTCGCGCATTGGGCGCGGGGCGAGACGGCGGTCGGTCTCGACATCGGCGGCACGAGCACGGAGGTGAGCCTGGTCCTGGACGGCGCGCCGCTGCCGGCCGGCGCGCTTCGCCTCGGCGATCTCGTGCTCCGCACCGCGGCGCTCGACAGCGAAAGCCTGGCCATCGCCGGCGACCGCGCGCTCGCGCCTGGCGAGCCGACGCCTGCCGAGGCGGCGCGCGCGGCGGGCTGGCTCGACGGCACGCCGGGGCCGATGCCCGATGCGCTGGACGTCGTCGCGACCGCGATCGCGGAGGCCGCGCGGCGCATCGCGCTAAGGCGCCACATCCATCCCGATCTCGCGCTGCTCGTGGTCGGCGGCGGCTTCGGGCCGCTGCTCGGCTGCGAGATCGCCACGCGGATGGGCACGCGGCGCGTGCTGATCCCGCCCGCGCCGGGCGTGATGGCCGCCGCCGGCCTGCTCGACGGGCCCGCCCTGCCCGCCCGTTTCGCGCCGCGCGGCGGCGGCCTGTTCGACGACCCGACCGCGACGCTCCGCATCCCGCCGGGCTGGCGCATGTCCTCGCGCGCCGACGGCGCGATCCTGGCAGAGCGCGCATGAGCCGCGACGCCGAGCGCACATGACCCTCCCCGCCGAACTCGCGGTGCTGCGCCTGGCGCTCGAAGGCCTCGCGGACCGGATGCAGGACCAGCTGCTTGCCGCGGCGCGTTCGCCGGTCGCGCGCGACGGGATGGACTGCGCCGCGGCGCTGTTCCTGCCCGATGGGCGCGTGCTGGCACAGGCGCATTCGCTGCCGCTGCTGCTCGGCGGGATGATCCCGGCGATCGGCGCCCTGCTGGACCGCTTCCCCGCCGCCACGCTGCACGCGGGCGATGGGCTGCTGACCAACGATCCCTGGTCGGGGGGCACGCATCTGCCGGACCTGATCCTGGCGCGGCCCATCTTCGCCCGCCAGCGGGTCGTGGCGGTCGCAGCCACCATCCTGCACCACCAGGATGTCGGCGGCCTCGCGCCCGGCTCCATCCCGCCCGATGCGCGCGAGATCTTCCAGGAAGGGCTGCGCGTGCCGCCCGTGCTCTGGCGCCGCGCGGGGAAGGAGGATGCGGGGATCGCCGCCATCCTCGCCGCCAACAGCCGCACGCCGGACCTGCTGCGCGCCGATCTCGACGCGCAGTGGCAGGCGGTGGGCCAGGCCGCGCGGGAGGTGGGCGCGCTGGCGGAGCGGCTCGGCCCCGAGGTCTTCGCCCGCCGCGCCGATGCGCTGATCGGCGCCGCGCGCGCGATGCTCGCCGCGGCGCTGCTGCGGCTGCCCGAGGGCGAGGCGCATGCCGAGGAAGCGCTGGAAGGCGACGGCCTGACGGCGACGCCGCTGCCGATCCGCGTCGCGTTGCGCCGCCTGCCGGGGCCGCATCTCGTCGCGGATTTCGCCGGCACCGCCGGGCAGACCGCAGGGCCGGTGAACGCCGCGCCCTCCGGCCTGCTCGCCGCCGGCTTCGCGCTGCTCCGGCGCATCGCGCCGGAGGCGCCGGCCAATCACGGCCTGCTCGATCTGCTGGAACTGCGCCTGCCGGAGGGCAGCCTGGTCAATCCGCGCTTTCCCGCGGCCGTGAATGCGCGGACCGCCACGGTCAAGCTCGCCACCAACGCGCTCTTCGCCGCCCTCGCGCGGCTGGCGCCGCAGCGGATGCGCGCGGCCAATGCCGGCGTGGCCGTCGTGCTGTCGCTCTCCGGCACCGATGCCGCCGGGCGCCGGTGGATGCTCACCGAGATCCTGGCCGGCGGCGAGGGCGGCGCGCCGGACCGGCCGGGGATGCATGCGCTTTCCGCCGATGTCTCCAACGCGCGCAACCTGCCCGCGGAATCGGTGGAGGCGATCGCGCCGATCCGCGTCGAGACCTTCGAGCGCCATCGCGGCTCAGGCGGCGCGGGGCGGCATCCCGGCGGCGACGGCGTGCGGCGCGTCTATCTGCTGCTCTCGGGCCAGGCCGAGGTCTCCTATCGCGGCGAGCGCCATCTCTCCGGTGCGCCAGGCGCGGAAGGCGGCGGCGCGGGCGGCGTCGCGCACTGCCGGCTGATCCACGCCGATGGGCGCGAAACCCACTTCCCATCGAAGGCGCGCTTCGCTTGGATGGAAGGCGACCGTCTGGTGATCGAAACCGCCGGGGGCGGCGGCTGGGGGCCGCCCGCAACGAAGGAGAACGACGGATGACGGCCCTTTCCCGCCGCGCGCTCGGCGCGCTGCTGCTCGCGTCCGCCTCGGCCCCCGCGATGGCGCAGGCCTGGCCGGCGCGGCCGATCCGCATCGTCGTGCCCTTCCCGCCCGGCGGCAGCACCGACCTTCTCGCGCGCCGCCTCGCCGAGCGCATGACGCCGCGGCTCGGGCAGACCGTGCTGGTGGAGAACCGCCCCGGCGCCGGCGGCACCACGGGCGCCGACATGGTCGCGAAGTCGCCGCCCGACGGGCATACGCTGCTGGTCGGCGTCACCGGCAGCAACGCCATCGCCGCGAGCCTGTTCCCGAACCTTCCCTACGATCCGGTGCGCGACTTCGCGCCGGTCTCGCAGCTGGTCGCGGCGCCGCTGATCCTGGTGGTGAACCCGCAGCATCCGGCGCGCGACGTCGCCGGCTTCATCGCCGCCGCGCGCGCCGCGGCCGCGACGCCGATCACCTACGCGACGCCCGGCAACGGCACCTCCATGCACCTGACGGGCGAGCTGTTCGCGCAGACCGCGCGGGTGCCGCTGACGCATGTGCCCTATCGCGGCTCGGCGCAGGCCACCACCGATCTCATCGCCGGCCAGGTGCAGTCCTCCTTCGCGGATTTCCTCGTCTCGCTGCCGCATGTGCGCGCCGGCGCGCTGCGCCCGATCGCGGTGACGAGCGCGGCGCGCCACCCGCTGCTGCCCGAGGTGCCCACCATCGCGGAATCCGGCCTTCCCGGCTTCGAGGCGCTGTCCTGGCAGGGCCTCTTCGCGCCCGCCGGCACGCCGGCGCCGGTGCTCGCGCGGCTGCATGCGGAGGTGGTGGACGCGCTCGCCGCGCCCGAGATCCGCGATCCCTTCGCGCAGCAGGGCTTCGTCGTCGCCGCCAGCACGCCCGAGGCATTCGCCGCCTTCATCCGTGCCGAGGTGGAGAAATGGCGCGCCGTGGTCCGCGCCGGCAACATCAGCTTGAACTGATACCAAATCCTATCGATCGGAACCTGCGGCCAGCGAAGCTGGCCGAGGCCGCGAATGCGGCCCGCCGCATATGCGGCGAGCCAAGGCCGCGGAGCGGCGGCCCGGTGCCTGAGGGCAACAAACGGAATGCCAACGAGTCGCTGAAAGCGGCCGTTGGCATGACCCCGCTACTCCAGCACCTCCTCCGGCGGCGGCCGGTCCGTCTCGTAGAGCGGCACGGGCGGATACTTCCCCGGCCGCCAATCGGGATCGTCGAAGGCCGCCATCTTGCCCGGGTTCAGCAGCCCCTTCGGATCGGCCTGCCGCTTGAAGGCGAGCTGCGCCTGGTCCACGTGCTTCATGCCCCCCTCCTCCAGCAGCCAGGTGTGCGGGTTGAAGATCGGCACGCCCGCCTCCTCGTGCAGGCGCATGATCTCGGCCAGGCGTTCCTCGGTGGTGAAGCGGACGATCTGGAGCCCGACGGCGCAGACCGCGCCGCCGAAGCGGCCGAACTCGACATGGCACAGCACCTCCTCGCCGAAGCGGCGCTCCATCCGCGCGATCAGATCCAGGTGGTGCGGCGCGGGAAACAGCGCCTGCAGGTAGGTCACGCCCTTGTCGGTCTTGAGCACCTGGAGCGTGGTGTGGTTCCAGGCATGCTCGTAGAGCGGCACATCGGCCTGCTCCGTCGGCTCCTGCACCACCAGCCGCCCGCCATGCGCGGCGATCACCGGCGCGACGATCTCCACGAAGGGCGCGGCCACCATCAGCAGCGCCACCGCCTGCCCCGACGGCACGCGCGCCCCCCAGGCGCGGAAATGCTGCTGCGGGATCGGCGCCGGCACCACGCAGGCGAGCTTCTTCGCGATCCCGTCCATGCGCGTGAAGGCATCGGCGAAGCCGCAGGCGGCCATCAGCGTCGGGAAGGCGACGACGAGATCCACCCACTCCCAGGCCGGCGCCAGCGGCATATCGAGCGCGGTGATGACGCCGTTCGTGCCATAGGCGTGGTTCGCCTGCGCGATCTCCGCGCCGCGCAGGTCCAGCACGCGCGGGCGTTCCTCCATCGTCACCACGCGCAGCGCGAGGATGTTGCCCGCCCCGCGCAGCCCCCCGAAGGCCGGCGCCCCCACCCCGCCCGAGCCGCCGGCGACGAAGCCGCCCAGTGTCGCCGTGCGCAGAGTCGAGGGATGCATCCTGAGCTCCGCGCCATGCGCGCGGCGGAGCTCAGCGTCCAGCACGCCCATCCGGATGCCGGCCTCCGCCCGCACGCTGAACCGGTCGGCGCGGAGCACGCGGTCCATCGCCGTCATGTCGAGCACGATGCCCCCGCGCAGCGGCATCGCCTGGCCGTAATTGCCCGTGCCCCCGCCGCGCGGCGTCACCGGCACGTCGTGGCGATACGCGGCGGCGAGCAGCGCGATCACCTCCGCCTCCTCGCGCGGCGCCACCACCGCCTCGCCGGTCACGCGGTTGAGCTGGCGCTTCAGCACGGGCGAATACCAGAAGAAGTCGCGCGACTTCTGGCGCACCAGCGCGGGGTCGGTGGTCCAGTCGAGGCCGGGCAGGCCGGCGATCACATCGGCAACGGGCATGCGCCGAGCATCGCCACGCACCGCCCGCCGCACAAGCCGGCGCATGGACAGTCCCACGCGCCGCATGCGAGCCTTCGCCATCCTTCGCGCATGAGGACGCCCGTGAACCGCCTGCCCCGCCGCGCCCTGCTCGCCCTGCCCGTGCTCGCCGCACCCGATCTTGCCAGGGCGCAGGCCGCCTGGCCGACGCGCCCCGTCCGCATCGTGGTGATGCAGCCGCCCGGCCCCGGCAGCGACCAGATGGCGCGCGCGCTCGCGGGCCACTACCAGATGGCGCTCGGCCAGCCCTTCGTGGTGGAGAACCGGCCCGGTGCCGGCGGCACCATCACCGCGCAGATCGTCGCCCAGGCCACCGACCAGCACGCGCTCGGCCTGGTCTTCGGCGGCCCAACCACCACGGCGAAGGCGCTGAACCCCTCCGTCCCCTATGACCCGGCGACCGCCTTCTCCTCCGTCTCGCTGCTCACGCGCTCGCCCTTCGTGCTGGTCGTCCACCCCTCCTTCCCGGCGCGCACATGGGCCGATTTCCTGCGCGTGGTCCGCGCCAATCCCGGCCGCTACCGCTACGCCTCGATCGGGCCCGGCACGACGACGCATCTCTCGATGGAGGAGACGAAGCAGCGCCTCGGCCTCGATATCGAGCACGTCCCCTATCGCGGCTTCGCGCCCGCCACGCTCGACCTGCTGGCCGGGCGCGTGGAGGTGATGTTCCACTCGCCCTTCAGTGCGCTCCAGCACATCCGCACCGGCGACCTGGTCGGCCTGCTCCAGACCGGCGAGCGCCGCGTGCCGCAGATGCCCGACATCCCGACGGTGATCGAAGCCGGCGAGCCCGCCGAGATGGCCTTCTTCGGCTGGACCGGCCTGATCGCGCCCGCCGGCTTCCCCGCCGCCGCCGCCGAGCGCCTGGGCGCGATCACGCGCGAGGCGATGGCGCGCGACCCGGCGGCGCGCGGCGGCATGGAGGAGACGGGGGCGGAGATCGTCGCCTCCGGCCCCGCCGAGCTCGATGCCCTGCAGCGGCGCGAGCGCGAGCGCTGGATCCCGCTGATCCGCCGCCTGGGCCTGACGCTGACGGACTGAGCGGGGTCAATCCAGCCGGATGTTCAGCGGCGGGATGTCGCGCGCCCAGCGCGCGCGTTCCCGCGCCACCATCGCCTGCGCCGCCTCGTGCCCGCCGCCCGCCGGCACGGCCGCGAGCGAGTCCATCCACGCCACCATCGCCGGCGCGCGGATCGCGCGGTCCAACTCCTCGCCGAGCCGCGCCGTCACCGCGGCCGGCAGCCGCGCCGGCGCGATCACGACCTGCCAGGAGGAGACGGTGACGGACGGCAGGCCGAGCTCCGCCATGCTCGGCACCTCCGGCAGCGCCTGCACGCGCCGCTCCGTCGTCACCGCCAGCGCGCGCACCTTGTCGTCGCGGATCAGCGGCAGCGAGGTCAGCACATTGTCCACGAAGAGGTTGATCCGCCCCGCCATGATGTCCGTCAGCGCCGCCGGCGAGCCGCGATAGGGCACGTGCTGCAGCCGGAGCCCGAGCGCGCGGGAGAGCAGTTCGCCCGTCAGGTGGTTGGAAGTGCCGGGCCCGACCGAGGCGAAGGGCTCCTCCGGCCTGGCGCGCAGCCAGGGCAGGAAGGCGGGCCAGCCGGCCGGCACCGCCATCGAGCCGACGAGCACGTTCGGCTGGTCCCAGACATGCGCGAGCACGGTGAAGTCGGTCGCCGGATCATAGGGCAGCGTGCCCGGCCGCAGCACCGGGTTCACCGCCAGCGGCCCGACCGGCGAGAGGCCGATCGTCGTCCCGTCCGGCGCGGCCTTCGCCACCGCATCCACGGCAAGCTGCGCCCCCGCGCCCGGCCGGTTCTCCACCACCACCGTCTGGCCGAGCGGCCCCGAGAGCGCCTCGGCGAGCCGCCGCGCGAGGATGTCGGCCGCCCCGCCCGGCGGGAAGCCGACGAGCAGCCGCACGGGCCGCGTGGGCGCCCAGGGCGCCTGGGCCAGGGCGGGGCGGGCCAGCGGCAGCAGCGCGAGGCCGGCGAGCGCGCGGCGGGTCGGGCGGATCATGCGTCTTCTCCCTGGCGAAGCCCGTGCAGGTTGAAGCGTGGCGCGCCGGAAGGAAAGCCTTTCAGCCGATCTCGACCACGAGGTTGCCGAAGCGGTCCATCGTCGCCGTGTCGCCCGGATGCAGCCAGGTCGTCGCGTCCATCTGCACGACGATCCCCGGCCCCCGCAGCACGGCGCCCGCGCCGAGCCGCGCGCGATGCCACACCGGCACCTCGACTGGCCCCTCCTCCAGATGCACGCGCTGCCGCCCGACCGGCGCGGCCTCGGCCGCCGCCGCCAGCGCCTCCGCCGCCGGTCCCGGCAGCGTCCCCAGCGCCGCGACCTCGAGCGTCACGATCTCCACCGGCGTGTCCCGCTGCGCGAAGGTGTAGAGTTGCTCATGCGCATCGTGGAACCGCTCGATCGCCGCGGCGAGCGTCGCCGGGTCGGCGCTGCGGCCCGGCCAGTCCACGAACAGCTCGAAGCCCTGATGGACGTAGCGCATGCCGGCGCGCCAGCGGATCTCGCGCGCGGCCTCCGGCACCGCCTCGGCGACGAGCCAGGCGGCGGCCTCGGCATCGAGGGCAGCGAAGGCGCGCGCCAGCGGCGCGGGATCGGCGACCGGCGCGCGCAGCATGACCGTGCGGGCGAAATCCTGGCGCAGCCGCGCCGCGAGCAGCCCCTCGGCCGAGAGCACGCCCGGCCGCGGCGGGACCAGGATGCGCTTCATCCCGAGCAGCCGCGCGATCGCCCCGCCCTGCAAAGGCCCCGCGCCGCCGAAGGGCAGCAGCGCGAAATCCACCGGATCATGGCCGCGCTGGACGGAGACGACGCGGATCGCGCCGGCCATCGTGTTGTCCGCCACCGCGACGATGCCGCGCGCGGCCTCCGCCAGCGAGAGGCCGAGCGGGCGGGCGATCCGCGCCTCGATCGCGCGCGCGGCCGCGTCCACATCCAGCGTGATCGCACCATCCAGCAGCGAAGGCGGCAGGCGGCCGAGCACGAGGTTCGCATCCGTCAGCGTCGGCTCCTCGCCGCCGCGGCGATAGGCGACGGGGCCGGGATCGGCGCCCGCGCTCATCGGCCCGACCAGCAGCGCGCCCTCCGGCGAGACGCGCGCGATGGAGCCGCCGCCGGCGCCGATCGTATGGATGTCGATCATCGGCAGGGTCAGCGGCCAGTCGCCCACCTTGCCTTCCGTGGTCAGCTTCGGCTCCCCGTCGATCAGCGCGATGTCGGCCGAGGTGCCGCCGACATCGAGCGTGATCAGCTTCGGATGCCCCGAAAGCAGCCCGAGCGCGCGCGCGCCGACCACGCCGGCGGCGGGGCCCGAGAGCGCGGTCTGCACCGGCTGCTTCGCCGCGCCCTCGCCACGGATCACGCCGCCCGAGGATTTCATCAGCAGCAGCGGCGCCGCGATCCCGCCTTCCCGCAGCCGGTCCTCGATGCGCCGGACATAGGTGGCGACCGCCGGCATGACATAGGCGTTGAGCGCGGTGGCCATGCTGCGCTCGTATTCGCGGAACACCGGCAGCACCTCGGTGGAGAGCGTCACCGGCACGCCCGGCAGTTCCTCGGCCAGGATGGCGCCGGCGCGGCGCTCATGCGCCGGGTTGGCGAAGGCGTGCAGGAAGCAGACCGCGATCGCCTCCACGCCGAGCCGGCGGAACTCGGCCGCCGCCGCGCGCACATCGGCCTCGTCGAGCGCCGTCACCACGCCGCCCTCGGAATCGAGCCGCTCGCGCGCCTCCATCACCTGCTCGGGCGGGATCGGCCGGCGCGGCTTCACCCAGGCGTAGAGATTCTCGTGGCGGGGGATGTCGTGCCGGCCGATCTCCAGCACATGGCGCAGCCCGGCCGTTGTCAGCAGCCCGGCCTTCGCCCCCTTCCCTTCCAGGATCGCATTGGTCGCGACCGTCGTGCCATGCAGCACATGCGTGACCTCGGAAGGCTTGCGCGCCGCGATGTCGAGCACCTTCGCGACCCCTTCGGCGAAGGCGCGCGAACGGTCCGCCGGCGTGGAGGGCACCTTGGCTTCCCAGCGGCGGCCGCTGGCGCGGTCCACCAGCACGATATCGGTGAAGGTGCCGCCAGCATCCACCGCCACGGAGAGCGGCCCGCCCTGCCCCGTCATGCCCATCCCTTCGCTCGCATGCCGTGACTTAAGGGCGGCGCGCCGGACGCGTCAAACCTCCACCACCACCTTGCCCTGCGCGCCGCCTTCCAGCGCCTCATGCGCCTCCGCCGCGCGGCCGAGCGGGAAGGTCGCGGCGACGGGCAGGCGCAGCCAGCGCGCCGCGAGGCCGGCCGAGGTCGCCCCCACCGCCGCCTCCAGCGCCGCGCCATGCAGCAGCATCGCCTGCACGAAGCGCAGCGTCACGGCCTTCTTCGCGAAGACGTAGTAGTCGAGCACCGGCTTCGGATCGCGCGTCGAGGAATAGGCCGCGATGACGCCGTGCAGCGCGATCACCTGGCCGTCGAGCGCCTGGTTGGCGCCGAAATCCACCTCCACGATGCGGTCCACGCCGCGCCCTTCGGTCAGCGCCAGGATCCGCGCGGCCGCATCGGCGGCGCGATAGTCCAGCACCTCCGCCGCGCCGGCCGCCAGCGCCACCGCGCGCTTCGCCTCCGTGCTCGCGGTCGCGATCACCCGCGCCCCGTGCCGCGCCGCGAAGATCACCGCCGCCAGCCCCACCGCGCCCGCCCCGCCCTGCACCAGCACGGTCCTGCCGGTGATCGGGCCATCCGAGAACAGCGCCAGATGCGCCGTGAGGCACGGCACGCCGAGCGCCGCACCTTCCGCGAAGCTCAGCGTCTCCGGCAGCTTCACCGCGTTGACGCTGCCGATCGCGAGCTTCTCGACGCAGGTGCCGCGGCCATGCCGCGCGCCGAAGATCCAGACGCGCTCCCCGATCCGCGATTCGGGCACGCCCGCGCCGACGCCGATGATCTCGCCCGCGCCATCGCTGTGCGGGATCATCGGCCCGCCCTGGTGCACCACGCCGCGCCAGCCGGCGCGCGCCTTGGTGTCGTGCGGATTGACGCCGGAGGCGCGGATGCGGACCAGCACCTCGCCGGGCCCCGGCGCGGGATCGGGCAGTTCGACCAGTTCCAGCACCTCCCGCGCCGGACCGTTCCGCCGCCATTGGATCGCGCGCATCCGCCTCTCCCTGCCTTGCCGCGCCGCGCGCGGGCTGGTCACATGCCGAGCCTAACGCGCGACGGGAGTCTTGCCAGCATGGCCGCCTTCACCACGGAGCAGCTGCTCGCCGGCATCCGCGCCTGGGTCGAGCACGAGACGCCGACCGACGCGCCGGAGGCGATCTCGGCGCTCATGGCGAAGATCGCGGCGGAGGCGAAGGGCTTCGGCGCACGCGCCGAGACGATCCCCGGCCGCGACGGCTTCGGCGACCACCTGATCCTCCGCAGCCCCTGGGGCGACCCGGCGGAGAAGGGCATCCTCGTGATGTCGCATCTCGATACCGTGCATCCGCTGGGCTCGCTCGCGCGCATGCCGTTCCGCGTCGCGGAGGGCAAGGCCTTCGGCCCTGGCATCTACGACATGAAGGGGGGCGCCTACATCGCGCTCGCGGCCTTCCGCGCGCTGATCGAGGAAGGGCGCAACCTCGCGCTGCCGGTGACGCATCTCTTCACCTCCGACGAGGAGGTCGGCAGCCCGACGAGCCGGGAGCTGATCCGCGCCCTCGCCGGCCGCGCGAAATACGTGCTGGTGACGGAACCCGCGCGGGAAGGCGGGAAGATCGTGACCGCCCGCAAGGGCGCCGCGCGGTTCGAGATCCATGTGAAGGGCCGCCCCGCCCATTCCGGCAGCCGCCACCAGGACGGCCGCAGCGCCATCGAGGAACTCGCGCGCCAGATCCTCGTGCTGCACGGCTTCACCGACTACGCCCGCGGCGTGACGGTGAACGTCGGCAGGATCAGCGGCGGCACGCGCGCCAATGTGGTGGCGGAGGAAGCGCATGCGCTGGTGGACATGCGCGTGCCCTCGCCGGCGCTGGCGGAGGAGATGGTCGCGAAGGTGATGGGCCTCGCGCCGATCGGCCCCGACGTGACGGTGACCGTGACCGGCGGCCTGAACCGCCCGCCCTACGAGAAGCTGCCCGGCATCGCCGCGCTGTTCGAGCACGCGAAGGGCCTCGCGGCGGAGCTCGGCTTCGAACTCCAGGACCTCAAGACCGGCGGCGGCAGCGACGGCAACTTCACCGCCGACCTGGCACCCACCCTCGACGGCCTCGGCGTGGACGGCAAGGGCGGCCACACGGACTACGAACAGCTCTACGTGGACTCGCTCGTGCCGCGCGCGATGCTGATGCGACGGCTGCTGGAGACGCTGGCGTAGGGCGCGCGGTTGAGGGGGGCGCTGCCCCCCTCAAACTCCCCCTGCCAGGCGCCAGGCGGCCCCTGGACCCGGCGACTTGGGTGGCTGTCCTGGGAGGGGGCCTGGAGCGCCCTCGGTCAAGGGCGCGCCAGTGAGGCCCCCTCCCAGGACAGCCACTGAACTCATGGGTTCCAAGGGCCCACTGGCCCTTGGCGGGTGGGGTTTGGGGAGGGCAGCGCCCTTCCCAACACGCCCGCCGAACGCCCGCCGTCACCCCAGCAGATGCGTCGCCTCCCGCAGCGCCGCGACGTAGCGGTTCTGCGCGCGCATCAGTTGTGTCTTGGCGAAGCCGAGCATCGGCCCGCTGTAGCGCGGCAGTTCGCTGGCCACGGCGAGGCCCGGCAGCGGCGGCGCCGTGAAGGCCGGGTCGTGCGCGAAGCGGGGCGTGCGGGTGAAGTTGATCGGCACCAGGATGCGCGCCAGCCGCTTCATCAGCTCGTTCGCGCGCGAGGCCGGCACCCGCCCTGCCGCCGCGTCGTCCTTGAGCCGCGCGACCGCGGCGCGGAAGGCGGCGGTGGCCTCGCGTGAGGGCGTCAGGTCCGCGTGGTCGCCGGCGGCCTTCGTGTAGCGCTCGACCGTCGCCGCGAACTCCTCGGCGGTCGCGACGAAATCGTAGGGCAGCAGGTTGGCGTTGGCCACGCGCAGCACGGACAGCAGGTAGATGCGGATGTCGCGCAGCAGGTTGTCGCGGTCCGCGATCTCGAGCTGGTCGTTCTCGGTATGCCAGGCGATGTTCCCGCCGCAGCCCGAGACGTCGTAGTAGCCCTTCTCCTTGCGCAGGTCGTCGGCCATCGTCGAGCTCAGCATGTAGAAGCTCGTGATGCCGATGTTGTTGAAGGAATAGTCCCCCGCCTGGTTCGGCCGCTTGGTCTTGAAGGCCGCGCCGGGCACGATGTCGGTGATGGCACCTTCCACCAGCTTCGCCGTCTCGCTCATCGTCGTGGTGGCGTGGAAGCTGTTGGCCCAGCGGCAGCCGGGGCTGTCGCAGTTCACCGAGAGCACGCAGTTCGCATCGAGCTCCAGCGCGAAGGCATCGGCGTACCAGGTGCTGCCGGCATAGCGCCCGGTGGAATGGCCCGGCCACCAGCAGATGCGGACGCCGCGCTTGAGCGTGGCGCGATTCGCCCACAGCACGCGCGCGATCTCCAGCATCGTCGCGTCGCCCGTGGCGTTGTCGCCGACGCCGACATCCCAGGAATCGTAGTGGCCGTGCAGCAGCACGAAATCGGGCTCCGCGCCCTCGATCCGCACCTCGGGGATCTTCTGCGGGAAGAAGCCTTCCAGCATCTCGGTGCGGATCGTCGCCTCGCCGCCCGCCTTCGCCACCGCGATCAGCGCCTCACCGGTGGGCTTGTTGACGGCGACGACGGGGATCTTCGGCTTGCGGCCGATATCGTCGAGGTCGGGCGTGCCCCAGATCGTCGTGCAGGTGCCCCAGTGGATATCCACACCCGGATTGCAGGCGATCAGCCCGATGCCGCCCCATTCCTCGATCAGCGAGGTGAGCGCCGGGTTTCCGAAGCCCTCCGTCACGACGATCTTCCCCGCGACCTTCGCCCGCGCCTCTGCCTCGGACGCGATGGAGCCGCCGAACAGCTCCTGCACGTCGCGCGAATAGCTGCGCAGTGCCTTGAGGTTGGCGGACAGGTAGACGAGCGGCCCGGTCCGCCCCCCCGGCACGGAGAGCGACATGGAAGGCGGCTTGGCGCGATGCGTCACGCCACCCGCCTCGACCGAGGCCGAGAGCGGAATCGAGAGGTAGATCTCCGGCTGATGGAGCGTGCAGGGCACGCCGAGCGCGCGCAGCCGCTCGGCGATCGCATCCGCCCCCTTGTTCACGTCCTCCGGCCGCCAGCGCGGCGTCCGTGAGAAATGCTCCACCAGCTCCCAGGGCGCGTCGAGCGTGCAGGCCTCGAGCAGGCGGCGTTCCTGGTCGGTGATCATCGCGGCGGTCCCCCTCAGATGCGCGGTGGCGGAGCGTGTCACCCGTCGGCGCCGCCGGGAAGAGGGGGGCGATGATGCGGAAGGGCGGTTGCAATCGGCGCGCGCCGCGTCATTCTCTGCTGCCTGGGAGAACGACCGGCGGCGCCGCGGCGCCACGCGGCAGGTCCATGCACATGAAAAGCGGGAGCAGGAACCATGCGTCGTCGTGACGTCTTGCGGGCCAGCACGGCCATCATCGCCGCCGGCGCCTTCGGCGCGCCGGCCATCGCCCAGCAGGCGGGGGATCCGATCCGCCGGCTCGTCATCCTCAACCGGCCGCAGTCGAACAACCCGCAGGCCTACCAGGCCAGCGAGATGATCGCCCAGGAATGGCGCAAGCTCGGGCTGGAGGTCGAGCTCCGCCCGCTGCCGCGCCAGCAGCAGTCGGAAGTGGTGTGGAACCAGCGCGACCGCTGGGACATGACGATGTGGCAGATGGTCGGCCGGCCGGAGCGCAGCGACCCGGACGAGTTCATCTTCAACCTCTTCCACTCCTCCACCGCGCCGACCGGCTTCAACTTCGTCGGCTGGAACGATCCTGAATACGATCGCCTGGCGGAAGCGCAGCGGCGCGAGACGAACCCGGACCGCCGGCGTGACCTGGTGCGCGCCGCGCAGGAGCGGGTGAATGCGGGCCAGCCCTATGTCTTCCTCGTTCATCCGAAGCAGGTGCACGCCTTCAACCGCACGCAGCTGCGCGAGGGCACGCTAGTGAACCAGGCCGGCCTCGGCCTTCGCAACATCTGGAGCTATCTCGGCGTCGAGCCGGTGGGGAACCGGCGCGACCTGGTGCTGAACGCGTCGGAGCCGGTGCAGGCCATCCACCCGCTCTGGATCAGCGGCGCGACCGATTCCTGGATCACCGAGCTCGTCTGGGACCGCCTGATGCGCATCGGCCCCGACGGCCTGCCGCGCCCCTGGGCCGCCGAGACCGTAACGCAGGTGGACCCCACCACCATCGACTTCGTGCTGCGCGCGGGGATGAAGTTCCACGACGGCGCGCCGCTGACGGTCGAGGACTGCATCTTCAGCTTCGAGGCGCCGGCGATCGGCAACGAGGTGCCGATGTACCGCCCCTTCGTGCTGAACATCGCCCGCATGGAGAAGACCGGCGACCGCAGCTTCCGGATGCATCTGCGCCAGGCCGATGCCGGCTTCTTCACCTCCTCCATCGCCAAGCTGAACCTGATCCAGAAGAGCGTGTGGGAGCCGATCCTGCGCGACTACCAGAACCGCCCGGAGAACATCGAGCGCTTCGTCGTCGAACGCCCGATCGGCTCCGGCCCCTTCAAGGTGGCCCGCGCACGGCTCTCGGAGGAGATCGTGCTGGAGCGCAACGCCGACCACTGGGCGGCGCCGAAGATCGAGCGCTGGATCCTGCGCATCGTGCAGAACGTGGAAGCCACGCTCGGCATGCTGAACCGCGGCGAGATCAACTTCCTCGCCGACTACACCGGCGACCCCGAGCTCGTGCAGCAGCTCGTCCGGCGCAACCGGAACATCGTGATGAACGAGGCGGTGGATGTCGGCTTCCAGTTCCTCGCCTGGAACCATCGTCGCCCGCCCTTCAACGACCCGGCCTTCCGCCGCGCGCTGTCGGCGGCGGTGAACCGGGAGCTGATGGCGAATGCCGCCTGGAACGGCTTCGCCGAGCCGGCCAACAGCCATGTCTCGCCGGCGCTGCCCTTCTGGCACCGCGACGGCATCGTCGGCATGGCGCCGCAGGGTGGGATCGAGGCGGCGCAGCGCATCCTCCAGGAAGCGGGCTACCGCGTGATCAACGGCCGGCTGCACTACCCGGCCGGCGTGCGGGAACAGGCGCAGCCGAACTGAACGAAGGCCATCGCGCGTGGGATATGTCGGGCAGCGCCTGATCCAGGCGGTCTTCGTGCTCTGGGTCGTGGCGACGCTGTGCTTCCTGCTGTTCCGGCTGATGCCCGGCGATCCCACGCTCAACTACATCGACACCTCGATGACGGAGGAGCAGCGGCAATCCATGCTGGTCGCCTTCGGCCTCGACCAGCCGCTGCACATCCAGTACCTGATCTACCTGCGCAACCTGCTGCAGGGCCAGCTCGGCGACAGCTTCCTCCAGGGCCGCCCGGTGATCGAGCTGGTGGGGGAGGCGCTGCCGCTGACCCTGGCCCTCACCCTCTCGGCCCTCGTCGTCGCCTATGTCTTCGGCGTGATCGCCGGCGCCTTCCTCGCCTGGAAGCGCGGCAGCCTCGCGGAAGGCGTCGCCATCCCGCTCGTGCTCACCACCCGCGCCGCGCCCGAGTTCTGGCTCGGCATGATCCTGCTCGCGATCTTCGCGTTCGGCTATGGCTGGTTCCCCTCGGGTGGTGCAGCCAGCGCGGGGGCGGATTTCGACAGCGAATGGCAGCGCTTCTTCAGCCTGGACTTCCTGCACCACCTGTTCCTGCCCGCGATGGCGCTGGCGGTCTATCTGCAAGGCCTGCCGCTGCTGCTGATGCGGAGCACCATGCTCGAGGTGATGCAGGACGAGTTCGTGACCATGGCCCGCATGAAGGGCCTCTCGGAATGGACCATCGTGATCCGCCACGCCGCGCGCAACGCGCTGCTGCCGGTCGCCACCGCGTTTGCGCTCGGCGTCGGCGGCAGCATCGGCGGCAATGTGGTGATCGAGACGGTGTTCTCCTGGCCGGGCCTCGGGCGGATGCTCGTCACCGCGGTCCAGGGCAGCGACTATCCGCTGGCGCAGGGCGCCTTCCTCATCATCGCGGCCATGCTGGTGCTGATGAACCTCGTCGCCGACCTGCTCTACGGCTTCCTCGATCCCAGGGTGTCGCATGGACGCAAGGGCTGACGGCCTGCTGCCCGCGCCGCCGCCCGCGCCGGCCTGGAAGGCTGCGCTCCGGCCCGTCGCGCGCGTGCTCTCGCTCATGGGCCGCGACGGCTTCGCGCTGGTCGGCACGCTGATCTACCTGCTGCTGATCCTGGTCGCGATCTTCGCCGACCAGATCGCGACCCACGACCCGCGCGAGATCCTCTACAGCGGCCGCTTCCGCATCGCGCGCAACCTGCCGCCCTCCTGGGACCACCTGCTCGGCACCACCCATGGCGGGCGCGACATCTTCTCCCAGCTCGTCCACGGCACCCGCAGCGCCGTGCTCGTCGGACTCACGGCCGCCTTCTGCGTCGCCGCGCTCGGCACTCTGCTCGGCCTCGTCTCCGGCTATTTCCGCGGCTGGGTGGACACGGTGGTGATGCGCCTTGCCGACATCGTGCTCGGCCTGCCCTTCCTGCCGACGGTGATCGTGATCGCGGCGCTGACGAAGCCGGGCACCACCACCATCATCGCGGCGGTTGCGCTGATGCTCTGGCCCAACACCGCCCGCGTCATCCGCAGCCAGGTGCTCAGCGTGCGGGAACGCGCCTTCGTCGAAGCCGCGCGTGTGACGGGCTGCTCCACCTCGCGCATCCTGTTCGTCCATGTCGCGCCCTCGATCCTGCCGCTCTCCTTCCTCTACGGCTCGATCGCCGTGGGCTGGGCGATCCTGACCGAAGCCTCGGCGAGCTTCCTCGGCTTCGGCGATCCCACCGTGATCTCCTGGGGCACGATGCTGCAGGACGCGTACGCCAACCAGGCGATGGGCCGCGGCGCCTACTACTGGTTCATCCCGCCCGGCCTCTGCATCGTGCTCGTCGTCCTCGCCGGCTTCTTCATCAGCCGCGGCTACGAGGAGATCCTGTTCCCGAAGCTGAGGTCGTGACGCGCTTGGACGCCCTGCTTTCCATCCGCGACCTGACGGTGCGCTACAACACGAAGCAGGGCGCGGTGCATGCCGTGGACGGCGCAAGCTTCGACGTGCCCCGCGGCGAGGTCGTGGGCCTCGTCGGCGAATCCGGCTGCGGCAAGACCACGGTGGCGCGCGCCGTGATGGGCGTGGTGCCCAAGACCGCCGACATCCTGGGCGGCCCGGTGCTGTTCGAGGGCCGCGACCTCATCCGCCTGCCGGAACGCGAACGTCGTGCGTTGCGCTGGCGCGAGATGGCCTTCATCCCGCAGACCGCGATGAGCGCGCTCGATCCCGTCTATCGCGTCGGCCGGCAGATCGAGGAAGTGCTGGTCGAGCGCGGCGGCCGCAGCCGCGCGCAGGCCCGCGCGCGGGCGGAGGAGCTGTTCGGCCTGGTGGGCATCGAGGCACGGCGCCTCGACGACTATCCGCACCAGTTCTCCGGCGGCATGAAGCAGCGCGCCTCCATCGCCATCGCGCTCGCGCTCGAGCCGAAGCTGGTGCTGGCGGATGAGCCGGTGACCGCGCTCGACGTGATCGTGCAGCGCCAGGTGCTGGACCTGCTGAAGTCGCTCCAGACACGGCTCGGCCTCTCGGTCGTGCTCGTGACGCACGACATCAGCGTGGTCGCCTATGCCTGCGACCGCGTGGTGGTGATGTATGCCGGCCGCGTGGTGGAATCGGGCAGCGTGCGGGAGGTGCTGGAACGCCCGCGCCACCCCTACACGATGGGCCTGACCAACGCCTTCCCCGATCTCGAACGGGCGGGCGGCGAGCTGGTGCCGATCGAGGGCAGCCCGCCCTCGCTGCTCGATCCGCCCAAGGGCTGCCGCTTCGCGCCCCGCTGCCCCTTCGCGCTGCCGCGCTGCTTCGCCGAGGAGCCGACGCTGACCACCGACCAGGACGGCCATGCCAGCGCCTGCTGGCGTTCGGAGGAAGCCGCCGCGCTGCGCGGCCCCGCCGCGGAGGCCGCGACATGGCGGAGGTAGCCGGCGCACCGCTGATCGAGGCGGACGACCTCAGCAAGCATTTCCCGGCGCCGCGCAGCTTCGCCGAGGTCCTGCGCGGCGCGCGCCCCGTGGTGCGCGCGGTGGATGGCGTCTCGCTCAGGATGGAGGCCGGCGAGACGGCGGCCATCGTCGGCGAATCCGGCTGCGGCAAGACGACGACGGCGCGGCTGCTGCTGCGCCTCGTCCCGCCCACCGGCGGCACCATCGCCTTCCGCGGCCAGGACATCGCGCGCTTCGACACCGAGGCGATGCGCGGCTTCCGCCGCCAGGCGCAGCTCGTCTTCCAGAATCCCTTCGACGCGCTGAACCCGCGCCTGACCATCCGCGACAGCCTGGTCGAGCCGCTGCGGAACATGCGCATCCCCCGCCCGGAATGGGAGGACCGCATCGCGCTCGCGATGCGCCGCGTGCGGCTGCCCGACGCCGAGCGCTACCTGCCCCGCTACCCGCACGAGCTCTCGGGCGGCCAGCTCCAGCGCGTGGTGCTGGCGCGCGCGCTGATCCTGGAACCGGCCTTCCTGGTGGCCGATGAGCCGGTCTCGATGCTCGATGTCTCGGTGCGCGCGGGCATCCTGAACCTGATGCGCGAGGCGCGGGAGACGCTCGGCGTCGCCGCACTCTACATCAGCCACGACCTCGCGCTGGTCCGCTATGTCTGCGACCGGACGCTGGTGATGTATCTGGGCCGCGTGGTGGAGGAAGGCCCGACCGAGGAGGTGGTGCACACGCCGCGCCACCCCTATACGCGCGCACTGGTGCAGGCCGTGCCGCTGCCGCGCGTGGACCAGCCGCGCGGACCGCTGCCGATCTCCGGCAACGTCCCCGATGCACGCACGCCCCCGTCCGGCTGCCGCTTCCGCGACCGCTGCCCGATCGCCGTGCCGCGCTGCGCGGAGGAGGAGCCGCTGCTGCGCGAGAGCGGCAACGGCGTCCGCGCGGCCTGCCACCTGGCGTAGCGGCTACTCCACCTTCGCACCCACCGCGCGCGCGATCGAGGCCCATTTCGCCATCTCCGCCCGCTGGAAGGCCGCAAGCTCCTCCGGCCCCGCGCCCACCGCCTCCGCGCCCGAGGCGAGCAGCCGGTCGCGGTTCTGCGCAAGCGCCTGCGAGATCGCCTGGTGCAGCCGCGCCACGATCTCGGGCGGCGTGCGCGCCGGCGCGAACACCGCGTGCCAGGCCGTCCCCTCCACGCCCGGCAGCGTCTCGTTCAGCGGCGGCAATTCCGGCATCAGCGCGGAGCGCTGCGGCCCCGCCACCGCGAGCCCGCGCAGACGCCCGCCGCGCACATGCGGCTGCAGCCCCGCGATGTCGGCGATGGCCATGCTGACATTCCCCGCGACGAGGTCGATCAGCAGCTGTCCGCCGCCGCGGAAGGGCACATGCTCGATCCGAACATCCGCCGCGCGCTTCAGCATCTCCGTCAGCAGATGCGGCAGGCTGCCGGAGCCGGCGGAGGCATAGGTCAGCCGCGTCGGCTCCCGCCGCGCCAGCGCGACGAGCTCGGCGGCGCTGCCCGCCGGCACCGATGGGTGGACGGCCAGCATGAAGTCGATCCGCGCCGCGAGCGTGACCGGCGCGAAATCGGCGACGGGGTCGTAAGGCATCGGCTCGTAGACCGCCGGGTTGATGCCGTGCGTCGCGATGTTGCCCCACACCACCACGCTGCCATCGGGCGGCGCCTGCGCCACCGCGGCCGTGCCGATCATCCCGCCGGCGCCGCTGCGGTTCTCGATCACCACCGTGGTGCCGAGCAGTTCCGCGATCGCCGGCTGCGCGATGCGGCTGACGATGTCCACCGACCCGCCCGGCGGGAAGGGCACGATGATGCGCAGCGGCCGCGCCTGTGCCTGCGCCACCGCAGGCAGTGCCAGCGCCGCGCCGAGCACGACGCGCCGCGAAAGACCCGTCCCGGACATGCTTCCCCCCGCTATTCCGCCGACAGCGTATCGTACCGGCGCCCATCCTTCATGATCAGGCCCACCTCGCGCAAGGCCGCGATGTCCTTGAGCGGATCGCCGCGCAGCGAGACGATGTCGGCCCGCTTGCCGACCTCCAGCGTGCCGATCTGGTCGAGCATGCGGATCGCTTCCGCGGCGTTGCGGGTCACGCCGGCCAGCGCCTGTTCGGTGCTGGCGCCGAACTCCACCGCCTTCTGCGCCTCGAACCACAGCAGCCCGTGCATCGAATCCGTCCCCAGCGCCCAGCGCACGCCGCTCTCCAGCGCGAAGCCGAAGGTCTCGGGCGACCGCCGGCGGGAGATGGCGAGCTTCTCCATGATCCGCGGATTGCCACCGTCCCCGGCCTCGATGCCTTCGGGGTGGAAGGCGATCGCGTGGTTGGAGACGAGCCAGGTGCCCGCCTTGCGCATCAGCGCGAAATCCTGCCGCGTGCAGAGCTTGCCATGCTCGATCGTGTCCACGCCGGCCTCGACGCACCACGGGATGGCGGCCCCGCCATGCGCATGCACCGCCACCGGCCTGCCGTCGCGATGCGCCTCCTCCACGATCAGCCGGATCTCCTCCTTCGAGTAGAAGCAGGTGTCGGCCGCCGCGCGCGCGGAGGAGGTGCCGCCGGTCGCGAAGAACTTGATGAGGTCGGCGCCGGCGCGAAGGTTCTCGCGGATGTGGCGCCGGATCTGCTCCGGCCCGTCGCTCGCGGTCAGCGCCGTGCCATGGCCATGCGTCGCCGCGATCGGGCGCGTCGCGACGAGCAGCCGCGGCCCAGGGATGCGGCCGGCGGCGATCGCATCGCGCAGGTCGATGTCGAGGAAGTGCTCCTCCCCCACCACGCGCATGGTGGTCACGCCCGAGAGCAGGTCCTTCCTGACATTGGGGATGGCGCGCAGCATGGATTGCGCCGCCGGCGCGCGAAGCTGGCCGTTCTGGTTGCCGAGCCCCGGGATGATCGAGGCATGGGTGTGCGCATCCACCAGGCCCGGGATCAGCGTCTCGTCGCCGCGGTCCACCACGGCGGCACCCGGCGGCGCCTCGATCTCCGCCCGCCGGCCCAACGCCTTGATGCGCCCCTGCTCCACCAGGATCGCGCCGCCCTCGATGGGCGGGCGGCCGGTGCCGTCGATGAGCCGGCCGCCGGTGACGAGCGTGACATCCATGACCCTGCTTCCCGATCCTCAATCCAGCCCGCGCAGCCGCGCGGCGCCGTCGCCGATCGCGATCTCCGTCCCGAAGGGGGCGGAGAGACGCGCGAAATCCCCGAGGATGCGCCGCGCCGCATCCCCCGCTGCCGGCACCGGCCGGCCGCGCCGGTGCGGCGGCTGGCCGAAGCCAAGCTCCACCGGATGCAGCGTGACCTCCGCCAGCCGCGCGCCCTCGAAGCGGCAGACCGGCACCACGGCCTCCCAGAAGCGGCGGTCGGCGGGGAAGCCCTTGCGGTCGCCGTCATGGCGCTGCGCATACATGGCGCCCGGCGTGCGGTCCTGCGGCACGCGGAACAGGTCGTAGGAATCGGCCGGCAGGCGCTGCGTCAGCTCGTTCTGCCCGACGAAATTGCCGAGGCTGTAGAAGATCGGCCGCCCGCGATGCAGCTCCATCCCGCGCAGCAGGTGCGGGCCGTGCCCCACGACGATGTCGGCCCCCTCGTCGATCATCCGGCGGCAGAAGGCGGGCAGGAACTCGGCCGGCTCCTCCATCGTCGCGCCCTGCTCATGGGCATGAAGGCTCAGCACCACGAGATCGGCGCGGCCCCGCGCCTCCCGCACCCAGCGCGCCATCGCCGCCACATCCGCCGCGCGCGCCGCGGTGCGGATGGCCGGCCGCGCAGCCTCGCGGTAGCGCAGCCCCTGGAACTCGAACTCGCCCTCCGCCGGCGCGAAGCCGAAGCCGAGCTGGATGCGCTCCCGCCGCCGCTCCGCGAGGCCGAGCGCCAGGTCGAGCTCGCGCAGCGCCGCCATCTGCGCCGCCGTCACTTCATGCACCGTGTCGAAGCGCAGCGGCGCCAGGCCCGGCCTGCCCTGCATCTCCGGCCGCTGCGCGCCCGCTTCCTTGCCCTTCGGAAAGGTCGAGCAGCACGCCAGCAGCGCAACGCTGCCCGCCGCCGTGTCGAGATAGGCCGGCATCCGCGCGAGCTCGAGCGTCTCGCCGAGGCCCGCATGCACCATGCCGCGCCGGTCCATCTCCGCCATCGCGATGCGCAGCCCCGCGATGCCGTAGTCCAGGATGTGGTTGTTCGCCGCCGTGAACAGGTTGAAGCCGCACCGCATCAGGTCGTCCAGCACCGCCGGCTCCGCGGCCAGATGCGATCCGTCGTTCTCGAAGCCGGGATCGCCGCGGAACCCGTTCGGCACCACCTCGATGTTGGTGAAGGCCGCATCGCAGCCGCGCAGCAGGTCGAACAGCGGCCGCGCGGCCGGATCGGCGCCGAGCCCGCGCCGCGTGACGATTGAATCGCCGGTCAGCGCGATTCTCATCTCACGACGCGCCCTTCACCGCGCGCGGATGTCCGTGGCGTAGGTGTACTGGTCGCCACGAGGCGTCATCGTCAGGCCGCGCCGCAGCCCCCAGCTCCCCTTCCAGTAGAAGATCGGCACCAGCGCGACATCCTCCGTCGCGAGCGTCACCGCCTGCGCGACCAGCGCCTCGCGCCGCGCATCGTCCACCTCGGCATCGGCCCGCGCGAGCAGGTCATCCATCGCCGGGTTCGAATAGCGCCCGCGATTCGCCGCGCCGAGGCCGAGGCTCGGCGTGAAGGTGCGCACCAGCGCCGTCATGTTCTCCTGCGCCGTGCCGGGCAGGCCGCTGTAGATGGATTGCAGCATGCTGAACTCGGGATCGGTGGTCGCCGTGCCGGCGCGGCGGAAGAACACCGCCGCCGGCAGCGCCTCCACCGCCGCGCGGATGCCGACCGCGCTCAGCATCTGCCCCGCCACCTGGCAGACCCGCCCATCGCCGGCGAAGCGGTCGCCCGTGCAGTGCAGCGTGGTCTGGAAGCCGTTCGGATAGCCTGCCTCCGCCAGCAGCCGGCGCGACAGCGCAGGGTCGAAGGCCGGGACCGGGATGCTCGGGACATGGCCGATGAAGCCCGGCGGCGCGAACTGCCCGGCCGGCTCCGCCCCGCCTTCCATCGCGCGCTCCGCGATCACGGTACGGTTCAGCGCATGCGTGATCGCCTGGCGCACCCGCCGGTCGCGCAGCGGGTTGCGATCCAGCGGCTGCCCGTCCGCGCCGACCACGAAGGGCGACCGGTCGCGCTTCTGGTCGAGCTGCATGTAGAGCGTGAAGCTCGAGGTCGCGGTCAGCAGATGCGTCCGCTCGCTCTCGCGGATGCGCTGGTAGAGACCGGGCGGGACGGTGTCGATCACGTCGAGGTCGTTGGCGAGCAACGCGGCGACGCGCGCGCTGTCGTTCGGCACGAAGCGGAAGGCGACGCGGCTCCAGGGCTCGCGCGTGCCCCAGTAGCCGTCATGCCGCTCCAGCTCCACATGCTGCCCGGGCGCGAAGCGGACCCAGCGATATGGCCCGGTGCCGATCGCGGCGCGGCCGCCGTTGAAATCCGCCGGCGTGGCATCCTGCGCGGCGCGGGCGGAGACGATGCCGAAGCCCGTCAGAAGGCTCGGCAGCGTCGGCGCCGGCGTGCGGGTGCGGATGCGCACGAGATGCGGCCCGTCCGCCTCCATCCCCACGATGTCGCGCACATAGACGCGGTAGGTGCGCGCGCCCTCGATCTGCTGCGCGCGGCGGATCGAGAAGATCACGTCCTCCGCCGTCATCGGCGAGCCGTCCTGGAAGGTCACGCCCTCGCGCAGCCGGAACTCCCAGGTGAGCGGGTCCACCACCCGCCAGGACACGGCGAGCCGCGGCACCGGATGCAGCCGCTCATCCTGCCAGGCGAGCGGCTCGTAGACATGCAGCTGCACGTTGCGGTTCGGCGTGTAGAGCTGGTGCGGATCGGCCCCGTCCACCTGCGCCTTCATCCCGATGCGCAGCTCCTGCGCCGCCGCCGTGCCCGCGAGCGCAAGGATGAGCGCCGCGCCGATGATCCCCTGCCGTGTCATGCCCCGCCCCCTTCAGCCATCCGCCAACGCCGCCACCAGCGCGCGCGCCGAGCCGCCGCGCGGCAGCGCCGCGATCATCCCGAGCGCCGCCTCGATCCGCGGCGCCGAGAGCCGTCGTGACGCGCAGGCGGCGAACTTCGCCACCTGCTCCGCCTCCGTCAGCGGCAGCGCCGGCGATCCGCGCCGCTCGCGCCGCGTCTCCTCCAGCACCCGCCCGTCACGCAGCCGGATCGTGACGGAGGTGGCCGGCGGCGGCGCGCCATCCGGCTCCTCCAGCGGCCGCATCGCGATGCGCGGCATCAGCGCGCGCGGCGCGGCGCGGAAGATCGCCTCGCCCTCGAAATCCGCCGGCCCCAATTCCCCCTGCACCGCCGCCGCCGCCAGGCAGTAGGTCATGCTGAAGCGCGCCTGCATGCCCGTGCGCGGATCGTCATGCATCAGGTTCCGCCGCAGCGTGACCGGCAGCGCCGTCTCGATCGCCTCGATCTCCTCGGCCGCGAATCCCGCCCGCGCGCGGAGCGCGAGCAGGCCATCGAGCGAGAGATGCGTCGCCGCGCAGGTGGGATACGCCTTGAGGCTGAGCCCCGGCTTCTCGACCGCGAGCGGCGCGTTGTCCGAAGGCGGCGCCATGCTGCCCGCCGGCGCCGCGCGGCCGGCGAAGATCTCGGCGAATCGCCAGGGGCCTTCCAGCGCCTCCGCCGCGCCGCCGACGCCCTCCGCCGCCAGCGTCGCGGCCAGGATGCCGGATTTCGCCGCCAGCCCCGCATGGACGGATTTCGCATCCGCGCCGAGTTGCATCCGCGTCCCCGCCGCCATGCTGACCGCGAGGCTCAGCGCATCGTTCGCCTGGCGCGGATCCAGCCCGAGCAGGCGCGCCGCCGAGGCCGCCGCGCCGATCGCGCCGATCGTCGAGGTCGCATGCCAGCCGAGCTGGTAATGCCGCGGATTCACCCCGCGCCCGACACAGGCCATGACCTCGAGCCCGACGACGAGCGCGTCCAGCAGCGCCGGCCCGTCTGAATCCAGCTCCTCGCCGAGCGCCAGGATGGCCGGCACCAGCACCGCCGTCGCATGCCCGCTCAGCGGCTCGAAGGTGTCGTCGTAGTCGAGCACATGCGCCGCGGCGCCGTTCACCAGCGCCGCCCAGGGCGCGGGCAGGCCGGGCCCGCCGCCGATCACATGCGCCGCGCCATGCCCCCAGCGCACCACCGCGCGCGCCGTCCGCCGCGGCACCTCCTCGCCGGCGCCGGCGAGGATGCAGCCGAGCACGTCGCGCAGGCCTTCGACCGCCGGCGCGAAGCCGGCCGCGAGCCGCGCGCGCGGCGCCCCGGCCACCCATGCGGCGATCCGTGTCGTGGTGGTCGCTCCAGCCAAGCGTGCCTCCATGATCCGCGCGCACATACAACGCGCCTGCGTGCAGACGGGCAAGGGGTTCCGCGTTACGCTCGATGATCGCTTCAGGAGAACGCGCCGATGCCGCATCCGCATCGCCGCATCGGAGAGACGGCATGAACGCAGCGCGGCCCGTGCGCATCGCGGTCGATATCGGCGGCACCTTCACCGACCTGCAGATCCTCGACATGCGGCATGGAAGGGTGCGCGCGTGGAAGGTCTCCTCGACGCCGGCCGATCCCTCGGAAGGCCTGTTCGATGGCGTCCGCCAGGCCGCCGCGCGCTTCGGCTTCGCACTCTCCGATGTCGGCCTGCTGCTGCACGGGACCACCATCGCGACCAATGCCGTGCTCGAGCGCAGGCTCGCGCGCGGCGCGCTGCTCACCACGGCGGGCTTCGAGGATGTGCTGGAGATCACGCGCCATGTGCGGCGCGACGTCTATGGCCTGGCGCCGGACCCCTTTCCCTGCCTGATCCCGCGCGATCTCCGCTTCGGCGTGGCGGAGCGCATGCGCGCCGACGGCGCCGTCGAGACGCCGCTCGGCGGCCTCGCGCCGCTGCTCGCGCAGCTTGCGGCCGCGCGGCCCGAGGCGATCGCCATCGGCCTCCTCCACGCCTACGCCAATCCCGCGCATGAGCATGCGCTGGCGGAAGCCGTCGGCCGCGCACTGCCGGGCGTGCCGCTCAGCCTCTCCTCCGCGATCAGCCCGGAGATCCGCGAATACGAACGGCTCTCGACCACCGTGCTCAACGCGCTCCTCATGCCGGTCGTGCGCCGCTACCTCGAAAGGCTGCAAGCGCGCCTCGGCGAGGACGGCTTCGCGCCGCGCGTGTTCCTCGTGCAGTCGAATGGCGGCATGTGCAGCCTCGTGCGCGCGGCGGAGCAGCCGGCACGGCTGCTGCTCTCCGGCCCCTCCGGCGGCGCGATGGCGGCGCAGCGCCTGGCGCGGCTGCTGTCGCGGGAGAACCTCGTCGCGGTGGACATGGGCGGCACCAGCTTCGATGTCAGCGTCGTGCAGGGCCACCGCATCGGCCTCGTCACCCAGGGCGAGGTGGACCGCCTGCCGGTGCGGCTGCCGATGGTGGAGATGCGCACCATCGGCGCCGGCGGCGGCTCGATCGCCGCGGTGGATGCCGCCGGGCGCCTCACCGCCGGCCCGCGCAGCGCCGGCGCGCGCCCCGGCCCCGTCTGCTACGGCCGCGGCGGCACGGAGCCGACGGTGACGGATGCGCAGGCCGTGCTCGGCCGGCTCGATCCCGATTTCTTCCTGGGCGGCGCCATGGCGCTCGATCTCGCCGCCGCGCGCGAGGCAATGGCATCCCGCATCGGCGCGCCGCTCGGCCTGGAAGCCGAAGCGGCGGCCGAGGGCGTGCTGCGCGTGACCAACGCGCAGCTCGCCGCGGCGGTGCGGCTTTCGCTGTTCGAGAAGGGCCTCGATCCGCGCGACTTCGCGCTGCTCAGCTTCGGCGGCGCGGGCGGCCTGCACGCGACGGAGGTGGCCGACGAGCTCGGCATCGCAGAGGTGATCTTCCCGCGCGAGCCCGGCACGCTCTCGGCCTATGGCATCCTGTTCTCGGATCTCGTGCAGGACCTCGCGCGGTCCCGACTCTTCGCGCTGGACGCCGCCGCGCTGCCGGCGCTGACGGCCGCGCTGGACGCGCTGCGCGCGGACGCGGCGCGCCTGCTCGATGCCGATGGCGTGCCCGAGGATCGCCGCGGCATCGATGTCTCCGCCGACCTCCGCTATCGCGGCCAGGCCTTCGAGCTGCTCGTGCCCTGGCCGGAGGCGCCTTCGCTGCCGCCGCTGCTCGCGCGCTTCCACGCCCAGCACCGCGCGCGCTTCTCCTACGCAGCGGAGGCGGAGCCGGTGGAACTCGTCACGCTCCGCATCGCCGCGACCGGACGCCTGGAGAAGCCCGAGGAAGCCCCGCCCGCGCCGCCCGACCGCGACGCCCACCCGACGCAGCGTCGCGTCTGGCATGGCGGCCAGGCGCAGGACTGGCCGGTCTGGCGGCGGGAGGCGCTGGCCGCCGGGCATGTCATCGCAGGCCCCGCCATCATCGAGGAAGCCTTCGCCACCCACGTCATAGGCCCGGGCTGGACCGCCACGCGGCACGAGGAAGGCGCCATCGTCGCGCGGAGGACGGCATGAGCATGCTGGGCCCGATCGAGATCGAGGTGATCCGCAACGCGCTCAACGCGGCGGCCGCCGAGATGGACGTGACCATCTGGCGCACCAGCCGCAGCACCATCGTGCGGGAGCTGCTGGACTATTCCACCGCCGTCTTCGACGCCGAGGGCAACAACCTGGCGCAATCCGCGCGCATCCCCGGCCACCTGAACTCCATGACGCATGCGCTGCGCACGCTGCTCGCCGCGCACATCCCGGCCGAGGACTGGCAGGATGGCGACGTGGTGATCTTCAACGATCCCTATTGCGGCGGCCAGCACCTGCCGGACATCCTCGCCTTCCGCGCGGTCTTCCATGCCGGCCGGCGCATCGCGTTCGCCGGCACGCTCTGCCACCACATCGACGTGGGCGGCCTCGCCGCCGGCAGCTACGCCGCGAAGGCCACCGAGATCTTCCAGGAAGGCCTGCGCATCCCGCCCGTGAAGATCATCGCGCAGGGCGTGCGGAACGAGGCGGTGTTCGCGATGATCCGCCAGAATGTCCGCAAGCCGGACCTGCTGCTCGGCGACCTCGCCAGCCAGCTCGCGAGCCTCGAGGTCGGCGCCGCCGCCATCGCGCGGCTTGCCGCCCGCTTCGGCGCGGATGCGGTGCTGGACGCCGGCGTGCGCATCCTCGACATGAGCGAGGCCGGCATGCGCGCGGCCATCGCGCGCATGCCGGACGGCATCTACGAGTTCGAGGATTTCCTCGACGACGACGGCATCGAGACCGGCGTGCCGATCCGCCTGCATGTGCGGCTCACCATCGCCGGCGAGACGGCGCATGTGGACCTCTCCGGCTGCGGCGCGCAGGTCGCCGGCCCCACCAACGCCACGCTCGCCAGCACCAATGCCGCCGTGATGTTCGCGCTGATGTGCTGCGCCGATTCCTCCCTGCACATGAGCGCGGGCTGCTACCGCCCGATCACCGTCCATGCGCCGGAAGGCCTGGTGGTGAACGCGCGCCATCCCGCGCCGGTCGCGCATCGCGTGGCGGTCACGCACCGCCTGCTCAATGCGATGATGGGCGCGCTGCACCAGGCCGTGCCGCACCTGATCCCCGCCGCCTATTACGGCAACAGCTACGTCACCACCTTCCAGACCGTGGCCGAGGGCGGCGCGCGCGAGGTGCTGGTGGAGATCGAGATCGGCGGCTCCGGCGCGCATCCGGCGAAGGATGGCGTGAACGCCTACGCCTCCGGCATGCACAACAACAGCAACATCCCCGTCGAGATGATCGAGGCGCAACTGCCGCTGACCGTGCTGCGCTACGGGCTGCGCCCGGGCTCGGGCGGCGCGGGGCGCTTCCGTGGCGGGCTCGGCCTGGTGCGCGAATGGCGCATCGAGAGCGCCGCCTGTTTCTTCACCGCCAACATGGACCGCTTCGACCACGCGCCCTACGGCCTCGCGGGCGGCCTGCCCGCCGCGCGGGGCGCGCTGGTGCTGCGCCGCGACGGGCTGGAAACGCCGATCCCGCCCAAGACCGACAACCTGAAGCTCTTTCGCGGCGATGTGGTGCGGCTCGAGACCTCGGGCGGCGGCGGCTTCGGCCCGCCGGAGGCGCGCGGGCAGGAGGCAAGGGCGCGCGACGAACGGCTCGGCTACACCTGATGCGGCGTGGTCACGTCAGGCTCAGCACCGCCATCCCGATCAGGGTGACGATCGGCGCGATCCGCGCGAGCGCCGAGCCGGGCGGCTCCCGCGCCGCGCTGCGCCAGACGCCGACGGTGACGAGGATGTTGTAGGGCAGCGAACAGCCATAGCCGAAGAAGAAGGCCAGCGCCGTCCAGCCCTGCATCATCAGCACCAGGAACAGCACGCTCGTCGAGAGGTTCACCGCCAACCCGCCGAGCACCGCCCAGTTCCAGAACACATCCGGGAGCGGCACCTCCCCGCGCCAGAGCCGGCCGAGCACGCCCACGGCGCGTGCCGCGGCTCAGCTCGGCTTGCCGGCGGGCTTCGGCGTGACGCGGCGGAGCCGGCCGGAGGCGAGCAGGCTGTCCTTCAGCTCCGGCAGCTTGTCGGCGAGCGTGGCGAGCGCCTCCACCGGCATCACCACCGTGAAGGCGGGCACCATCTTCGGCCGCCCGCCCTTGTTCTCGGCATCCGCTTCCAGCGTGTGGAAGCGCAGCCGCGCATTGGGGCCGACGACGACCACATCGGTGACGCCGTCGGCATAGATCGAATCGGTCACGCGCACTCTCCTGCGATGGGGCTTGGCGCTGGTGCGGCCTCAGGACGCAACGCCACCGCCACCCTCCCCGCTGCCATACCACGCTTCCAGCATCCGCTGGTAATCGAACGGATCGGGCACCGCCACGACCTGCTCCGGTGCATAGCCGCCGGTCGCGATGTTGGTGTTCAGATCGGCCACGAGGCGGGCGCCTTCGGCCATGGAGGCGTCCAGCACCCAGAGCTCGCGACCCAGCGAGAAGGTGTCGCGCGCGAAGTAGATGTTGCCGTCGCCGCCGAGGAAGTAGTTGTCGATGCCGCCGCCCTCATCGGCGAAGAACGTCAGCTGCTCCGGCGCGCTGCCCGGCGTCATGCGCCAGACCTGGTCGGCGCTGCCTTCGAACTCCGAGAAGTAGAGATCGCCGCCGATCGCCTCCAGCGCGTAGATGAAGCCGAAATCGAGCGGAGAGATCAGCGTCGCGGTCGTATCGTCCGCCGTATTGGCGATGCCGTCCGAGTTCAGCTCGAAGATGCCCCAGGTGTTGCTGCCGAACCCATTGGTGTTGCCGAGGAAATAGACCTTGTTCCCGATGACCTCCGGCAGCCAGGGGAACTGGTAGCCCGGGTCCACCAGCTCCGTCGCGGTGACGACCGAGAGGTCGGTCCCGTCCGTCGTCGTGTAGAGCCGCATGCTGTCCGAGGTGCCGTCGGGGCTGGCCTGGAAGAACAGCCGGCCATTGGCGAAGACGGCATCGCCCCAGCGCGCGCCGCTGTTCGGCTGGAACACGCCCGGGGACGCCTCGAAGGTGCCGGTGAAGATGTCGAGCGCGGTGATGGTGCCCGCCGCGCGGTTCAGCACGTGCACTTCCTCGCCCACGGCGGCCGAGTTGTGCTTGAAGAACACGAAGTTCCCATCGCCGAGGAAGTCGAGCTCGCCGCGCCACTCGCCGGTCGGCGTGAAGGCCGAGGTCGTGGCGGGCAGGTCGGCGAGGAAGGTCGGCGTCCCCGTCCCGTTCCAGGCGTAGAGGTCCCAGGTGTTGCTCGCCGCGTGCCAGGCGCTGAAGATGATCTCCGAGCCGACCATCTCGGCGGTGCCGAGCGCGCGGCCCGTCAGCAATTCGCTGTCGGTCCCCGCGACGAGATCGTAGGCGCGGATGGTCGGGCTTCCGGCGGCGCTGTCGCCGAACAGCACCTTGTTGCCGATCAGCTCAACCTCGCCGCGGATGCCGATGCCGGTCGTGTCGAAGAGCCTGGTGATGGACCCCGAATTGATCCGGTAGAGGCCCTCGGCATAGCCGCTGCCGTCGTCGAAGAAGCCGCCGCCCACCCAGTCGCCGCCGAACTCGACGGCGCTGGTGTAGCGCGTGCCGAAGGTGGCGCTGACCACGCCGCTCTCGACCCGATAGAGGCCGTTGCCGCCGCCGTCGTTGCCGTCGAAGAACATGCCGCCCGGAACGGCGATGTTGTCGCCGCTGTTCCCATTGTAGCCATCCGCGCCGCCGGCATCGGTCGACTCGTCGGTCGGCACCTCGAAGCCGCTCAGTGCCGCGATGTCGAAGCTGAACAGCGTGGGCGTGAAGCTGCTGTCGTTGTTCGCGACATAGACGAGGGTGCCGCCCGCCATCTGGAGGTCGGTGATCTCGCCGTACTTCGAGTCCACGAAGTTGATGGCGTTGCCGTTCCACAGCCAGACCGTGTCGAAGACGCCGTCATCCACGATCCAGGCCGCATTGCCGAGGCCGTCCACGACGAGCTGCTCGATATCGCCGGCGACATCCTTCATGAGGATGATGTCGTAGAAGAAGAAATCATCGCCCTCGGGGTCGGTCCAGATCGCGACGAAGTCGCCGCTGCCGGCCGTGCCGCTGAAGATCACGCCATCCTGCCACTGGCGGATCTGGTCGCCGACGAAGGCTTCGCCGAGGAAATCGGTGCCCGTCGAGCTGTTGGACCCGGTGGCGTAGTTGTCCCGGCGCGTCGCGATCTGGCCGTTCCCGCCGGCATCGCTCTGGAACCAGAAGAGCCGCTCGAGGGTTCCGCCGGCGCCGTCCGGCACGACAGCCATGGTCAGCGCGTAGGGATTGGCCTCGGCGAAGGCATCGCTGATCAGCTCTGCCTGGTAGTAGCCATTCCAGTCATAGCCATAGCTGGTCGTCGTGACGCGCCACAGGCCGTTCGCGTGCGTGCCCTGCCAGTCGTTGCCGAAGTCGCCGGCGAAGTAGAAGGTCTTATAGTAGCCACCGAACCCGTCATCGGTCACGCTGGTCGCCGCGATCTCCCGGATGTCGTTCGCCGCGCTGCCGCCCTGGGTGATGCGGACGACTTCCCAATAGTCGTAGCCGGGGATGTAGAGCGCCGCGAAGAGCTGCTCGGCGTCGAAATAGTCGTAGTCCTCGATGTCCGGGTTCCAGGCCTCGCTGTAGTCCGTCGCCGCATAGGCCGGCTGGCCGCCCGCATCCGTCAGCAGATGGCGGTCATAGCCCGAGAGATAGGCCGAGCCGACCTGGTTGCCGAGCTGGTCCCAGGCGACGAGGGTCTCGCCCTCGACATAGGTGGCACCCCAGAACAGGTCGCCTGCGCGGACGCCGAGGTTCTGCTCGCTCGGGTCGAGCGTGTTGTCGAACGCGTAGTAGGCGACCTGGTAGCCGAGATCGCGATACCCGATGGAGGGCGCGTAGGCGTGCCACTGGTCCGACAGGAAGCCGCCGCCCTCGCCGCTGTCCACGAACTTCGTGCCGCGCCAGAACACCGTGCCGCCGAGCGCGGTGATCTCCTGCGGATTGCCGCTCTCCGGCCCCGGCCAGGTCTCGGCCTCGTCCACCATGGTGGCGAAGGCGCTGTTCAGGTTTTCGTCGTAGGAGGCCGGGTCGTACACCCAGAGCTCGCGGCCATGGCCCGGCACGGAGCCCGAGAAGTAGAAGCGCTGCGGCTCCTGCCCGAGCGTGTGCAGCGTGACCAGCGCGGTGTCCGTGTCGCCGTCGTAGTCCCGGATCGTGTAGGAGAAGACAATCGGATCGCCGGTGCCATCGGCCGTGACCGTGACCTGGCCGGAGCCATCCCAGACCAGGCTGGCGATGCCGCTGACGATCGAGACGCCGATGATGGTGGTGTAGCTGGAGTCGAGAGCGTAGGGGTAGTCGTCCGGGCTGCGGTCGTTCGCGAGCACGGAATACTGGGAGTAGAAATCCCCGATCGGCAGGACCCAGGGCCCGTTGCCGACCACGTTGAACACATCGTCCACCGCCTCGGGCGTGTCATCGGTGCCGGCGAGATAGAGATAGACATAGGCGTTCTCGGATTCCCGGTCCCCGTCGGTGACGCGGTAGGAGAACCAGATGTCGTAGTAGCCGACGCCACCCCAGGGATACTGGCTGTTCACATCGGCATTCGGCGTGAAGCGGATGGTGTCCTCGCCGCCGATATTGATCAGCTCGACCGTCCCGAAGGGAGAGAATAGCGAACTCGCCACGACCAAGAGCGGATCGCCTTCCTCATCGGTGTCGGCGCCGTTCAAGTAGCCGCCGCCAATGAACTGGCCATCGAGCAGCAGGCTCACGGCGAACTCCATCACCGTGTCCTCGGTGCCGGCCATCGGGTTCGTGGCCGGGTTGGTGTCGGAATAGGCGGCGCCGTTGTAGAACCAGTAGTCATACGCGGCGACCGGCGCGTCATTGCCCGCGACGACATCAATCGTCACCGTCGTCCAGTTGGAGACGGCAACGCCGTCCCAGGCGCGATACTGGAACTCCGCCGGGCCGCTGTAGCTGTTGTCCAGGAGATAGACGAAGACTCCGCTGAAACTGCCGCTGAGATAGACGTTGCTGCCCGTGTAGCCATAGTCGTAGCTGTAGATGGACAGCCCCGGCCCGTCGCCGTCCAGGTCGTTCCCGAACAGCGTGCTGAAGGGAATGAACAGGTAGGTGTTGTTCGCTTCCTCGAAGGTGAAGGGCCCGTCGGGGTTGGCGACGGGCGTGCGGAACAGCTGGACCGTCGCCGTGTCCTCGTTCCCCTGGCTGTCGCGCACCGTGTAGGTGTAGCTGGCGGGGCCCGAATAGCTGCCGGCAAAGGTCACATCCACGCTGTCATCGGCGTTCAGCGTGACCGCCGTGATGCCGTTGCCCGCGGTGACGGAGATGATGTCCTTCGTGTCACCGACATCCGGATCCACGTCGTTGCCCAGCATCTGGCTGGCGAGCACGGTCTGCGTGCCGGCCCCGGTCCGCGCGATGTCGTCATCCACCGCGTCGATCGGATCGGGCGTGCCCGTCACGGTCAGCAGGACGGTGACGTAGTAGCCGACGGCGCCCTGTTCGTCCTGGGCGAGGTAGTAGAAGCGGGTTTCGCCCTCGAAATCCGTCAGCGGGTTGACCGTCAGCGTCCCGTCGCCATTGTCGACGACACTCTGCACGCCATACCACCACGGGCCAGCCTGATACAGGTTGACGACCTGCGCCTCATCCGCCGGGTTGAAATCATCCCCGAGCAGCGCCGCGATGCTGACAATGAGCGGCGTATCCTCCGCCACGGTCAGCCCGAGCGCATCGTCATTCCCCTCCGGATCGCGCGGCGCGTCGTTCACCGGCGTGACCGTGACCGGGATCGTCACCTCGATCGTCCCGCCCGGATGCCCGTCCGAGACGGTGAAGGTCAGCGTGCTCGCGCCGTTCCAGTCGAGCAGGTCCGTCGCGACATAGACATAGTTCGGGATCGGCGCGCCCCAATTGTCGAAGGCGTAGAGATTTGGTCCCGCGATAATCGGCCCGCTCACGAACAGCGTATCGCCATCCACATCGGTCACGCCGGCCAGCGCGATGAGGTCGGCATCGTAGATGTAGTGCCAGCTGTCCTCGTTGATCACCAGCGCCGAGACCGGCCCGGTCTGGGCCGGCGCCGTATCCAGCACGACATTCGCCGTGTCCGTCCCGCCTTCCCCATCCGAGAGCGTGTAGGTAAAGCCGTAGGTCCCGGTGAAGCCGGCATCGTAGGTCACGGTCACGGTGCGCGCGGTGTTGTCCACCACCGCCGTCACGCCGCTCTGGTTGGTGATCCCGCTGATCGTCCAGCCGCTCACCGGGCTGTCGAAATCCACATCGTTGGCGAACAGCGTGTCGAAGGAAATCACGTGCGGGCCCGGCTGGCGGGCGATGGTGTCGTCATTCGCCGCCGGCGCCTGGTTCACGTCGTTGACGCGGACATAGGCGTAGGTCTGGGCGGTGTCGCCATCCGTGTCGGTGACGGTGTAGTAGAAATAGGCCAGCCAGGAATTGCTGAAGTCGTAGAAGTTGTCGTTCTGCACCTGCGGCGTGAACAGCACGGAATCCGCCGCGCCGTCGCTGTCGGTGTCCACCAGCGCGGCCGTGCCGCGATGGAAGATCTCAACGCTGGTGATGGTGAAGCTCGTGCCGTCCTCGTGGGAGTCGTTCGCCAGCAGGGTCGCGAAGGGAATGAGGATCGGCGTCAGCTCGTCCGTCGTGACGATCTCGGACCCCACATAGTCCGGCACCACGGTCGGCGCGTCGTTGCTCGGCGTCACCGTGACGGAGATGATCGCGCTGTCCGTCCCGCCGCGCCCATCGCTGATCGTGTAGCTGATCTCGAAGCTGCCGAACCAGGCGCTATCGGTGCTGTAGAAGAACACCTGGTCGGAGTCCCAGGAGACGACGATCGGCGCCGCATTGCCGACCAGGCTCGCCGCCGTGACCGTCAGCGGGTCATTGTCCGGGTCGCTGTCGTTGCCGACGACGTTCACCGCCTGCCAGGCGTAGTAGGCATCGTTCTCGGCGACAGTGGCGGTATCGTCGCCCGCCGCCGGCGGGCCGTTCAGCGTGACGGTGGCAAGGTTGGAAAGCCCGCCCTCCCCGTCATTCACCTGGTAGGTGAAGCTGTAGGCGCCGACATGGCCCGGGGTGTAGTCGAACAGCACATTGCCGTTGCCGTCGAGCGAGACGGTGCCGCCCGTCGCCGTCCCGAGCACCACGCTCCAGCCCGCCTGGGGGCTGTCGATGTCGCTGTCATTGCCAAACAGCGTGGCCTTGGCGATCACCTGCGGATCGGCGCCCGTGCGCACCACGTCGTCATCCGCCGCGACGGGCGCATCGTTCACCTCGGCGATGTCGAGGTAGATCCAGTTGCCCCCGTTCAGCGCACCGTCCGTGACGGTCAGGAAGAACCAGCCGATCCCCGCATAGTCCGGCGTGGGCGTGAAGGTCAGCGTGTCGCCATCCACCGCCAGCGTCCCGCCAGCGGGCGAGGTGGCCGAGACGAAGCTCACCGCATCGCCATCCACGTCGTCGGCGAGGTCCGCCAGCAGCGCCGCGATCGAGAAGACGCGCGGCGTATCCTCCGTCGCTGCATAGGTCGTGGAGGCCACCGTCGGCGCGTCGTTCACCGGCGTGATCGTCAGCGAGATCGTGCCGGTGCTGGTGCCGCCATTGCCGTCCGACACGGTATAGAAGCCAAGGGCGGGCCCGTTCTGGTTCACCACGGCCGACGAGACGAAGATCCCATTCTCGACGCCGTTGTTGCCGAAGAAGCCCGAAAGCTGCCCGTTGCCGTCGAAGCCGGCGACGCTGAGGACATCGCCATCCACGTCGGTCGCGCCCGCCAGCAGCTGCGCAAGCGAGAAGAAGGTCGTGGTGTCCTCGTCGATCGTCGCCGCGACACCGTCGGGCTCCGTCGGCGCGTCATTCACCGGCGTGACCGTGATCGTGACCGTGCCGGTGTTGCTGTTCGCCGTGCCGTCATTGGCACGATACTGGAAGCTCACCTGCCCGTTGAAGTTGGCCGGCGGCGTATAGATGTAGCCGCCGCTGACATCGAAGCTGAGCCCCGGAAGCGAGCTGACGAGCTCGAAGCTCAGAGGATCGCCGTCGGGGTCGTTGCCCGTGACCGCGCCGTTCAGCACACCGTCCTCGAGCACCGTCTCGTTCGCGTTCTGCACCACCGGCGGCGCGTTCCCGCCGCCCTCGTTCACATCCGTGATGCTGATGACGAAGGTCTCGTCATAGGTCCCGCCCGCACCGTCATCCGCGCGGATCGTCACGCTGTACGAGGCCTGCGTCTCGTAATCGAGCGCGCCCGCCACCTCCAGCCGGTTGCCGACGATCTGGAACGGCCCGCCATCCCCCACGAAGCTGAAGCTCGCCGGACCGCCATCCACATCCGTCGCACTCAGCAGCCCCACCAGCGTCCCGGCCGCGCTGTTCTCCGCCACCGAGGCGTTCGTCAGCGCGATGTCCGTCGGCGCATCGTTCACCGGCAGCACGTCGATGCTCACCGTGCCGATGTTGCTGTCCAGCGCGCCGTCATTCGCGCGATACTGGAAGCTCACCGCCCCTTCGAAATCCGCCGGCGGCGTGTAGGTGTATGTCCCGTCCGCGTTGAACACGAGCCCCGCCGGCGCCGCGCCCACCAGCGCGAACGTCAGCGCATCGCCTTCCACATCCTGCGCCAGCCCCACCACCGAGCCGTTGAGGACGCCATCCTCCTGCACCGTGCGGCTGTCATCGGTCACCGTCGGCGCATCGTTCACCGGCAGCACGTCGATCGTCACCGTGCCGATGTTACTCAGCACGGTGCCGTCATCCGCGACGTACTGGAAGCTGACCTGCCCGTTGAAATCCGCAGGCGGCGTGTAGGTGTACGTCCCGTCCGCGTTGAACACGAGGCCCGCCGGCGCATCGCCCACCAGCGCGAAGCTCAACCCATCCCCCTCGGCGTCGGAGGCCAGCCCCTCGACGGAACCGACGAGCAGCCCATCCTCCTGGACGGTCCGGGCGTCGTCGCCGACCGTCGCGGCGTCGTTGGCGCCGACGACGATGATGGTGAGCGTCCGCGTGACCGTGCCGCCATTGCCGTCGGAGACGGTGAAGACGAAGCTCTCCGTCTCCTCCTGCCCGCCGAGCAGCGCATTGGTCGCCGCGCGGGCGTTGTCGAGCGTGTAGGTGAAGCCGCCCGCCGCATTCCAGGCGAGCGTGCCGAACACGCCGTCCACCGTCGTCGCGGCGGCACCGTTCACCTCCGTCACCGTCAGCGTGTCGCTCGTGTCCGGGTCCGACGCGCCGGCAAGCAGGCTGCCGGAGGCCGCACCATTCGCCGCGTCGTCCTCGAAGACGATGCCCTGCTGGTTCTCGGCGCTCGGGCCGTCATTCTCGCCGGTGACGGTGATCGTCACCGTCGCCGTGTCGCTGCCGCCCCTTCCGTCCGAGACGGTGTAGGTGAAGGTGACCTGCGTCTGCTCGTTCACCGCCAGCCAGTCGAAGGCGCCGGCGGCCTCGAAGACGAGGTCGTTCCCCACCTGCGTGACCACGCCCGCGGAAGGCTGCGTGAAGGACTGGATCGCCAGCGCGTCGTGATGCGGATCGGTGTCGTTGCCGAGCACCGCGACGGCAACGCTCCCCTCCTCGCCCACCGTCGCGCTGTCGTTCACCGCATCCGGCGCCAGGTTCACCGGCGCCAGGCCGGTGGCCTTGGTCGTGCCGAACCGGGCGCCGCCCTGGATGCCGACGCTCGTCAGCACCGCGCCGAACTGCATCCCGGCCAGGCTGTCGAGCGTCAGCGCCTGGCTGGCGTGGGAGAGGGTGAAGCTGACGCTGCGGATGTCGTCGGCGCCGGCGGCGGAGGCCGAGCCGAAGGTGAGCCCGGCGTCGAAAGGCTGGGCCGCGCCCGCCATGCTCACGCCCGCGCCGAGATTGCTGACCGCATTCGCCCCGGTATGGAGCGCGCCGAGCGGGCTCGTGCCGCCGCTCACCGAAAGCCCTCCCAGCAGGCTCTGGTCCGTGACATGGAAGAACAGGCCGCGGAGATCGCCGACCAGCCCGCCGGCCAGCACGCTCGCCGTGACCTCGAGCCGTCCATCCTCGGTCTGTACGACCGTGACCCGAACGCCAGGCCCACCAAGGAGATTGAAGCTCATGGTCGGCTGCATGGTTCATTCCTCCGCTGAAGGGTCACGAAGAACCGAATCGGTTTCGTACTAGTAACGATGGCACGCAAGCGTCTCCGCTCGCGTGCCGCCACGCCACCAATCAGGAGTTGCGAAGGCCCCGCCGGCGCGCGGCCGCCAGGCCGCCGAGCGCGAGGGCGAGCAGCGCGAGCGAACCCGGCTCCGGCACCGGCTGCGGCTCCGGCTGCCCGGAGACCAGCACCACGAAGCTCGATGCACCGGAGACGAAGAAGTCGGCGAGCGGATTGGCATCGCCATCGACCAGCGACACGCCGAAGCTCGAATCCACGCCGGGGAGCAGGAGCTGTGCGTCGAAATCCTGGTCGGCGAGCACCGTCGCCGCCGCGATCAAGGCTTCCGCGAGGCTCGAGATGGCGACTTGGCTGAAGATCGATCCGCCGCCCGTCGAGAGCAGCTGGAAGCCGAAGAACTGCGCCGCGCCATCGACCGAATTCCCGAGCGTGCCGACCGTGACGAGACCCGCGCCGGCCGGATCGGTGAAGGCCACCGTGCCGAAGCCCGAGACGGTGATCGCGAGCCCGACCGAGTCGAAGACCCCGCTCACCGGGTTCGTGCCCGCTTCCTGGTAGCCAGGCGTGACCTCGTAGGTCTGCACCATCAGCACCGAGAGACCGGTGAGATCCTGTGGGGTCCCGGTCAGGCTGCCGTCATCCGTGCCGAATGCGATCGTTCCCGTCACGACGACGGAAACGAGCTGATTGGCGGCGGCCGGCTGCACCAGCCCGGAACCCGCCCAGGCGCACAGCGCGGCGAAGGCGATCAGGACACGACGAACCAGCATCGGCAGCACTCCGCGAGCAGGAAAGGTCGTTTCCCAGGCCGACCCCCGCACGATACAAGCAATCACCGTGCCGCCCCGCGCGATCCCGTCTTATCAAGGCGTTGCGTCGCCGCACCGGAAGCCGCGCCGCACATTGTCAGCTTTGCCGACACCGCCTTCATCCGCCGAACCCCGCAATGGTTGCAAAGCCTTCGGCAGCGCTCCTGCGCGCGGATCGCAACGCCTCCCGCACCGCGCCCCCGCCCCCCGCCGGCCTTCCCAGGGCGCGGCCGCCCCTATACCCTACCCTCCGGTAGAAATCGCAAGAGGCGCATACACCGATGTCGCAGGCCCGCAAGGACCCGCGCGAGGACCCGCGGGAGGCCAAGCGCCTCTCCATCCTCCGCACCGCAGCGCGCATCTTCGCCGAGCGCGGCTACCACAACACATCGGTCAGCGACGTCGCGGAGCTGCTCGGCGTCAGCAAGCCCTTCCTGTATTACTACCTCAAGAACAAGGAGGACATCCTCTTCGAGTGCTCGCGCATCGCCACCGCCGAGCTGCACGAGGTGCTCGACCAGGTGCGCGCGCTGCGCGGTTCCGCCATCGAGAAGCTGCAGATGCTCTTCCGCGGCTATGCGCGCGTCATGTCCACCGATTTCGGCGCCTGCCTCATCCGCAGCACCACGCCCGGCTCGCTGCCGCCCGCGTTGCGCGAGAAGCTCTTCACCGGCCGCCGCCGCCTCAACCGCGAGGTCGAGCGCATCCTCGCCGAGGGCATCGCCGACGGCTCGATCCGCAGCCTCCATCCGCGGCTCGCGAGCTTCGCGCTCTTCGGCGCCTTCAACTGGATCACCACCTGGTATCGCCCCGACGGGCCGATGACGCCGGAAGCGATCGCCGATCTCTACCTGGATCTCTTCGCCCGCGGCCTGCTGCCGCCACAAGGCGGGCGGGCCGGCTGATGCGCGTACAGGACTGGTTCGAGTACCACGCGGGCGCGCGGCCCCGGACCGAGTTCCTCAAGCACGGCGCGCGCCGCATCACCTTCGCCGAAGCCGAAGGCTGGGCGAACCGCCTGGCCCAGGCGCTTCTTGCCGAGGGCTGCGCGATCGGCGACCGCGCCGCCTGGCTCTCGGGCAACACGCCCGAGATGGGCATGATGTTCCTCGGCATGGCCAAGGCCGGCGTCGCGCCGGTGATGCTGAACCGTCACCTCGCGCCGCGCGAATGGCTCTGGATCCTCCGCGATGCCGCGCCGCGCCTTGTCTTCGCGCAAGGCCCGGCCCAGGTCGCCTCGATCGATAGCATCCGCGCCGAGCTGCCGGACGGCATCGCCTGCATCGCGCTCGATGCGCCCGCCCCGCCCGGCTGGCGCGACGGCGCGGCGATGCTGGCCGCCGCGACCGAGGCGCGCCCGCGCGTGCCCGTCGCCGCCGACGATCTCTACTACCTCATCTACACCAGCGGCACGACCGGCCACCCGAAGGGCGTGATGCTCACCCACGCCAACATCATCGCCCATGTCGAGCAGAGCATGGTCGCCTCCTCCTTCGGCCGCAGGCCCGGCGCGCGCTCCCTCGTCGCGACGCCGCTGCACCACGCAGCCGGCGCGCTGCGCATCGCCACCGCCGCCATCAACGGCACCTCCGTCGTGCTGCTCGACCGCTTCGACCCCCTACCCTATGTCGAGGTGCTGGAGCGCGACCGCATCGCCACCTGCAACCTGGTTCCCTCCATGATCCAGCGCCTGCTCGACGAGGTGCCGGACATCGCCACGCGCGACTTCGCCGCGCTCGAGGTCATCCACTACGGCGCCGCGCCGATCTCCGTCCCCCTGCTGCGCCGCGCGCTCGAAGTCTTCCGCTGCGACCTGATCCAGGGCTACGGCCTCACGGAATCCACCGGCGGCATCGCCTATCTCAGCGAGCAGGACCACCACCGCGCGCTCGAAGGTGCCGCGCATCTCCTCGCCGCCGCCGGCCGCCCCGTGGTGCTCGCCGACCTCCGCGTGGTGGACGAGCAGGACCGCGAGCTGCCGCCGGGCGCGATCGGCGAGCTCGTGGTGCGCGGCCCCAACGTGATGAAGGGCTACTGGCGCAACCCCGACGCCACCGCCGAGGCGCTGCGCGGCGGCTGGCTGCACACCGGCGATGCGGCGAGCTTCGATGCCGAGGGCTATCTCTACCTGCATGACCGGCTGCGCGACATGGTGGTCTCGGGCGGCGTCAACATCTATCCGCGCGCGATCGAGAACGTGCTCGCCGCGCATCCCGCCATCGCCGAGGTCGCGGTGATCGGCGTGCCCGATCCGCGCTGGGGCGAGGCGCTGCTCGCCGTCTGCGTCCCGCGCGGCGACGCGCCGGAACCCGAAGCCCTCATCGCCTTCTGCCGGGATCGCATCGGCGCCTTCAAGATCCCCCGCCGCTACGAGTTCCGCGCCGAACTGCCGCGCAACGCCTCGGGCAAGGTGCTGAAGCGGGAGCTGCGCCGGCCGCACTGGGAAGGGGCGGCGCGGGGCGTGGCGTGACTACCGAAAGGTAGCCCCAAGGCGGCTTTGCGCTTGACAAGCCCCGCCGCGCGCCGCTCCATACACGGCGTATCTACCGAACGGTAGAAATGGGAGGACGCCGAAGATGAGCCCCACCCGCCGCGCCCTGCTCGCGCTCGGCCCAGGCCTCGCCCTGCCGCGCCTCGCCGCGGCGCAGGCCCCCTTCCCCGACCGCCCCGTCCGCCTCGTCATCGCCTTCCCCCCCGGCGGCCCCACTGACCTGATCGGCCGCCTGCTCGGCCAGCGTCTCGCCGCCGTCTGGAGCCAGCCCGTGGTGATCGAGAACCGTGCCGGCGCCTCCGGCACCATCGGCTCCAATTACGTCGCGCGCAGCGCGCCGGACGGCCACACCCTGATCTTCGCCAACAACGCGACCCACGGCGCGGTGGAACAGCTCAGCCCGCGCAACACGCCCTACCGCACGCTGACGGACTTCACGCCGATCTCGCTCGTCGGCATCGCGCCGCTCGTGATGATCGGGCGCGCCACCCTGCCCGCGCAGAACGCCGCCGAATTCGTGGCGCTCGCGAAGCGCGAGCCCGGGCGCTACACCTACGGCTCGGCGGCGCATGGCAGCGCGCCGCATCTCGCCTCGGAACTGCTGAAGCTCGCCGCCGGCATCGACCTGCTGCACGTGCCCTTCAACGGCGCGGCCCCCGCCACGCAGGCCCTGATCTCCGGCAACATCGACATCTACATGGGCGGCGTCTCCACCGTCCGCCCGCTCGTGGACAGCGGCCGCGCCCGCGCGCTCGGCGTGGTCTATCGCGAGCGCCTCGGCAACTGGCGCGACTTGCCGACGCTCGCCGAGCAGGGCATCCGCGGCGTCGAATACGATTCCTGGTACGGGCTGCTCGGCCCCGCCGGCATCCCCGCGCCGCTCCTCGCCGCGCTCAACGCCGCGACGCGCCGCGCGCTGGATGGCGAGGAGATCCGCGCCCAGCTCGAAGGCTTCGGCCTGGTGCGCATGACCGGCACGCCTGAGGAGCTGACCGCCACGATCCGCGAGGAGATGTCGCGCACCGCCGAGGTCATCCGCGCCGCCCGCATCAACGTGGATTAGCGCATGCGCCGCTTCGACGCCGCGAGCACCGCGTCCGAGGTCGTCGCCGGCCTCGACCTCCGCGGCCGCCGCGCGCTCGTCACCGGCGGCGCCGGCGGCATGGGCCGCGAGGTCGCGCAGGCGCTCCGCGATGCCGGCGCCGAGGTCGCGGCCGCCGATGTGGAGCCCGTCGTCCTGCCCGGCATCCGCGCGCTGCCGCTCGATCTCGCCTCGCTCGCCGCGGTCCGCCGCTTCGCCGCCGATTGGGGCACCGCGCCGCTCGACATGCTGATCGCCAATGCCGGCGTGATGGCCTGCCCGCTGACCCGCAGCGCGGACGGCCATGAGCTGCAATTCGCGGTCAACCATCTCGGCCACTTCCTGCTCGCCGCGCTGCTCCGCCCCGCCCTCGCCGAGGCCGCGCAGCGCCATGGCGAGGCACGGATCGTCTCGGTCAGCTCCATCGCCCATCGCCGCTCCGGCATCCATTTCGCGGATATCGACTACCGCGCGCGCCCCTATGACCGCTGGGAGGCCTATGGCCAGTCCAAGACCGCCTGCGCGCTGTTCGCAGTGGCCGCGAATGCGCGCTTCGCGGCCGATGGCATCACCTGCAACACGCTCAATCCCGGCGGCGCCTTCACCGGCCTGATGCGCCATCTGAGCCACGCGGAGCTCCGCGCCCAGGGCTGGCTCGACGAGAACGGCCAGGTCCCCGCGCGCTGGCGCAGCGCCGCGCAATGCGCCGCCACCGCGACCTGGGCCGCGACCGCGCCCGAGCTGCGCGGCCTCGGCGGCCGCTATTTCGAGGAATGCCGGGAGGCCGATCCCTGGGATCCCGCCCAGCCGATGCGCGGCGTGCAGCCCCATGCGCTGGACCCCGCCACCGCCGACCGGCTCTGGGAGGTCTCGGACGCCATGGTCGCGCGAGGCGCGCGCGGCTAATGGTCGCGAGGCGCGCGCGGCTAATGGTCGCGAGCCGCGCGCGGCTAATGGCCGCGAGGCGCGCGCGGCTGGAAGCGATGCGCGCCGTCCTGCTGCACGACTGGACGGCGCCGGAGCATCTCGCGCTCGCGGAGGTCCCGCGCCCGCAGCCCGGCCCGCGCGAGGTGCTGATCCGCGTGCGCGCCGCGCCGGTCAGCCACGCGCTCGCGCTGCTCATCGCCGGCCGCTACCAGCGCCGCCCCGCGCTGCCCTTCATCCCCGGCAATACCGTCGCCGGCGAGGTCGTGGCGCCCGGCCCCGGCGCCACGCGCCTCGCACCCGGCGCGCGCGTGGTCGCCGCGCTGGAACAGGGCGGCCTTGCGGAGTTCGCGGTGGCGCATGAAGCGACGACCTACCCGATCCCCGATGGGCTCGATTTCGCACGCGCCACTGCCTTCAACACCGCCTACAACTCCACCCTCGCCGCCCTCACCTGGCCGCGCGTGCTGGACCTCCGGCCGGGCCAGACGCTGCTCGTGCATGGCGCCGCCGGCGGCGTCGGCAGCGCCGCCTGCGAAATCGGACGCGCGCTCGGCGCCCGGATCATCGCCACCGCCGGCAGCGCGGCAAAGCGTTCATTCGCGCTGGCCCGCGGCGCCACGGCGGCGATCGCACCGGACCCGCCGACGCTCAAGGCGCGCGTGCTGGCGCTGACGGAGGGCCGCGGCGTGGAGGCCGTGCTCGATCCGGTCGGCGGCGACCTCTTCCGCGAATCGCTCCGCTGCCTCGCGCCGGAGGGCCGCCTCTGCCCGATCGGCTTCGCCAGCGGCGAGATCCCCGACATCCCCGCGAACCTGCTGCTCGTGAAGAACATCGCCGTCGTCGGGCTCTACATGGGCTTCTACAAGATCGACCAGCGGGACGCCCAGGCGCCGCGCGTGCAGGCGCTGTTCGACCGCCTCGGCGCGCTGTTCGAAGCCGGCGCGATCGCGCCTCACCTGGCCGCCGCCTTTCCGCTCGACCAGGTGCGCGCCGCCTTCGCCGCCGTGCTGGCGCGCGACCATATCGGCCATGTGGTGGTGGAGCCCTGACCCTCCCTCCCCCGTGCGCGGGGGAGGATCGGGGTTGGGGCGTCGCCGGTGCCCCGCTACACCACGCTCGGCCGCGCGTACACCTCCCCCTCGCGCGGCCACCAGACCGTGCGTTCCGCGCGCAGCGCCTCGCGCGCCGCCTCATCCATCCCGAGCAGGTCCCGCAACACCGCCACCGTGTCCGCGCCGAGCCCCGGCGCCGCGCGGAAGCCGCGACGCGGATGCGCCGAGCGCTTCATCGGATCGCCCGCCACCTTCAGCCGCGCGCCCACCGGATGGTCGAACCCCACCAGCATGTCGCGCAGCGCCACATGCGGATGCGCGAAGGCCTCGGGGATGCTCGCCACCTTCGCCCCCGGAATCCCCGCCGCGACGAAGCGCGCCTGCCACGCATCGGCATCCGCCGTCGCCATCGCTGCCGCGACCGCCGCGTTCAGCGCCGCCTCATGCGCCTGCCGGTCCGCCTGGGTGCGGAAGCGCGGATCGTCGCGCCATTCCGGATGGCCGAGCACCTCGCAGCACCGTGCCCAGAACTGCCCCGTGATCCCCAGCACGAACCAGCGCCCATCGCCGCAGCGGAACGGCCCATAGGGCATCGCGCCATTGCCGCCGCGATGCGGCGTCGCCGCGAAGGTCGCGCCGCCATGCGCCTGCGGCACGCGATAGGCCTGCATCGCCAGCTGCGCATCCAGCAGCGCGATGTCGAGCGCCGCCCCCTGCCCCAGGATGCGCCTTCGGCGCAATGCGACCAGGATGCCGAGCACGCCGTAGAGCGCGCCGCCGATCCCGCCGATCGGGTTGCCCCAGCGCACCGGCGGGTCCTCGGGATCGCCCGTGCCGGTGATGCTCATCCCCCCGCCCAGCGCCTGCACCGTCGCGTCATAGGCCGGCAGCGCCGCCCAGGGCCCGGTCTGCCCGAAGCCCGAGACGGCGCAGCAGATCAGCGAAGGGTTCACCGCCCGCAGGCTCTCGGCATCGATGCCGAGCCGCTTCGCCGCCGCCGGCGTATAGTTGTCGTACGCCACGCTCGCGCGCCGGACCAGCGCCTCGAACACGCCGCGCCCCGCCGCCTGCTTCAGGTCCAGGCACAGGCTGCGCTTGTTGCGGTTGAGCCCGAAGAAATAGGCGATGTCGCGCGGCACCGGCGCATCCTCCGCCAGCACCGTCGGCGCCGGCTCGCCCTGCGGCGGCCGCTCGATCTTCACCACCGTCGCGCCGAGATCGGCCAGGATCTGCGTGCCGAAGGTGCCGGAGGGCTCGTCCCCGCACATCTCCAGCACCAGATGCCCCGCGAGCGGCCCCGCGACGCCGGCAAGCTCCGCGATCACGCCACCGCCCCCGCTTCGCGCAGCACCGCGATCCGCGCCGCATCGAGCCCGAGCTCGCGCAGCACAGCATCGGTGTCGGCGCCGTTCGGCACCGGCGGCCGGCTCGGCGGCATCGCCTCGCCCGCGAAGCGGATCGGATTGCCCGCGACGCACACCTCGCGCCCGCCCGCGCCTTCGAAGCGCAGCAGCATCTCCCGCGCCATGGCCTGGCCCTGCGCGAAGGCGCCCGGAATGTCGTGCACGCGGCCGGCCGGAACGCCGCGCGCGACCAGCGCCGCCTCCCAGCCCGCCGCGTCGCAGGCGCGGAACCGTTCCTCCAGCAGCGCATCCAGCGCCACCTGGTTCGCCTGCCGCAGCGCGAGCGTCGCGAAGCGCGGGTCCTCCGGCAGGCCGAGCGCCTCGCGGAAGGCCGGCCAGAAATTCGACGCGACGGCGATGACGATCCACCTCGCGTCGCCGCAGCGGAAGGGCCCGTACGGCACCGCGCCCGCCCCGCCGCGCCGCGGCGACGGCGTCTCGAACGCCACGCCCGCACCGAAGGCCTGCGGCACGCGATAGGTGTTGAGCGCGAGCTGCACATCGAGCAGCGCGACCTCCACCGCCTGGCCCCGCCCCGTCGCCTCGCGTTCATCGAGTGCCGCCATCAGCCCGATCGCGGCGTAGAGCGAACCCGCGATGTCGCCGACCGGCACGCCCCACCGGCAGGGGATCGAGCCCGGCTCGCCCGTGCCGGTAATACTCATCGAGCCGCCGAGCGCCTGCACCGCGACGTCATAGGCACCCACTTCCGCCCAGGGCCCTTCGCTGCCGAAGCCCGAGATGGAACAGGCGATGATGCGCGGATTGGCCGCCACCAGCGACGCGTGATCCAGCCCGAGCCGCCGCATCACGCCCGGCCGGAAATTGTCGTACACGATGTCCGATGCGCGCACGAGATCGAGGAACACCGCGCGCGCCTCGGGCTGCTTCAGGTCCAGGCAGATGCTGCGCTTGTCGCGCGCCAGCGCCCAGGCGAAGCCTTCCGCCTCGCTTACCGGCGCGCCCGGCGGCTGCGGGGGCCAGGGCGGCTCGGCCGGCGGCGGCGAGACGCGGATCACCTCCATCCCGAGATGGCCGAGAAGCTGCGTCGCGAAGGGCCCCGCCACCACGGTCGAGAGATCGAGCAGCCGCAAACCTGCCAGCGGCGCGGTCATGGCTTCTTCCGCGGAAAGATGCCGCGCGCGATCAGCATCTTCATCACTTCCGAGCTGCCGCCGGCGATGCGCCGCACCCGCGCATCCACATACATCCGCGCGATCGGCGCCTCCGCCATGTAGCCCCAGCCGCCATGCAGCTGCAGCCCCTCATCCACCATCCGGCATTGCAGCTCGGTTGTGAACAGCTTCGCCATCGCCGCCTCGTCGGTGCTGAGCGTGCCCGCGAGGTGCTTTGCGATGCACTGGTCCAGATAGGCCCAGCCCACCGCGAGCTGCGTCTTCATCTCCGCCAGCCGGAACTGCGTGTTCTGGAAGTCGCCGAGCTTCTGGCCGAAAACTTCGCGCTCCTTCGCGAAGGCCACCGTGGTGTCGAACGCCTTCTGCGAGGCCGCCATCGCGATCGTTGCGATCGAAAGCCGCTCCTTCGGGATCTCGCCCATCACCTGCGCGAAGCCGCGATTCTCCTCGCCGAGCAGGTTCGCGACCGGCACGCGGACATCGTCGTAGAACAGCTCCGCCGTGTCGGAGGCCTTCATCCCCATCTTCTTGAGCCGCTTCCCGCGCGCGAAGCCCGGCCGGTCCGCCTCCACCAGCAGCAGGCTCACGCCCTTCGCCCCCAGCTCCGGCGCGGTCTTGACGACGGTGATGACGAGATCGGCGTTGATGCCGTTGGTGATGTAGGTCTTGGCGCCGTTCACCACATAGTGGTCGCCCTCGCGCCGCGCCGTGGCGCGGATCGCCTTGAGGTCGCTGCCCGCGCCGGGCTCCGTCATCGCCACCGCGCCGATGATCTCGCCGCGCACCATCCCCGGCAGGAACCGCCGCTTCTGCTCCGCCGTGCCGAGCTTCTCGATGTAGGCCGCGACGATGTCGGTATGCGTCTGGATGGTGAAGCTGTTGGTGCCGGTATAGCCCAGCTCCTCGTCCACGATGCAGAGATAGAGGAAGTCGGCGCCCGCGCCGCCGTATTCGGGGGCCACCGTCGGGCAGAGCAGCCCTGCCGCACCCGCCTTGCGCCACAGCGCGCGCGGGATGATCCCCGCCTCCTCCCATTCCGCGATGTGCGGCAGCAATTCCTCGGCGAAGAAGCGGCGCACCGTCGCGCGGAACTGCTCATGCTCCGGCCGGTAGATCGCGCGGCCTTCCATCATGGCGCGGCCTCGGGCGGCGCCGGGTTCACATAGCCGCCGAGCAGCGCGCGCGGCACCAGCCCATCGAGCTCCGCCAGGTCGAACATCGCGCCATCCGCCTTCACCAGCGTCGCCCGCAGCTCCGGCTCGTTGTAGATGCCGATCAGCCCCTGCTCCACGCGGAAGGCCTGCCCGTTCACCTGCGCCCCGGCGTCCGAGACGAGCCAGGCGACGAAGGGCGCGATATGCTCCGGCCCGCCCATGTTCATCACCTGCTCGAACCGCGCCTGGGTGATGAGCCCGGCGGCGAGCCGCTTGCGGAACCCTTCCTTCACCGCCTCGTCCAGCGTCAGCCGCGTGGCGGCGGAGGGGCAGACGGTGTTGCAGGTGATGCCGTAGCGGCCGAGCTCGCGCGCCACGGCGCGCGTCAGGCTGAACACGCCGCCCTTCGCGGCGCCGTAGTTCGCCTGCCCCACCGTGCCGCGCCAAGCCTCCGAGCCCATGTTGACGATGCGGCCGCGCTTCGCCTCCCGCATCGCCTTCGCCGCGTGATGGATCATGGAATAGGCGCCGCGCAGATGCACCGCGACCACCGCATCCCAATCCTCGTCCGGCATGTTCCAGACCATTTTCGGCCGCAGCACGCCGGCATTGTTGATGAGGATATCGAGCCGCCCGAACCGCTCCAGCGTGGCCGCCACGGCCCGCCCGCAGCCGGCGTGCTCCGCCACGGACTCGGTCAGCGCGATCGCCTCCGCGCCCGCCGCCCGCAGCCGCGCCGCCGCCTCCTCCACCGGCGCGCCCGCCTCCGCGCCGCCATCCTTGGCGCCGCCCGGGTCCATCACCGCGATGCGCGCGCCTTCCTTCGCGAGCGCCTCCGCGATCGCGAAGCCGACGCCCCGCGCACCGCCGGTGATGATCGCAACCTGTCCGTCGAGCCGCATGCGCGCTCCCTATCGGTTCGTCAGCACCACCGTGCCGGCCGCCGCGAAATGCCGCCCCGGCCCGTGCACCAGGCTGAGGTCTAGATCGGCCACCTGCCGCGCGCCCGCCTCCCCGCGCAGCTGCGCGACCGCCTCGATCAGCGCGAAGATGCCGTAGCGCCCTGTATGCACATGCGACAGCCCGCCGCCATTGGTGTTCATCGCGAGCTTCCCGCCCGGCCCTGTATGGTACGCCTCGCCATGGCGCTGCGCGACGAAGGCCCCGCTCTCGCCGCGGCCGCAGAAGCCGAGATCCTCGAGTGCGAGCATCGGCGTGAAGGAGAAGGCGTCGTAGAGCATCGCATGGCGGAAATCCTGCGCCGTGACGCCCGCCTCGGCGAAGGCCGCGCGAGAGGACCGCACCGCGGCATCGGAGGTGCAAAAATCCCGCATCATCGCCACCTGGCGATGTGCCGCGCCCTCGCCGGTGCCGATCGCCCAGACGGGCCGCTTCGGCGCATCGCGCGCGCGGTCCGGCCCCACCACCACGATCGCGCCGCCGCCATCGGCGACCAGGCAGCAATCGAGCAGGTTGAACGGCCAGCACACCACGCGCGACGCCAGCACATCCTCCGGCGTGATCGGCCCCGCCTTGTGCATCATCGCCTTCGGGTTCAGCAGCGCCCATTCCCGCGTCGCCGCCGGCACATGCGCCATCTGCCACTTCGTCGTGCCGAATTCGTGGAAATGCCGCAGCACCGGCAGCGCGAAGAGGGTCGCGGCGCCGGCCGCGCCATAGGGTGCCTCGAACTGCCCGACCGGGCTCCCCGCCGTGCCGGCGCGCTCCATGTCCACCCAGGACCGCCCGCTCTCGCCATGCACGATCAGCGCGACGGAGCAGTAGCCCGCCGCGATCGCGGCGGCCGCATGGCGAAGCTGGATGATGGTGGAGCAGCCGCCGACATTGGTCCCGTCCAGCCAGCGCGGCACGATGCCGAAATACTCCGACAGCTCGTTCGGATCGGCGACGGAGGAGAAGATGCCGTCCACCTCGCGCATCCGCAGCCCCGCATCCGCCAGCGCCAGCCGCGCCGCCTCAGCATGCAGCCCAAGCCGCGACACCTCCGGCCGCTTGCCGAGCGCGGTCTCCGCCGCGCCGATGATCGCGACGCGGCTCATGGCGCGGGCCGGAAGACCGGCAGCGCGATCTTCCCGTCCAGCGCGCGGAAGCTCACCAGCAGCGGCATGTCGATCCTGAGCGTCTCGGGCGTCGGCTCCGCGATCTCGATGTTGGTCAGCAGCCGAGGGCCTTCCTCCAGCTCGACCACCGCGATCACATAGGGCACGCGGTCCTCGAAGCCCCTGGCCGGCTTGTGGTTGATGACATAGGTGTGCAGCCGCGCGCGGCCGCTCGCCGCCTGCCAGCGCAGCCGCGCCCCGCCGCAATGCGGGCAGATCGTGCGCGGATGGAAATGCGGCCGCCCGCAATCCTCGCACCAGGGCAGCATCAGCCTGCCCTCGCGCGCGCCGTCCCAATAGGGCTGCGTCTCCGGCGTCGGCACGGGCAGCGCGCCCTTGTAGGCCGTCATGCGACCACCGCCCGTCCGTTGTTGAGCACCACCGCATCGCGCGCCGCGACGCGCGCGCGGAGCCGCCATTCCGGGCCATGCTCCCACAGCTCCACGCGGATCGTCTCGCCCGGAAAGACCGGCGCGCTGAAGCGGACATGCAGCTCGCGCAGCCGCGCCGGATCGCCGCCGCAGGCGGTCGCCACCACCGCGCGCCCGGCGATGCCGTAGGTGCAGAGCCCGTGCAGGATCGGCCGCGGAAACCCGGCCCTCGCCGCGACGGCAGGATCGGCATGCACCGGGTTCATGTCACCGCTCAGCCGATAGATCAGCGCCTGCTCCGGCCGCGTGGCGATGTCGTGCACGATGTCGGGCGCGCGGTCCGGGATCGCGGGCGGCCTCGGCTGCTCGCGCGGCGGCGCGCCGCAGCCGCCATCGCCCCGCAGGAAGGAGGTGGTGGTGCGCGTGGCCAGCAGCGCGCCCGTCGCGGCATCGAACAGCTCGCGTTCCTGCATCAGCAGCGCGCCCCTGCCCGGGCCCTTGTCGATGATGCCGGAAACGCGGCAGCGCCCGCGCACGCGGCCCTCGGGCGGCAGCGTCGCGTGGATCACGAGTCCCTGCTCGCCATGCAGCGCCTTCACCCAGTCGATCCCCGTGCGCGGATCGCGCGTCCAGGGCCCCGGGTTCGCGAGCACCACCGCCATGGTCGGCACCGCGACCAGCCCGTCCTCGAGGACATGCCGCAGCGCCGCCGGGTCCGTGGGCTCCGCCCCATGGCCCAGCCCGAGCGCGTAGAGGATCGTGTCGCGCGCCGTATAGGCCTGCTCCACCTCCTCGAAGCGCCAGGCCAGCACGGCCTCGACATCCAGCATGCGGCGCCATCCTTCTCCAGGGTCCAAACCCGATCAGCCTTCGGCCCGCTGGCCGGTTCCGCGCGGCATCCGCGGCGTCAGACGGCTTGCCGATGCAACCAGCATCGGCTGCGCCATCTTCCTGGCGGACTGCCACGCGGCCCTCGGCCATCGGGCTCGAACCTGATTGGGTTTGGACCCTTGCACGGATGCTACCGCAGGGTAGAATCATCTGTCAAAGGGAGCACATCGCCATGGGCCCGCTGAACGGCATCCGCCTGGTCGAGTTCGTCGGCGTCGGCCCCGGCCCCTTCGCCGCCATGTGGCTCGCCGACATGGGCGCGGAGGTCATCCGCATCGGCCGCCCCGGCGCCGCGCCGAACCAGACGCGCGGCGATGTGCTGAACCGCGGCCGGCGCTCGCTCGCGCTCGATCTGAAGAAGCCCGGCGCCGCCGAGGTCGCGCTGCGGCTGATCGCCCAGGCCGACGCGCTGATCGAGGGGTTTCGCCCGGGCGTGATGGAGCGCCTCGGCCTCGGCCCCGAAGCCTGCCACGCGCGCAACCCGCGCCTGATCTACGGCCGCATCACCGGTTGGGGCCAGGAGGGCCCGCGCGCGCAGCAGGCCGGCCACGACATCACCTATCTTGCCGAAACCGGCCTGCTCGCCGCCATCGGTACCGCGGAGAAGCCGGTGCCGCCGCTCAACCTGCTCGGCGATTTCGGCGGCGGCGGCATGCTGCTGGTCGCGGGAATCCTCGCCGCGCTGATCGAGCGCCAATCCTCCGGCCGCGGCCAGGTGGTGGATGCCGCGATGGCCGAGGGCGCCTCGCTGCTCGGCGCGATGATCTGGGCCTATCACGGCAAGGGCCAGTGGCAGGCCGCCCGCGAGGCCAACCTGTTCGACGGCGGCGCGCCCTTCTACGGCACCTATCTCTGCGCCGATGGCGCCTGGATCGCGCTCGGCCCGATCGAGCGCGAGTTCTGGCACCGGTTCCTCGACCTCGCCGGCATCGCCGATCCCGACCTGCGCGAGGGCGTGCGCGACCGCGCGCGCTGGCCGGAGATGCGCGCGCGCCTCGCCGCGCTGATCGCGAAGAAGCCGCGCGCCGAATGGCTCGCGCTCACGGAAGGCAGCGATGCCTGCCTCGCCCCCGTGCTCGGCTTCGCCGAGGCGCCTGCCGCGGCGCAGGCCGCCGCGCGCGGCGCCTTCGTCGAACTCGCCGGCGTCACCCAGCCCGCGCCCGCCCCGCGCTTCGCCCGCACCCCGGGCGCCGCCACCCTGCCCCCGGCGCAGCCCGGCGAGCACAGCCGCGCGATCCTCGCCGCGTGGGGCTTCGAGGCCGCCGAGATCGCCGCGCTGGAAGCGGCCGGAACAGTCCATCAAGCCGCTTGACCCGGCGATGGCCCCGGGTCTTTCATGCCCAAAACCTACCTTACGGTAGGATCGGAGGAATGCAGGTGCCCGAGGACAGCCGGCCGGCCCCGCTGAGCGCGCTCACCGCCTCGCTTGCCCGCTTCGCCACGGCGCTCCGCTTCGATGAACTGCCGCCAGCCGCCATCGCCCGCGCGCGCGCCAACATGCTCGACGCCGTCGGCTGCATCCTCGCCGGCCGCGACAGCGCGGAGGCGAGCCCGCTCCGCGCCATGCTGACGGAGGAGGGCGGCGCCCCCGCCTCGCTCCTGTTCGGAACCCGCACGCGCCTGCCGCCGATGGCCGCGGCACTCGCCAACGGCACCGCCGGCCACGCGCTCGACTACGACGACAGCTCGCCGCCGATGATCGGCCATCCCTCCGTGCCGCTGGTCGCCGCCATCTTCGCCCTCGGCGAGCGGCGCGGCGCGAGCGGTGCCGCGGCGGTCGCCGCCTATGTCGCCGGCCTCGAAGCCGCGGCGCGGCTCGGGCGGCACATGAACCCCGCCCACTACGCCGCTGGCTGGCACGCGACGGCGACCCTCGGCACGCTCGCCGCGACGGTCGGCGCCGCGAAGCTGCTCGGCCTCGACGCGGCGGCGATGCGCGACGCCATCGGCATCGGCGCCTCCTCCGCCTCCGGCATCCGGCGCAATTTCGGCTCCGGCGTGAAGCCGCTGCATGCGGGGATGGCCGCGCGCAACGGCGTCTTCGCCGCCTCCCTCGCCGCGCAGGGTTTTCGGGCCGCGCCCGATGCGCTCGATGGCGAACGTGGCTTCGTGCAGGTCTTCGGCGGTGGCGGCGATCCGCCGGTCTTCCGCTTCGATGATGGCGCGCCGCCCGAGATCCTCGCCTCCGGCGTCGGCATCAAGCGCTACCCCTGCTGCGGCTGCACCCATTCGGCGCTGGATGCGCTGCTCGCGCTGCGCGCGCGCCACGCCCCCGATCCGGCGCGGATCATCGCGATCCACTGCACCATGAACGCGCTGGTCCCCGACATCCTGGTGCATCACCGCCCGGAAACTCCGGCGCAGGCGAAGTTCAGCATGGAATACTGCCTGGCCGTCGCGCTGCTCGACGGCGCCTGCGGCATCGCGCAGTTCAAGCCCACGCGCGTCGCCGCGGCCGATGTGCAGGCGCTGCTGCGCCGCGTGACGACCAGTGTCGATCCCGCCATCCCCTACCGCAACGGCGTCTATCCCGGCACCGTCACCGTCACGCTCGAAGACGGCACCGTGCTGACGGAGTCCGCCGAGGAAGCGAGGGGCCATCCCGACTTTCCCCTAACACTCGATGAGCTGCGCGCGAAGTTCCTCGACTGCGCCGCCGCCGCCCTGCCGCCCGCCCGCGCCGAGGCCGCCTTCGCCACCCTCGCCGCGCTCGAGGCCGCACCACGCCTCGCCGACATCGCCACCCTGCTGGAAGCCTGAGCATGCAAGACGACAAGACCCCGCTGCACCAGGCGCTCGGCATCGCGCTGCATCCGCGCGGCGCGAAGCCGCGCGCGCAGGGCATCACCATGGTGATCGACACCGGCTACAACAACGCGATGGTCGAAAGCGTCCTCGCGCTCTACGGCCATCTCATCGACATCGTGAAGCTGACGGAGCTCCACCTCACCTCGCCGCTGTCGGAGATCCGCCGCAAGATCGCGCTCTACAAGGCCGCCGGCGTCGGCGTGCAGCCCGGCGGCATCGTCGTGGAGCTCGCCCGCCTCCAGCACCGCGAGGACCAGGTGCTCGACCGCCTCGCCGCGCTCGGCTTCGACCATATCGAGGTCTCCTCCTCCTCCACCACGCAGCGCGAACAGGAGCAGGAACAGGCCTTCGTCGCCGATGTCGCGCGCCGCGGCTTCACGCCGATCGGCGAGGTCGGCAAGAAATTCTCGGAGGGCGACCGGACCCGCCGCTCCGACACCGAGCTCGACGTGGCCGAGACCGTCGCCGAGTTCCGCGCGCTGCTCGCCGCCGGCGCGCCCAAGGCCTACTGGGAAGGCCATGTGCTCCGCCGGATCATGGGCGACAGCGCGGCCGATATCCTCGCGCGCCACCCGCACGGCACCGACCAGGTGATGGCCGTGGTGGACCAGGTCGGCGCCCGGAACATCATCTTCGAGGTTTCCTCGATGATCCCCTACGTCCAGCGCCGCGCGCAGCAGTTCTGGCTGGTGCGGCTGTTCGGGCCCGAGGTGAACATCGGCAATGTCCGCCTCGAGGAGGTGCAGTATCTCGAACACATCCGCCTCGGCACCTGGCCCGTCTTCGGCTTCGGCCCGCTCGGCGACCACCCCTACATGCAGGCGCTGGAACGCACGCAGGGCGCCCCGCCCACCGATGCCTGGTGGAACGCCATCCCGATCCCGCGCCGCTGAGGAGAGACGCCATGCGCCGCCGCCACCTGCTCGCCCTGCCCGCGCTCGCGCTGCCCGCCATCGCCGCCGCGCAGGAGGCCTTCCCCACGCGCCAGATCCGCCTCGTCGTGCCCTACCCGCCCGGCGGCACCACCGACATCATGGGCCGCTTCGTCGCGCAGAAGCTGGCCGAGCTCTGGAACCAGCGCGTGCTGGTGGACAACCGCACCGGTGCCGGCGGCTCGATCGGCACCGAGCATGTCGCGCGCGCCGCGCCCGATGGCTACACCCTCGTCCTCGGCAACAGCGCCTCGCACGGCGCCAACGTCCTGCTGACGCGCAACCCCACCTACGACCCGGTGCGCGACTTCGCCGCCGTCTCGATGCTCGCCGTCGTGCGGCAGATGCTGGTGGTCAACCCGAACGTCCCGGCGCGCAGCGTGGCGGAGCTCGTGGCGCTCGCGAAGGCGCAGCCCGGCCGCCTCAGCTACTCCTCCTCCGCGATCGGCGGCGCGCCGCATCTTGCGGCCGAGCTGTTCCGCCTCGTCGCCGGCGTGGATCTCCTGCACGTGCCCTACAACGGCGCCGCGCCGGCGCTCAATGCGCTGCTGGCCGGCGATGTCACGATGCTGTTCGGCTCCGTGCCGACCGTCGCGGAACTCGCGAAGGACGGGCGGCTGCGCGCGCTTGGCATGGCCAGCGGCGAGCGCTCCTCCCTCATGCCCGATCTGCCCACCCTCGGCGAGCTCGGCCTGCCCGGCGTCGAGATGGACAGCTGGAACGGCCTCTTCGCGCCCGCCGGCACGCCGCCGGCGGTCATCGCGACGCTCCATGCCGGCGCGCTCCGCGCCTTGGCCGGGGAGGAAACGCAGCGCCGCCTCGGCGCCCTCGGCTTCGAGCGGTCCACCAGCACGCCGGAGGAGCTCGCCGACCATGTCGCGCGGCAGATGGTGCGGATCGGCCGCCTGATCCGCGACGCCGGCATCACCGGCGGGTAGCGCCCCGCCTCAGTCGCGTGGCGCGGCGCCGAGCATGCCGCGCCACTCGCGCTCCAGCGCCGCCTCCCGCGCGCGCGCCGCATCCAGCCGCTGGCGCAGCGCCGCGTCCGGCTCCGCGCCGCGCATCCGCTCGGCCTCCACGCGCAGCGCCGCGGCCTCCTGCTCCAGCTCGGCGCGCCGGCGCTGATCCATCCGCGCGCGATCGCGCGCCGCGGCGATGTCGCGCTCCAGCCGGATCGCGCGGGCGCGGTTGTTCGCCAGTTCCAGCTCCAGCGCCGCGCGCTCCGCCGCCACGCGCTGCCCGCCGCCGCGTGCCCGGTCGAGCCCCGCGCGCGCCCGCGCCACATCCGCTTCCGCCAGGTCGAGATCGCGCTGCAGCTCCGCCACCCGCGCCTCGTAGCCGCCGCCCCAGGTGCAGCCCGCGACCTGGAAGATGGAGGTGTCGCGCCGCGGATCGCAGGGCTGAGTCGCGCAGCCCGCCAGCAGCAGCCCCGCCCCAAGCGCCACCGCCAGCCGCATCAGGCGTCGATCTGCCCGAGCGGGCCGTTGCGCATGTTCCAGAGATGCTGCTCCAGCTCGCGGTTGCGCCGTTCGATCGAGGCGAGTTCCTGCTGCAGCCCGCCGGTATCCTGCTTGCCAGCCTGCATCCGCCCGATCTGCTCGCGCAGCGTCGCCGCCGAGCTCTGCCCCTGCCGCAGCGCCGCTTCCGCCCGCTGGCGGTCCGCCCGCGCCTGCTCCAGCTCACGCAACTGCCAGTCGTTCAGCTGCCGCCCCGCCGAGACCTGCTGCGCCAGCGGCGCCAGGGTCGAGCGCATCCGCTGCTCCGCCGCCCGCGCCGCCTGCGATTCCCGCCCCAGGCTCTCCGCCAGCGCCCGCGCCTCGATCTGGCGGGCACGGAGGTCATTCTCGCTCGCCGCGAAACCCTGCTGGCCGGTCGCGAGGTTCTGCCCGACGACCGCCCCGCCGATGCCGCCCAGGATGCCGCCGATCGCGCAGCCCAGCGCCGCCGCGCCGCCCGTGTTGCGCCCGCCGGCGAGCGCGCCGATCCCCGCACCCACCGCGCAGCCGCCGCCCGCGCCAACCGCCGCACCCTGCTGCTGCAAGGTGCAGCCGCTGAGCAGCAGCCCACCCGCCAGCACGACCACGGCGACCATCCGCGGCCTGCCAGGTCGAAACGTCATCCCGCCCTCCGCTTGCACGCGCCCGTCGATTGCCATGACAATGCGGCAGGACCGGACCGTCTCACGGGCAAAAGGACGGCGCAATGCATAAGCTGGTGGCGCGGCAGGGCCGGCGCCTGTGCCTGGCAGCCCTCCTCCTGCTGCCGCTGTCGGCCGCTTCGCAGCCCGTGCGCGTCGAGCGCGTCGAGGAATCGCAGTTCCAGGCCGGCGCCGGCCGGATCACCTTCTCCGAGGTGCCCTACAACACCACCAACCCGGTCTACCCGCCCGAGCGCTACGGCGCCCCAGCGACCGCGCCGACCGTCACCTTCGCCGGCCATTTCCTCGGCCGCCGCCTCGGCCGCCCCGACGAATGTCCCCCCGGGGCTGCGCCGACCGGCTGCCTCGTCGGCACCCCGCGCGGCCCGCTGGCGCTCGATCCCGCCTCGCCCCGCAGCTTCACCGTGGACGACCGCAACGAACGCGTCCTCAGCGGCTCCCCCACCTTCAACGGCCCCGTCGCCATCCTGTTCAGCCGGGACGTCGCCGCGGTCGGCCTCGTCGGAGGGCATTTCGACGCCGTCGGCGGCACCGCCATCACCGTCTACGGCCGCGACGGGACGGTGCTCGGCCGCACCGCCAACACCCGCATCGGCCGCGAATTCCTCGGCCTCGCGACCAGCGACCTCAGCGAACGCATCGCAGGCCTCGAATTCCACCTCGTCGGCCGTGAACCCGCCGGCTTCGGCGTGGACAACATCCGCTTCGGCGACAGCCGCCAGGTGCGCATCCCAGGCGTCCAACCCCCGGCCCCACCACCCCCACCACCACCGCCACGCCCGATCATGCTGCCGTGAACGAGGCGCCGGTCGGGGTGGCCGCTGCTTCTCGGGGAGGGCTCCGCCCTCCCCGGACCCCACCCGCCAGGGGCCAGGCGGCCCCTGGACCCGGCGACTTT
>VFQP010000625.1_pt1 | contig 61252 bp, 47 predicted proteins | sample 3512351 | NCBI WGS metagenome assembly VFQP01 (sample SAMN10412372, study PRJNA504923) | tailings metagenome | isolation source: Relicate 1 Philex TSF1 revegetated site | place: Philippines: Tuba, Benguet | collected 2017-08-29 | reverse complement strand
GGGTTTCAAAGCTTCCAGCAATTCAAATCCCAGTGGCGTGTTTGAATTTCCACGAAAAGCAATCCGGATCACGTTGAATTGTCCCTGCAAACTTCCTTTTTGAGTCTGGTTGAACTTCCCGGTGACTCCGATATCATAAATATCAGCCTGTTCGCCGCCCAGATTTTCTTCATTCTTCTTTTTAGTAACACGTCCGTCAACACTGAAACGAAGCGAGGTTGTCGGCTGATAGATAAATGAAGGCTTCAATTGCCAGTAATGCAAACGGTAATTCCGGCCGGTCGTATAATCCACTGATGATGTTTTCAAACCGGTTTCGAATTGAGATTGAAAGCTGAATTTCTTCAGGATCGTAATACGGGCATTGAATTCATGAGATTCTTTCGTTCTTCCGTCAAATCCCGTTGCCAGAAGCGTTTTCGTCTTCGAGCTTTCGTAACTGTAATCTCCGCCCCCGATATTATTCGTCCGGTTAAAATATACCGTGTTTTTAATCACGTTTGCCGTACTTATCAGGGAATTGTCGTCAATACTTCCCACAAAAGGGTTGTATGCCCGTGCACCGTCAAATACATTCGTTTTTCGCTGTAACCGGAAACGCGTCTGCGTGGAAAAGCGCGCCAATACCTTTTTAAACCCTGTTTTATTTCCCCAAACACGTTCCGGGCGAAGCATCAATGACTGATTGTACTCATTCGAATACGTTTTGATGTAATCGTTTGACGGAGTAAATACGCGGATATAACTCGCCTGGTCTGCATATGCTGCAATTTCAAACTCGTTCAGGTCTTTGATTCCGTCGTTGTTGTAATCATTCCAGGTATAGACTCCCTGCCCGTCATTCACTTTGATGTAAATGAATTCCTTCTTCTGCTCCAACCCTGCTCCGACCTCGTAAAACGTCGTGAGATTGATCGCTCCTTTCCAGAATTTGATATCGTGATCGATCCGCCCATTGGTTGTATTTTCCGGAGCCTGGTTAATCAAAACCGTGTCGAGAATCTTTAATTCCCGGTAGTTTGCTACGATATACAAACGCTGGTTTTTCCAGTTGTTTTTGGTCCACTCAACCCGGAAAGTCCTGGCCTTTGCCGCATTCTGCAAACGCACACTGTCCGATTTCCCATCGATCCGTTCACGGTAACTCAGGAGCAATTCTCCGGAAGAAGTATCACCGACAGCAACATATCCCTGGTAATCAAAGAAACGGTAAGATTGCAGGCTCAATAAGGAATCTCCCTGCACAAAGCGGTTCCATTCCTGGTCATCCTTGTACCCGATCCGCACTTTTTTGAACTGCTTCGAAATATCTGCACGGTGGCGCAAGAATTGATTGGAATTCACATTTTTCGAACTCAGGTAACTCGCGTCAATGTTAATGCTGAAGCCTTTTTGCCGCCAGTTGGTGATGAATTGTGTCCGCAACCCGGAGAAATCCGACCCGATCTTATATTGTTGTGCATTGATCCCGATCTTTCCGTAGTTCCTGTTTTCAATACTCGTTCCCAGTGTGGTTAGCACCTGGTTTCCTTTGTAATTCATGCTCCGCGTATTCCAATCGCGATCGAACTCGACTGTGCGGTATTGTTCAATCGGTTTGAAATAAGGGTCCAGCATCTCTATTTCAGCCTGTTTCTTCCAGTTCCAGGCTTTCACCGAATCTTTCCCGAACGGATTATCGTGCTCAATTTTTGTCCGCATCGAAAAACCACGGTCATCAAAACGATCAAGCGTCGAAAATGTATTCAGGTCGTAGCTGCTCATTCCCAATTCGGAAGTCATTCTCAGTCTTTCGCTGAAACGATAAGTTGCTCCGGCAGTAAACAATTGCTGTCTTTTCGGAGTAATGATCAATGAAATCGGGGCATAATCTCCGACCGAAACACCTCCAACCGGTTCCACCCATTTGTATACGCGTCCGATGGCATTGAATTTTTCAAAAACATAATCTCCTTTTCCCGGTCCGACATATGAAAACTGCGCTTTGTAATAAGCCACAGCCTGATCCACAGAAGCGACCAACACACTGTCGTAACCCAAAGAGTCGATCAGTTTATACATCACCAGGTTTTCCGAAAAACCAACCGAATCAATCACGGAATAACGTGCCAGTTGCAAACTATCCCCGATTTGAGATAAAAGCATTTTTTGCTCATTCGTGAGGTTCTGCTGCAGCGGCTGATTTTTAGCATCCTGCTCAGAATACGCATTCACCCACCAATCCAGTTTCTTGCTTTGCGCAGTGGTTGAAAACTGAAAGAGCGAACGTGCGTAGTTTTGATCGGAGTACTGGAATTCCACCACGATCCGGATATCTTTCGTAATCAGGTTCCTGGCTGTAAATGTCAATTCGGAGGTGTTGTAATCGATGATGTAATCAAACTCCTGGCCTCTGCTCATCAATCTCCCGTCGATGTAAACCCGTTCCGTTCCGGAAAGAATAATGATATAGGGTTCGTTTTCGTTTCCTCTCAAGCGGTATGGTCCCTGATTTCCTTCTACTCCCTGGATAATCTGCCGGTTGAATTTTCCTTTTGAAAGCGCTCCGCTGGCTTGCGTTTTAATTGTTCCGGTTTTATCTTTTTTCCAGAAATATTCTCCTGTTAAACCTTGTCCCCGTTTTCTATATGTCAGGAAATAACCATCCGGTTTACTGATCCAGAAATCTCCGGCAGTCAGCTTAAACTGGTTATTGAACAACTGGATGAACACCTGGTCAAATTCCTGTAATTTATTGGTGTTACCCTCCGGCTGAATAGGTAAATTATCATCCGTAACAGAAGCCAGTACCTGCAAATTCGGTGCGATGTATCCCGAAAGCTCCAGGTTCAGGGAGGAATTAACGGATAAGTCCTGCCTGTTTCCAAAAGTGATTCCACGTGAAATACTTCCTGATTTCCGCAGACCATTTGCTCCCATTAAATCGAGTGGTTCAACCGTTGGAGTAATGAGAAATTTATCACGGTCGCCTTTGTTTTCGGTATAAATGATATTTGTATCCCGGATCTGGTAGGTTTTTCCAAAAGAAAACGGAAGTACGCGGTAGGAAACCTGGAGTTCCTCCGAACACGGTTCAAATAATTGAAAGGTTCCTTTGCCATAATCAATCAGGTATTGATACGGAAGAACGATCTGATTTCCACAGCGCACAATGAGTGAATTCGGGGCGATACTCATGGAATCCAGCTGTATGACGCTGTTTGTGGCCGGAATCGTTTTTTGACGGTACGCGCTTTCCTGTGTCCAACTATGAACCCAACAAAAGAATATGCTGCTTAGCAATAGAAGTCCGACCCGTAAAGCGTGCATCATGCTAAGGTACTAACGTTTTAAGTGCTTCGCTAGTATATCACATTGATTTTTATCCCGATGATTTTCTTCAAAATAAAAAAGTCCCTCAACACTTGGGATGAAGGACTTACTGTGTGTAACATAATAAAAACGGCACAATTATTAACAACACAGGATCTTAAAAACCAATCGGGGCGAAAAATTTTTCGCCCCGATTGGTTTCAATCTGATATTCTACCCTGAACACATTTCACAGTTATCCGGGTTATCCAAAGAACATGCAATTGCTGCCTGTTGTTCTTCAATCGTTGCCTGTGAAGGTTGTTCAGTTACTGCTTTATCTACTGTGAACTTGATTGCATCAGTTGCAGCTTTCGTTCTCAGGTAGTACATTCCTGTTTTCAATCCTTTTTTCCATCCGTAGAAGTGCATAGATGTCAATTTACCGAAGTTTGCATTTTCCATGAAAATGTTCAACGATTGTGACTGACAAATATAAGCTCCACGATCTGCAGACTGCTCGATAATTGCTTTTTGAGAAATTTCCCATGCTGTCTTATACAAATCTTTGATGTATTGAGGAATCTCGTGGATGTTTTGTACGGATCCGTTCGATGCCATCAATTTCTGACGCATGTCTTTGTTCCATAAACCTTCTTTCACAAGGTCTTTCAACAAGTGTTTGTTTACGATGATAAATTCTCCGGACAATACACGACGTGTGTAAATGTTTGAAGTATAAGGCTCAAAACATTCGTTGTTTCCAAGGATCTGAGCCGTAGAAGCTGTTGGCATCGGAGCTAACAACAAGGAGTTGCGGACACCGTGTTTTTTCACTTCTTCTTTCAACAAATCCCATTCCCAACGATTTGTAGGAGTTACTCCCCACATATCGAATTGGAAAATTCCTTTGGATACCGGTGAACCTGCGATTGTTTCGTAAGGTCCTTCTGCGATAGCCAAATCTTTGGAAGCCGTCATCGCTGCGTAATAGATCGTTTCGAAGATCTCGCGGTTCAATGCTTTTGCTTCTTCAGATTCAAACGGGAAACGCATCATAATGAACGCATCTGCCAATCCTTGAACTCCTAACCCGATCGGGCGATGGCGCAAGTTAGAGTTACGTGCTTCTTCTACCGGGTAGAAGTTTCCGTCGATGATGCGGTTTAAGTTTACAGTTGCCTGGTAAGTTACTTCGAATAATTTATCGTGATCGAATGTTCCTTCTTCTGTTACGAATTTCGGCAAAGCCAAAGAAGCCAGGTTACATACAGCGATCTCATCCGGTGCTGTATACTCGATGATCTCCGTACACAAGTTAGAAGATTTGATTACTCCTAAGTTTTGCTGATTGGATTTCGCGTTTGCTGCATCTTTGTACAACATGTATGGCGTACCTGTCTCAATTTGAGATTCCAATACTTTGAACCACAAATCCTGTGCTTTGATTGTTTTACGACCTTTTCCTTCCGCTTCGTATTGTGTATACAATGCTTCGAATTCTGCTCCGTATGTTTCAGAAAGTCCCGGACATTCGTGCGGACACATCAAAGTCCAGTCTCCGTTTTCTTCCACACGTTTCATGAACAAATCCGGAATCCACAATGCATAGAACAAATCACGTGCACGCATTTCTTCTTTCCCTGTATTCTTTTTCAAATCTAAGAAATCGAATACGTCTGCATGCCAAGGCTCGATGTACATTGCGAAAGATCCCTTACGTTTTCCTCCCCCCTGGTCTACATAACGAGCTGTATCGTTGAATACACGCAGCATCGGAACGATTCCGTTGGATGTACCGTTTGTTCCTTTGATGTAAGATCCTGTAGCACGGATGTCGTGGATAGCCAAACCGATACCACCGGCAGACTGAGAAATCTGAGCGCAAGATTTCAAGGTCTCGTAAATCCCTTCGATGCTGTCTTCTTTCATGGTTAACAAGAAACAAGAAGACATCTGAGGTTTCGGTGTACCTGCGTTGAACAAGGTTGGTGTAGCATGTGTAAACCATCCTTCAGACATCAAGTTGTAAGTCTTGATAGCCTGTGCCAAATCATTTTTGTGAATACCAACTGCAACACGCATCAACATTTGTTGTGGTCTTTCAGCGATTTCACCGTTGATTTTCAATAAATAGCTTCGTGTAAGGGTTTTGAATCCGAAGTAATCGTAACGGAAATCACGATCATAAATAATGCTCGAATCCAGCAAATCCTTGTTATTCTGAATGACTTCGTATACGTCATCAGCGATCAATGAAGCACGCTGACCTGTTTTAGGATCAACATACTTGTACAAATCTTCCATCACATCGGAGAACAATTTCTTTGTTTCCTTGTGCAGGTTCGATACCGCGATACGGGATGCCAACAAGGCATAGTCCGGGTGATCGATTGTTTTAGCCGCTGCAACCTCAGCTGCTAAATTATCCAAAGCGGTCGTGGTTACTCCATCATAGATTCCCTCGATCACTTTCATGGCAACAGCCTCCGGGGAAACCAATGGATCCAGTCCATAGCACATCTTGATGATGCGCGCAGTGATTTTATCAAATTTCACCGCCTCTTTTCTTCCGTCTCTTTTAATTACGTACATAGCGCTCTATTTGGGTTGTTGTTATTGGTAATATAATGAATTAAAAATCTTCGTCCAAACTAAATGTTTGGTTTTCCTTGTTCGACATAACACCCGCTTTCTGGTATTCAGCAACGCGTTTTTCGAAGAAATTTGTTTTACCCTGGATTGAAATCATATCCATGAAATCAAACGGGTTTGCCGTATTAAATACTTTCGGATTTCCTAACTCCACTAACAATCGATCAGCCACGAATTCGATGTATTGTGCCATTAGTTCTGCATTCATTCCGATCAGTTTCACCGGCAATGCATCAGTTACGAACTCTTTCTCAATTTCCACTGCGTTCAGGATGATTTCCTGTACCTGGTCTTTTGAAAGCTGGTTTACCAAATGCTTGGTGTACAATAAACACGCAAAGTCACAATGTAAACCTTCATCACGGGAAATCAATTCGTTTGAAAACGATAATCCTGGCATTAAGCCGCGTTTTTTCAACCAGAAAATCGAACAGAACGAACCGGAGAAAAAGATTCCTTCTACTGCTGCGAATGCAACTAATCGCTCAGCAAAAGATCCGTTGTCGATCCAACGTAAAGCCCAGTCTGCTTTTTTACGCACACAATCGATCGTTTCAAGTGCATTGAACAGGTGATTTTTTTCAGCTGTATCCTTGATATAAGTGTCGATCAGCAACGAGTATGTTTCAGAATGGATATTTTCGATAGCAACCTGGAAACCATAGAAGAACTTCGCTTCCGTATACTGCACTTCAGCCAAAAAGTGCTCCGCAAGGTTTTCATTCACGATTCCGTCAGATGCTGCAAAGAATGCCAGAACATGTTTCACGAAATGACGCTCATCGTCATTCAGTTTCGTTTCCCAATCAATTAAATCAGGCGACAAATCAATCTCTTCCGCGGTCCAGAAGCTTGCTTCTGCTTTTTTGTAAAAAGACCAAATATCGTCATGCTGGATCGGAAATAACACGAATCGATTTTTGTTTTCTGCTAAGATTGGTTCTAATTGTCCCATTTTTTAATTCTATTTTTTTAGTCAATAATTCCTATGCCATGGTTATTTCTCAACCATGGATCAGTGTGTATTCTTATTCAAATTTCAGTCAGTTTCCCCTTTCGTATTTGTAGCCTGTGTGTGACACATTTTGTACTTAAAGGGGCTTACAAAAATTGTCAAAATTCTTTCCTTTCGCAATTAAAGAAATCCACAATTGTTTGAGGTTTTCAACACCACAACTTTGAAAGCCTTTAACATGAACACTTAGCGAGTTTATCAACATCTCAACTAAAGATATTCACAGTACATATTCCGCAATTCATCGAAGAATTAGCCAGATTCGTCCAACTTCAAGTGTATGAAGACTTTCAGTTGGTTTTCCTATAAAATTAGGTGAAAAATGAATTTCTTTTTTCAATATATTTATTCCACTATCAACATCCAGGTGTTGATAGTCAGCGAGACCAAATAAACACTATTACACGGATGAAATCTACTGCGAAATTTAACAAATGGACACGTGATTTGCTTCACGTTCTCTACCCTCAGAATTGTTTGATCTGCAAACACGAATTCAATCAATCCCGATTGGCAATTTGTCCGATTTGCATCAGTGAATTGTCCTACACCAATTTCGAAACTTATCCCGAAGCAACCAATCTTGATAAACTGTTTTGGGGACGAGTTCCCTTAACCGGAACCTATGCCTTGCTTCGATTCAGACAACAAAACTCCACCCAGCGGGTTCTTCACGAACTCAAATACAACAACAATATGGAGATCGGCTTACATTTCGGGAAGGAATTAGGTGTCATTCTCAGACAAATTCCGGCTTTTTCAGATATGGATGCGCTTGTTCCCGTCCCGCTGCATCCCAAAAAGGAATTTATCCGCGGATACAACCAGGCCGAAGTCATTTGCCGGGGAATCGCCGAAACTTCGAACGTTTCCCTGAGAAAAGATCTCCTGAAACGAACTTCTTTTACGGAAAGCCAAACCCGGAAAAACCGAACTTCCCGCTGGGACAATATGCAAAACCGGTTTATGCTCCGAACGGTGAAAGCACAGGATTTGCAGCATCTGGTCGTCGTAGATGATGTCGTTACAACCGGGTCGACTCTTGAAACCTGCGTGCGGATTCTTCAGAAGCAATTTCCAAAAGCGAAGATCAGTATTGCGGTTTTGGCAGTAGCGGAATGAATTCCACCTTTTTGTCGTTGCAAAAAAAGGTGGAGTCGCCTCCCGAAAGGTTGGGACAAGTTGTATTCGAAAATCTAAAAACTACGCTCCATTACGCAAAGTATTCGATAAGTCCTGCATGTCGTTCCCGATACGCTACTCACTCAAACCGACACGCTTAGAATCACTCGAACAGAATTACAAAACAACCCGGAATAAAACATCGAAAGATCTGTTCATGTTCCATCGAGTTCGTTGAGGAACGAAACGAGTATCGAGATGCGGACATTAAAAAGAAAAAGTATGTTTTACAGAGATGAACTTCAACTTCTATTCATAGCCATCATTCTGAATCTTATCTCAACATTGATGAAAGATTCGGAGTTAAATAAACGCCACATCCCTCAAGAACTTCACAGGAAAAACAGTTAACTCACAATTTAACAGTTATCTGTTTTCAAAATTTCTGTTTTCAGCGATTCCTTCTGCCTTTAATTCGCTACTTTCACTTCATGTTAATTACGATCATTATCCTTTTACTGACTTTAGTGGTTGTTCCATTGATGTCTTTTTATTTTGGCACTCCGTTGAATGCGCTCCAGGTTGCTGTTCTTACTGACATGGGAATTGTTTTGGCAATCGTTACGGGTGTTTGCTTTCTTTTGGGAGAACTTACGAGAAATAATTCCCAAATCGACAAAATCTGGAGTATTATCCCGATTTACTATGTGTGGCACGTTGCCCAAGCGGGAGATTTTGCTCCCCGTCTGGTCTTAATGGCGGTCGTCGTGAGTATCTGGGGAATCCGCTTAACGTACAATTTTGCCCGGAGAGGCGCTTATTCCTGGAAATTCTGGTCGGGAGAAGAGGATTACCGCTGGGAAATCCTGCGCAAAAAACCCGGGTTCAACAACCGTTTTGTGTGGATGTTGTTCAACCTGTTTTTCATCTGTTCATACCAAAATACCCTGATTTTCCTCTTCACACTTCCGGCTCTTACCGGCTTGTATGAATCAGCGCCAACGAGCATTCAATTGTGGGACTGGGTTATCGCCGGAGCAATTCTTGTTGCGATCGTAATCGAGTTCATTGCGGACCAGCAGCAGTATGATTTTCAAACCGAAAAACACCGTCGTATCAAAAGCGGAGAACCTCTCGGGCCGTATTCCAAAGGATTTGTGGATAGCGGTTTGTGGAAATTGGTTCGCCACCCGAACTATGCTATGGAGCAGACTGTTTGGCTATTATTCTACGGATTCAGCGTTGTCGCCACAGGAGAATGGATCAATTGGTCGATGGGCGGCTGCTTGCTTTTAGTAATCCTTTTCAAAGGAAGTTCTGATTTCTCAGAAAGTATTTCTGCAGCCAAATACCCGGATTATAAGGATTACCAACGCAAAACACCACGGTTTGTTCCGTTTACGAAGTTTGGAAAGTAATATCAATTGAAAATGTAAAATGTAGAATTGAGAAGGATCTGCTAAGTAAGATTCATTTGAAGATTTTCTCTTCTTTTGAATTCTCAATTTTAAATTCTCCCTTAGAATGAAAATATTAGTTGTCGGAGGTGGTGTTGCAGGAATTTGCCTGACTCATGAATTGTTGAAAGAAGGTTGTGACGTTCAGTTAATGGATAACAACCGGAATGTGTCTTCTGTAGTTGCTGCAGGATTGATCAATCCGCTGGTGTTCCGGAGAATGACTCTGAGCTGGCGCGTTTCCGAGTTACTTCCTTTTGCTTATCAACGATACCGTGAGATCGAACAGCTGATTGGTGTTTCTTTTTTTCATTCACTGGTAATCCGGAGATTATTTGCTTCCGAGCAGGAGCTGGATTTCTGGAAAAAGAAGCAGGAGCTTCCGGAATTCGACGCATACATGGAAACATTGACAGATGCCGATCTTTCTTTCCCCGCAGAGCAAAATACATTCGGAACCGGACGCGTAAAACAGGCTTCTTACATTGACACGAACCCGTTTATTGAAGGAAACAAAGCATATTTCAGGGACCATGGAATTCTGCGGGAAGAGACTTTTGAACATGCAGAATTGAATCCTCAAACCGGCACTTACAAAGGAGAAACTTACGATTACATCCTTTTTGCCGAAGGAAAAGATGCCCGATATAACCCGCTTTTCAGTTATCTGCCCGTGCAACAAACCAAGGGAGAACTTCTGACGCTTCAATCCGATGAAATTTATGCTGCTGAATCGTTGAACCGCAAGTGTTTTTTACTTCCGCTCGGAAACGGGCAATTCAAAGTAGGTTCTACTTACGTTTGGGACACAGATAATACCGACCCGACGGAAGAAGGAAAACGAACCATTGCTGAAAATCTGCGTTCGGTGACTTCTGGATCGTATGAAATCGTACAACATCGTGCCGGAGTGCGGCCGACCGTTCCGGACAGAAGGCCTTTGATAGGGAAACACCCGGAATTTTCAAAAATGGTTGTTGCAAACGGATTGGGAACAAAAGGATTTATGATTGCTCCGCTTGTTAGTCGCGAATTGATCGATCACCTGCTTCATGACACTCCGCTGAATCCGGAATGTAATATTGTGCGTTTTCAGAAGTCTTGATGTGGGAATGGAGGTAAGATCCAGACTACTTTCAACTCCACTCGATCAACTTCTAGATGCGTAACAAGAATTGACTTCACCAGAAATGTTTTGGCTTCAAAATACAATTTTATAAATTTATAAAATTGTGTGAAAAGTCCATTCTCACTAGTTTTCAGATAATTTCCATGCAAATCGCCTAGCAATCAATTCTTGAGAATATCTTTCAGGTAAACCTGGATGCGCTTGTTCAAACCAACGATCCAGATCACATCTTCCGCCTGGAAAGCAATATCCGGATCCGGATTGACGATCCGGTTTTCATCACGCTCCAATCCAACCACAATTCCCTTACACATTTCACGCATTTTGGAATGCCGGATCGTTTGACCGATTAAGTGAGAATCATCCGGAATCGTGAAGGAATGCAGGCCAACCTGCGACACATCAGACTTCACTTCTTCTTTCGATTCCTGCACCGTGATGTGATCTTTAAACAATGAAAGCTGCTCATCTGTCCCGATAACGGAAATCACATCATTGGGATAAAGTACATCTTCCTGGCGCGGTATATTAATAACCAGGTCTCCCCGTTCGATAATCACAATATTGATTCCGTAGGTTTCTCTCAATTTCAACGTTCCCAAAGGCAATCCGATAATCGGAGAGCGGGTTTCCAGTGTAAATGTCGTTAAATGCGAATCCCACGGCGCAAGTACACTTTTTGTTTTTTGAAGTTCTTCCTGGGCACGTTCGCGATCATGCAGATTCAAGAGGAAACGAGATTCAATTTTTCCATAGAACTGCTTAATCCGGTGACGCTGCGTAATGAAAAGCAAAGCTGCTACGATCACACCGAGCAGCGCCGCCAGCGGAGAATAATACTTCGCGAAAACGAACCCCACAAAAAAGATTGCCAGCGCGATTCTTGAAATAATCAAAGCCAAAAGCGGTCCGCGATACAAAGGTTTCAACCAGATATTCGCATAGGTCTGAGATGGCCCCCTTCTGAATGCCAATGCATACAGGAAAGGTGCAATCATCAATAATGTCAATGAAACGATGAACAGGTTTTTCCATTTGCTGGCTTCGAAGAACGGTGCCAGGAACTGGTTTGCCAATAAGATAATACTGATAATGATGACCGAAAAAATAATGGTATTGATAACATAAAAACGAATCAGTTTTTTCCAATCACTCGCCTCTGTAACCTGCTGTGTACCAAGACTGTATTTATACAAGCGGTTTTTCCATTTTTCCGGCATTTTCAAGGTTACCCAATCCGACATTCTTCCTGAAAAACCAATCATGTAAGGTGTTGTAAATGTGGTGATGACGGAGACTGCAACGGCAACCGGATACAGGAAATCACTCGTCACATTTAAAGTCACACCCAGTGTTGCGATGATGAATGAGAATTCCCCGATCTGGGATAAACTCATCCCGGTTTGAACCGCTACTTTAATCGGTTGACCTGCAAACAAGGCTCCGATCGTTGCAAAAATCGGCTTTCCGAACAACAATACAAGCGTCGAAATACCAATCGGCAGCGCATACTCTACCAGCATATCCGGGTTAAGCAACATTCCTACTGAAACGAAGAAAATTGCTCCGAACAAGTCTTTCACGGACTGAACCAGGTGTTCGATTTTCTCCACTTTTGGAGTTTCCGCTAAAATCGAGCCCATAATAAAGGCTCCCAAAGCCGGCGAAAATCCTGCCTGGGAAGACAAAACAACCATCAGGAAACACAAGGCCAGCGATACTACCAGCAAGGTTTCATCGTTCAGGTATTTCTTCAATTTTTTGAATAAGGTCGGCAGGAAAAAAATCCCGGAAACAAACCAAAGCACCAGGAAAAACACGAGCTTTCCGATGGAATAAATCATTTCCATTCCTTCAAACGAGCGACTGATCGAAACAGTGGAAAGAATCACCATTAAGAGTACGGCAACCAAATCTTCAATGATCAGTGCTCCGAGTACGATTCCGGCAAATTTCTGGCTTTTTACGCCCAATTCATCGAACGCCCGGAAGATAATCGTGGTAGACGCAATACTGAGAATTCCCCCCATGAACAAGCTGTCCATCATGTTCCAGCCGAGAATAACACCCACGTTATAACCGATCAGGAAGGTCATCCCGACTCCCATCAGGGAAGTAATGACGGCAACGTTTCCTACTTTGAGTAATTTTTTGAAACTGAATTCGAGCCCCAAACCGAACAAAAGGAAAATGACCCCGATTTCTGCCCAGGTTTTAATTCCGTCAGATTCGACTACAGTCGGAAAGAAATTGAAATATGGTCCTACAATGACCCCTGCGATGATATATCCTAATACGACCGGCTGACGTAACATCTTAAAAATGATGGTCATTACTGCCGCCGCACCTAAAATTAATGCTAAATCTATAATTAACTCTGGAACGTGCCCCATGAAAATGGTTTTATGTTTCTAACTAAGAAACCAATTTATGATTATTCCTAAAATTAGCAAAAAACCCGCGATTTTGGCTTAAAATGAGATTAGAATCGCCAAAAACTTGTGAAAAATGATTAAAACAAGCTACTTTTTGATAATATACCATGTCATCTGAACCAGATCTTTCTCTACGACATCTTGTCCGCGAATCAGCTCAAAACGGTCCGATTTCAGTTGAATCGAAATACATTTCGAGAAATCCGTATCAGAATCCACCGGGAAATTGCTTTCCAATAAACAAGTCTCTTTTTTCAACACCATCCTGGTTTCCTTATACGGCTTGTCAGAACAATTCAGATCGATGGAAAGTTCCACTGCCCGTTTTGTTTTGTTCTCCAGGATCACCTGAACCTGTTTCCTGGTTTTCTTCTGATCCAGCACCCTGTTGACCTCCACCAGGGGTTTTCTTCTCCTGATCGAATCCGGAACCGGTACTTCAAGTTCCAGTTGATGCGGATATTTTGTTTCTGAAAATTCCGTTTGCTTCCCTTTTTCATCAAAACGCGTGGTCGAATTGTAGAACTGAATTCCACCATCAGTAGCATCACTGAATTCCACTTTCTCCACCTGTCCGTTCGGAAAATAAGCCAGGGAAACGGAAGCATGTCCGCCGACACTCCGTAAGCCGTGCGAAAACAATTCCTTCCCCTCGTTAGTATATCCTTTGATGGTTCCGAAACGTTTGTCTTTGTCCCAGCTTTCCAATGTGGAAACCTTCCCGTTCTGATGAAAACATTGTTTGATCGTTGAACCGTCAGATTGATTCGTCGTTTTACACTTCAGTTGCGCCGAAGCGAGAACGGATTGAAAAAGAAGCAGAAATGCGATCAGAGTTTTCATAGTGGGAAGGTAGGCAAATTTGGTGCCGGAAATGAGAAGCCGGATCTGACTACATTTACTGATCCGGCTTTATCCTAATTCTTTATCTAACATTTTGTAGGTCCGTAATAAGAGATATTCAAATCTTCAACATAATCACAAGGAGGGCATAAATGTGACCTATTGGCATAGCGTCCAGTAAAATCTTCTACAAGGTTGAGTCTCTTTGTATTCATTCTTATCGCTGGTAATCCATCTTCATCTCTTGCAGATGATGCGAAAATAGAATGGCTTATCTGTTCCACACCATTGACTTTACGCTCAACAATTCCATTAAACAAAAAAATATCCGTGTTATACTCATTATAATAAATCAGAGAAAAAATTACCTGGAATGGAATAATAACTGCCGGTGAATCTCTCTCCTCATCGAAATTGCTAAAATTCAATTCATTCAAATGTCTGATCTGAATATTCTGCTGATATGCTTCAAGTGAAGCCATATCAGCAGGCTGCGCATCCACAAACCCCTTAACGTCATCTGCATAACAGAAGTAACCACCTTCAGAAACGTTGTATCGATTTGGTTCATCAGATCTATTTAAGCGTACAGGTTGGAAAACAAGAAAAATTGCATCATCCTTTATTCCAAAGTTGATTTTAAGACCTGTTAAATATGACTTTCCCTGAATCCCATGAAGAGCGGTTGCTTTATGAAATAAATCGTCAAACTTACTGTAGTTAATACTGTCCATTACCAGGTTTGGAATAATATCCCCATTGATCTTTAAATGCAAGTAGCATTTTGCAATTTCCTGCACTGCGACCGGAACACTAAGTACTGATAGTTTAAGATTTAATACATCTTCTTTTTTTAAATCGGCTAAAGTTGTGTTTCTAGCAACAATTTCACAAATTTTTGTTTCCATACGTTTATGTTTAATTACTTCATTCAAAATTCTCAAATCAAACAATAAACATCAAGTTATCAATCAGTTAATATTCACATGGAATCTACGTGAGTAATCCCCTATTACTGGGCAAAAATACCCTGGCAGTAAAATCTTGAATCACTCCACCGGAATTGACTGAAAACTGTTGAAATAATTATTGGGATCCCACTGCTTTTTAACTTCTTTCAAGCGCGGAAGATTTTCTCCGAAATACAGTTGCAGAGCGGCATCCAATCCTCCGAATTCATTCAGATCAGAATCCGGGTAATTGTAATAGCAGCCGTCCACATTGTCCGTCAGATCGAAAAGAGGATTGGGTGTTCCGCCTGTTTCCCTGTAAACCGACGTATAGAATTCACTCATCCAATCGAGGAAAGCCGCATCGTCCTTTTCTTCCGTCCAATAAGCCTGGTATTGAAGTTTGAGCACGGAAGAACGTTGAGGAATTGCGGTTTCCGTTGGAGAAACAGTGTTTATTTTCCCGCCATACGTGTCGACCTGCAAGAGGCATTGCGACATATCCTGCGGGGTAAGTGACGGTGGAACCAGTGTGAGGTATTCGTAAATGGTTTCGATCTGGTCCATCGGGAATCCTTTCCGCATATAAGCAGATTTGTATTTTCCGCGCTGATTGGCTCCCGAACCGTTTAAGGTTTGAACGGCTTCATAAAAGGTATAACTCAAAGTATGAGCCGCCGGCTGCACAAATCCGCCCAGGTGCGTGATCGAAGGTGTTGTTGTGAGTTTGTATTCCACGAATCCGCTCAATTCCTCCAATAAGCGGTCGATGTAGCGCTCTTTGATTGCTTCCGGGTTTTCCGACTGTAAAACGGCCGTTTGAATGGTCATGACAATTTCTCCCTGCGACTGGTGGTGCAGGGCCAGGATTCCAAATTGCCGCCAGTTGTCTGAATCTTCTGCAATGGTCGTAAAAAGAGTCAGAACCGCAGACAAAACATCCGGGGTGAGTTTACTCCATTCAATGCTTAATTGCGTGATAAAAGCAGAAACCGGGCTATCCGGCAATTCTTTGAAATAATACCGGGTAATGACTCCGAAATTACCACCACCACCGCCACGATGTCCCCAAAACAGGTTCTGTTCATCCGGATCTTTGGATTCTTTTGAAACATAAATCACCGACGCAGGTTCTGCAGCACTTCGCTTCACCACGACTTCTACTCCCGTCAGCCAATCAACGGTTAATCCGTTCAAGCGCGACAACAAGCCGTAACCGCCACCACAAATATGTCCTCCCAACCCGACGGAATAGCAGGAACCGGCAGGAAGCACTTTTCCATAATCCCTGAAAAGACTATTGAATGCGCTCCAGTTTGTTCCACCCGAATCCAGGTAATATCCTTTCTCAGGATCATAACCGCAGTTGTTCATGGCTGAAACATCAATAATTGCTTTGGTTTTGGGACTGAAAACAAAGTTTTCATAACAATGTCCCCCACTTTTGATCTTTACATTGTCTCCATAGTCGGAAATTGCTTCCTCCAAAGCGGCAGCGGATCCTTCTGCGGAATAACAAACATAGACAACTTCGCAATAGGCAGCCTGCCAACGTTGGTTAAATCCCTGCAAAAAACTGGGAAATCTCGGATCTGTTGCTGATACCGGGTATTTGGAAAAACCCGCTGTGATGTTTTGATTGTTCATGTGAATAGTTTTAAGGCTTGAAAGATATGATTTTTAGGTTTTCGGAGTGTTTTATTTGGAAATGGAATTTTGTTTGTTTTTTGTTGGGATGAAAGAGCTTCATTTCCCAATAAAATTGGGCTTTTCACATAATTTTATAAAATTATGCGAATAGTGTTTAACAAAGACCTTTCTTTCATATTACTTACAACTCTCCAAACAGCTGATGCTTTAAAACAAATAAAACCAACCCGGTTTTGGACTTAATAGCAAACTTATCAAAAATGGCTTCGCGGTAACCGTCTACCGTCCGGGTGCTCACCTGCATCTGATCAGCAATTTGCTCGTACGTGTATTCTTTCTCGTGACAAACCAAGCGCAGAAATTCGCGCTCGCGATCCGTGAACTGCAAAAGGATTTTATCCCGTTCGGACAGTTTGGGCGGTTCCACTTCTTCTCTTAATGAAAGCGTGAGAAATTCGTTGTGGTAGTATCCGGTGGTCAGAATCGAATTTAAGGCTTCTTTGAGTACTTCAGCGCTGCAATTCTTCATTAAAAATCCCCGCACTCCGTTCCGGAACAAACGAATAATACTCTGTTCATCACTTTCCAGTGTCAGAACGAGAATCCGTTGATCAATCCCGGAGTTTTTCAATTCCTGTACCAATTCATGACCGCTCATGCCCGGCATATTCAAATCTACAATCAGTAAATCGGGATTCGGATTCATCGGAAGGGCATTCAGAAAAGAAGTTCCGGAGTCAAACTGAGCAATCACCGAATAATTTCCCAGTTTCTCAATGAGTTCTTTCAATCCGTTGCGGACAATGACATGATCGTCCACCAAAACAATTGTTCTTTTTTCCATGAAGAGTAGCCAGTTAAACCTGCTACTAATGTGCGGATTTTTTCAGAATGTAGCTTGTTCCACTGCCTTTTTTTGTGTGAATGGTGCATTCCAGCTGAGCCAATGCTGCTCTTTTCAGGATATTCCGAAGGCCTGAAGCTTTGTTTTGTTTGAAAACCTCCTCGTAATCAAATCCTTTACCGTCGTCTGTAACTTGCAATTCAAATGCTTCCGGGTTTGTTTTCAGGCGAACAAATACCTCCCCGGATTCTGCATGTTTCATAATATTCTGCACTATTTCCTGGAAAATCCGGAAAACCATTAATTCCTGGTCTTTTTTGAGCGGTGTTCCTGTAGAGTCCGCCTCTAAATGAACCCGGAAACGTTTCAGGTTATTCAACCGGTCGACTTCCAATTGAATCGCCGTAAGCAATCCGCTGTGAGCAATGAAATCATTATTCAATGTTTTACTGAGCAGCCGGAGCTGCTGTGTCACTTCCCCCAGGTAAATTTCAAGTGGTTTATAGCTTTCCTGGTTGTCCGGCTGATCGAGTTTCCGATTTTCAATCTCAATGTGCATCGCTGTCAGCAATTGCCCGATGTTGTCGTGCAGCTCATTGGCAAATTGCCCCATGATGTGTTCACTGACTTCTGTCTCTACCTGGCGAAGTTCTTGTTCAAAAGCCAGTTTTGTCTCGGTCAGTTCCTGTTCCTTGCGCATGCGCTGGCGGTTTGTCAGGAAAAAAGTAATCACGATCCCGGCAATCAAAAGCAGAAACAGCAAAGTTCCTGCAACAATGGCAAAAATGATCTTATCATTCATAGATTCCACATTTTACGGTTTGTTTGTCGGTAAAGCATCCAAAAGGCAAGTGCCAGTAAGAGGTATCGGATATTCGCCAGTGCACCGCTGATTAAGTAATACAGAAAGGTATTCGTTTCCGGACTCTCAGATTGCAGGTAATCCATCATCCAGACGTAAGGAACACTGCATGCAAAATACATCAGAATCCCCAAGCAAGCCCAGTTCTCCGGAGATTTCCAGAAACTCACACGCGTCTGTTTCCATACCGTGTAAAAAACAAGGTAAAAAACAAGGGTAATGACGATGCAAGCCACTCCGTCCGCATAATTCAGATACCCGTCAAATCCCTGATTCCATATCTGAATTCCATATGCGGCCAGGAAAGCCAAAAATGCTCCGGCACTTACAAACGTTCGAAATGCATCCTGTAAGACAAACCAGGCTGCCGTAAGCAGCAACCCGGTTTCAATGATGAGATGAATGTTCAACAACCAGCGATTATCGATCGGTTGATTATTGAATTGCTGATACCAGGTGATTACGTGTGATCCTGCATAAAATAAGCTCCAGATCACTACCTGTAAAAACAATATCCTGAAAAAACTGTTCATATATCGAAAAGCCAGCATTCCTGAAAAAACAGCCAGTGATAAGCACAACATTTCAGTGAAGAGTGTAAGCATGTCAACATTTTAGTACTTACTAAATTGGCAAAATTAATCTTATACTTTAGCCTGGCTCTCCATAAAAATTTCGTAACTCACTCTGCTACACGGTGGACATAAATGAGAACGGTTCGCATACTTATTCTCAAAAACAGGTTGTGGAAACGGTTTGCTTTTCGTTGCGAGAAGAATGCAATGCTTATTTTTATTATTCTCAGTCCGTATCGCATTATAGAAGAAAACTTCATCATCTTCTTCGTTATAATATAACAAGGAGAAAATGGTCTGAAAAGGGAATATAACTCCTTCCACATCTCCTTCGGAAAATGATCCGTAACCACTTGCCACATCATGCTTAATCTGAATGGAGGATTTATACGTCCTGATTTTTTCAAAATCCTCTTTCTTTGCTTCCACAAATCGTCTTGCTTCCAAACTATACACATAGTGTAATTCAAACTCCGTTCTGTATTCATTTGTTCCTTGACCGGTAATTACACGTTTCATATAAACCGGTTGAAAAAGGAGTTTAATCTCATTACCAACAAGACCAAAATGTATTTTTAATCCCGTTACATAAGCATCGGTACCCAACCTCATTTGAGTAGCACGCTGAAACAACTCCACCAATGCCTTTCTGTCAACTTGAATGATTTTTTGCTCCAACAATCCTGAACTTACTTTCAAACAAACATTACACTCATCAATTTCAGGTTCTGCCATTTCCGGTACCAGAGGTATCAATTCCAAATCCAGGCGATCTTCATTTTTTAATTTCCGGACATCCAGGTTAAGCTTATCATAATAGGTTATGATCTCATTAAATGGAGTCGGGAACGGGTCGTTCATTTGTCTGATAGTATTCATCTTTTTCAGTTTAGAAGTGAATTTCAAATATCTTAAACCTCAAATTCTTAAGCAAAAAAACGAGCATGTATAATTCCCAGCTTCAACCCGTGAAAATTCCCGTATTTTCCAAATGAATAAAAAACAGGTATTTCTACCCTATTGTGCACCAATGCTTTATCCTACCTTCGATTGAATCTTAAATTACTATTCATGAAACAACGAACATTACCTTTACTGGGAGGATTAGCTATTGTCGGTGCATTAATACTTACCAACTGTGGTTCCGATCCGGAATCTACTGTTGCCCCGAAAGCCGATTACAACACATCCTCCTCACCCGATTCACTCTGTATTGTTGATCCGAGCTGGTTTCCCCATTCCCAGACTCCTGCTCCGGCAGAAGGAAAAGGAAGTCCGTTCGACGATTCCAGCACAACCAACCAGATTTTTCACCAATGGTCCTGGAACAAATTTCTTTGGCTGACCAAGCCGGATAAAGGTGGAAATCCGCTTTTCCTGAATACTGCAAAAGTCAAGCAGGTTACTTCAAACATGCAGGCTATTTCTGTTCCCGACAGTACCTTGGTTGTGCTTCAGGACACAGCACAGGCAGGAAGCAGCGCTGTTCTGCAAACCAATCCCGACTACAACAACGGAGTTGGCGGAAAGGTTTATTACTCCATCCATATGAATCCGCTTATGTATGATCGGGCTCTAATCTTGGCTGCTGGAATCAAAAGCGGAATTATCCAGCCTAATAACAAAGAAGTCTTTCCTGTAGGGTCTTTCGAGCTGAAAGTAGCATGGACTCCGCTTTCAGCTATTCCGCAATCGAAACAATCGTTATACTATACCACTACTGCTTCTCTTTCTACTAACGGCGGTAAAAGTTATTCCAACACCAAAGTTGCTTTGATCGGAATGCATGTCGTGGGTATCGTTGAAAATCATCCGGAATTTATCTGGGCCACTTTTGAACATGACGATCTTTCCCCGAATTATGACTGGAAAGCAAATTCTGCAAGTTCATCATTGGATAAGTTGTTGTTCAAGAAAGGTTCAACCAGTGGTATCGGGGCAATTAAGTACAATTCAGCTAAACAACTGGGGAATCCTCCGAACCAGGTTTATGATTTGTTCCAATATGGGGTTCCTCTAAACCAAGATGGTTCTTTTATGACGAATACGTCTCAAACTGGAGCCACTGAATTTCAAAATGTTGATGGAATCAATCAATGTGTTAAATCCCAATTGGATGATGTTTGGGCAAATTACTTTTACAACGGATCCATCTGGTTGAATATGGATGGAACTTCTCATGCGAGACAAGTACAGATTATCGACAGTTTACAGAATAATATGGGTAATGCAACTTCCGGAAGCTTTGCCCGTGGTAGTCTCAACTGCGCAAATATAACCATGGAAACCTTCACCCAGACGTTCGAAGATTCGCTTCAGGCAATTAGTGCTGCTAACCTGGTCAACTGTTTCACCTGTCATTCTTCGTCCCAGAAAGATGCAACCAAGAAAATAATCACGTCGCCACTATACATCAGCCACGTATTCAGAGATTATCTACAATACAAACAAGGAAAGACTCAGAAACAAATAGAGGAATTCAAATCTGCTGAAGAACAGCGTATTATCAAATTCGTAAAAGCAAGATAAATAACCTTTTATCCGTTACAAATAACGCAAAAGCGCGGCTGTTTTTAGTCGCGCTTTTTACGTATCTCCGGCATTCTTTCTTTTTTAACCTCCAAATACTCATTTTGCCTTCAAAACGTATCCTGTTTCTTTATCAGAATGGATTTCCCGGAAAGTAAAATGGCACAGAGACGGGATTCCGACCTCTATGCCATTTATACCACAATTCACCGCTTAAAAACCCATGTAATTTCTTACACTTTACGGGCTTTGCACTACTCAGGAGGGTGAATTTTCCCTGTTTTACGCAAGGGTTGTAGTAGATCGTAAAAAACTAAGATAATTGACCATTATTTGGGTACAAATATAAAAATAAACCATTAAGTTGCAAACTTAGTAGTTGTTTACTCAAAAGTTGTTTGCTTTTTGGTTGCTTTACTGTTGCTTTGTATTAATATGGACAAAGGAAAAGTGGCGGATAACAGCCAATTAAATAGTGATCAGGAACTTATAGAATTGGGTCGAAGAATAAGAGCGCTTCGGATTTCCAAAGGCTATAAGAGTGCAGAAAAGTTTGCTTTGGACCATAATTTGTCACGCGTTCATTACGGTCGGTGGGAAGCAGGAAAAAAGAATATTACTTACAAAAGCCTGCTCGTATTGGCGCGGGCACATGGAATGACCTTGTCGGAATTTTTGGCTGCTGATATCTGAGCTGTTTTCAATCCGGGCAAAGAATTCATTTCATTCAAAATCATATGGTTAACTTTTATTTTAGTGAAGTTCCCCCTTCTGTGAAACTTCACTGCTTTTTCATGCGCGGATGTTTTGTTTTTTTGATCAGCTTCAAACATTCTTTTACGAGGAATCAGTACTCCAGTTCCCGGAGTATTTTAGCGGCTCTTTTTTCAAAATCCGCTGAGTACTTTTTCATCTGATCCTGCAAACAGAGTTTCAGCTCATTTTTCAATTCGGGATATTTTTTAGTGATTTTAAACAATACCAGGAGGGATCGCGATTTAATCGTGACGTTCGTATCAGCCGATAGAAGCCATTGAAATAAATATTTGGTAGCTTCCCCTTCATTTTCAGCCGGAATGCCTGCAATGAGCCAAAAAGAGGCAAAAGATTTCCTGTAAGCAGGGTTGAGCTGACTACAGAAATCCCATAAAAAGGGAAGTTCGGAAAACAGCTTGCCCGGGTTTGATAACCCGATCTCACTTAAGAGCCATAAAAACCTGGAAGCTATTTTCTGTTCACACATCAACAACCCGGAAAAATCTTTCAGGTTTACGTCCTGTTCTATCATTGTCCTCACCCACACTTTGCGGTTTTCCATAGTACTTGCAGGAAGAGAAGATTCCAATTCCTTGTAGAATTCAGTATGTGAAAAATGTGTGTTCATTCGGATGTTTGCGGATGGCTTGGAAAGATAGGGAAAAAGGTTGTCAAACACACTCTCGTTCTTATCCCGATGGCTGCCGGGACTCGTTCTGAAAGAAAAGGTATAGACCGCAGCAGTGAGTGTGAGAGTGAGACCAGAGGGAAAGAAAAAAGCGTAACCACTTTCGTAATTACGCTTTTTTCTTTGTAGCGGGGACACGACTCGAACGTGCGACCTTCGGGTTATGAGCCCGACGAGCTACCAACTGCTCCACCCCGCAATATATCTTTTATTTGATTCTTGCTATTTCAATTCACTAACCGTCATTCCCGTTAGTGGAGTGCAAAGATACGCACATTTTATCGATATGCAAGCATTTTTAGAAAAAAATGTTCTCGCCATTCAAGAGTTTTGAAAAATTTACTGTTCTTAGGTTTTAATCTTCAAGCAGTACTTTCAGTAAATATGGTCCTTTCGAATTGGAGATAAAGTACGCGGAATTACCTAACTTACTTACAAACCAAGATTGTGAGGCCATTCTTTGTTTTTTGGATTCTTCGAGAGAAAAAACGGCATTGTGACGCAAAACAGTACCATCATTGATTGAAAAGAGATCCATAACTCCAACCATTTTTTTAGGTTTGTCAGTAATCTTTTCGGCTTTGAAATTAGTCTTATTTGCGTCTTGCGACAGGTAATTCTGCAAATCCTTTTGATGGAGATTGAAAATAACCCCTACCGTTTCTGAATTAATATCCAATCCTATTCCATGCTGGGAGAGTACCCCTCTCGTAACAATAGTATATTGGTTACTTATCAGTTTTTCGCCATTTTTGTCTTCCAAATCCATGTAAAGTGTCCGGGAACGATCCTTGTTCGTGCGTATCAGTTTGGTATAGGAATACTCACCTTGCTGCGCAAAAAACATATTCCCTGATTTAAACTTGGCTATCGTAAATTCATTCGGGAGTTGGATGATTAAAGGTCTGTCAACCACCTCCAGTTCACCGAATAATTCAATGATGTTGTTCAACCCTCTTTCGCCGGAACCCCGAGCTATCACATCCATAGTACTTAGTGAAACCGCAAAATGAACATTGTTCCGATAAGTTACCCGTGTGTTGCTTCCATATTCGACCATAGAATAGGTCATGATAAAGTCGATGCGATTATCGGAATAGAGTTGAAAATCCTTTCTATTGCGCATGTAATTTCTTGATATGAGTTCTTTTGGTATATCTAATGTGTGTTCAGCTACCGCATAATTATCATTTGCATTGTAAATCAGGAGCTTTTTATCTTCCTGAAGATTGTATGCGGAACCATGATTGTCTACAAAAAAATGTTTGATCAAATCATCGGTGTAAGTCTTTGAAAACAACACCTGCATGTTGCAATCAATTACATATAAGAACTTGCTGTAAACAGATATCAGGAATTTGGTTTTATCCTCTGAAACGATCACTTTATAACCAGGTCTGTAGAAATGATCGTATTCTTTCGGAGCATTGATTCGATGGGTTTCCACCACTTGGTTATTCTCGTCAAGTTTGCTCATTTCAATGTTCCATCTTGACTTTTCTGTCGTTTGCCCTTCTTTGTCTTTCACCATTTTAAACAGGTAAACAAAATCTTCTGCGATGAACAAATACTCTTTATACTTAATGATGGTCAGTTTATTGACCTCCTGCATGTCAGATTTTCGGATGCGGGTATAATGAGTATAATCATTCATTCCGCCAAATGGGCCCAGTTTATCATAAGTAACGAATATATACCTGGAATTCTCGAATGTTTGGTAACTACCTTCATCATAACCCAGTTTTATTTTATAGCCTTTGTCCAACGCCATTTTATTTTGGAGCTCAACCTGAGAAATGGAAGAAAATGAAAGTAATAGGAAAATTAGTGTGATTAGTCTCATCGTATTTATTTTTTCGTCCTAAATATAGTGTTTTCCAGTGTTTATAGGAGTTTGATCTTAAAAGAACTTCCGTTTTTAATATTCTGTCACTGTACGGAAAATCGCAACACCACTTATTTGAGTACTGCTATACCGTTTTACTAAATTATTAGCAACTCACATCTTTGTCGAAACATTAAAACTTAAAACGATGACACAGAAACCTTCATTTGCATTTGTTGCTGCCAGCTGGGTAGCTTTCGGAACAGGCCTAATCGGGTATTTCGCAGGAATTTTCGGAAATCATAACCTGCAGCTAAGTGAAAAAGGATACTATTTCACGGTTATTATGTTCGGACTGTTTTCTGTGATCAGCGTACAAAAAAGTGTGCGTGACCGACTCGAAGGAATTCCGGTAACCGACCTCTATTACGGAATTAGCTGGTTTTGTACCATCCTTTCCATCTCCCTGCTGGTAGTTGGTTTGTGGAACGCCAACATGTGGGGAAGCGAAAAAGGATTCTTCGCCTTTTCATTTGTCCTCTCACTGTTCGGAGCAATTGCCATTCAAAAAAACACACGCGACGCGATATCTAAAGAGAAACCCTTCTAATCACACCTATTCATATCAAGTCTGTTTACTGGCGGGTAAACAGACTTTCTTTTTTCATTTAATCTCATCAACATGAAACACTTTTTATTCATTACTGTCATTTCTATCTTCTTTGCAAACACTTCCCTTCATGCACAAACGGAAGAATGGGACGACTACTTCATGCCCGGAATCGGGTACAAAGTTTACACTCCGAAGAACAGCGCCAAACTTGGAGTTTACCAGGGAATCGTTACGGAATTCGTTATTTATGCAAAGGCCAAAAACAAACTTTCTTCTCAAAGTGGTCCGGCTCGGGTAAAAACCTATGCGAATCTGAGTATCCTGAAAAGCACCCAGGATTCAGCACGCAACATTTTCAATGTCAACTTCGGATTGAATCTCTCTTTCGAAGGAAAATGCAACCGCAAATACCTCATTCCCTATTTCGGATTGGAAGTCGGCGGATTGTTTCAGCGAAACTATTCTTCCATGCAGTTTACCCCGGTTGCGGGAATTCAGCTTTTTTCGAACAAACGCATGATCTGGACGCTCCAGGCTGGGTACAACTATACGGTGAAGTATTTCGAAGATTATTCCGGAATGCAATATTCAAGCACCTTCAATCTCTTGCTTTGGAATAATTGACCGGATTTCATTCGCTTAGTTTCTTAAAAAAGCCTACAATTCGGCCTCATTTGCAACAAACAAAATAAGAAGCGTATCTTTGTACCAAAATTTCAAAATTATGTCTCACAAATCTGCTTTCGTAAACATTGTTGGTAGCCCGAATGTCGGTAAATCGACGCTTATGAATGGATTAGTGGGCGAAAAGCTTTCCATCGTTACTTCCAAGGCGCAAACGACCCGTCACAGAATCCACGGATTGGTGAACGGTGATGATTACCAGATTGTTTTTTCGGATACTCCGGGAGTTGTCAATGCTTCTTACAAGTTACACGAAGCAATGATGAGTTATGTGGAAAGCTCCTTCAAAGATGCGGATATCCTGTTGTTTATCACGGACATGTCCGAATCTGAAATGAATCACAAAGAAACGCTGGAGCGCATTATCAAATTGCGCATTCCTGTTTTGCTGATTTTGAATAAAATCGATTTGGGCGACCAGGCAAAGTTGGAAGAACGCGTTCAATATTGGAAAACGAAGGTTCCGAATGCGGAGATTATTCCGACTTCTGCCCTGCACAAATTCAATATCAATGTGATTTGGGACCGCATTTTGGAGTTAGCTCCTGAAGGTCCGGCATATTTTGAAAAAGATGAATTATCCGATCGTCCGGTTCGTTTCTTCGTTGCAGAAATGATTCGCGAAAAGATTTTCCTGCATTGCGACAAGGAAGTTCCATATGCTTGCCAGGTGGAAATTGAATCGTACCAGGAATCGGAAACCATCACGCATATCCGTGCCTTGATTATCGTGGAGCGCGATTCTCAAAAGGGAATTCTGATCGGTAAAAAAGGTGAAATGCTGAAACGTATCGGTCGTGAATCACGCCTGGACATGGAAGCTTTCCTGGGCCAGAAGGTATTTCTTGAGACCTTTGTGAAAGTGGATAAAGACTGGAGAGCCAGTGAACAAAAATTGAAAAAGTACGGGTATTAAAACCCGGGATTATCTATAACGCAGTGCTGTGAAGTACGTCTAAAAACAAAAAAATGGGAAACATTATTGCCATCGTAGGACGACCGAATGTAGGAAAGTCCACCCTATTCAACCGCTTAACCGAAAGTTCTCACGCCATCGTCAAGGAAGTAAGCGGTGTGACGCGTGACCGTATTTATGGTCGTGGTGAGTGGAACGGAATTCCATTCTCTGTAATCGACACTGGAGGTTACGTGAAAGGTTCCGAAGATATTTTCGAAGGGGAAATCCGCAAACAGGTTGAAATCGCTATTGAAGAAGCAAATGTTATTTTGTTCGTCGTAGATGCAACAACCGGGATTGTGGACCTGGATGAAACGGTTGCAAATATTTTACGCAAAACGAAAAAGAAGATTTTGGTAATCGCCAATAAAGTAGATAACAACGACCGTGTCGGGATGTCGGCTGAGTTTTGGTCTTTCGGATTGGGAGACGTATTCGATCTTTCCGCTGCAAACGGTTCGGGAACGGGAGAAATCCTGGATGAAGTCGTGAAGTACTTCGACAAGGAAGATCCGCGCGGCGAGGAGGAAGAAGGATTGCCGCGCATTGCGGTGGTTGGAAAACCGAATGTCGGGAAATCATCTATGATCAATGCATTGACCGGTGAAGAGCGAAATATCGTAACGAACATTTCCGGTACGACGAGAGATTCCATCGATACACGCTATAAAGCCTTCGGGTTCGACTTCATGTTGATCGATACCGCCGGAATCCGCAAAAAAGCAAAAGTAACGGAAGATATCGAGTATTATTCCGTACTGCGCTCAGTTCGTACGATTGAAAATTCGGATGTGTGTATCTTCATGATTGATGCGACGGAAGGTATTCAGAAACAAGATTTGACGATTTATTATATGATCGAGAAAAACCACAAAGGAGTGGTGGTATTGGTCAATAAATGGGATTTGGTGGAAAAAGACACCATGACGGCTGTGGAATACGAAAAGAAATTGAGAAACGACCTGGCTCCTTACAATGATGTTCCGATCATCTTTACTTCTGCGATTACCAAACAGCGTATTCACAAAGCTTTGGAAAAAGCAATGGAAGTATATGAAAACAGGACGAAGAAAATCTCTACTTCCGAATTGAATGACGTTTTATTACCGATTATCGACAGCAATCCACCGCCATCTTTGAAAGGGAAATACGTGAAAATCAAATACGTTCAGCAGTTGCCAACACATGCTCCGGCATTTGCATTCTTCTGTAACCTGCCTCAGTATATTCCGGATTCCTACAAGCGTTTCCTGGAAAACAGGTTGCGTGAGATGTACAATTTTGAAGGAGTTCCGGTTCGGATTTATTTCAGAAAGAAATAAGAGAAAGCATCGCTTTCGATAAAATAAAAAAGGTGCCTTCGACTTCGCTCAGGCACCTTTTTTAATGTAGATTATTCTTAAAACTGTAGAATATAATTCGTGCGTTTTTCTTCTCCGATAGTCGTTGTAGGGCCATGTCCCGGATAAACCACCGTATCTTCCGGCAAAGTGAAAATCCGTTCGTGAATCGTCTTTTTCAACACTTCCATCGAACCACCTGGTAAATCTACCCGACCGAAACTTCCTTTGAACAAGATATCTCCACCAATCAAAAGCTTGTTTGCAGCATTGTAAAAAGCCACGTGTCCTACGGAATGCCCCGGACCGAAAATCACTTCAAATTCCAGATCTCCGAAACGAAGAACCTGCTTGTCTTCGATGAAACCAGTTGGCTCCGGAGAAGGAATATAAGCTGTCAATCCGTACATCTGAGCCGAGCGTTCTGCAAAACTCAAAGTAAACAGCTCTTCCTTATGTGCAAGCAGGGGAACCTTAAACGTATCCACACAAAATGCATTTCCTGCCACATGGTCGATATGACAATGTGTATTCAATACTGCGTGAACCTTCAACTGATTGTCTGCAATGAAATCAGTCAGTTCCTGCTGCTCAAAACGCTCATAACAACTGGGATCAATAATTACAGCATCTTTCTGATCATTATAAACGACCGAACCGTTTTGCTGAATCGGATTTCCCGGAAATACCTGGACTTTCATTTATCGGATAACGTTAATATGTCCGTTAAAGGTATACTTTTTATCGCTAACAATCTCTCTGGTTTCCAAAACCCAGGTATAACCTCCGTAAGGAACAATTTTCCCCTGGTAAGTTCCGTCCCATGCTCCTTTCGGATCGTGACTTTCCCAAATTAGTTCTCCCCAACGGTTGAACACCTTCAGATCAAACTGATAGATATCAATTCCGTCGATATGCAGGAACCACAATTGGTTGAACTCATCTCCGTCCGGAGTGAAGGTATTCGGAGCATAAAGAATGACATCACTCAATACCTGTGCAATTTTCGTAACAGAATCCACACATCCGTGTTCGTTGGTAACAACCAGCGTCACATTGTAATTTCCAACAACACCTTCCGGTAAATCAACACTTACATCTTCCAGCGAAGAAGTAGCAGGAGTTCCACCCTGGATGGACCAGCTATAGCTCACAACGTCTGTCGAACTGTTGTTATTCAATAGTACGTGCGTTTCAAAAATCGTCGTCGGATTCGGAGAAATATTGAAGTCTGCATGCGGGTTTCCATAAACCGTAATCATATTCGTAAACGTATTCGAATACACACATCCGCTGTCAGAAACCGACGTAATACTTACTGTATATGTTCCCGGCAAATCATATGTATGCGAACAGGTATCCATTGCATTTGTTGTAATTGGTTGTGATCCGTCACCAAAATCAATCGTGCTCATCAATACAGCTCCGGGACCAGGTGTTGTGTTAGAGAATATCACATGATGCGGGAAACAACCGTCTGCATCATCCGGAGTAAGTGTAGGAACCAAAGGCTGAGGAACTACAATTGTCATGAATGCAGTATCCGGCATCGAACCACAAGCTTCTGTCAAAATCACTCCGTATTGTGTCGTTTGATTCGTTGTTACGTTAATGGTTGCTCCGGTTCCCACAATTCCTGTATTCGTAAACCAGGTAAATGTGTATGGAGAAGAACCTCCGGAACCAACAGCTGTAACCGTTGAAATATCTCCGGAACATACCACCAGGTCTTGCGAAACGGAAGTAATTACCAATGCAGGAGGCTCATTCAATGTGAAATCAACCGTATCAGTACATCCGGCAACATTGTAAACCACGACCTGGTAAGATCCAACAGCCAAACCATTGATAACAAACGGAGTTGGAATCGGTGTATTCGGACCACCATCCAAAGAGTATTCCGTTGCGCTGGTAACTGTTAAAGCAACAGAACCATTTGGCATTCCATGACAGCTTACATCCGTTGGAACAGCTGTAACCGAAGGAGTAATTTCTGTTACGGTAATCGTCGCTGAAGAAACACAACCATTTGAATCAACGCTGTAAGTATACACTCCCGGGTTCATGGTAATCGGGTCGTACGGCATCGTAACTGCGGCTCCGGCAGGATTTTTCCATGTTCCGTTTACAGATGCTCCCGGCCCTAAAAGCGGGAACAAATCCTGTGGTGTTCCTTGTGCACAAATACTCAAAGTATTATTTGCTCCCGGGTATGCAGAAGCAGAAATGCTCACATTTACATCGTCTGTAGTTGCACACAACGGATGTCCGGTAGGATAAACCGTTAATGTCAATGTCGTGTTCCCGTTAACATTCGCCATCGGATCCAAAATATTCGGGTTGGATACGGAAACTGCCGGTGTCCATTCAAATGTAAGATCACCCAAACAGTTCCCTACCAGGTTGTGAACAGTTGTTGCTGGGTTTGTTCCGTCTGTTAAAACAGCTGCGCCTCCGGCATCTAATACCTCATAAGAACACTCGTTCAGGAATGAACCTGCTCCGTCAAACTGAACAGTGAATGCTGCTCCGTTAGGGATTGAAAGTGTATATGTTGCGGTACTTCCTCCGGCAGGAATTGTAAACGTTGAAGTAACTCCGCCGACCACAACAATCAGGCTGTTTCCGTTCCAGCCGTCTCCCCAGGTATCATCCAGGTTGAAGGTGTAATCACAACTGTTGTTTCCTCCGACAATGTTTCCGTCCAATTGAACCGGCGTACCGTTACAGATTGTTACGTCCGGACCTGCGTCTGCCACCGGGTTATCGTTTACTGTTAATGTTACTGTAGAATCATTCTGACAACCGTAGTTATCCAAAACAACATAGGTATACGTGTAAGTTCCTGCAGCTGTAGGGTTGATCGACAACACATCCCCGTTTGGAGACATTGTTGCAAAGTTTGCAGGCATTACCCAGTAGGAAGAATCACTTCCCAAACCGATTTGAGGTTCGAAAACCGTTACCGGCGGATACAAGGAAGGATCCAGGTTGATATCAAAAGAGAACAAAGTTCCGTCATCTGAAGCCCAGTTATCAATCACTGTCAAAGTCCAGATTCCGTTCAAAGGACAACCAATCAGGTTGGTAAATGGCTGAATCGGTTCGTAATTTCCGGCAGGAAGTGTTCCCCCGAAACCATTATTGTTTGACCAGTCAACCCATGTTTCGGTTGCTGTCGGTGTAAAGCAATATGTATATGGAATTCCCTGCGTTGTCGGATCACTGCAATCCACGTTATCCAATGGATTCGGTTCACCGATCTGCGTTCCACCACCACCTTGCTGATGCAAAATCTGGTTCTGGCCATTCGGACATTCTACGATAATCACCAAATCACCCATGAAGGAGTGCTCCAATCCCAGGCACAAGCTTTGAATATCACTCAATTGTGTAATCGTTGAACCCGCAGCAAATCCTGTCTGCATGATTTGTACATCCTGGGAAACTCCCAACAAAGTGTCCGGTAAACATCCGTCATCAATAGTTTGTGAACCCGGGAAACCGTTCCACGTTACTTCGTAAAAGTCCGGATCTGCCGTAAAGGTGACACTTTCTCCCAAACACAAGGTGGTATCACCCGGGAAGCCCTGGAAAGTCGGAATCGTCGCAACGAAAACCTGTAAGTCTATTAAGTTCGTATTTCCACAACCATTGTTGTCTGTTACAAACAACTGTACCAAATATTGTCCGGGAGCAGAGAAAGCATGTGAAGCGTTTACACCTGTAGCAGTGCTTCCGTCCATGAAATCCCATTCGTAATTTGCTAATGTAAATCCGGGAGCAGCAGATGATGCAATTCCGGAAAAGTCAACCTGGTCTCCGACACAAACGCGTGTACTGTCTGAAGTTTCTCCACCTACGATAATTCCGGCTGCTGTTGGAGTAGCACAAGGTGTTGTACATGTTGCACTCGCCGTAAACATTCCTGTTCCGGCAGAATTTGATCTGAATCTCAAGGTGATACAACCCGTTGTATTCAAGGCTGTTGCCATGATAACAACTCCCTGCAAGTCTGTTCCGGAATAAGTTCCCAAAGTCGGAGCTGCTGTTGAGTTTCCGTCATACACATCCATGTAATCGACATTGGTAATATTCGGAGCAGGGTTATCATCTGTCATACTCAACTGGAACAAGTTAAATACAACAGAAATAATGTCTCCCGGAGTATCCGGACAAATAGTCACAATCACTGTTTCATTATTACCATAACCCGATCCTCCCGGTCCGCCGGAATCGATAATAAACCCGTTACAAGTATTGAATGTCTGGTTGTTGCTTGCTCCGGACATTTGGATGGTTGTTTGCTGCGAAAAGGCAACGTGAGCTAATAGAGCTATTAGCACTGCAAGAAAATTCTTCATAATAATATCAGGTCTATTTCGTATTTAGAGGGCTTGTGGTAAAAGCCTTTGTAACTTCAGGAATGGCGAAGAAAACCAGTACACGGTCTTTATCCACCTGAACATATTGTCTTTCTGTTTTTGACAATTTAATACCAAGATCATAGAAGTTGAACCCGCTTGTCCCCAAATTGCTTCTGTCAGAATCCGCTAAACGGATATCCGTTCTGATCAGTTTTCGCTGTTCTTTGGTCAATGTGTTTCGGGAAACGATTTCATAAGAATAATCCAATTCAAACAAGAGATAATTGTAGGCATTCTTATTGTATTCGTATATTTTTTCGGCTTCTCGGCCTTTGTTTTTGAGGATTCTTGCGTCAATTTCCTGAGAGAAGGAAAAGGTTGTGGAAATAAGGAATCCTGCCAGGATTAGTACATTTTTCAATTTGGCTTGTTTTAGTTCTGTGTTAGCTAGACAACAAAAGTTTGGAAAGGTTGTCTAAAAGTTGAACAAATTTAACAAAAAAGTTAACTTTTGCGTTGCTATCTTAACCTTTTGACCCCGGATTATTTAAATCCTAATAACAATAAAAGAAAAAGAAGACTCCTAACACAATTCCAACAAAACCAATGGAATAGCCAATTAACAACTGGCTCAACGTATGTAATTTCAGGTACATTCTTGCCGACATAACAACGCCGCTTGCGATGAATACTGCGACCAAAATCCACATCGGAAAAACAAGCATTTTACTGTAATACATGTACAGAAATCCGCTTAAAATTCCCATTCCGGCAGCATGAAGAGACACTTTCCAACGAAAAGTCAACAGGGTGCAAGCGGCTACCGCTAGCAAAGATCCACCCGCTAATCCGAACAGGAATCGCGATCCTTGCAAAGCAAGCGGAACTTTGTAAAGCAAAATGAGTAATAAACAAATTCCGAACAGGTTGGTCATAATGGATGGGATAATCCTTTCAGACCGTTTTTCCATCATTACCGAACTCACAGATCCTCTTGTTTGCAGGAAAAGTACGGTTAAAGCCGGGGCCAGAAACGAAAATGCCGAAAAGAGGTACAATAACACTTCCTTCGCTTTTTCATCCAACGTATACAGGTTGTTATCCTGGTACAGGGAATACAAATTTTCCCAGTTTTCAACGTACATTGCTACCAAAACGGCATAAACCGGGGCAAGCAATGGAAGGAAAATCCACGAAAGAATTTTTGAAGCAACTCTCATCTACAATTCTTTGCGTAAACGAGCAACAGGAATGTTGAGTTGTTCACGGTATTTGGCAATCGTTCTTCTCGCAATATTGTATCCTTTATCATTCAGCAGTTTCGCCAAATGTTCGTCTGTCAAAGGTTTCTTCTTGTTTTCCGATTCAATCGCATCCGTCAGGATTTTCTTCACTTCCCTGGTTGAAACTTCTTCCCCCGTATCCGTTGAAAGGGATTCCGAGAAAAAGTATTTCAGGGAGTAAACACCGTAAGCCGTTTGAACATATTTGGAATTTGCAACGCGCGAAACGGTTGAAATATCCAAACCAACGATTTCTGCAATATCTTTCAGAATCATCGGTTTCATATTCGTTTCATCTCCTGTCAGGAAAAATTCATATTGGTACATCATGATGGCATGCATCGTGGTGTACAAGGTCTGCTGACGCTGACGAATCGCATCGATGAACCATTTTGCGCCTTCCAGTTTCGTTTTCACGAAAGTCAGGGCATCTTTGTCGGCTTTCGACGTTTTTGCCCCTTCCGCATAGCTTCTGAGCAATTGTTCGTATTCTTTGGAAACTTTCAAATCCGGAGTGTTTCTCCCGTTGATAGATAATTCCAGTTTTCCGTCAAATTCCGCGATCATAAAATCGGGTATAACCTGCTGAATACTTTTCGAATTGTCTTTCAAAGAGCCTCCCGGCTTAGGATTCAGACGGATAATCGCATCAATCGCTTCTTTCAGGTCTTCGTCTTCGATTTCCAGTTTCTTCTGGATTTTATCGTAGTGCTTTTTGGTAAATTCTTCGAAATGATCTTCGAGGATTTTTTTAGCCGTAAACAAGGTGATATTTCCTTCCTGGATACGTTCGATCTGAAGCAGCAAACACTCTCTCAGATCACGCGCACCGATTCCTGCCGGATCTAACTCCTGGACAATCTTAAGTACATGCTCTACTTCAGCTTCCGTCACCATGATGTTGGAAGAAAAAGCCAGGTCATCTACAATCGCATCCAGTTCCCGATTCAAATATCCCGATTCGTCCAGGTTCCCGATAATCGTATCCGCAATCTGAAACTGCGTGTCGTCCAGATCCAATAAATGAAGCTGTTCGGTTAATTTATCCTGGAATGACGAATCCACAGAAAGCGGAACACCGCGCTCTTCATCGTCTTTACTTTTGTTGTTTACCTGCGTTTTGTAATCGGGTGTATCGTCGTCGAAATAATCACTGATGTCGAAATCGGTATCGAACTCGTTTTCATCATCCTTGTAATCATCTTCCGGATCATTGTCGTACTCGTCAACTTCTTCCGCACCTTCGTCCAACGCCGGATTTTCCTCCAATTCCTGTTTGATTCGCTGATCTAATTCCATCGTAGGAACTTGCAACAACTTCATCAATTGAATTTGCTGAGGGGAAAGTCTTTGTTCCAGTTTTTGCGTAAGCTGTTGCCTTAGTGCCATCTACAGGTTTATTCTAGTAATATAAAAAATGTTCAAATGTTCAAATGTTCAAATGTTCAAATGTTCAAATGTTCAAATGTTCAAACAAAATAATTCTTTCAACTAAATTTTTGCCCTTTGAATTCTGATTTTTTGATTTGCATAATCAAACTATAGATTCCAACTGACAGCATCTCTGCTTTGGATTTCAACTCCAAAAATTCAGGTTCCTGAATCATTCCAAAATCTAAAGCCCGATACAACTGAGATCTACTTTCTCCTGCACTTGCTTTTGAGATCCAAAGATACTGCAAAAATTCCTTATTGCCTCCCCGTTCAAATCCTTCAGCAATGTTGTCCATAATACTGCTACTCGAACGGATAATCTGGTTACTCAAAGCTCTTTCTTCAAGTTCTTTTTTATATCTGAAAATTGTATGAATCTCTTTTGAAAACTCGCGACTATTCTTCCAAATTAAAAGGTCTTCAAATCGTTTTACTCCTTCCATTACTCCTGTGATTTCTATTGAATATAAGAAAAAACATGAAGCAGTTCAACAGTTTAAAGAGGATTTATTTTTTCACTGTTGAACTTTTTAACTTCTTGAACTTTGATTAGAATTCTGCGTTTTGCGGCGTTCTCGGGAATGGAATAACGTCGCGGATGTTGGACATACCTGTCACGAACATCACCATGCGCTCGAAACCTAATCCGAAGCCTGAATGCGGCACTGATCCGAAACGGCGCGTATCCAAATACCACCACAATTCTTCTTCGTGGATTCCGAAATCCGCACATTTCTTTTTCAGGACTTCCAAACGTTCTTCACGCTCGGAACCTCCGACCATTTCCCCGATTCCAGGGAACAAAATATCCATTGCTGCAACCGTTTCTTTTCCAGGTTCACAACCATCATTTGCACGCATGTAGAATGCTTTGAATGATGCCGGATAATCCGTAATGATTACCGGACGTTTGAATTCCTTCTCTACCAAATACCGTTCGTGTTCCGACTGCAAGTCAGTTCCCCAGCTTACATCGTATTTGAATTTCTTCTTTTTGTAATGGTTCGAATTCATCAATACGTCAATCGCTTCGGTGTATGTGATACGTTTGAAATCGTTCTGAATCACAAACTGCAAACGCTCGATCAATCCCAATTCGTTGCGTTCGTTCTGCGGTTTGGATTGTTGTTCCTGCGCATCACGATCGTTTAAGAACTTCAAATCGTCTGCACAATGATCCATCACGTACTGGCAAATGTATTTCAGCATGCTTTCCGCCAAATCCATGTTGTCAGGAAGTTTGTTGAATGCTACTTCCGGTTCGATCATCCAGAATTCCGCCAAATGGCGTGAAGTGTTTGAGTTCTCCGCGCGGAATGTTGGTCCGAAAGTATAAATCTGACCCAAAGCCAATGCTGCCAATTCGCCTTCCAACTGTCCGGAAACCGTTAAGTTCACTTGTTTTCCGAAAAAATCCTCCGAATAGTTTACACTTCCGTCTTCATTCAACGGCGGATTTTTCGCATCCAGGGTTGTTACACGGAACATTTCTCCAGCTCCTTCCGCATCCGAACCTGTGATAATCGGCGTGTGAATGTAAAAGAATCCCTGGTCGTTGAAGAATTTGTGAATGGCGTAGCTTACCGCGTGACGTACTCTGAAAACCGCTCCGAATACGTTTGTTCTGAAACGCAAATGCGCTTGTTCACGCAAAAGATCCAAACTGTGTTTTTTCGGTTGCAAAATCGTCTTCTGAACATCATCCGGATGTGCTTCACCAATGATTTCAATTTCGGAAACCTGCAATTCAAATGCTTGTCCGCTTCCTTCCGATTCAACCAAAATTCCGGTCAATCCGACAGAAGAAGCTGTTGTTATTTTCTTCAAAATTGCCTCATCGAAATTGGCAGCTTCAACAACACCTTGCAAATTATTAATGGTTGAACCATCATTCAATTGAATAAAACGGTCGTTACGAAATGATCGCACCCAACCTTTCACAAGGTATTTTTCACCAATTTTCGGTTGACTTAATAAGTCAGCAATTTTTGTTCGTTTCATGTTGTTTTTCTATTGATACAAAAATAGTAAAGAATGTAAGATGTTACATGTGTTTACTTCTTTTTCAGATGAAAACCACCCACTCCAAAAACCACATTTAACTAATTCGAAAAGATTCATTCAGGAAAAAAAAATGAAATTTTTCTTGCCTCAAATTTTAAAATTTCTACATTTATCGAAACAACAAGCGAAAATTAAGAAGCAATTCTAACCTGTTTGTTCAATTGAAATGACCCATTTATTCACTATCACAAAAACAGGCATCTCTGTATGATGCTCCACTATAACTGAATGAAGTTTTTTCTTTTTATCGCGACTTTTTTGTTGTCCGGTCAGTTTTATGCACAAAATAAACTGTCCGGAAAAATTACTGATGAAAGTGGTGTCCCTTTTCAATATTGCAAATTAACAATCAAGAAAGATTCTGTCGTTCTTGCCACCCAATTTACCGATTCGCTTGGTAACTTTACCTTTAACTCTTTAAATGCTGATTCCGTACTACTGCTCATTAATACTCCTTTTGCCAAAACGGATACCATAATTTCTTTATCGGAAGTCCACTACTTCGAACTAAAAGTAAACAATGAACAGGAATTGGAAGGTGTGACAATTACGTTTTCCAGGCCTACCGTTATCCGGCAAGTTGACCGGGTAATTTTTAATCCCGCAAACATTCCGATACTGGCAGGAGGCAGTGCCGTTGACGTACTTGAATTTGCTCCCGGGGTTTACATACAGGGAAACAGTATCATGACAGCAGGCGGTAAAACCTGCCGTGTTTTACTCAATGACAAACTGATTCCGCTGGAAGGAGCTGAGTTGATTTCATTCATTTACTCGATCCCAACCGAAGACATTCAGCAAATTGAAATCATGGAAGTGGTTCCCGTAAAATTCGCCGCCAATATAAACGGAGGTTTGATTCATATAAAACTTAGAACCGGTGCAAAAAGCCGGGTAAGTAATGGCAGCATCCGAAATTCATTCCGGCAGGGAATGTATGCCTGCGATGATTTCGGGTTGAATTATAGTTACCGCAAAAATAAATTCAGTCTGTATTCAAATCTTTCCGGGTCTATCGGCAATTACGGTTATTTTACAGATAAGGATATTGAATTCCCTGAGAATTTGTGGAAAGAAAGTATACAGGCTAAAAACCATTATCAGAATTATACCGCCGGTTTAGGTTTGAATTATGAAATCGGTAAACGAACAGAAATGGGCTTGTTGTTCGTCAGTAATTATGAAACCGGATATTACAGGAAACATGCCGCTGCCAATTACCGGGATCCTGACGGGATGCTTATTTCAGACAATGATAACAACTCCAATGAAGGATACAAGGGCTTTTTGAATTCTGCAACTTTCAACCTGACACACACCTTTGACACACTTATGAGACAAGTTTCATTCGTTGTGGATTACAGTTACAGGAATCGGAATGATGATGTCCGTTTCTCAAATCTTTTCCGGGAAAGCAACCTTGATTCCAACACAAGGCAGCAAAGTTTAACGAAAAACACGGCTAATTTTTTATCCGGAGGATTAGACTTCACTCTCCCATTTAAGCATTTTGATATTACTACGGGAATACGGGCATCTTTCACCTTAAACGACAACAACCTGAATGTATATAACACCTTGCTTTCACCTCCGGAGCTACAGACGAATTTAAGTAATCGGTTCAAATACGAAGAAGGTATCCAGGCAGCCTATTTCAGTATCGGAAAACGAATTAAAAAATGGTCTTTTCTTCTTGGAGCCCGTGTTGAAAACACACAAACTACCGGTACTCAGGTTACAACCGGACAGCGAACTGTTTTTAACTATGTGCAGGTTAACCCTCAACTATTTGTGATGTATAATCAGAACGAAAATGTAACCTGGAACTTCACCTACAACCGCAATTTTTTCCGTCCGAATTACAACGAACTGAACCCTTTTAAGGTATACAATTCCGTGTTTAGCTATTCAGAAGGAAACCCCGCTCTGAAACCAAGCAGCTGGCACTCTTTCCGGTTATCAAATACTTTCAAACGATTAAGTACTTCTTTGCTCTTTACCTACGGTAAGGACATCTCAAGTGATGTATTCTTAATCGACTCCGTAACCTTGATTCAGCGAAAAACAGTGGCAAATTACCTGGTCAATTATGGTTCTACCCTTAATTTATCCTACGAATTAATTGATGCGAAACGCTGGACCCTCAGCCTACTTTTCCTGGGATCATATTATGTAGCCCAAAGCAAAAATCCGGACATCAACTTTAAAAAAATTTCAAACCTGAATTTTATGTTCATGGGGAATTCAAGCTATTCACTCGACAAGAAACAAACGTTTTTTCTTCAATTATCCTTGTATTATATGACTCCGTGGGTTCAAAATATTGAATCCAACACCATGAGACCTTCTTACAATCTTGAGATCAAAAAGACCTTTATGAACAAACGCCTATCTATGAGCTTGTCTACCTCAGACTTGTTCAGAATCGGGCAAACCAGGACCAAATTAAATACGAATGGTGTAACAACCCTCACCAAAAGCTATAACGACTCACAGTGTGTTTACTTTGAGTTGTCATACAGTTTTGGAAACAGAAATATGAATGTTAATCAACAAAGTAGCGGATCTACCGGTGAATCCGGCAGGTACAAAACGAAATAAAGAAATTTGTGATACCTGTTGTGGCCAGACAGATTGATCAAATAACCCCCGGTTTAAAAGTTAAACCGGAACTAACTTAAACAAATGCACTATGCAAAAAAATGAAAAATTACAGCTTACTGAAAAAGACGGTAAACTGAGTGGTGGATTTATGCCGCTATCATCTGAAAAAATGATGAAAATTAAAGGTGGAGCTGCTCTCCAAAATAATTCAGGTACATGTAGCAACAGACAGGCTGCTTGTTCAGGAACCAACAGCGGAACTTGTAACAATGCATCCGGTATGTGCGGAGGTACAACCAATTCAGGAACATGCATTACTGTTCCTAGATAATCGGTTCAAAAAAATGGGCGGGAGAATTCTCCTGCCCATTTAAAACTCACTATTTCAAATTCAATCCGATGCAAAGTTTTAAGAAAAGTCAATTCAATGTGTTTTTTCCTCACGAGGAAAACATCGTTGGTTATAACGGTTTCAGCGATGAGTTTATTATTTTGAACCCGGAGCTTCATGCAATTTTCGATACGATCAGTAAATCCAATGACTGGGAAGGACTTCATGAGGTTCACCCGGATTTTTTCGAGTATTTGAATGATACCGGATTTATTGTCTCTAACGAAACGGACGAAGTTCAAAAAGTGAAAGATGTTGTAAATGAAGCTGAACTCCTCCAGGAAAAATCCTACATACTTACCATCAATCCAACCATGAACTGCAATTTCAAATGTTGGTATTGTTACGAAACGCACATCAAAGAGTCCAAGATGACTCCCGATACCATACAAAGCGTTGTGAACCACGTAAAACATGTTTTGGCAACCAAGCCTCATCTGGAAACTTTTACCTTATCCTGGTTCGGAGGTGAGCCGATGTTGTATTTTCACAAAACAGTTGTTCCTATATTACAGCAGATTACCCCGTTATTCGCCGAACGAAATGTCGATTTTCATTCAGGATTCACCACGAACGGTTTCCTGATCAATCAGCAAGTCATCGATTTATGTAAAGAGCATCATGCGGCTTTCTATCAAATCACATTGGACGGTCACCGCGAACGTCACAACCAGGTGCGTTATGTGACAAAAGAAAGAGGTTCTTATGATGAAATCCTTGCAAACATCAAATTGAGTTTAAAAAACGAAGTCACCGTTTCCGTTCGTGTGAATGTTTCTGAAGAAACCCTGGAAAACGTGATTAAAATCAGTGATGATTTCAAAGAATTGACTGAGAAAGAGAGAGATTATTTAAATTTCTCTTTTCATGAAGTATGGCAGGAAGAAAAGGAATTGACACGGGACATCCAGGAGGTTGTAAACGCTTTCAGGGACTGCGGTTTCAATACGCATTTCCAGGGAACAAATACAGACACCATGAGAAATTCATGCTATGCTGATAAAAAGAACCATGCCACAATCAATTACAACGGTGATGTTTTCAAATGTACAGCAAGAGACTTTGAATCAGCTTCCCGCGAAGGTCAGCTGCAGGAAGACGGACAAATCATCTGGAATGAGATTTATGAGAAACGCATGTCTTCCAAATTCAAAAATGCTCCTTGTCTGAGCTGTAAAATGCTCCCTGTTTGTAATGGAGGTTGTACGCAACAAGCATTGGAACACGATGGAATCGATTACTGTGTGTATAATTTTGACGAAGAGAAAAAAACAGACATTATCCGCGACAAATATTTGTATTACATTTCCTGATGAAGCTAAAGTTCATTCAACAAGAAAATACAATGGATTGCGGACCGGCCTGTATCGCAATGATTGCATCTTTTTATGGCAAGACACTTTCTTTAAGCTACCTGCGAAAAGACAGTCAGCTGACAAGGGAAGGCATCTCTCTGTTAAGTATTGAACACACTTGTAACAAGCTCGGTTTCGAAACAGCCTGCGGTCAGTTTACCATTGATTACCTGATCGAGAACTTCCGGGAACCTTGTATTCTTCATTGGAACAACAATCATTTTGTTGTTTTGCGAAGCATTTCAAAAACAAGAAACGGTGATTATGTATTCACTATTTTTGATCCGGGTTTTGGAAAAATCAAATTAACCCGGGAAAAATTTGAATTCTCCTGGGTAGCCGATGAAAATTTCGGATTCGGTATCTTTCTGAAACCAACTGAGCTTTTTGACAGCATCCCGGATCATCCGGAGAAAAAAATCAGCTTCACCAAATTCCTGTCGTATGTAAAATCTCAGAAACGAAAATTCTTCTATGTCATTGCATTGATGCTGTTAGGAAATGTTCTGACATTGATTTTTCCGTTCCTGACAAAAACTCTGATTGATCAGGGGGTCGGAAACAAGGATTTTCATTATATAACAATGGTTTTGTTAGCTCAATTGGTTTTGTATTCTTCGATTACGATCTTTGATGTTTTCCGGAATCGCTTTTTGTTATATATCAGTTCCAAGATCGGAATCCAGATTGTGACAGAATTTCTATCAAAGCTCTTTACTTTACCTATTAGTTTCTTTGAAACCCGGATGAACGGGGATTTGCAACAACGCATTACCGACAATGATCGCATTCAGCAATTTCTTACCAATCAAGGGCTCACAACTATTTTCTCGATACTTACGCTAGTAGTCTATTTAATAGTTCTTCCGTTTTTCGGGGTTTCTATTTTAATTGTTTACCTGTTCCTAACCGTTCTTTCATTGATCTGGTCATTTTACTGGCTGAGTAAGAGGAAGAAAATAGATTACCAATTGTTCCAGATAAGCTCAAAAAATTACGAATCCCTGGCCGAAATAATCAATGGTGTTTCGGAAATGAAACTAAACAATTTTGAAGAATACAAACAAACGAACTGGAGAATTATACAGGATGAATTTTTGGCTGCAAGAACCAAGAAAATGCGCCTCGAGCAAATCCAGCATTTCGGTTATGAATTCATCAATCAAACAAAAAACATCATCGTTGTGTTTATTGCTGCAAACCTGGTGGCATCTGATAACATGACCCTTGGTTCCTTACTCAGCGTTTCATTTATTATCGGGCAAATGAATTCACCGATCGGTGAAATCATCGAGTTCAGCCGATCACTTCAGGAAGCAAATCTGAGTTACGCCCGACTGGAAGAAATTCAAACTTACGATTCGGAAGAAAAAGAAGGACAATATCCTCTTGATAACAGTCAGACAGAGCAAGGTGACATTGTGTTTTCGGATGTTTCCTTCCAATATGAGGGGATTAATTCTCCAATGGTTTTAAATAACCTGAATTTCGCTATTCCCGGAGGAAAAACCACTGCGATAGTGGGGACAAGTGGTAGCGGGAAAACCACTTTAATCAAGCTACTGTTAAAATATTATTCCGCTACAGAAGGAACAATCACTTTTGGTAATCGGAATCTCGATGAGATCTCTGCTAAAAACCTTCGGTTGAACTGTGGTGTAGTAATGCAGGACGGGTACATTTTTTCTGAAACATTATACCGAAACGTAATCATGGGTTGTGAAGAGAACTATGAAAGATTTCTTCAATCCATAAACATTGCTAATTTGAGTTCTTTTATAGAAGAATTGCCATTAGGTGAAAACACCAAATTAGGTAGCTCTGGAAATGGAATTTCCGGAGGTCAAAAGCAACGGCTCTTGATTGCCCGCGCGGTATACAAGGATGCAAAATACATTTTTCTCGATGAAGCGACTTCGTCTCTTGACTCCGAAAACGAGCGAATCATTCATGAAAATCTACAGAAGCATTTCAAAAATAAAACGGTTGTTATCGTAGCTCACAGGCTTTCAACGGTGAAAAATGCAGACCAGATCATTGTTCTTGAAAAAGGTGAAGTAATAGAAATTGGCAATCATGCATCATTGATCAGGCAAAAAGGAGCTTACTTTAATTTGATTAAAAATCAATTGGAACTTGATAGCTGATTCCTTCCGGGATTTTTCTCAAAGCAGTATGCAAGTTCGCGATATTGCGAACAGCCCTTTAAATTACCCGGTTTCAGCCCTGTTTAAAACAAAATTTCCAACACCCAATACCACATTCCACTCGTAACAAACGAAAGCAGAATCGTCAGGAAAACAATCAGGTTGCTCAAGCGTGGATTCAACCCAAACTGATCGTTCAGGATTCCCGCACTGATCATTGTTCCCATTGAAGCTTCAAATACCGCGATCTTTGTCTGCATTTCTCCGGTATGAAACACAAAGGCCAATCCCAAAATAATCAACGGAGAAAGAATCAGCTTGTAAACTGAAGCAGCCACAATTGGTTTCAGCACATCCCGCATTTTTCCCAATTCGAATTGCAAGCCAACGGAAAACAAAGCCAATGGCGAAAGCGTTGCTGCTAAAGTGGATGCCAACGGCGTAACCGGCTCAAAAGAAACAAAACGGGGTAACACCAAGGCAATGATAATCACCAAAAACGGTGGGAATTTCAATAATTTGAGACTGATTGTTTTGAAATCCGCCTTCGCTTTGCCAGATGCTTTCATCGCGACGACGGAAGCAAAAACTGCCAGCATGAAAAAAGACATTTGATCCGTTACTGCCGCAATCGACAGGCTATTTTCGCCATAATAAGCTGAAATTAACGGAAACCCGACAAAAGAAGTGTTACCCAAACCGGTGACGATCAAAAATGCCGCTTTGGTTTTCCGGTCGAAGTGAAAGGGTTTCGCAAGCAATTCCGACAAAATCCAGGCGCCGATCCAACAGACCAGGGGAGTTACCAACGGAATCAGCAAATCATTCGACCATTTGATCCCCGGAAGATACTTGAGCGTTGCAGCGGGAAGTGCTACATAAATAATCCAGACATTGATTCCCTGGTGGCTTCCTTTCGGCAAAACACCTGATTTTCTGAGTAAAAAACCAGCGAGAAAACAAACTCCTATCAGGATAAAATTTGACATTGCGATCCAAAATTATCGCTTCTCACCGAAACTAAATCCAAAATTTCTGCTAAAAAACTATAGGTCGTTCTAACCGACCTCACTTTGAGCGACTTGTCCTTCTGAAGAAGAAAGATTCAGTAATTCGCGCACTTTTGCTGCAATTGATTTTGCGTCAAATCCGCAATCTGCATGTAATTCTTCCGGTGTTCCGTGATGAATGTATTTATCCGGAATCCCCAAACGAACCACTTTTGAACGGTAATTGTGATCAACCATGAATTCAATGATTGCGGAACCGAATCCGCCCATGATACAGCCATCTTCAATCGTAATCACCTGGTCAAATTTGGTAAATACCTCATGCAGGATGGTTTCATCCAGCGGTTTCACAAAACGCATATCGTAATGAGCTACAGAAGCTCCGCTTTCTTTCAAAGATTGAATGGCTTCCTGGGCAAAATTCCCCACATGACCGATCGTAAGCAAAGCAATGTCTTCACCATTTGTTACTTTTCGACCCGTTCCGATCGGAATTGCTTTCATGGAAGTTTTCCATTCTGTCATCACTCCGTTTCCACGCGGATAACGGATTGAAAAAGGTCCGTGATTTGCAGCCTGGGCAGTAAACATCAGGTTTCGCAATTCAGCTTCATTCATCGGAGCAGAAACAATCATGTTCGGAATACTGCGCATATAAGCAATATCGTAAGCTCCATGATGCGTCGCACCGTCAGCACCAACCAATCCACCGCGATCCAGACAGAAAACTACCGGCAGATTTTGTAAAGCAACATCGTGCAACACCTGGTCGTAGGCACGCTGCATGAAGGAAGAATAAATATTACAGAAAGGAATCAATCCCTGGGTTGCGAGTCCTGCTGAGAAAGTCACCGCATGCTGTTCGGCAATTCCCACATCGAATGCGCGATCCGGCATCGCTTCCATCATGAAAGTCAGGGAACAACCTGTAGGCATTGCCGGTGTAATTCCCATAATTTTATCATTCTGTTCAGCTAATTCCACAATCGTATGTCCGAATACATCCTGGTATTTCGGAGGTTGCGGAGATTTCGGAACGATTTTCACGATTTCGCCGGTTTCTTTGTTGAAAATCCCCGGAGCGTGCCATTTCGTCGGATTTCCTTCTTCCGCAAATTTATATCCGGCTCCTTTACGCGTAATGCAATGCAAAATTTTCGGGCCGGGAATATCTTTTAAGTCTTCAAGTACTTTTGCCAATCCGACTACATCATGTCCGTCAACAGGACCGAAATAGCGGAACTTCAAAGACTCGAATAAATTACTTTGCTTTAAAATCGATCCCTTCAAAGCGGAAGAAATCTTGGACACAACGGATTGTGCATCCGGACCGAACTTACTAACTTTTCCAAGCAGTTTCCACACCTCATCTTTTACTTTGTTGTAAGTATGAGAAGTCGTGATATCCGTCAAATATTCTTTCAATGCTCCCACATTCGGGTCAATCGACATGCAGTTGTCATTCAGAATCACCAATAAATTAGCATCTTTTTCAAAACCTGCGTGGTTCATTCCTTCAAAAGCCAAACCTGCAGTCATGGCTCCGTCACCAATCACAGCAATGTGCTGACGTTTCTTTTCGCCTTTGTATCGGCTTGCAACAGCCATTCCCAAAGCAGCAGAGATTGACGTGGATGAATGCCCGACTCCAAAGGTGTCGTATTCACTTTCAGATCTTTTCGGGAATCCGGAAATTCCTCCTTTCGTACGATTGGTATGAAATACTTCGCGGCGGCCTGTCAGGATTTTATGTCCGTAAGCCTGGTGTCCTACATCCCAGACCAATTGATCGTCGGGTGTGTTGAACACGTAATGCAGGGCAACTGTCAATTCAACAACTCCGAGACTTGCACCGAAATGAGAGTTTCCGATTTCAGAAATCACATCCACAATGAATTGACGCAGTTCATCGGCAACTTGCGGCAATTGCTCTACAGTCATTTTATCCCGTAAATCCTGCGGGATAACGATCTGTTCCAATAAAGGGCCTGCTTTGTATGGATGCATAAAATCAGAGTTCGACGTACAAATTTACGAGTTCGCAGTATGGATAACAAAGAAAACGATGGAATATTTCGGGTTTCCCGGGATTTAACAAATTTTGCGTCAATTCGATACTCTAAACTGGTCTAGGGTTTATAACCCTGGAAGGGTGATCAATTTTTTTCGGGGTAAATTAACACGCGTGCGTTACACCATATCCCAACCCGCCACAAAAATCGGTTTGGAACGCAACTCGTCCATCTTCAATGGGTTTTTCCGCATCACTACCACATCCACTATCGGTTGCGGAGTCATTTTGTGGAACAATCCCCAGTCAATATACTGGCGGGTTTCTCTCCAAAGCGGCTCTCTCCGGTCCACAAACCAAAGCATCATATTCCTCCCTTCATGTGCCAGGATTCCTTCCAAAAGTGCCGATAATACATCCGGATCATTGTCTTCAACCCAAATCGATTCAGGAACGAGAAACTGGTGATTTTTCGGCTTTACAATTCTGCGGATTCCCGGCGTAACGGTAATCAAGCGTGTGAAAAGCCCACCCAAAAAGCCCGGTAAACGCTCAATAACCCAGTTTGCACGGGTGATTTTTGCAAAACCGAGTACCTTCCCCGACTCGTCATAATAGGCATAAAACGGTCCTCGTTCGGCATGCGTCCGCACAAAATAAGCATGCGTTTTTTCAATTTTATCCAAATGATCGGAAATGATCTGTTTGTCCTCTACCAAACGAACCGGGCTTTGCATGCGCGGTTTCGTGCGACTGAATGACTGAGAAATCAGCTGTGCTTCCGTCCGGAATCCGAATTGCTCCGACATCCATTTACTGCGGTCGTTTGCCGGGTCGATATACGCATAGAAAGCATCCGGAGATTCTCCCAATTTTCCGTCAAACGTTTCGTCAAAAAAGCTTGCCATTTCCATTTTCAGGCGGGAATTGCTCTTATGAACACGGTTCACATTTTTGGATGCCTGTTTTTGGTTTGCAAAGGCGAAATAGCGCACATACCATTGGCGCCCACGGTTGCACAAAGTCAGGTTTCCCTGTACTTTTCCATCTCTTTCCAGGGAAATGAAAATCGGGTTGTCCGCCTCGTGAATACGGGTTGCCGTATCCAAATGTTTGTAACGTGCGCCGTTGGTTCCCAAAGTCGTTTGGGTCAATAAATCTAATAAAGCAGGTGTTGCTTCTCTACGAACAGTATATCTACTTGAAAGTCCCATCAGATTGCTTGATTAACAATATACTCCGCTTCTTTCGGAGTCAGATCTTTATTTTCACCCAGTCCTGTCCAACCACGTTGAACGAAACGATCATGCACGATTCTTCCTGTTTCGTGATAATCGCTGGTATATTCAGAAATACGTGTTTTTACACTTAAGGAATGGAAAAATGCTTCGGTTTTCGCAATGGCTTTCCGGGCAATTTGTTCCTCGGAACCTTCCAATCCCCAAACACGTTTTCCGTATTGAGCTAATTTGGCTTTTTTGCTTTCGAATTTTACTTCATACAATCTCGGAGCAATAATTGCCAGAGTCTGTGCATGATCAATTCCATGCAAAGCCGTCAATTCGTGACCAATCATGTGTGTTGCCCAATCCGTAGTTACTCCGCAACGTAATACGCCGTTCAGAGCCTGGTTCGCGCACCACATTAAATTAGCCGCCAAATCATAATCTGCCGGATTTTCCAGTACTTTCTCCCCGATTTCGATCAGCGTAGCTAAAATTCCTTCCGCATATCTTTCCTGGAGCAGGTTTTCCCCTTTGAAAGTCAGGTATTGCTCCATGGTATGCGTATAAGCATCAATTACTCCGTTTGCTATTTGGCGTTTTGGCAAAGTTGCCACGAAAGTAGGATCCAATAAGGCAAATTTCGGGAAGAACAACGGTCCGCCCATCGTGCGTTTTTCTTTCAATTCAGAACGACTGATTACCGCTCCGGAATTGGATTCAGAGCCTGTCGCCGGAATCGTTAAAATGCATCCGAAAGGAACCGCAGAAGTAAAAGTACAACCCGGAACCTGTGTCAATACATCCCACGGATCTCCGGCATAATTCACCGCTCCGGAAATGAATTTCACCCCGTCAATCACAGAACCGCCACCAACAGCCAGCATATAACCGATCTGGTTTTCACGGATATATTCTACTGCCTTCATTAAAGTTGTGTACTCCGGGTTTGCCTCAATTCCTTTGAAAAAATGCAACTCCAGGTCACTCAATTCTGCTTTTAACTTGTCTAAAAATCCGGATTTTTCGATGGATCCGCCACCGTATAAAACAATTACTTTTCCGTCCGCTGCCTGTGCCTTTAACAGCTGTGAAACCCTTGTCAACTGGTCTTTTCCGAAGACAATGGTAGTAGGTGTTGTAATCTCGAAATTATTCATGGCGTACCAATTTGAAAATTTAAGGACTGTAAAGATATGAAAACAAGACCTAATTAAACCGAAAAATAGCGCCCTCTTTTCTTAAAAATAAGGAAAGAATTGCTTCATTCAAAATGAACTGATTATCAATTGAATACAAAATCATATTTCTTCAAAATTTTAAGCAATTTTTGATTGCAGATTCCAATAGTTTTTTATTTTTGACTCTGTCTATCCTAACGACATTTTAGAGCCAACTGTTTTAACAACCTCAATGATTCGCTGAATATGAATTTTGCCGACAACAACATTTTGTTGATTCTCATTTCACTGGTATTTATCTATGCCGTATTGAGTATCCTCGTCTCCATTCTCACGGAGTGGTGGAATGCTTATTTCAAAGAACGCGGAATTTTCCTCAAAGACTCTATTTACAAACTGCTGAAAGATCCTTTAAATAAGGATTACGGTTACCTGTTTTACAATCACGTGACGATTGCAGGTCTCAAAAGCGCGCCCGACAGAGATCCGCATTATATTTCGGGAACCATGTTCGCGGAAGCACTGATTGATTTGATCGCTCAGCAGGTTGTCAATCAGCAAAAAGTGAAGCTTGTTATCAACCCGGATGGAAGCAGGGAATACCAAATGGAAAACAATACGGTTCCCGGAGATATCATGGAACGTTTTCAACTGGGAGTTGCCGGAATGAATACCAGTCCTTTTTCAGACTTGATGCAGTCTTTCATCGATAAATCGGCACATGCGGAAAACAAGTATGCGGAATTGAAGAAACACATTGAGCAATGGTACAATGATTACATGGATCGCGTTTCCGGCTGGTACAAAACCAAACAGCGGAAAAAATTCATCATTGCCGGGTTTGCGGTAGCTATTCTATTAAATGTAGACAGTTTGCATTTGTTGAAAATGCTGAGTCTTGATCCCAATCTGAGAGACCGGATGGTGGAAAGTGCGGAACAAACAGCTGCCAATATCCGCAGAGATTCAACTTTCCGAACAGATATTTCCTCGATGACTAAAGTGGTATCCATTCCTCAAAATGAAAACGATATGCTGAAATCCCGTTCGTTCCAGGTTGATACGGCAATGGCCATGGAGATTCTGAAAAAACTGAATGCATGGGACAGCACCCGGAAAGTAGCAGATTCAACCGCGAAAAATGATCTGAAACAACTCAATGACGCATTAAACCTGGTTTCAGAGCTGAACGTTCCGATCGGATGGTCCGAGGCAAGTGCTCCGGTTTCCTGGTTTCAATCCGAAAAAGAATCTGTACTTCCAGGTTCCAAAAATCCGGGATTGGTTCGCTATCTGAATGAACGAAACAACGATCCCGATACCTGGACCGTTCTGAAATACCTCATCGGGATTATTATTTCCGGGATTTCATTAAGTTTCGGTGCGCCATTCTGGTTTGAATTGCTCGTGAAATTCGTCAATATCCGCAGATCCGGTAAAATTCCGGAAGGAAATCAACCTGGCAAATCCTGACACCACCATGAAACAATTACCATTTTCCAATATTCATACACACGTTTTTAACAGCGAATGTGTTCCCGATAATTTCCTGCGGATTCTTCCGAACAAGACGGTCAGACGCATGCCGAAAGCGATCAAGGCACTCCTGGATACAAAATGGTCGCGGGCTACGATTGTTGCCATTTCAAAAATCGCGGCTAAAAAAGACAGCAACAAACGAAACAGTTTCGATAAATACATCGCTTTCCTGGAAGTTGCCACCCAGCGCAAACAACTCGATGTGTTTGAATTGGAATTTGAGGTCGGTAAGCAATATGATTCACAGGTTCGCATCGTCGGACTCACGATGAACATGGATTTTATGGACAACCGTCCGTCGCGGCGGCAAATTTCCTTCGAATCACAACTCGAAGCCGTCAAAGACATCAAACGCTATTACCCGAACAATTTCTTTCCCTTTTTGGGAATTGATCCGAGACATAAATCCGGGATGGATTTGGTGAATTGGTCGAAAGCATATTTCGAAACCGGCTTGCAGGCAAACGGAATGGTTTTCCCGTTTTTCTCCGGGATCAAATTGTATCCGGCACTCGGATTCTTTGCCTTCGATCCGCGTCTCAACGATTTGTATGCGTATGCCGAAACCAACCAGTTGCCGGTTATCACGCATGTAACCCGTGTCGGTTCGCAATACATCGGAACGAAGATTTCCGAGCTGATTCCGGCACAACCGGCTATGTTGTTACCCGATAACCCATCGGAAGCAGTGCTTACGGCGCAGGAAACCATTTACACCCGAATCCGGATTTACCGCGAACAAAAATGGCTGGAAGACAGCAAAATCGGGAATAATGATAAGGCTTGCGATTTGTTCAGTCACCCGGAAAACTATGTTCCGATCCTGGAAAAATTCCCGAAACTCAAGATTTGCCTGGCCCACATGGGTGGTTCCAATGAAATTGTCGACAACAGCAAAGACGATCCGGACTTGCAGCAAATCCGCCGTTTCGACAGCCAGTTGTGGTGCGATCGGATCCGTGATATGATGGTTCGTTATCCGAATTTGTATACGGATATTTCGTATACACTGAGTGATTTGGATCGACCGGAAGTTTTGACTGCCATTCTGAAGTTTATGAGAACCGAAGATGACAACGGCCAAATCCTGGCAAAACGCGTGTTGTTCGGAACGGACTTTTTTATGACTGAACAGGAAAAACGCGAAAGTGATTTGTATCAGCTCGCCATGCAGGAATTGGCTGAATTCAACCAGATGATCACACGAGACAATCCTGCGGAGTTTTTGAGGCAGCCGTTATAAATATGTTCTTCCTACTTTTTCCGGGACTAAAACCCTTTGCGTCCTTTGCATCTTTGCGTTTAAACATAAATGTGGTGTGAATAAAAACGTAAAGGAGCTAAGAGCGCAAAGACTTGACCATTTCATGCATCTGCGCAAATCAGCGTTATCTGCGTGAAAAAAAGAAACTATACCAGATCGCATTATCATTCTTCAAAGCCCTGGAAACTTGTCCTTTTCTACCTAAATAACATTTTTTTTCATTCAAATTTTGCAAAATGAAAACGAACCATGTAATTTTGCGAAAAAGTTTAACCATTTAGTTAAACCACATAATTAAACTATGGGATTAAAAGATTCAACGACGGAAGAAAAGATTTTGGAAGCTGCCAAAGAAGTTTTCATGAAGTATGGTCTTTACGGTGCCCGCATGCAGGATATTGCAAACACAGCGGGAATTAACAAAGCCTTATTGCATTACTATTTCAGAAGCAAGGAAAAACTTTTCGATTCGGTTTTTGAAAAAGCCCTGGAGAAATATTTCGCGCAAATGACTGTCATCGGCGACAAATCTCTTCCTCTCAAAGAGCGTTTGATGCAGTATGTCGATAATATCTTCACCTTTTTCAGCGAATATCCGCAAATGTCCATGTTCATCATCAAGGAGATTTCCATCAACCCTCAAATGTTTCACGAAAAAGTGAAGACGCTCAAGCATCCGAAATCGCTGCTGATCCCAATTCTCCAGGAAGCCATTGAGAAAAAGGAAATTCCCCCGATTGATCCGGTCATGTTCATGGTCAATCTCCATTCATTGTGTGCTTATCCTTTTTTAGCTTCTCCGCTTTACAAGGTCGTGCTTAAAAAGAACGGATACGACTGGGATGACGATTCTAAAAACAGAATCAAAGAGTCCGTCAAAGAATTCATTTCCTTCAAATTTCAATAAACGTACAATTATGCGCAAATTACTGACAGTACTAAGTCTTGCTTCCGTCGGAATGGGGTTCTCGCAAACCTCGATTTCGCTGGATTCCTGCATTTCCTGGTCGAAGAAAAACTACCCTCTTATCAAACAAAACGAAGTTACATTACAGCAGACGGAACAAAATGAAAAGGCAATCCGTGAAAACTGGCTGCCGAAACTTTCATTCATGGCACAGGCAACCTACAACACGGAAGTCGTGCAATTCAACTTTCCGGGAATGGACATGAAATTCCCTCATGATGCCTACCTTACTTCGTTGAGTTTGGAGCAAACCATTATTGACGGAGGACAAACGAAATCTCAGCATAACGTTGAAAAGTTAAATTCGGAACTGACAATTCAGCAAAACGAGGTGGAACTCTACAAATTGGTTGAACGTGTGAACCAATTATACATCAACATCTTACTTGGTCGTGAGAACCTGCAAATTTTGGAATTGTATAAAGAAGACCTGAGCAACCGCGCTGCAAATATGAAAGCTGGTGTTGACAACGGTTTGGTTCTGGCAAGTTCGTTAGATGAACTGGAAGCAGAGATTCTGAAAACAGATCAGAACATCATCGAGTCGAAATTCCAATTGGAAGGTCTTTACAAAACATTGGCTTTGTTTACCGGGAAACCGATCGATCAGTCGACTGTTTTTTCTGAAACTCCGATTGGTGGAACAGCTGCACGCATTGAAATTCAACGTCCGGAAATGAAAATTTTCGACCTGCAATCCAAATTACTGGATGCGCGTTTCAAGCAGATTAACGTGAATGCAATTCCAAGAGTAACCGTCGGAGCCGCAGGAAACTATGGTCGTCCGGGTCCGAACTTCATCAACCAGGATCTGCGTTTCTTCGGAAGTGCAAACCTGACAGTTCGTTGGAACATCAGCTCGCTGTATGGTTTGAAAAGAGAAAAAACAAAGGTTGAATTAAACAAAAGCTTGATTGATATTCAAAAAGAAGCATTCCTGTTCAACATTGAATCTTCCTTAAATACGCAAACGGCTCAATTAAGCGCATTGGCTCAGATGATCGAAAAAGACGACATCATTATTGAGAAAAGACACAGCGTAACCACCACCGCTACATCGCAAATGGAAAATGGCAAGATTACAGTAGTTAATTACTTATCCCAACTAAACGCTGAACTTCAGGCGAAACTCAACAAGAAAGTTCACGAAATCAAACGTATGAATGCCATTTCAACAATCAACGCAACATCAGGTTCAATCAAATTTTAAGAAGCACAAATGGAAAAGACTAAACAAAAAAAAGAAAAAGGCTCCTCTAAAAAAATGAAGTTCATTATCGGAGGTCTTGTATTGGTAGTTATCGTGGGAATCGTCGTTTTCATGATGGGCGGAAATACAGAATCAACGGATAACGCTCAATTGGATGCAAATATCATTCCTGTTCGCGCGGCTATTACCGGGTACGTGAAAGAAGTATTGTTCGAAGACAACCAGGAAGTGAAAAAAGGTCAGTTGCTTGTTACCATCGATGACACAGAATACAAAGCGAAAGTAGCCCAGGCTGAAGCAGCATTGGAAAATGCGAAAGCAAACTTAAACGCAGTAAAAAGCAACGCAGCAGCTTCCAACCAGAATGCAAGTGCGGCGATCTTCTCCACTGAAACAACCCAGGAAACCATCAATTCTGCAAAAGCAAAATTGAATAAGGCAAAAGAAGATAACAAGCGTACCAAAAATATGTTTGCTGCCAAAGCTGCAACACAAGCGGAATTGGATAACAGCAACGCGGAACTGGAAGTAGCACAAGCTCAGTATGATTCTGCTTTGAAACAATTGAAAGTATCTCAATCTCAGTCAGCAGGTGTTCGTTCACAGGCACTAGGTCAACAATCCATGATTTCTTTGGCTGAAGCAATGATCCGTCAGCGCGAGGCAGAATTGAAACTGGCATTGACACAATTGGATTATGCAACGATCGAAGCACCGTGTGACGGAGTTGTTTCCAAAAGAAGCATTGAAGTAGGACAATACGTTTCTACAGGTCAGGCAGTTTGTTCTGCCATCGACAATTCAAGCCTTTGGGTAACTGCGAATTTCAAGGAAACACAATTGGAAAACATGAAGATCGGTCAGCCGGTTGAAATCCGTATTGATGCTTATCCTCATATCAAACTGAATGGTAAATTGAATTCATTTGTTGGAGCAACAGGAGCAAAATTCTCGTTGCTACCTCCTGACAATGCAACCGGAAACTTCGTGAAAATCGTTCAGCGTGTTCCTGTAAAAATCACTATTGATCATTTGACAAAGGAAGAGATCAAGATGCTTTTCCCGGGATTAAGTGCATACGTCTCAGTAAAAGTTAAGTAATTGTGGAAACTTCTGCTTTAAAAACACCCATCGTATATCCGACGGGAGCAGAAAAGTGGATTTTAGTCATTACGGCAATCAGTTGTGCCATCTTAGAGCTTCTCGATACAACCATTGTAAACGTTTCATTACGTGAAATCAGTGGTAACGTAGGAGCAACAACAACTGAAATTGCCTGGGTAGTAACAGCATATGCTATTTCCAATGTGATTATTATTCCGCTGACGAGTATGCTCAGCGACTTTTTCGGTCGCCGAAATTACTTCACCGGCTCTGTTGTGATCTTTACGGTAGCGTCCCTGATGTGTGGTTTGTCCACCAATCTCTGGACGCTGGTTTTCTGGCGTTTTATACAAGGTTTAGGTGGTGGTGGTTTGCTTTCAACGGCACAATCCATTATCATCGGAGCTTTTCCGCCGGAAAAAATCTCTGTAGCAAATGCTATTTTCGGAATGGGGCTGATTCTCGGACCAACATTCGGACCGACTCTTGGTGGATACATTACCGATAACTTCTCCTGGCACTGGATTTTCTTCGTGAATATTCCGATTGGAATCCTGGCAACGATCTTAAGTTATACATATGTCACCGACCGACCCGGGGCCGTCAAGCCCAAGCGGATCGACTGGTGGGGAATTTTGTTCCTGGTCGTCTCGATCGGTTCCATTCAGTATGTACTGGAAGAAGGAACTGCTGAAGACTGGTTTGAAAGTCATGAGATCACTGCGATGACCATTGTTGGTCTGGCAAGTTTGGCTGCTTTTATCATCCGGGAACTAAGTATTGACTACCCGGCGGTAAATATCCGTTTGTATAAGAACTACAACATGGTCATGGGGTCGATTATGAACTTCATGCTTGGATTGATGCTCTTCGGAACGGTCTTTATTTTCCCGTTGTTTGTGCAGATTTCCCTGGGCTGGACAGCCACTCAAACCGGGATGTTCATGATTCCGGGAGCTTTATGTACGGCCGTCGCCATGCCGCTGGTTGCCAAATTGCTTGGATCCGGAATGAACCCGAAAGCAGTCATCCTGATGGGAATTACCATGACTTTCACATTTGTGATGATGCTGGCTTTCTCCTCACCGGATTCATCAGAAGGAAACTTTTATCTTCCGTTCGTTTTGCGTGGTTTCGGAATGGCCTTCATGATGTCTCCGATCCTGTCATTGGCAGTTTCAGGTTTAAATCCGAAAGACATGCCACAGGCAATCGGGTTGGCGAACATGATCCGTCAGCTGGGTGGATCTGTGGGAATTGCCCTGATCAATGTGTACCTGACGAATGCAAATGCCGTTGTAAGAGGAAACATGGTCGGATATATCAGCCAGTACAGCGAAGCAGCAACAGAACGAATCCAACTGTTTACACAGAACTTTTTGTCGAAAGGGTATTCTTCGACTGAAGCCCAGGAAATGGCCAACAGAACGATCGAAGGTTTAATGACCAAACAGCAAATGATCGTGAGTTACAACCACGGATTTTTCATGGTTGCCAGTTTGATCTTAGTCTGTGTTCCGGTGGTATTCCTGATCCGCTATAAAAAAGGATCTAAAGCAGTTATTGCCGATCATTAATTTTTGAATTACACCCCTACTGAAACCTTCTTTTTCGGAACAGTAATCTGTTTGGAGAAAGGAGGTTTTTAGTTTATTAAAACTGCTATCGTTCCGGGATTTGAGGAATCTTCCCCCTCAGTCCCCCTCCAAAGGGAGAAGACAAACAAATTGAATTCTTTTAGCGCCGGATTAAATTCCGGTACCAATTTGCAAAAGCGATCAAAACAATGATTCCGATTATTCCCAATATCCAGCCAATGTTTATTGAAGACGTAGTCGCTTCCCGTTCCGAACCACAGGGACATTTTTTCTTCTCCAATTCTTCGTCTGAAATGTAATCCGATTCGGATGGAGCCTGAACAAATATCGGGTCAGAAAATTGATTGCTGCAATTCCCTGAGCCGTCAATCAAATGAAAAGAAACGGAATAATGGTCTCCAGGAGTCATGTCAAATTCGCCACCGCACATTCCATAACCCACAAAGACGGAATTACTATCCGGGTGAAGATAAAATTCAGATATTTTTCCGCTTTCCAGATGCCTCACAATCGTTTGTACCAATACTTCAGATTCATCTTTGAAAGTCATACAAAAACGCCAGTAACTTTCCGGACCACAGCCGTAACGGACATAATTTCTGTACCAAAACTGAGGTTTTGAAGTCCAAACCGGAACTTGTTTATCGATTGTTTCATTGGTAACCCAAATCCTAGATTCGAATCTGATATCCTCCAAAAGATATGCTCTTAATACGGAATCCTCACAGGAAAATGAAAGCTCATATTTTGTGTTCGGATCCAATAATTTAACCGGTTTGAAGATCAATTGCTTTTCATTCGTTTGTCCCAAATTCTGCTGAACCAGTTTCAATGCTACTTTTTCATGAGCAGAGCGCAGGAAAAAACGGATTCCATCCGCTGATATGGAAGGTTTTTGCGGCCGGGCTAATCTCGAAAATCTCCACTCAAAAACATTGAATATAATAAGCGGGTTCCTCGAAATCGTATCACTTTCAGGCCAGGCATGGAATCCTATCGGCATACAATCCGAAAAAGCAGCTTTTTGAAACAAAATAGTAAAGCAGATAAAAAGGATCAAACGGTTCATTTGGTTGTATTTGTAACAAACATATCAGAAACACTTCTTCGGATCTCTTTCTTTTTTTAAATTGCATAAACAATTGACTCAAATGCGGAAGATTCCACTTGAGTAAACCATTACTTTTCACTAACTTTGCAACTCCTGTTGAAACAACAATTCAAACTCATTGATTTTATTAAAACATTCCTTCACCAGGTAAAAAACACCAATTTTACAGTTACATGAAAATTCTCGTATCTTATTTAAAACGTTACAAAGGACTCGTTTTCCTTGCTATGATCCTGGCCAGTATCAACCAGGTTTTTTCTCTTCTTGACCCATTCATTTTCGGGAAAATTCTCGACAAGTATGCTTCTCACAAAGGTGATTTCACACAAACCGAATTCCTGGTCGGAGTAGCCGGCTTAATCGGGTTGGCAATCGGTGCCGCAATGGTCAGCCGGATTGCAAAAGCGTTCCAGGATTACACCGTCAATCTTGCTATCCAAAAAGTGGGTGCTGATATCTACACCGACGGACTAAAACACACGCTTCAGATTCCTTTCAGCGAATTCGAAGACAAACGCAGCGGGGAAACATTAAACATCCTTCAGAAAGTGCGCCTGGACAATGAGAAGTTCATCATGAATTTCGTCAACATCCTGTTTACTTCTTTGGTCGGTTTGGTGTTCGTGATCGTGTATGCGTTGAGCGTTCATCCGGGGTTGATTTTTGTTTACCTCGGTTCGGCGGCGTTGTTGAGTTACATTACCAATAAACTGTCGAAGCGCATCAAAAAAGTGCAAACTACCATTGTAAAAGAAACCAATCAATTGGCGGGAAGTACTACGGAAAGTTTGCGCAACATCGAATTGGTGAAAAGTTTGGGCTTAGCAACCCAGGAAACCGAGCGTCTGAACGACACGACCCGTAAAATCCTTCAGCTGGAGTTGAAAAAAGTGCGCCAGATCAGAAGTATTTCCTTTATCCAGGGAACATTTGTAAACTTCATGCGCCAGTCCATCATGTTCTTTTTGATGTATTTGCTTTTCAGAGATGTGCTCACAATCGGTCAGATCATGACTTTGCAGTTTTATTCGTTCTTCATTTTCGGACCATTGCAGGAAGTCGGAAATGTCATCATTTCTTACCGTGAGGCGGAAGCTTCCCTGAACAACTTTGAACAAATCATCAATACACCGATTGAGAAGAAACCGGCTCATCCGCGCAAATTGAATGCAATCGAAAAGCTGGCTTTCAACAATGTCGGATTCCGTCACAAAAGCGCTTCCTACGATGCTCTGAGCAATATTTCTTTCGAAGTCAACAAAGGTGAAACCATTGCATTTGTAGGTCCGAGTGGTTCGGGGAAAAGTACTTTGGTGAAACTGCTGGTTGGTTTGTATACTGCTCCGAGCGGTGAAATTTCCTACAACGGCGTAAGCAGCTCAGAAATCGATAAGGAGGAATTGCAGCAGCAATTGGGCTTTGTAACCCAGGATACGCAGCTTTTTTCAGGAACGATCCGCGAGAATTTACTCTTCGTAAAACCGGACGCGACTGAAGAAGAAATCAATACGGCATTGGAAAAAGCTTCCTGTACCAACCTGATTGCACGCAGTGAAAACGGGGTCGACACAGTAATCGGTGAAGGCGGAATGAAATTAAGTGGTGGTGAAAAACAACGTTTGTCCATCGCACGTGCATTGCTGCGTCACCCGCGCCTGATGGTTTTCGACGAAGCAACTTCCGCTTTGGATTCCATTACCGAAGAAGCGATTTCCAATACAATCCGCGAAATTACCGATCAAAAAGAGCACATCACTGTTTTGATTGCCCACCGTTTATCGACCATTATGCATGCAGACCGCATTTTTGTTTTGGAAAAAGGCGTGATCATCGAAACCGGGAAACACAGCGAGTTGCTGGATGAAAAAGGCTTGTATTACGCGATGTGGAGACAGCAGATCGGTGAACGGAGAGAGGTCATTTTGGAGTAAAAATCTAAAAACCACATAGGAACAGAGATTACACAGTTCTCTTAGTTTCTCTCTCTCAAATCATTTGTTCTGTAAATAATAAGCATCTCTCACTTGAAACAATAGCTCTTCCAATTTTTCCGAATCCGGTTCTTGCGGAAGAGTGCTTTTTTCAAACAGTTCTTCGATTTTCAGAACCTGGTCTTCTGCCCGTTTCAGTAAATCCTCGTATTCGAACTTCCCTTCCCGGATGCTCATCAGGAAATCGCGATCATGTCTTTTAACATGGAGGATTCCCTCACGTGCAATCTCTTCCGCCATATTTAACAGACGGAATGTATGCATCATGTTTTTAGCATCGTAGTTCTTTCCGTGAGAAACAGTGCTTTGATACCTGTTTTCATTGCGCTTTTCAATCCATTCCCAATATTGAGCATACTCACGGCAATGGATCGAATAGGCATCTTTATTAAAACTCATTAGTGTTAATGGTTCAATACCTTTCGGGATGGAGCTCACAGACACATCATTGGAATCAATTCCTGAAAAAATCCCCTTTAATGAATGGTCCGGAGCTTGTGACTGATGAAAAAGAGCGTACATGTCTCGCATATGTGTCAGTTTCACCAAACCGCATTCCGTTTGCTCCAATTGATTTTCAGACAACCATTTCCGAAGCGGGGAAACACTCAATCCCGAAATAACATAACAGAAATCGATAATTTCCTTCCGTTCAGGTTCCATCGGATTGCTGATTTTTTTCTTCAAACCTCTTGCTTTTTTAACCTGGGATTGCGCATATCCTGCAAAAGTCTGACAACACATTTTTGAAAGAAAATCAGAAACTTTCAATTCTTCCATCAGAGGATGTTTATAGAGTACACAATCTTCCGGAGTAGCCAGCAATTCCAGGATTGTCGGGTTGTTCTTCCCCAAAAGTTCCACTACTTTTTTCCACTCATAATACACAATGTCATTGGTTTCATTGTTGATCTGCTCCCGATGATTCAAGCTATAAAACTCTCTTTTCGGCGATATGAAAATTCCTTTGTAATCCGTGTCGGATTGAGGTGTTTGAAGTCCATACGCCCTGCTTCCGCCAATGCACTTCAGCAGCAAGAATTCATCTTTCTCATGTAATTGTTGCAAGCTTATCATTACAGCTCGTTTAGAACAGTTAGAAAAGCCCCGTCCAGGTCGACTGATTTTTGTTTTCTTCCTTTCAGGTTGGATGATTCTTTCTCAGCCCTTTCAAATT
>VFQP010000624.1_pt1 | contig 61383 bp, 108 predicted proteins | sample 3512351 | NCBI WGS metagenome assembly VFQP01 (sample SAMN10412372, study PRJNA504923) | tailings metagenome | isolation source: Relicate 1 Philex TSF1 revegetated site | place: Philippines: Tuba, Benguet | collected 2017-08-29 | reverse complement strand
TCGCCCGCTTCCACAAGGAGCCCGGCCTCGGTGTCGAGGAGCGTCTTCAGCTCCTGTCCCTGGCACGTGCTCTGGCTGTATACGTATGCTGCTGCATTGCTGTACATAAAAAGTTACAAAAACAGACTTGCGTGCAAGCCATGAAATAAAGGGGGTAGGATTTCACGGCTTGAAATTTTCTCTGTGGGAACGCCACTGTAGGCTATTGAGTGGGGAGCTTAACAGCAATGCAGTGTCGTTTCAAGGGAAATTTATCAAAGGGAAGAGAAAACACAAAGGGACGCTACCAGGGCAGGTTCACAGACAACCAACCCCAGGGGTAGTCAGCAGAGTACAACGGTGCCGTTATGTGACTTGTTGCAGAGCGTGACATCACTCCGCAGTGTACACAATGAGTTGGCTGCCAGCCAGTGGTGGCAATGCTTGAGGTAGAAGCAAAGACAAGGAAAATGAACAAGAAATAATGTGTGCCACACAAACAAGGGGTCTCGGAAAACACAATGTGGGTCCACCACACCTGCACCAGAAAAAAATAAATTGTTCCTTGTCAAAACAAAACATGGTGTCAGCAACAAAATCAATGTGCAGCACCATCCTGCCCTTGTCATGGGCAGTCCACCACCCACACAACGCTTCTTTCACTGCAGCACATTGCCTGCTGTGTCCCCACAGCAAACACCCAGCATGAACTGGCAAAAATGGCACTGACAAAAGATGGCGATGCTCACCCATGCCAAGCGCATGCTGCTGTACATGGCTGCAGTGCTATCTACAGTACTTGTGATACAAAAATTCGTTACAACAAAATCATCGTAATAGTACAACAACCACTCGTCAATCAACCCCACCCCTCGCCTTGTTCCTCTTTTTTGTTGTGCTTGTATCCCTCCCATGTGCCCCCTCCTTACCACTCCGACCCCCCAACCCACCACCACCCCACACCTTGGGCAAAAAGTTGTTGGCAAGCTCCACGTTCATGCGCACCGGCAGCGGCGGCATCTGTGCCATGACCCCCCCCATGTTGTTCATGTGATTCAAAATTGACAGTATATTGTCCCGATACCGCATGAGCAGCTCTGTGTTTTCGTGCACCCGACAATGCTGCATGTTGACCTTGAGCTGGTTGAGGATTGCATAGTTGCTGTCGAGCAGCGTGGCAATGGGTCCACTCACCACACCCACAGACGCCGCCCCGTGATCATCCAATGGCGGCGGTGCTGGTTTTGGGGGAGCGGCCTTGGGTGGTGGGGCAAGTCGGGGCTTGGCATGCTTTGGCGGTGGTGCTGCTGCTGGGGTTGTTGCGCCAGATGGTGCTTTGCGTTTTTTCGCTGTTGACGCGTTGTTGGCAGTCCATTTGCTCCGCAGCGCCACGTCCTTGGCTGTCTTTGTTTGCAACAACGCTGCAATGCGCAGGTAGCGCAGTATTGGGGGGTTGCTGTGTTGGGGGGTTGCTGGGTACTGCTTGAGCGCTGTGTGTGGATGGGGGATGTGCTGTAATACAGAGGAAGAGGATGTGCTGTACACACACAACAAACCTGCATCGAGCTGTTTTTGCTCCTCTGGTGACCATGATGGTGGTACCTCTGCTGTTGTGGTGGTTGCTGTGGTGGTTGCCATGCACAACACCTGTGGTGGATTGTATGGTGGCACATCCTCAACCACTGCAAAGAGCCTAATGGTCAACAAATGCAATACCGTTTGCATACCACACTATCAACACGGAGCAAACACGTTACGCAAAACTTGCGGTCAACGCTGCGAGATGCTGTTGACAACCCACCCAACTTCACCAAACACGTTGAATCGGGTGTCAAAAGAGTGCGAGAAATATGCACACAAGTTTTGCTTTTCGTATGGTTGTTTTGGTACGGTGGTTTGCACGAAATGGTTGTGTTTCTTGTTATTGCATGTTGTTTGGGACGATTTGTTGTGGATAAGATGTGTGGGGTGTTTTCCTTGCCATATATTCCCCCTGTGTTATCAACCAGCATTGCTGTAAAGCTCTTGGTGCAGCGTTCCCTCACACACACTACCATGTGCTCTTACACAAGTTTCCTGTTCTAGAGTGCTCGTTTAAACTCTGCGTAAACCCCTGCAACAACACCCCCTCAAATACTCTAGAAATCAGCAAACACTTGTTGGCACTCTGCCAGCTCCTCTGGGGTCTCCTGGGGCTCCTTTTTGTTGCGGCGCTCATCCTCCTTTGTAGTGTTGTGTATGACGGTGTTGTGCATGATGTGTGTACACGTTGTGTATGCACTTTGTTGTGCATGGCGGATGTTGTGCATGATGGGTGTACATGTTGTTGTGTATGCACTTTGTTGTGCATGTGTGTGTTGTGTATGTGTATGTACGCTTTGCATATGATGTGTGTATGCGCTTTGCACATGGTATACAAATACACAACAATATGTTGTACACACCCATACCGCAAGTTCTTTCAATCGCTTGCTGTTGTCATTTTGTGGCTTGCGTGGCGCCTCCATCTTGCGTGCCTCCAATGCTGCCCAGTCAAACCCTGCAAACCACTTGTGGGACTTGATATCCCGTGCCCGCCCACTTAGCATACCCAGCCGCTTGCCAGGCTTGCGTTCCAGCAGCCGCCCAATCAAATCCTTGGCCTCGGGGCTTAGGTATGGTGGATACTTGACCGGCCAGTTTTCGTCCACAATACGACGCATCACCACCATGGGATCGTCCGTCTTGGGGCTGCTAAAGGGCTGTCGGCCCGTGAGGAGCACATACATGAGCACACCCATGCCCCACCAGTCGACCGAGTAGTTGTACCCATGGGCAAGCACGTTTTCAGGAGCCTATAATTAGGGGGGGGGGGGTGAGTGGAATGTGATGTGCCCCTTGTGTTGGTGACACGCCCCTCCATCAACAACCCACATACCACATAGCCAGGTGTGCCGCAAAAAGTATACGTACGCCCGCCCTCTGACAACACCTTGGCAAACCCAAAGTCGCCCAGTTTGATATACCCTTGCTGATCGATCAACACATTTTCAGGTTTGAGATCACGGTAGACAATGTTGTTGTTGTGCAGGTACTCGAGTGCGAGCACAATGCAGGCCACATAAAAGCGTGCCAGGTCTTCCTCCATACCCTGGAGCATCTTGACCTTGGGCGCAAAGCACGCACGCTTCCATGTACCCTGGTTCCATGGGGGGTGCCATGAACGTGTGTACATGGCGTGCAACACTTCCTCCCCCAACCCTACCTGTGGCACGCGTCGCTTGATCACCTTAGCCTCTGCCACCAGCACGTCCATCAAATCACCCCCCGTCATCAGATCAAACAAGAAATACAGGTGCAGCGTGTCTTGAAAGGAAGCATATTGGCGGATGCAAAATGGAAACGCCATCTGCTTGGTGATGGCCTGTTCGCAAAAGACGTGGTCGGGGCACTGCACGACGCCCAGTTTGCGCATGCGCTTGAGTGCATACGTGCGCTTGCTGTGCTCCTCTTTGTTGTTGGGGGGGTTTGTGAATGTTTGGTGGTATGCTCACCATTGTATACAGCACACCCTTCTCATACCTGACACAAGGCTCACACGGCTGAATGCACCACCACCCAATACATGACTCTCCACGAGCACCAACTCCTTGCTGCCCTTGCTGCTTTCCTTGGCACCACCACCTGCCACCTGTTTGGGGTTGAGGTGTTTGGGTGTTTGGTTATACTGTTTGCATGTAACATGGCGTGTGGGGTGTTTGTAGTTGGTTGGAATGTGTGTGAATATAGTAGTGCAAACAACCATTGTGTGCGGGGGGGTGTTTGCATTTGGATGAATGGAATTGGACACTGTTTGCACTACTATTGTAACATAGTGTGTATGCATGTGTTTGTGCTTGGTTGGAATGTGCATGAAAGTAGTGCAAACAACCCAACCTTCCTCTTTTGTACCTGATTCATCTCCAATACTTCATCGAGGTGCCCCCTTGCTCGCACAACAGGCCCCTCTCCATCCACAGGCTTGATAATGACATCGGCAGGGATGTGTGGCGGGTGGCCCTGCCCTACAAGCTTGAGCATCTTGGTGGCAGTCAACTATGGTTTGTGTCGTGGGTGGGTGTGGTGGTAATGATACAGCAAACAACCACCATCATCAACCTACACACCTCTGGTGATTTCTCACGGTTCATGATGTCCTCCAATGGCCCCAGCACCTCTACAAAAGTCTTGCGATCCAGTGTCAGGCATACAAGCTTGGTTTTGGCCTCGACCGTGGCTGTACGGGGCTCATTGCTCAGCAATGCACGCTCCCCAAAGAAATCACTCTTGAACAGGTGGTTGACCTTTTTCTCTCCCTGTTCAGTTTTCTGGTAGACCACTGCTTCACCGTCTTTGATGATGTAAAACAAGTCCCCTGGGTCACCCTGTTTGTTTTGGTGGGGGGCGGTGGGGAGGGGTGGGGTGGCATTGGTGGTGGTGTATGCAATAAGGCAACACACAATACCATGTTGCTCTCAATAACCCATGCGTATTTTTGGTGGTAGTGTATGCAACGAGGCCATGTACATTCACCAACATTGGCAACAGTGTTTGCAAAACAACCCATGCACAGACATCCACAAACAACACAAACCTCTCTTATCACTAGTGTTTTGGGTTCAAACGACTTTTGATCAAATGCATCCACCAGCCTGATTTTCTCATTCACACTGAGGTTCTGCAGGATGGGCACGCTATTCATAAACACCTCAACCTGCTTATCTTCTGCCTTTTGTGTCTCCCGGATGTATGTACTGTTTAAAAGGGGGCGGGGTTAACACAGTGTGTGTGGATTTGCATTGTGCAGGAAACAAGATCACGCGTGGTTTTCAGGTGACTGTGTGCAAAGGCATTGTGCATTGCGCAGGAAACAAGATCATGATCAGCAGGTGATTACGATTCCCCACCCCTCATACCGAAATACGTCGCGCTCAAGCACCCATACCACGCTGTCCTTTGTCGCTGCAACTGTTGCATTGCGTGCACAATTGTACAACAGCGCCACCTCTCCAAAAATGTCACCCTTGCCCTTCATATTGACCCGAAAATTCACCCCCTGTCGTTTCTGCAGCACCTCAAATTCCCCCGATTTCACGACATACAGTTCCGACGCAGAGACCCCTGCATCACCCTCTTTGATCAGAATTTCCCCAGCTGCCACGGGGCGCTCGTACATGGCAGAAACTACCTGCCGCTGCACACTGGGGTCGAGGTCATTGAAGAGCAGCAAATTGGCCAAACATTGCTGTGGGGTGGTTGTGGGGATGGTTGTGTGGTGTGGTGGTGGTGTGGTGGTGTTATATGTGGAAGGTGGGGTTGTGTGTAATATATACTGTATATCTACCCCCCCCTTTTATCTATGTACCGTAATGTATGCCCAATCACTTTGGTTGCTTTTTGTGGCGCCCGGTGGCAATTTAGTTGGTTTATTGGCCTGTCGTGCTTCTGTCACACCTGTGGTACGCCCAGGTACTGCAGCAGCAGTGCCATCGGCGCCCACGGGGTCTTCACCAGATATGTTGTTGCCCATGGGTGAGGCAATGTATGGCGTATCGACAATGTACCGCTTGCGGCCACCTGTTGTGGAATGGTTATTAGGGGATGCAAACAGTATGATACCCACGTATGATACCCACATAGTCACCCCACATAGTCACAACAGCAGACCCTAGTGTACAATGACCCTACACACCCTGTTGGCACACCACGCGTATTATTACCTTTGAGTGGTGTCGAATGCTGTCTTTGAATGTTGTTGTGCAGTGGCTGTGCGTAGGGGTGTGTCAAAGGGCAAACGTCAACGGCAAACAACGAATGTCCAATTGTGTGCGTGTCTGTTGCCACACGTGTAGTACGTGGTGTTCTAACGAATAGGTGTACTAGGGATTGCAAGTATGAGAGTGCTGCAACTATGCTGCAACTATTGATCCTACGGCACAAATAGTTTTGGAGCATGTCGTTTTCGTACAACGTATACCTACGTAGGCGCGCGTTTTTGCGCGTTCACAACTTGGTTGAGCTGTACATACCATCACACACCATCAAGAACTTTGATCAAACATTTGGTGGTGACCCATCGTCATTCATAGAGCATCCACCATCTTGTGTGTATAATACTGCGAGCCTGCCATCATGCAACCCCGGCATGATGTCGTTGCTAGTGCATCACAACACATCACGCCACGAAGCAACCAGCAGCGACGACGACATACTCATGATCAGCCATCATCACATCAGAGTGTGTATGCTCTCTGTGGTGGTCGTTCTTCTGTGCACCCAGCACACCACAAACACACCACACAGATTCAAATGCATTGGGTTTGATGTTGGTAACCGCTGCTGCTGGGGTCGCCCTTGGCTTGTGGCGCCGACTTGCACAGCAGCACCACATAATCAAGGACAAGCAAGGTGTGGGTGGGTGTGGGTGGTTGTTTGTGGGTGGAGGTGTACATATACAACCCACAGGCAAACACACATGGCACACAGAAAAACTGGACAAGGTCACACGGGCCCTCGACGACACCAAGTATGTCGTGTTTTGCAACCTGTGACACACCCACCACCACAACCACCACCACCACCATCCCAGGCAGCATTTGAAAAGTGTAGAGCACAAGTTGCTGCATCATGTGTCCGAGTTGCAGCTCACCAAGAGCCAAATGGAGCTGCTGCGTGGTGAACTGCGACAAACAAAGGAGCAGCTCATACAGGCACGACGTGATGTCAACTCGAAAAATTATCAAATACGTGCCTTGCAAACAGGGGCTGATTATGATGAGGACTATTATTGATACTTGGGGTGGGGGTGGAATGTTCATGACAACTATGTGTGTTTTAGAGTGTGATTGGTCATTCTAGCGTGTGTATGATAGGAGTGTTTATAATTGATGTGTGTTTTCCCACCAGACAACCGCCCATGCAAACCCACGTCGAACGCATTATATACTAATTACCACCACTGGGCTCCAGCACAGCATGCTACACAAAATATGCAGCAATGCTCAACCTCACTCATAAAAAACCAACAACCATACCACCACGTGCTGAACACAGCAGCAATGCTCAACCTCTCATAAAGAAACAACAACAAACTCCGCAACGAAATACCTTGACGGCATCCATGTGTGGTCGTGTGCGTGCCACCTCATGGGGCTCTGAAAAAAAAACCTAAATAAACAAACAGTGTGGCAAATCTCCACTACACATCATCACCATGCTACCCCAAATTCTGCTCGATAATCGCCCGATACTCCTTTTTCATCTTGACCCCAGGCAGATTGACAATGCGGTCTTTGTTTTTGAAAAACTGAATCGTGGGCGTCCCAGACACCCCTGCTGCCTGCGCAATCTCCGGATCCTCCTCGATATCAATCTCAATCAAATGCACCTTGTCTGCAAATTCATCAATCACCTTGTTGAAGATTGGCTTGAGCGTACGGCATGGCCCACATGTGGGGCTCACATACATGACTGCCAACAGACGATTGCTCTCGTGGTAGAGCTTGCGCAGGGCATACTGGCCCCGATGCCGTGTCACGCTGAAATCCACCGAGGTGGTGGTGGTGGTGGTGGTGGTTGTAGTTGCGGTGCCGTTGCTGCGGCTGGTGTGCGTTGCTGTGGATGACGACTGTGCGACAGACGTGGAAGACGATGAAGACGAAGATGCAGAAGCACCCACGAGGGCAAGTTCCTTTTCTGGCACGGCCACTGTCACCTGTTCTTCCTCTTGCATGGGTGCAGCAATTTCCACTATCAAGTCATTGGCAGTCAAATACCGCTCTGCTGAGAGTGCTGCCATACACCCACTGCCTGCTGCTGTAATCGCCTGTCGCCACTCGGTATCAAACAAATCACCTGCTGCAAACACACCCTCCACATTCGTCTTGCATCCCTCATGTACCTGGTTGATGAGTTTGGTGAGGTTGGTCTGGTTGCGTGTACACCCCCCACCAATACCCCTCCAATACACCCCTCCAATACCTTGACATAACCCTTGTCGTCGGTCTCAATCTGCCCATTCAAAAACCCACTGTTGGGTGTGTGCCCAATTCCATAAAACAGCCCCTTGACAGGCAGCGACCGTGTGGCACCCGTTTTGGTGTCCTCCAACGTCAAGCCACCCATGGCGCCCTTGGGGTCTGCGTATGCATCCTGCACCACCGTGTTGAGGTGCACCGTCACATTGGGGTGCTTGGATGCCCGGTCGGCCATTGCCTTGGATGCACGAAACTTGTCTGCTCGCACCAGCAAGTGCACATGCTTGGCGTATTTTGTGAGATAGACTGCTTCTTCGCATGCTGTGTCGCCACCACCCACCACTGCCACCTCTTGGCCCTTGAAGAGTGGGGATGCACCGTCGCATATGGCGCATGCCGAAATGCCGCGGCTCCAAAATGTGTGTTCGGATGGCAAGCCCAATCTTTTTGCTGTTGCACCCGTTGCCACAATAATGCTGTGTGCATAGGCCTGTGTGTGTTTTTGACGGGGGGGGTTCTCGTACAACGGTGACAACAACAATTGTGACAACAACAACACCCCAGGGATATGGCAACAACATACAGTGGTGTCTGTGCCGCGAATGACAAATGGCCTGCTGCTGAGGTCTACGTCCTCCACGTCCTCTGTGAGCAACTCTGCACCCCATCGTTCTGCCTGTGTGTTTGGGCACAAATATGTTTGTCGGTACCACACATATGCATACACCCACCCATCCCCCACCCTGCAGTACCTGTGACCGCATGCGATCCATCAGTTCTGGCCCGCTGATGCCTTCTGGAAAGCCAGGAAAGTTTTCCACTTCTGTGGTGGTCATGAGCTGCCCACCCCGCACCCCGCCCGCTTGAAACCCCTCAAACACCACAGGCCGCAAGTTGGCACGTGCAGCATAAATAGCAGCCGTATATCCCGCAGGACCACTCCCAATAATCACCACGTTTTGCACTGTGGAGAGGATGCATGCATTGCGTTTGCTTGCTACGATCCTCCACCCACCACCCACCACCAGTACCTTGCTCCAGCACTTCATTGCTGTCTGTGTGCGTGCCGTTATAGGCTCGTACAATCACGTGCTTGCGGGCTGGAGAGCGTGTGAGGAGGAATCTCGTGGTGGGGTCCGTAGAGCTGATGCGGTTTGGTAGTAGCATTATGCATCGTGCATCGCGTTTTGCTGCGAGGCGTTGTGCTGTGCGTGTGGTGGTACGCACACACTTGGTAGGAGCAAATTGGGTCAACATTGTGGTCTGGGTTGTGTGTAAACCCATGGATGGTGTGTTGCCCATAAGAGAAGGTGCTGCACACGCAAATAACGATGTGGTGAGCAGGGAGCGGTGTGTTTAATATATGTGTAAACACCCACCACCCACCACCCACCCTCACAAGAACAATAGAAAAAACTACACTCTGCACACCAACCAGCACCATAGTTGTACCCAACACATTCAGCAAAAATGGTCAAGTACGCACGAGAGCCCGACAACCCGACCAAGTCGGCCAAGGTGTGTTTAGTGCAGCAGCAGCCGCCATCAGATGCAGTGTTTTGTCGTGCGTGTGCGGTTGTATTATGGTGGCTTTGGCATTGCATGCAGAGCAATTGATAGTACAGTACCTACGACGAGCATTTTGTGTGCACGAGAGTGCTAGTACAGCACGATGGGCAATTCTCATGCAGCAGCAGCAGCAACCACCACAGCAGCTGGCAAAAAACACCACCACTCAACAACAATCCAAACAGGCTCGTGGCTCGGAGCTGCGTGTCCATTTCAAAAACACGCGTGAGGCAGCATTTGCCCTGCGCAACATGGAGGTGGCCAAGGCCAAAAAGTACCTGGATGCAGTGCTCGCCAAGGAGCGCGTCATCCCCTTTAGGCGCTTTTGCGGTGGCATTGGTCGCACAGCACAGGCAAAGCAAGAGGGTGGCACCAACGGCCAGGGTCGATGGCCCAAGAAGAGCGTCTTGTTCTTGCAGGGCTTGCTCCAAAATGCTGTGAGCAACGCAGAGGTCAAGGGCTTGGACACCGACACCCTGTACATCTCCCATATCCAGGTCAACCAGGCACAAAAGCAGCGACGACGCACATACCGCGCACACGGCCGCATCAACCGTACGTGATGATGATGTTGGTTTTTTTTGTGGCAATTTTCAGTGCACCACCACGTGTCCTCACCCATCACAGCATACATGTCGTGCCCATGCCACGTGGAGTTGGTGGTTTCTGAGCGTGAGCAGGCGGTCAAGGCCGAGGAGGATGAGAAGAAGGAGCGCCGATTGACCAAGGTGCAGGCTGCCAAGCAGCGCCGCAAGATTGTCAAGGCATAATTGATTTTGGGATTTTGGTACTTTTGGTTGGATAGGAGGGGGTTGTGTAACAGCCTGGTTTATAAATGACGATGGACGACACGCAACCATGGATGCCACAAATAAACACAACAGTGCCTGAGAGAACCCATCACAAATGCTACTTGACAACAGCTTTTGTTCCTGACGTGCCAACAATATCGCCCCTGTTGCTCCTCTCTTTTCCGTTCCCCTCTTATTGTCCAGCGCACACCCCCTTTCCTCTTTTATTTCCAACCAGTGGCTGCCAGCAGCAACTCCAATGCAGCCGCTGCCTCCTGTGTGAGGTGGTGATCTGCGTCTGCTGCCAATGGTGATGCAGCCGCAACCTGTTGGGGTTCTGCTGCTGTGGGGGGAGCTGGGAGTGCTGCTGTGGGAGGAGCTGGGAGGGGGACAGGCAGTGGCAGTGTGTCACGTGCTGGTGGTGATGCTTGTTCTCGTGCTGCCTGTTTTCGTGCTGCTTTTGGTGTTTTGGCAACCCCCATGCATGCACGGCAACGCCTGATGGTGTGGTGGTGACGATGACCATATCAGTCAATCATGATGCACTGGTCATTGGACCATAGCTACACACAAAAACAAAAACATACTTGCTCAAACCATCCACTGTGCTATCGTCCTTGAGAAAGTGTCGTGCAGCCATCTCCTTGCGGCACTGCCCACACTCTTTGAATGCTGCTGTTAATTGCTGATTGTCATTGTGCATGCGGCTTTGGGATTTGAGGGCATCACATGCACGGCACCAGCTGTGTGCCAGGGAGGACGAGGTGTGGATGGTATGGGGGTTGGGTGAACGATGGGTACAAAACAAGGCGGTCGATTGGGCATAAGGAAGACATGTATTGTTTGATACACAGTCATCACCACCAACAACCCCCAGACCTGTACAGCCCATCACGTATGCTACGGTTGCGTGCAAACTCAGATGCAGGCTTGTCAATGTGACACTTGCGACACACTTTGTGGGTCACGGTGGGCTCCTCCACATACTTGGCAACCCGCTGCAGCATAGAACAATCCTTGCACCGTGCAAACAAGCCGTCATAGGCCCCCATGTTGCGGTAGTAACGATCCGATGGCTTTTCCAGCTTGCAGCTGCGACACACCTTGGTGGGGGGGATGATGGATGCGACGGTGCGTTCGCGTACGCGTGCACGCTCACGGTTTTTGCGGCTGGTGCATATACGGCAGTTGGTGCTGAGCTGATTGCCTGATTTCTGTGTAGAAGGGGGGGGAACATTGGATGTGGACGAGTATGTCACACAAGGTGGGGGGTGTTGAGTTTTGTACTCCACACATTTATAACACACCACCTAACCACACACTCACCTACCCCCCCCCCCTCATCACATACCCCTGCAGCGTAGAATTTGGATGCCGCCAAAAACTTGCCACATGCTTTACAAACCTTGACAGGTACTTCATCCTCTACATCCCCACCACCTTGCTCCCCCTCATGGTGGTACTTATGCCCATCATCAGTCTGTGTGGTCCCTGAGCCTGTCATGCTGCCCTGTCGCAGCCCCTGACCATTCACTTGGTCATGTGCATGATCCCCACCATCACCAATGCCGTTTTTCCCTGCGCCCACATGCTTCCCTGCACAATAGTCGTTCTCCACGTGGCCGTTGCCCATGTGCAGCATGAGGTCGATTGCAGCAAGCATCTCTGCAGCAGACACCCCAGGATGCTCACGGGCCCGCACACTACGACGGAGCCCTGCTGCTTCCCCCTCCTCCGGCACCCCGGCCCCGTTGTTGAGTGCTTTGCGCTTGCGACCACGGCCCTGCTGTGTGAACACCCCTGCCGCTTCGTCTTCGACTGCTTTTTTCTTCTTTTCTTCCTGTCGTGCATGGAAACACGCCTTGCATATGGCAAAAAGGCCATCGCTGCGGGCCCGGTTGCGAAAATACTCGGTGGTGGCCTTGACGCTATGGCATCGGGGACATTCCTTTGTCGCCAGTGGTTGTGGAGGTGCTGCAACTTCTGAAGGAGGTTGGGTTGTTGGGGCACCCGGTGGTTGAGCTTCGAGTTTGGGCACTGGCAGGATGATTGGTACTGGGAGGATTGGAATTTCTGCTGATGTTGATGCCGTCCCATGATGCCCCAGTTGTTGCCCACCCAATGCACATGATCCACACACGCTACTGTAGCCATCTGCCATGGTTGCATCAGGTTGGAAATCGCCGAGGGGCTTGATCATGTTGCATGTGTGGCAGTGCTTGCACGCCACCAGCTGCTGCTCCTCCAGGGCCAGAATGTTGCACTCGGGCTGTGATTCCATCTGGTCAGCAGGCTCCATGGTGTGTGGTGCAGCCTGCCCCTCCTCTAGGAGGCTCTATTGTTGGTTGTGATTCCTGTCCTCCATCAGGTCACCTCAACGTCATGCCATGGGGAAATTGACGGCGTAGTTCTTTTTCTCAACACGTGTTGCACAAAGCAACGGGCATTGCTGTAGAGAAAACGGGTGAAGGCAGAAACGTAATGAGGGAATGGCGTTTTTCGTTTGTGTGCGCACGGTTTTGGTGCGTGTACGTCGTTACTATAAGTGACGAGAACGAATGGTAATGCGCGTACAAAGGAAAACCGGCATCGCTTTTGAAAAACATTCCCCTATCTTCCTCCCCTTGCGTTTTTCACATGCATGGGTGTGAGGAGAGGGGAGGGGGTTGTGCTGTGTCTGTTTGCGACTATGGCAACATGGATCCACCAGTGCACAGCCCTATGGCCAGTGCTGCCTGTTCTTCTGCTTTTTCCTTTTCCTTGGTGAGCAACGTACGCAGACGCTTTTCCAGCTCAATCTGTGTTTGTGATGATGTCATCCATGATTTGGCACACGTTCCCATAGTGACCACCCCTCAAAACAATATACCTCTTCTTTTAGCACTGCCAGTGTTTGCTCCTTTTCCTGCAGTTCTGCACTCTTTTGCAACAGTTCCAATTCCCGCTCTGCCAGGTCTGCACGAATCTCCTCGAGCTCTCTCAAGCGGTTGCGTCGCTTTTTCCTGGTTGCCCTCCGTTCCTCTTCCTCTGCTGCCAGGCGCTTGGCTGCTTCATCTTGAAGCTCCTCCTCACTCAGTGGTGCTGCAGTAAAACCCCCCTTGTCCTCTGTTGCACCAACAGGTGGTGGCGGTGGTGGTGTTGGTGTTGGTGGGGGTGTGTTTTGTGGGGGTGCACTTGGTGGTGGATCTGTTTTGGCATGGGATCTTTGTGTTGGGAGACTGAGGGCTGCAATGCCTGTGGTTGGGGGACCAGAGGGTGTGTGGCATCCGGGGATGATCATCCGTATCACCAGAGATGCACACTCATGCCTGCTGTCAACACAATTCTCCTATTAATGCTATGGCTATGAGGCGATCCCCCGTGTTGTTGTGGATATGTTGGCTGTCGTGTTGTTGGATCGTGTGTGCACCTACACAACAACGACATGATCGACATGATTATAGCCATACATGCATGTGCATGGCCATTACCAACTATGCTACAATGTTTTGGGGGGGGAAATATTAAAAGCAATATGCTTGCAAGTTCCTGGTCAAACAAGCCAAATAGGACGCACCAAAATGAAGATACAGCCTCATGTTGCACGTATAGCACCTGACTCCACCCGAAGTGGGCTGGAAACGGGTTTGGTGTACATACAACAAGCAACGAGGATACACAGGCGTGATGGGGCATCAATCACCCAAGCTTTGCCAGTACGTGTTTATGCTCCTGTCTTGTTATTGTCCAATCAAACAACCATCACCTCCCACACAGGATGCTTCAACAAGGCCACATTGGAGTTGTGCCACGCCAATCAACTCACCCGCCACACTTCCACCACAACCCACTGCCACTGAGCCAGCCCCACCACCTGTTGCAATAGCACCCAACTTGCCCACAACATATAGACGTCTGTGTGCACGGCGTACGGGGGTGTCTGTGCGCGATGTTGCTGAGATTGAAGAGGTACCCTTGTGCATGCCAAGGCCAGGCGAGGTATGGCTGTGGGTGTGCACATATGGTATCACCAACATATCCCATCAACATATCCCATCCCAAAAATGCACCAGGTGCTTGTGCGTGTGACCCATGCAGGCGTCAATGGAGGATGTGAAACATTTCGTGTACGTGGGGAGCACCTCTTTGCCGGCAACACAACACTCGACCACTATCTGCTTGGTGCAGAGGGCTGTGGTACCATCGTAGCAGTTGGTGGAGCACCATTCCCCCCATCATCATCACCACCGCTTGCCCTACACACACCCGTGTCATTTGGTGGTGGCGGTGCATTTGGTGAATACGCCATTGTGCCTGCAGCACGATGCTTTTGCCTGCCACACGGGCTCCCACCCAGCCCACATGCAGTCGCACTTGCACTGTCAGGTACAGTGGCCAACACTGCCCTCCAAGCAGTGGCTGGGGTGCGTGCAGGGGAGACAGTCCTGGTGACCGCCGCTGCGGGGGGGACGGGGCATCTTGCAGTGCAGGTGGCGCAGCGTGTGGGGGCACGTGTGGTGGCAACATGTGGGGGTGAGGGCAAGGCTGCTCGGCTGCGGGCATTGGGCGTGCACCGTGTGATTGATTACACAAAAGAGGTATCATTGTGTTTTTTGGGGGGTAGGGGGGTTGGTGATTGTTGCGTTCGATTGGCTGAATTTCAAGCAACACACACTCCCATTGGGTGCCATTGCCCACCACCTCAGTACCCCACGCTGTTGTCCAACCCTTCTACATACCCTTTTTCTCTTCCCTAACGACCACCTACTCTCCCACTACACCGCATACACAGGATGTACACAGTGTCTTGCAGTCAGAGTTTCCCGAGGGCATTGACTTGGTGTATGAGGGAGTTGGTGGGGATATGTTTGCCACAGCCATGGCCAACTTGCATCCTCAGGGACGCGTGCTGGTGCTGGGGTACATCTCACAATACCCACATACTGGTGTGTGTGTGTGTGTTTTGGGTGTGGCGTTGAGGGTATTATTGGGTGTAGTGTGGGTGTGTTGTAAGTGCAAGCAAACAACCATCATGCATGCACAGTAAACAACATACTTCGAACACTAACCGTGTACACAACCGTTTTCCAGAATGGTAAGAATATGTCGTACATAAAATGCACCTCCCACACCATGTACACCCCACAGATGATTGCAAGGGTGCATCCTTGTCACGTGTGCCGGGTCTCCCACCTGTGGAGGAGCTGCTGTGGGGCCAGCGAGAGGTGTGGCGGGGAGAGCAGCGAATCTACGGGCAAGTGGTGCCACGTGACCCTGCTGTTATAATGCAATGCAGACAGCAGATGTTTAACTGGTTTATGGAGGGGCACATTGAGGTACGCGTGTGGGGGGAAACGCGTGTGGGTGACGGCCAAGGATGATCACACAACAAAATTTCTCTCAAAACAAAAAGGCATGGGTGGATGAGAGCAAGACATTTGTGGGGCTGGAGAGTGTGGTGGATGCTGTGGAACACATGCTTGGTGGGACCACCAGTGGCAAGGTGGTGGTGACGCTGTGATCGACGACTGTGAAGAAATTCGCCAGTTCCTCCCGAGCAGGCAGTATCGGGGTAGTTGTATCTTTTCGACACCATGCAGTGCCCTCGTTACAAAGACGATGGGTACAACTGGAAGCATGGGAAGAACGGGGCCAAAGGGGTTTGGTTGTGTGTGAGCAGCTGGTGCCTCAATTCATACCTTGTGCTTACACCGCCATACATCTCCACCCATCCAGCATCACTATTGGCTCATGCTTGACGGCAAGAAGACGGTGCTATACTTGCACCGAAGATGGGATGATGCGTCGACGCTCCTACACACTAAAGGGCAATAGCAACCTCGCCCTCGTCCACTACCTTGACGTTGGGGGGGGCACTGACTACACATCTGACATGGTGTGTGAGCCAAGCGCCGCACCAGTCCAAGCAGACATCACCGCGCCAGTCCAAGCAGACATCGCCGCACCGCTTGACCCAGCAGATGTTCCTGTGTGCATGGCAGCTGCAGTCATCAAAGCAAGAAACACATGGCTCACAACTGCGCAACTAGCGGAATTCCTGCAGAAGTGTGATGAGCATGCTGTGCCGAGGTCAACATGTGATGTGTACATTATATGTTTTTTCCAAATGCAACAACTAGATTGTTTGTTGCATTGTGTGTTGGCGATAAATAACATTGCATTCCCGACAGTGTGAGTTCCGGAGCAGTATCATCCCCACTGTATTTTGCGCATCACGTTGTTCCTAGCTCGACATCACGCGACAACAAACTAACTAACAACATGTATCTGCGCTCGCCAAGCAGCGTCAGCATCAACCCGTACGTCACCCCCAACAACTAAACCCAAACACGAGCATGCTGATGATCATCTCAAGCACGTTCCTCACCTAGTCCCCCGTTTATGTGACCCCACAGAGACATGGTCAAGGATGAGCTGCGTGGCAGAACACGTGTGGGTGATGACGACATTGAATACAGCGTGCGCGCGAGGGACATTGAAGAGCTCCACCGACTACAGACCTCCTCCACCACCAACCTGGAGGGTAGGTGCTTGGGGGGGGGGAGATTTGCATACACACCACCTGCATCACATCACACACATACACAGACGATGTTTTACAAGCACAACTGCTGTCCATCAGTGAGTCACTCCGTCATACCGAGCGCAAGTATGTCGTTACTTGCACTGGACAACATCGGTGCATTTTTTCATGTGATGGTTGTGCATGTGCAGCGAAGTTCTGCTACACATATATAAATATCACCGTACACAACAGCAATATTTGTGTACTGTACATGCATGCTCATCAGCCCACCTCAGCACCCACCACAATCCCCCTCTCAACCCCCAGGGCTGGCCCCAAGGTCATCAAGCGTCAGGGCTCCCTCGCGCCTGCAGACCTCACTGTCGGCTATCATCGATTGGAACCCCTCGAGGGGGAGTTTATGAACCAGATGAGTGACCGTGGGTTGAGCCCCACTGTGGTCTACCACAACCTGAGCCCTGCAGAGCTGTATGAAAAGGTGTGATGAAACGTGGGGTGTGGATTTGTGTGATGGGTGGATTTGTGGGGGTTGTGTGCAAGTGCACGTGTGATTGTTGGTGTTTGCATTCTTAGTGTTTGCATTGTTGATATTTGCATACCGATGCATGTGGACATGCATGGAGGGTGTACCTACCACACACTACTCTTTCTTCTCACACACAAACAACCGCTCACACGCACCACACCGCACCCAGGCGCTCATGTATGAGGGTGGTACACATGTGGTAATGAATGGTGCACTTGCCACCCTGTCTGGTGCCAAAACTGGACGCACACCACGCGATAAGCGTATTGTCAGAGAACTGGCGACTGAAAAGGACATTTGGTGGCACAAGGAGGGTAATGGGAGCCCCAATTATGAAATGGATGAGCGGTGTGTGTTTGGGGGGGGGGGTGTTTGGGGTGTGTGGGCGTTTGGGGAGTGGGGGATGGGTGGGACAGCATGTACGCACAGACGTGTATGCACATATCCACACGCATTTATGCACATATCCACGCACACAGGACATTTTTGCTCAATCGTGAGCGTGCTATTGATTTTCTCAACATGCAGGATCGCATCTATGTGTTTGATGGATTTGCTGGGTGGGACCCAACGGTGTGTGTGTGTGCGTGTGTGTGTGTGTGTGTGTGTATGTGTGTGTGTGTGTGTGTGTATGTGTGTGTGTGTGTGTGTGTGTGAGAGAGAGAGAGAGAGTGTGTGTGTGTGCATGTGTGTGTGTGCATGTGTGTGTGTACACGTACGTGCGTACATGCTGTCTCGCCCACCCCCCCACCCCTTCCCCACCCCCCACACAGAATCGCCTCAAAGTGCGTGTCATTGCCTCCCGAGCATACCACTCCCTGTTTATACACAACATGCTGATACGCCCTACTGAAGAGGAGCTGCGCTTTTTTGGGACACCTGATTTCACAATTTACAATGCTGGTGCTTTTAAAGCCAATCGGTGTGTGATTTGGGTGTCGCTGTGTGGGTGGGTGGGTGGGTGGGTGTGGGTGGGTATGTGTGTAGGTGTGGGTGTGGGTGCTCGGGCAGGGGTTGTCAGTCAGTTTTATGCATTGACGCACACACGTATACTCTGTTGACACACCAACAACTTCACCCACATGCCCCCTCTCCAATATAACACACATACCTACTTGCACCCGCACATCCCCTTTCCATTTAATAATAGGTTTACCAGCTACATGACCAGTAGCACCAGTGTGGGGATCAATTTGGCACGCAAGGAAATGGTAATCCTGGGCACTGAATATGCGGGGGAGATGAAAAAGGGAATATTCTCGGTGTGTGTGTCTGTGTGGGGTTTTTGAATGCTGTGTGTGCAGTGTGGGTTTGCTTTGTGTGAGGTGTGGGTTTTGCGAATGCTGTTTGTGTGTTTGCAAAGTGAGTGTTTTGTCTATGTGGCAGAAGGATGTACGGAATGCATACACAAAAGCACACATTCACCATACACACTCTATTATTATTATTATACATCTATTATTACACACACACACACACACACATCCTCTAGGTGATGCACTACTGGATGCCCAAGCGTGGTGTGTTGCCATTACACAGTGGGTGCAATGTGGGTAAACAAGGAGATGTCACACTGTTTTTTGGACTTTCAGGTGTGTGTGTGTGTGTGTGTGTGTGTGTGGTGTTTGTGTATGGTGTTTGTGTTTTGAATGTTAATGTGTACATATTGAATTGTGGTGTTGTCGTATGCACATCCACCCCCTTCACATCTTCCCCCCCAAACACACACCCTCAGGCACTGGCAAGACGACCCTCTCCACCGACCCCCATCGCCCCCTCATTGGTGATGATGAGCACTGCTGGGGTTCTGCTGGCATATTCAACATTGAGGGTGGGTGTTATGCCAAATGCATTGGACTCAAGGAGAGCCATGAGCCTGAGATCTGGCAGGCAATTCGTTTTGGCACAATTTTGGAAAATGTGGTGATTGATGAGACCACACGCCGTGTTGACTTTGAGAGTGGTGCGTACGAGAGACGGGGAGGGGTATGGTAATGTCTGATGTTGTATGATGATGATACTGTGTGGTACAGTGGATCAAGTAGGGATTGATGTACATCATGATCTTCATGTGTACCTCAAACACCCCCCCCACCCCCAACCCCACTGCCCAGGTGCCATCACTGAAAACACGCGTGCAGCCTACCCTATTGAATTCATCGACAATGCCCACACCCCCTGCCTCGGCGGCCACCCCAAAAACATCATCCTGCTCTGCTGCGACGCCTTTGGTGTGCTCCCCCCAGTTTCAAAACTCACCCTGGAGCAGGCCATGTATCATTTCATCAGTGGCTACACAGCCAAGGTGGCAGGGACGGAAGAGGGCATAACGGAACCCCAGGCCACATTTTCAGCATGCTTTGGTGGGGCGTTTTTGATGTGGCACCCCATGAAGTATGCAGCAATGCTGGCAGACAAGATGAAGCAGCACAATTGTACTGCATGGCTGGTCAATACAGGGTGGGCTGCAGGCGGGTATGATGATGATAATGGTGGTGGTAGTGTGTTTTTGTTTGCGTGGCGTGATGAGTAATGCTCTCTGCATGAAAACGTACTTTGTGTGTACACAGTGTAGAATACCACTATGATATGTAGTTTCATGCTTGTCCTACACCACCCCACACTCCAGGTATGGTGTGGGACACCGTATGGCGCTCAAGCACACGCGTGCAATCATCGACGCGATCCACAGTGGCGACTTGCTGCATGCCGAGTACACCACCACCCCTGTGTTTAATCTCCATGTACCCACTGCATGCCCCGGGGTGCCCTCCTCCGTGCTCAACCCCGAGTCGTGCTGGACGGACAAGGCAGCGTACAACGCCACGTTGATGCATTTGGGACAGCTGTATGCAGCCAACTTTGCAAAATACGCTGATGGGGGTGGGTTTGTGTTGACCAGCCTCGCAGCCCGCATATCTGGTGCAGGTAGGTGGTTGCTGTGTGTGTGTTGTGTCATGTGCATGTGCATGCGCCATGTGCATACCACCCACCCACCTACCATACAAACAGGTCCCACATTGCCACCAGCGGTAGTAGCAGCGGCACATGTCAATGGTGTTGCACGGGATCGTTGTCTAGGAAGCAAGCAGTCGGTGCATGGATCGATGGATGAGGCATGTGGTGCACTGATGCAGGTGTTGCACGAGCCCTATGTTGCTTGGGGAGTTGCAGCAGCAGCATTGGCTACGGTTGCAGTGATGGTGTGGCGTCGATGATCTTGGGCTTTCCATAAAACAAGGCGGTTTTTCCCAACCTCGTCGTGTGTGAGCAGTGCATATTTTAAAGCTGGACGCTGTAACAAACGTGTTGCGTGTTAGAGCGTACCTACTCTCACCACCAGCTCTCTTGATCTGCAAGACAGAAGGATCACACCCTCTTGCGCTCAAACCCCTCTCTGTGTCCCACCATACCCGCACCGCTGTGTACACCTCCACACTCCACACTCTGCCACCCCGTTTTGCGTGCCACACTCAACCCACCTACTACTCGACGCACGATGCTCCCACAACAACGAGCTGCAGCTGGTTCACTGCTACTCAATAGCACCTCGTCGTCTTTCATGCACGGCACCCCCCTCATGTCGGGCAAACTTGGCGGGACAGAAGCATCTTCGACAACAAGAGCTCCTGAAAAGAGCAGAAGCTGTGTATCCCTTGCAGCAGCATCCCTTCTAGTGCTCAACACTCTTGCCACGCCCCAAAACAGCATGTGTGCACCACCTCGGACTAACATCAACCAGTCCACCCGCCTGCTCGCCCCCTCCTACTGCATAGCAGCAAGCAAGACACGCCGTCGCCGTGGGCGCCGCGGCAGTGGTGGCGATGGCGAGGTGCCAGACGGGGACGATGGGGGTTGGTGGGGTGGTGGGGACGACTACAACGGCGGGTCGGGGGGTGGGGGTGACCGCTTTTGGTGGTCGCACGAGGGTCCATTTGGAGGTGGTTCACAGTCATTCTTATGGGCATGGCAAGCGATCTGCGTGCTGTGTTTCTTGCAGACGCTGAGCTACACTGCAGGGACAGTGCTAAAGCCCGAGATGTGCCAACCTGCAGGCAAAGATGGCACAGGGTTGTTGGTTGTATGCTAATTGGATTGCTGCTTGTATGTGCTGTACATGTACATTATTGTGTTTTTGTTGTTGTACATTGCTAGCGTCGCGCTGTGTGCTGCTGCTTCGGGTCGTCATGTTTCAATAATGTGTTTCATATGTTGTACCAACATCACATTCTTGTAACAACAACCATAACAGTGCCGCACACTCACAATTACAGCCACGCTTTGCCCTTACCTGGTCAAAAAGACGTTGATTGTGGGCGGCCGTCTGGTTGAACAACGAACATGCTGCTGCTGTACGAGACTGCAGGGGGTTTTGCATTGTTCAAAGTGCTCAAGGAGAAGAAAGTAGAAGAAGCGACGGTATGCCGGAACGAGCGTGGCAGTGTAGGCAGCACCGTGTCGTTTCGCACATGGCATGTGTTGCACATCAACCTGCTTTGTGGTGTATTCACCTAGCACTCGATGACCCAATCATCTACAGGATCTATGGAAGGATTTTGAATCATTGGAGGATGCACAAAAGGTGTGTAGGAGGGGTTTGGCTGATCAATCGCCCTGGCTGCTGTTGTGTGTGTTGGCCTGTCACATGTTGTCCACCCACGTTGTTCAGATTGTCAAGCTCAAGGCATTTAGCAAGTTTGACAACACCACCGAGGCACTCGCAGCTGCAACAGCCTTGGTTGACAGCAAACTCAGCAAAGGTGTGGGGGGGGCTTGACTGTTGTCCCACTGCTGCATACACTCGTTTCCATACTCCATCCATACACGGACAGGTTTGAAAAAGTTTCTGAAAAAGCAAGCCAGTACAGATGAGCAGCTCATGGTCATGGATGCCAAGCTCGGCAACCTCATCAAGGAGAAACTGGGGGTTCCATGTATATTTAGGTAGGCTACATATTGTGGTTGGGTGTTTATAATGTGGTCATGAAGACTACCATTGCCATACACACACTGTACACACACAGCAATGGTGTCATGGAATTGGCACGAGGCATTCGCAACCAATTGGTAGGGCTCATCAGGTACGTGTCAAAAATACACCATGTTCTGTGTCCATGTCACCACCTTGAAACATGATAATGCACCGTGTACCCTTTGTATCTACACCAACAAGAAACAACCTACCCCCCTCATTAACAGTGGCCTGTCAGAGCAAACCCTCACCCCCATGTCATTGGGGTTGTCACACAGCCTCTCCCGGTACAAACTGAAATTCTCACCAGACAAGGTATCCCATGTTGTCAGGGTTTTCTGGAAAAAGTGTTATGAAACAAACATGGCTTATGGACAATAGCCTGTGTGTATTGGTGCCCAAAACACTGATCATCCATCGTGTCAACACACCTGGCCACAATATCCCTCCACCCACGCATTCCCCAGGTGGATACAATGATTATCCAGGCAATCGGTCTGCTGGATGATTTGGACAAGGAGCTCAACACATATGCCATGCGTGTCAAGGAGTGGTATGGGTGGCACTTTCCAGAAATGGCCAAGATTGTGACAGACAACCTGGCATACGCTCGTGTGGTATGTAGCAGTGGGTTGCATCCCTTTCTATTACCTCAACTCATTACAATGGAGATGGTGGTGCTCCATCAGCAACTTCCATTACCTTTTCACCTGAAAGCACACTCAGCAACCCCTCAAACATATGATCAACAACTCTTTCCTCCCACAAATCACCCAGGTCAAGTTGATGGGTGTGCGCACCAATGTCAACGATGTGGAGTTTAGTGGGGTGCTGGAGGAGGATGTGGAGCAGGCACTCAAGGAAGCTGCTATGGTGTCCATGGGAACAGAAATCAGTGAAGAGGATTTGTCAAGCATCAAAGATCTGGCTGACCAGGTATGGTGTGTGTGAATAATCATGGTGTACACAATGTCACGATTATTATTCTCTCAAGTATTCACGCCACTTTTTTGCCCTTTTTAATACCCCCCCAAATAGGTTATTGCACTGTCTGAATACCGAGCACAATTGTATGATTATCTGAAATCGCGTATGGCTGCCATTGCCCCCAACCTTACCATTCTGGTCGGGGAACTGGTGGGTGCCCGCCTCATTGCCCATGCTGGCTCCCTCATGTCCCTCGCCAAAGTACCAGCATCCACCATTCAAATTCTGGGTGCCGAAAAAGCGCTGTTCCGTGCGCTCAAGACCAAGCACGATACGCCCAAGTATGGCTTGATCTACCACGCATCATTGGTGGGGCAGGCCCCACAAAAGTTCAAGGGCCGTGTGTCGCGCGCGCTGGCTGCAAAGTGCGCGCTGGGCGTGCGTGTGGATGCACTGGGCGATGAGGCTGAGGGCTTTGAAAACATTGGGCTTGAGGGGCGTGCCAAGGTACTGTATTGGGGTGTTTGCAAGTCCAATGCCTTCTCACGGCAGAACGTGACGTGTGCTTGATTGCGTGTATCGTTTTGATGAGGAGGCAACATCAGCGGCTGGGGGTCGCTCTCCGGGGGGGGGAAGAGAAACAACATGCACCACCCCTCGAACGCGTACCCCACATTTCTTTATATCGCTGTGTGCATGCATACACATCATCACGCACACTCTTGTGTCACAGGTGGAAGCCCAGCTGCGACAACTCGAGGGCCGAACGGCGGGCACAGAGGCTGCTGCTGTGCGAGGCAAGCCACAACCAGGCAAGTATGCCAAGGCTGCACAGGAGGCCACCCCTGCTGCCACATACAATGCAGCTGCAGACGCTGCCATCAAAGGGACGAGCTCGCCTGATGCCAGCGCAGAGAAGAAGTCGAAAAAGAAAAAGCGCAAGGCGGAGGAGGAGGCGGCGGCCAATGGCGCAGCAGAGGGCACAGAGAAGAAGAAGAAGAAGAAAAAGGCAGATGCAGAACCTGCGTCAGAGGACAAGCCCAAGAAGAAGAAGAAAAAGGCTGCTGCAGAGTAGAGTCGATGTGGTGATGGTGATGTTGCACAGTATGCTGTACGTTGTTATTCTCTATTTCCTGCATCGTTGTTGTGGTTGTTCACTTGCGTGTAGTCCGCCTTCAAAACAACAGCATTACAAGCAGTAACACCCCCTGTTTTTTCAAAACAACCGGGTCTTGTACGCTATGATGGACACTAAATTGGCCAAAATTAGGAAAAATGCACCGAGAAAAACAAAATCATTCCATTTAGCGCGAGGGTTGATGTTGGATTGGTATGCGCGAAACGCTACGTACAGCACCAAGGGGGATGCCACCAGTGCGATGCCGGCTGCGTTGAGGTTTGAGAGCTGATCAAAGTAGCTTGACAATGCCCCACCAATGCCACTGTCCTCAGCCAGTGCAGGCCATGGTGTTGCAATGGTGGCTGTGGCAGTGGCTAGTGGAAGCAGGTGTGGTGTGATCTGGTTGGACAGTCTTGATGGTGAGGTTGTCGTTGAGGTTGGTGCTTTGCATTGCACTGCCTTGTGTGCCCGCCTGTGATGCGTGTTGTGAACCATGAAGGGTCTGTTTGGTGTGTATGGAGGTGTGTTGGAGAGCATACCGAGGTGTCAAGGTTGGACGGCATGTGTTTGCCACTTGCGAAACACTTTGCAGCATCGTTGCGTAGTGCGTGGTTACCGAGTGATCAACACTGCAACAGGACGATAGTGTGGGGACAAAAGTCTAAGATATTGTCAAGTTGTTGAGAAATATTCACACTTGTGTGTGAACATAAGAACGTCGTTTCTTATTCAACAACTGCACAGCATACACGGCAGTATTGCTGTGTAGACCTGGGCAGAACATTAACAATGAATACCACCACCACACATCCTGAGGCAGCATGCATCATACAAAGCAGCCCACCACACCCCATGCTCCCCATGCACCAGCAAATAAACCTATCATCATTTAAAACACCACCATTACAACAACACACCGCACGGTCATGCTCATATCAAGGCAGGTCAAAGTGCAGGTCACGGCACATGATGCCGCCACCCCGTTCCTTTGCAGACTTTGACTATGAACCACAAACACCAGAAGAAGTGGCTGAAGATTGGGCAGGCAAACCTGATGAATTTGCAGATGCTTTTTTTGGTACAGACGAGATTGACCGTGTCACCGAGACGCTTTTCACGGTATGGGGTTGCATGGTGTGCCAATTGACTGCAGCTGCATTACCCCATGGTTGTACATACCATGCACCCAGCATATCCACAACCACCCACCACCCACCCTCCAGGAGGATGTGACCCCCGAGTACCTTTTCCAAAATGCCCTGGCCATCACGCTCGCTGCTGTCTTTTTTGTATCCTTTGCATTCATTGTGCTGCGCTTGATAGTGGTGGTGTATTCACTGGTTGCTGCCGCTGTGCGATACTCTGTTGTGGCTGTGTTTGTACTTGTGCTATTTATCTTTTTGACATAATTGTTGAGGCGTATTCGGTGATGTATTTGATGCCAATACACATGCAATACGTTAATGTTGTTACACACCTATACCCTAGTGATACTCTTGGACACACGCAAAAAACAAAACCTTCCCAAAAAAAAACTACTCGAGTCGCACACCCTCGCCCTTGGTCACGCTGCCAATCACAAATGCCCCAAGCCCAGCCCCCAATGCTACATCCACCTGCTCCTTGGGCACCACTGCCACCATCCCAATGCCCATATTAAATGTGCGAAACATCTCGGCCTCGCTCACCCCTCCTGCCTCCTGTACCCACTGAAAGATGGGAGGTGGCGTCCAGGAGGACTTGTCAATGGTGCACCCAAGCCCTGAACCCTTGGCAAAGATGCGCGGCAGGTTTTCGGGAAAGCCACCGCCCGTGATGTGGCACAAGCCCTTGACATCCACAGTGTTGATCAGCTGCAGCATGGCCCGAACGTAAATGACCGTGGGCGCAAGCAAGACCTCACCAAAGGACCCTGCACCCCAAGGAACTGGCACGTCCAAGGAGGTTCCGGACACTTCCAGGACTTTGCGGACCAGGGAGAACCCATTGGAATGGACACCACTGGATGCAAAGCCGAGCAAGACGTCCCCTTCTGCAATGCGCTTGCCATCAATGACACGATCCTTGGCCACTGATCCCACTGCAAAGCCTGCGAGATCGTATTCGCCCCCCGTGTACATGCCTGGCATCTCTGCTGTCTGTTGTTGTTGTGTTTTTTGGGGGGGTGGGTGGGTTAGAAAGGGGGGTTGTGATGGGACGGACACCACCCATTACATACCTCGCCACCCAGCAACACACAGTCGGATTGGTTGCAACCCTCTACAATACCCTTGATCACCTGGTGAGGGAAATGGATGATGTGTGATGATGGTGATACGACATTGTGCTGATTTGCAAAACAAATTGCGCACATTCTGTCACCACAATATCAACACCAACCCCTCAAAAACAAACAACCTACATACATTTTCGGCTTGGTCAACGTCGAGCTTGCCACAGGCAAAATAATCCAAAAAGAACAGGGGTTTGGCACCCAACGTAATGACATCATTGACAGACATGGCAACCAAGTCAATGCCAATGGTGTCATGCTTGTTCATTTCAAAGGCAAGCTTGAGTTTGGTCCCCACACCGTCAGTGCCCGCCACCAAAAAGTTGTCGCCATAGGGGACCAACCCACCAAAGCCACCAATGTCTGGGTTGAGTTTTTTGATGCGGTTGACGAGCTCATTGCCAGCATCAATGTCTACACCGGCTGCCTTGTAGTCAAGGCCGCCAGACGAGGGTGGGGTGGCCAGTGCGGGGCACAGGACGGCATGCCGTGGGAGCTGCTGGTGTGTGGAAACCAGACATCGTGACGGGAATGTGCGGGGATTGTGTTGTGTTGTGATGGGATGTGTTGAAATGTGCTGCATGATGGATTCGAGACGAGTTGGGTGCGTTGATGGATTTCGGCCAACGTGTTATATGGGGGCAATGGCTGTCTAGCAAGTGCTGGGTTGGGGTGTTTATCGAGGTGTTGGATATTTGGAATTGTGCACAAGGTTGTGTGGCAATGCGGCGCGATTTTCGATACGTGAATGATGAACAACGTGTTGTTTGGTGCACAACATGTGTGCGTAAAGGGTTTCTGGGTTTCTCACACATATTCACACACATTGGGTTGTTTGTTACCTGTCAAATAATCACATGCGCTTGATCTCCTTGCGTAGCCTATGTATTACCGCATCAGCACCAGCCGCTGTCAAGAGCACCACATCCCGCAGCAGCAGGTCATACACATTGAGGCCCGCTGCTGGTACAAATGAGGTGTTGGGGATGTTGCGTGATGCACGCCGTGCCCAGTCCCTGTACACCAGATTGGTAGTTTGAGGTGTGGTTGAGATGCGGTTGAGGTGTGATTGAGATGTGGTTGAGGTGTGGTTGAGAGGTGATTGAATAGCAAGTGGACGGCACAGAACAACACACTACCATACCCTCCATCTGGTCCACTGGTGTCAGAATCCACCAAAAGCACTGACATACGTGGTTGTTCCGCAAGCAAATTGGTCAAATAAGAATGCATCAATTTCTGTGTGTTTAGAGTGCGTGGATGGGTGTGTATCACGCAACACACGTCTGCACTACACCCATCCAACAATACACCTCTTCCCACACCGCCTCCTGCAGCACACAATACTACTATTACTACTCCACAACACCCTACCGTCTTTGGTTCTGGTGGCTTGAGTGAATCCACCACCATGAGCCTCCTTTCAAATGCCTTGGCTGACAATGCACACTTGATACCCAGGCGGCGCACTTTCTTCAGCAGCTTGTGTGCATGGGAACGGGGCTTGGGGCCATGGGTAACCCCACCGCCACGCCACTGTGTGTGTATAGGATGGGTGTGGGTGTGTGTTGCTGTTTTCTCATATGTGTGCGTGCATACATGTAGTGTACAGTACAAGGTATATCGTTTCTTTGTATGTCATGTATGGGCAATACATCATACTTATCCCACGCCACACTATGGCACACAAACACACACACGAAAAGCAACCCTCCATACGTGTGGTGCACGAATACTCCCTGCACGTGCTCTCCCCCCCCCCTTTTGGGCCCATGGCTTGCGTCCACCACCCCGAACCTCCCCTCGCGTTTTTGTGCTGTGCGTGCCCTGCTGCCGGCGCGCGCGCTGCCATCGTACTACGCGATGCAGAATGTCACGTCGAATGGGCACGTCAAACACATCGCCTGGGAGGGTGTAGGTGCCCACCTGTTCCTTTTGCAGGTTGTAAATGGGTACCTCATACGTGGCTTGGGCACCTGAGGGTTTTATAGGACAGAGGTTGGTGTACAGCATGTGATGCATCGACATACAGTATGCATGCAAAAGATGCCACCCATCACACCCTGTGGTCGATCTGCGACAAACGTTTCCGGTCCTCCCCGGTACATCCTGAGCTGCTTGAGACACAAGATGCTGCTTATTGCACTAGGTTGTGTGGGTGACAGGCTGTTGCCAAGTAATGTGGTGCTCACGCTTGTGCCAAGACACTGCAATGCCTGTGTGTGATTGGGTTGATTGCAAAGTGCCTGCGTCAACAGAATCTGCAAACAATCTGTACAGCCCATACTTGTGGAGCTGATTCCAGCAGTGTCCATCTGCTGAGCAAGGAGCGTCTAAGGAGGGACGATGCCATACTGTTGCACGGAATGCAGGTAGATCTGGAGCAAATTTGAGGCTAGTTTGCTACTGGAGGACCTGCATTTGTGTAAATACAATAACTAGCTGGCTGTGGGCATGCCAGGCTTGTTATACTTCACCAAATACGAGCAGTAATCTTACAAACCAACCCCAGAAAAAACACAAGTGCTCGAGCTTTTTTGTGGACGGCGGCGAAGTACGAGTCGTCATTCCTGGTCTCTACAGCACAGCAGCACATCACACAGCAATCATGGGTACGTCGATGGCTTGTTATGACAGCATTGCAGGCCCACAACGTGGGCAGGCTGCGCAATCAGTTGAGAATCTGCGACTGCATGGCTTTATACCACAACACCGTGCTTATTTCTTCACATGCACACCACAAATCACCTACCACAGGCAAGGTGCACGGCTCGTTGGCTCGTGCCGGTAAGGTGCGTGGCCAGACACCCAAGGTGGAAAAGCAGGAGAAGAAGAAGCAGCCTACAGGGCGAGCAAAGAAGAGGCTGGTATACACTCGCCGTTTCTTGAACGTTGGTATGTTGTTTGGAGTGGTTTAGAGGGAGGGGTGTGGAGAACAGGGGGGGATTTGATGGCAGCATGTGATGTGCTTGGTGGGGCTGTCTTGGTGGGGCAGGCAGCACATATGTGTGGTGACAGGCACATCACATCACACACACCTATAACACGCCCACAGTGGTTGGCTTTGGCAAGAAGAAGGGCCCCAACGCTCGTCCCACATAAGCATGTTTTGTTTTTTCTGTGTGTAGTACTGCTTGCTTGCATGCGTCACATGGGTTGTTTTACATAGGTGTTCACTATGCCACCTGGTGATGATGTAACCAATCATGTTTTTTGGTCTATTTGCACGGGTCCATTATGGGGTTGGGGCTTGCACTAAGGGGGGTTGCAGAGGCATACGTATGCACAAAAATGGTATATGGACATGAATGAGTGGCAGCTAGTAATGGTGGAATTGTTGAACACTGCCACACCATTTTCGCATTGCCTCCTTGCAACCCAGCCCCGGGTGTTCGCCCAGCTTTTATATTTGTGCACAGCCACAATGAGATTCACAACGTTTCACAACAATCATAAATAGCACATGCATGCTAAACACAAAACGTGCATCAGAATGGGCGTCACCATGCACAACAAGGCCACAATTTGACACAACAACAACAATAGTCTCACTCAAACAGACAGACCGTGATGAACGTAACAATCCGTGTGTCGGCAGGGTACGTGTGTGCATGCACGTGTGTGCATACAATATTGGTGGTGTTAGCATGCCAACGGATTGTGCACACATCCCCACACCCTCAGGGCATCCACCTCTGGACGATACACACAACAGCGCCCCCTGCACATAGCACGGCATAGCCCAGCACCTGTTTGTTTTGTCAACCGGCCCCTCACAGCACACGTACCCACTCATGTGTATACATACCCACAACACAACCGTCGCTCGTCGGGCGTTGTGCGTGCATCTGCTGCAAACGAAACACAGCCTGGAAATGATCAGCCACAACACAACACCCCCCCTCCCACAATTGGGGCTGCAATCACAAGTATCCCATCCAAATTGCGTGCATTTTTCGCTGAACTTGATGGCCTATGGGGACGGTTCCTCCCAATGTGCCTCTTATTCTTTTCCATGGCATTCAACAACACCATTCTTGACAGTGTCAAGGATTCACTTGTCATCACAGCCAAGGGTGGGGGAACACAAGTAATCCCCTTTTTGACAGGTAGAGTTTTGATGATTTTTTCGAGCATGGCTCTTCACATGCATAATAGACACAGCGATCACAACACGTAACACACCCACCCTACCAACAACAGTGTACGCAGTGCTTCCCAGCAGCTTGTTGTTTCTCCTTGCATACAGCTACGCCACACAGCGCTTTGACCGCGGCAAGCTGTTCAATGCTGTGGTGTCTGTGTTTTTGGTGTTTTATGCTGCATTTGCGCTCATGTATCCCTCGCATGAGGCCTTGCATTCACATGGACTTGCAGCCTCTCTTGCCCAGGTGCGTGTGTCTTGGGTGTGTCTATCAGGGTTTGATAGGCATACATGTTTTTCCACACAATTTGGACACACTCCAATTTTGTTGCACAACAGCATCTCCCACCGGGCCTGTCGGGACTTGTGGGCATGGTTCGCAATTGGACCTTTACTGCATTCTATTGCTTTAGTGAGTTGTGGGGCGATGTAGTGCTGTCGCTGCTCTTTTGGGGCTTGGCGAATGAAACCACCCCAATGCGGGAAGCACCATTGCTCTACCCCTTGTTTGGGGTGGGTGCCAACATTGCACAAGTGGCTGGTGGACGGGTGCTCAGTGTGCTTGCTCGCAGCGCAGAAAATGCTGCAGAATACGCTGCAAATTTGCGGGTGCTGTTGGGGCTCGTGGTGGCAATGGGGTTGGTGGTCATGGCGCTGCATAGCTATATATTCAAAACATTTCCACGCACACATGAAGGTAGTCTGTTGTGAAGGCGTAGTGTGCGTTACTCAGTTGTGTGTAGTGTGTACTACACATGCATGGTGTGCATTTGAACACTGATTGTGCATACCAACAGGGCTGCCAAGAAAGCTGCAGGAAAAGGAGCGCAAGGCTATGCAAGGTGGGATGAGGAACGGCAATGGCGCTCTATTTCGCACGGTACGTTGTGTGTATCATCTGGCTCTGTTTGGATTGGGGGAAAATCATATTGGAGCGTGTCATGAACAAGAGTCCCACATCACCTCATCATCATCACAGAAATCGCAGCAAGAGGGCCCCGCATGTGTCCTCCCCCCCCCGGATGAGCCTCAAAAACTGTCTATTCGTGAAGCATTTGCATTTTTGATCAACTCTCCCCAAATTAAAGCACTGGCATGCATGGCAGTTGCGCAGGGCGTGTGCACCAATGTGCTCGATTTGGCATGGAAGAGCCATCTGCGCATTCTCCACCCCACTCCAGCCGCGTATTCTGCGTTTATGGGGGAAGTGGCCATGGCGACGGGGTTGGTGACGGGGGCCCTGATGCTCGCAACGCCCCTCATGTTTCGGCTGTTGGAATGGCGTGGGGTGGCAGGGGCAACACCTCGATTCATGTTTGTAATGGGTATGTGAGGGTACAGGACAGTGTGGATGCACATGTCTGTATATGTTACATGCCATTGACTCTACAGGTATCCCATTCTTCTTGGGCTGCATTGCGTACAATATGTGTGCCAGCAGCATTGGATTTGTGCGTCCCCGACAGTTGCTTCTGATGCTGGTGGTGGCCGGTGCTGTGCTGCAGGTGTTTAGCAAGGCGGCCAAGTTTTCATGCTTCAAACCATGTGAGGAAATGGTCTACATTGGCTTGGACGAAGAAAGCCGTACTAAAGGTACAAGGCTGTTGTGGTTGGCAACAACATTAAAACCAATTGTCACATCTGCAAAACCAAAACAACACCATTGTTCTATGCACACCCCCAGGCAAAGCAGCGATTGATGTGGTGGGTGCTCAAACAGGCAAGAGCACGGGGAGCATTGTGCAACAAATGTTGTTGCTTGCATCGGGAGGCTCGGTAGCAGGCATGCTGCCATTTCTGCTGGTGATTTATGCTGGCATGCTCAGGGTATGTTCAAGGCGCCTTGCGGAGAAACACAACAAGAAGCACATTTCACCCCCCAAACACCACAGGGATGGCTGGGCAGTGTGAAAACACTTGCAGAGCATTATGATCCTTCGTCGCATCATGTGGAAGACAATCCAGCCATCCCCATCCCCCTGCTTGCCACGTTGGAAGAGGAGGAGTTAAGCAGCAACGGTGTATTGCAGCAGCCCCTGCTTGATGTGCAAGAAGGGGATGTGGAAAAACCAGTGCTTGCTCCTGCACCAACTGTGCCATGACGTGCCTTTTTTGTATCCTGACCATTGCTGAGAGAACCTTGGTTGTGTTACCATGTGTGTTTTGTGTACTTGTGTATCAATATATACGGGTGCCGCTGTATTCAGCATGCCCAGCTGTAACAATGCCATTCGTGGACACTCCTAAAAAGAATATAAAAAATGATACTCAGTCAGCTGCTTCCAGCTTGTTTTTCAAAAACTCGATTATTTGTTCAGTTTTCCAGCTGTCTATGCGCACCGATTCCTGTGCCTTGCCCTTGGACAGCACAATGCGGGGAGGGGCACCCCATCGGTCTACCACACGCAAACCTTGTATTGACGAAGCAGTTTTCTTGATGAATTCTTGGACATGTGGGATCGACGATAATCGGTAGTGACACACCTGCTAGTGGTGGTGGTTGTGGGTGGAGGAGGTTGGGGTGAAAAACACTTGCCAATGTGTCTTCCATACCTCCAGCACCGCCTTGGTGTACTTTTCGTCGCTGGTGGCTTGTTCAGTACAGCAGCGCAGGCAGTCCTCTGTCAGTTCTGCATGATCAGCCGATGTGTGAAAGCCGCACGTGTGAAACGTGTATCAAATTCGAGTGGTTTATGCACGTAATATCCCCCACACCTTCATCCTTGACCATTTCTGATAGCTGCTTGCAGTCTGAACAAAGGTTGTGGCCTGTGAAACCAAGATCCTCACAGGTGCTTGAGCATTTGCTGTGCACAATGGTGCACAACAAGCACATCAACGTGCACAGCATCCACTTGGTCATGTTGCTGTGGTGTTGCTGTGGTGCTGTGTGTGGTGCTGTGTCAAGCTTTATGTTGTTTCAGGCTCCAAATATTTGCTATTATATATGAGCAAGGATATTAACAACTGTCATTTCCAAAATAAGATCCATCAATGCCCAAGGTTGACAAGATCAACAAGGGCTTGCACTTTCGTGTGGGCCAATGGCACAACAAAGAGGAGTTGCACGATGCCATCAGCAATCACAAACCCCGCCAGCAGCTGTTTGGGGAAGTAACAGAGGATTTGATGCAAGAATATGATACAGATGATGATGTTGAGGCTGATGAACACCTTGCTCCACATGCCACAACATCCCACCAAGCAACGGATGCAACAAGCAACTCGGACGATGGCATGTGGGGCTCAGATGTGGATGATGACACAAACAACAATGTCAGCGTCCAGGGCGTTGGCACACTGGTGTGTCTTCCAGACGGCACCTTTACCGGTATGCACTGTGATGAAGATGGCATCCCGGTTGTGGCATGTCGCCCCCACACAGGCCATGTCCCCACACAGGCCATGCTGTAGATACACATACCCGTCGATGCTTGGGCATCAGTGGTCGCACCCTCATGCAATCGTTGGCGTGCATTCGCAACACTGATTGGGCACTGTGTCGCGTGCAGCTATGGTCGTTTGCTGGTGGTGATACGAGAAACATCTCTACAGAAGAGCAGGAGCAAGGCAAGGTCAACAACAGCCAGGATCAATGCATCACACTGATAGCACAGTGTACAGGGGCAGATGCGACCGTCTTGCAGGTGTCATGGAGGAGACCCATGCTCCCAAGCAAAACGACCAGTCACTCATGACATGCATAACACACACTCAGGCCCCTGTGGAGCTGGAAGAAGAGGAACGTGCTGCGTTGCTTGGACACTTGAACACTCCATCACAAGCAAGTGAACATTTGCAGAGTTCCGTTCAGCTGACGTTCACATGCCACACCATACTGGTGCGTTGGCTGTGTGTAGCTGTTGTACACGTACATTGTACACATACATGTACGTACATCTAAACAGGCAGATGTTGTTGCTGATGCATACATAGCACGGCATCATCCCAAGCTTGTTGGGCGTGACGCAGTGGTCAACACTGGCCCTATCTGCATCGCCAACTTGCGGGTTGGTTGGTGATGACTTGTGTGGGTACACCATGCAGGAACCACCAATTTTGTTTACCAGAACGAGTCATTCATTATTAAAACAATGATAGGAGCAGTGTGGGCTGAAAGTGTTCATGTGCAGCACTATTCATGTAAATCAATATGTATGCAAACACTGCACAACCCTAGTCCCAGCCAAACGTAAAGGTCGAGGCACTCTCCACTATGCTCTCCACTGAACCGACCACTGCCACCACTGTTACAATCAAAGCAAATATACTCACAGTCTGCAGCGCTATTTGTACAGGAAGGGATGGCTTGTACAGGACGGTCCACATTGCCAAGGGAAAGTAGATTGATATGGGCCACTGTGTGTATGGAGAGGGGTTGGTGAGCAAAACTTGTGTGTGTATGAAAGGTATGGGACAAGCTCATGTTACACGTACAAATCCGATGGCGCCCCTGAGTGTGTATTTGTGGAGCAATGTGTGCGAGGGTGCGATCGTGATATTTGCCAAACACTCCCCCCACATACACAAGGGAAACAAAGGACGAAAAGAACGGCAATATGGCGCCAATCACACCGAGCACAATGACAACAAAACTTCGCCAAATGAGCTTGATGATGCGTGGATGCAGATGTGGCAAGCATCGCTGCATTGGGCGCTCCACCATGAGCAAAAAGGGCAGCAAGTAGAGGTTGTACCCGGGAATGAGCGACAGCACAATCAACTGTGGTGCGTGATGATGAACATGTTCCAACCCAAAGTGTTGCCGCGTCACACACATGATCATACCAAGTTGGTCAGGATCAACAGCCACTGGGGGGTGAGGAAGGGGTCCAAAAACCATCCTGTTGCATTGTCCCCCACTCCACCATAGGTGGCGATGGCCACGGTAAACAACAGCACAGCCACCAGTGTGTATGCCCTGCACCGTACGTGTGGGAGTATCGTACGTATGGGAAAATAAACGATCATCACCCCACATCCACCCCGTACCCGTTGAGGCCTTTGCGTGCACGTCGGATGGGCTGTGTGCCAATGGTGTCCACAATCTCCATGAGCACAAAAGCACAGCCCCATGTGAAAAACAGCACACCAAATGCATTAAAGATGGCCCACATTTTGGAGACCGGCGTTGTAAATGCCCCGCCCAGGGAGCCCGTGCTGCCAGTAAAGCCCCCTGTGTGTGTTTTTTGTGCACAACATGATTGTTGTTGCTGGTACCACCGTTGCCAATCACATACAGTTGTCAACACCAAGGTAGACCAGGATGCCATCATATACGGCTACGCAAAGTGAACCCAAGATGCACACAAAGCCAAGCTCCCCAAGCGAGCTTATCTGCGGGGTATGTGTGTTTTCAAGTGTATGTGTGTGTGTGTGTTTGTTCATAGGTGTTGTACTGTTTCTGTTTGATGTTTTGTACAAACAAACCAGCACCATTACCTGAACAACAAAGAGCATGACGATGGAGAACAACACAACATAAATGGATGCCTTGGACCATCGTGACGTGTCCGCGTCTGGCAGGATAAGCAGGGCGATGCTCTGCAAGCTAGTACCACCAGTAATGGCATACGCCAGTGCTGTGTGTTGGTGATGATGGTGGATGTCCTCTGGGACATGTACTCCAACACACATAACAGCACATACCAACAAGCACAATGTTGATCTGTTGTATCCACACGAGCGCAAGTGCGTGGCGTTTACCCAGTATGTTGTACACTGCTGTATAGTAGGTACCAAAGCGCTTGCCCTGCTGGGACACGTGGCACATGATGAGGATGTGGGCAAAACCCCAGGCAATCAGGCCAAAGATGGTCATGCAAAAGAGGCCAGCCAGCCAGCCCAGCGCTGACATTGCCGAGGCGAGGGACAGTGCCCCCGGTCCCATCACTGGTGGGGTGTGGGGTGTGTGGGGTGTGCATAGTGAGGGTGTGTGCACAGTCAACATTGTGTGGAACATTGGAAAGGACGTCCCATCGTTTTCCAAATGGCCGATGCGACCAACAAGTGACGTGCCAACTTCAACCCCAAGTTACACCAAATTGCAGCTAACCTGCTATGAAAATTTCAAAGCACGCTGACAACGCTGTTCCTCGGCGTACTGTGGAATCCTCATCCTCCACAACAATAGTTGCCTTGTCAGGAGCATTTTGCTGCTCGACATCTGCTCCACCTGCTGCCTCATGAGCGCCCTGAAACCCCATATTTGGTGTGACCGGAAACAGCCGACGATTGGAAATAAACGGGAGCTGGGAGACACGCATGGCGTTCTGATGCTGCCAAGTGCAAACCCAAATATCACACAACTATCAATATTCCATTAACAACATGGGCAACATATAGGCAACATGAAAAGGTGGCTACTCGTGGTTGTGCTGTGCGCAGCGTCGACATTGTCGCTTCCGCCATTAACCGACGACGTCGAGGCGTTGCTGCCGGCACCAAACTCCACATTTGCTACGTTTCTCGTGCAACTAGCGAAATCAGATCGTGTTGCAGTGGCGCAGTTGGATGCACGTGTGCAGGATGCCTTGCTCTCCTTTCCCAAGCTCGAACCGGTGGGTCCTGGTTGCAATGCACGGTTGCACGGTTACAGTGCACTGGTTGCAGAGTGCCTTGTTTGTCCAACAAAACTTGTTGTCTCCCACACACCCCACACACAAACCAGTTGTATGGCGATGGGGGCATTGATAGCGCAGCAGAGCTGTTGATACTTGCCCACGTGCTCAACAATTCTGTATCTCCCATACCCAATTACGAGGACGTTGGCGTTGTCTATGCTGCTGCATTAAACGCATCGTACAGCAAGCTACAAGAGCTGGCCTCTCTGATCATGCAGCTGCCACCTGAAGTCTCCCCCAGTGGGCCCATGGCAAGGGCCCTGGTTGAGATTGCAATGGCTGTTGAGGCATACGATGCAGCCAAGTATGTTGCCAGCGTTACAGGTGCACGCATTCCTGCCCTACAGACGATGCGAATGTATATGAATGAGACCGTGCAATTTGCAGAGGATGCTGCAATGTTGGTTGCTGAGTATGCACAGACACAAAATTTGTCGTGGCCTGACAATGGTGCCGCCTGGTCAAGGAAGTATGTAAACATTCTGATGCCCAACGTCAATTCCATCGGGGTGGAAGCCGATGCTATCATCAACAACGCCACATCTTTTGGGCAGCAGCAAGGTGCGTTCTTGTTGTTGTGAGCGGTGGTGGGTTTACAGAGGCACGCGCAATACATATCGCTCCCCACACAGTACAAGCAGTAGTGCTTGCTCTGGTGACGGATGCCAACTTTGGCGGGGCCAGCGCCTTGTCACTCATTGGGCAGCTTGAAGACGGTAATGAGGCTGTGACTGCATTGTCACAGCTGGGCAAGTGATTGCATTGTGCCCAGTGTTGTATGTGTTGGATATTGCATGCGAAACCATTGCTGCATTGTTTTACATGCACAAAGTGCATACGTTGCGCACCCACCGTGCAACACATTACTCCTGCGAGATCCCGTTTCCAAGCACACGCAATTCATTGAGCACCTGCACAAAAGGTGGCCGTTGTTGTGGAACGTGTGCCCAGCAGCGCTGCACAAGGGATGCAAGTAGTGGAGGGCATGTGCTGGGAAGCGGCGGTCGCTGTTGCAGCACACCCACAGCATAGATGACCTGCGTGTGGTGCGGCACATGCCTCTATAATCCACCAACAATCATAATGTGGACACTACTGCCTACCTTCATGGGGCTGCCCAATTCGGCCCATGGCACCCGGCCCGTCAACATTTCCCAAAGGAGCATGCCAAACGCATATACATCCACTGCATGGCTGATGCGCTCCTCTGCAAAGCATTCTGGAGCCATGTAGGCTGGGGTCCCAGCTGCACCAGGCCCGCCGGTTGTGGTTGCCAAAAAAGTGTGCTGCTTTATACGCGCAATACCAAAATCACACACCTGCATTTGTGTTTGGGGGGGGGATCATGTGTGACGACACAGAGCAATCACCACCACCACTGCACACGTATATACCAACGCACGTCCATCCTTGTCGAGCAGTATGTTGTGTGATTTGAGATCTCGATGCACTACGTGGGGGTGGAGGTACGCCATGGCCTCTGCTACATCCATGGCAACCTGCAGCAGACGAGGCAGCTCCAGCGGTCGTCCACCGCTCCCGTGCAGCAACTCAAACAACGACCCCACTGCCAGGTCCTGCACCAGCGCCAACATGGGGGGCTGCAAACATGCCCCAAGCAGTTTCACGACCCGGGGATGCTGGAGGGCGGCGAGCACTTGTACTTCTTTCATGAATGTATCACCGTATTGCGGGGGGGGCTGTTGGCCGGCCAGCGGCTCAAGTGTGTGGAAGACCTTGACTGCAACGGCTTGCCCACACCACAACCCTGTGTGATGTCAGTTGCGTCAAAAACATGTGGGCACCAACACAAATCATAGCCACACACCTTTGTACACAGTGCCAAACCCACCACTGCCAATTCGATGTATCAGCTGCACCTCCTTGTCAAAATCGATCTCCACAAAACTAGGCACGCTGCCTGGCACACGCGAGCAAATACGGTGCACCAAGGCCAACCCATGCGACCCACAGGGGGCTGTGTTGGTACGCCGCAGCGTGGGTGTTATATTGCCAACAGGGGTAGTGGGTTGGTGGTTGTGGGGTGGGCCATGGGGTGGTGCGGATGTGGGGGAGGCTGGAGCACTGCTGGCAACTGCAGTGTGTGAGTTGCTCAGCCATGTACCATGGGAAGGGGGGCTGCCTGCTCCGCTGCTGCTGTGGATTTGGTGCTTTTGTTGGTGTTTTTTATGAGTGGGTGGTTGTAACGAAACAAGCCAAACTACCTCGTGTGTTTTGACAAGAGTCGAGTAACAATGGGTGGCAGCTGACGTGGGGGTGCCAATACAGACAAGGGTAATCCCTGCTGTGCACCTGCATCAGACTCCACCCGCTGCCGTGCAGTATCGGTTCCAAGCCCATCACCATTGGTGCCACCACCATGACGCTTGCGCCGTACAGCCCACAGCACACCAGCAGCAAGCAACATTGCAAGAACTGCTGCGCCTGCGACTCCCGCAGGCACCACAATGGAAGACGTACTTGTTGATGCTGCCGGTGCACCAACATCAGTGGTCTGTATAGATGTGTTTCGTGGCAAGGCATCACCTTGCATGAAACTCCCTTGGTAGGTGGACGTTGATGGACCCCTTGATGGTGCTGATACAGGTGGTACCACCCCCACAGGTGGAAAAGGCGATCTGGGTATGCGCACCCAGGGCGAGGGGGCCCCGCCGGGGCCACCAAGGGTGTCGGCAGGGATGCAGCAATAATCGGCACGGCAGGGTTGGTCAGCTGGCATGCGTAGGCAGGTTGTCTTGCGCTCCAAGCGGCGCACCGCGCGTGTTGAGGTGAGGCCCAGGCGGTTGACCCCCTGTTTGGATGATGGTGGTGGATGATGGTGATGGATGATGGTGAGGGATGATGGTGCATTGCCCATGGTACAAGAACCCGCACTACCTGTGGCAGTACATAGCATGCCATGCCATTGAGCGCAATATTGGACAGTTGCATCGGATCGTCGCCTGGTAGACGGAGCAGGGCATTCAATGACGTGCTACTGCCGGGTGGGATGACTTGGTTGGCATCGACGTTGGCAAGCCTGTTGGTGGTGTACAGGAGTGTGCACAGACAGAAATTTCTGAAACCCACCCACACCACCACCACATGCCGTATGGGTTGCTGGGAAGAGAGGCTGGCGTTGGGTGTTGATGGGTCACTGACTGGATTGGCTCCGGTGGCAGCCAACAGGGTTGCATTGTTGTAATCAAGGCCACTGTGTAGCATAAACAGCAGTTCCCAGCCAGGCAGATCTACGGCTTGCGCGTTGGCAATGATAAACGTTGCGAGGAGCGTGTTGGCACCCTGTGCAGCATCGATTTGGCTGGTGAGCTGCAACGTGCATATTGGTGCTGTCGATGGTGGTGCTGCAATGGGTGGTGCTACAACAGGTGGGCTGGCAGCGTGGGCAAGGCAGAAAAGCGCAAGATGAGTGTAAACGGTGGCAAGGTGCATCATGCATGGGTGGCGGTGTTGCTAGTGAGGTGCAGGAGCGTGGTGTTTAGTAGACACGTTGGGTGTGTATGAGGTGGTATTGGTCTTGGTGATGGTTGGCCAGCTATGCACAGGTGGTGCTGTTTGCAATACAAATTATACATCAATGAGCGCTGCCATCAATGAGCATCATTAAGCGACCCTTCCGATCGGCACCGTACTCTCTGCGAACGGGCTTGTAGTGTCTCCTTCAACATATGACGGCAGGTACGAGACCTCCTGGGACCTCCTGCCATGCGAGATGCGATCGATGCCAAGATCCACGGATAACGCACAAATTGCACCCTGAGCACCACCTTGCATTCAATTTAATTGCATTGAAAGTGACGGCCATCACGTTGACCCGGCACACACTGGGTGGCGCGCGCTTTTGGTCACGTCGTTTTATAATGTTCTGTTTTTTTAGGGCAACGTTGCCCAACTTCCACAAACAAAATCAACATCAGCAACACTGTCAATCTAGACCATTCCCCTACTTGGAAATCACTCCCCTACTTGGAAAACTACAGCCCATCTAGGGAAGCAACCCCATCATAATAAAATTCTTTCTGCGTCCTTCAAGCTGTTGCGCTCTTTGCAAAAAGCAATGCAGTCCCTGCAAGGACGTCAGAACATGCTAGTGGCGGCACCGGCACAGCTGTCTGGGCTTGCAGGGACACCATGCGCGAGGTGGGGCAACACACGTAGCCTCTCCAGGTACGGCTATCCATGCATTGATGGGTCCGTTTCGATGTGGAGAATAATATACGGACACGGGTCACGGATTTGGTCGACTTTGCTCTTTGCGCATCAGCCTCACCTCGCTGATCATCCCCCCTCACACAGGCGCATGCCTGCGCTCCGTGTGCTTGGCACCTATGCCCCACCCCGCCCATCTCCCACTGGTGGCGATGCCCAACCCAATCAACCATCTATGCGCGTGGAAATCCCAGCCCAGCCCAACTTGACCACCAAACCCGCCAAGACCCCCCCCACGTCCATCAACGCAGTGGACGTGCAATCCTACGTCGAGGCCAACTTTGTGCGCTACAACGGCGATGCCAGCTTTTTGGCTGGTCCCACTGCGGCCACCAAGAAGCAGATGGAGATTGTGGAAAAACTGCTACTGGAAGAGCAGAAAAAGGGCATTTTGGATGTCGACACGGTCACCCCATCAGGCATCACTGCATTCCCCCCGGGCTACATCGACCCTGAGCAGCCTGAGCTCGAAAAGATCAAGGGATTGCAAACAGACAAGCCATTGAAGCGCGCCATCAAGCCCCTGGGTGGTGTGCGCACCGTTGCTGGTGCACTCGAGTCGTATGGCTATACACTCGACCCCACCGTGGATGAAATCTTTTCCAAGTATCGCAAGACACACAACCAAGGTGTGGGTGGTGATTTTTGTTCTTCTTTGTTCATCTGCATATTTTTGTCACACGTCTTTTTGCACTCACATCCACATCAACCCAGGTGTCTTTGATGCTTACACCCCCGAGATGCGTGCTGCACGCAAGGCAGGCATCTTGACGGGGCTCCCCGATGGCTATGGCCGTGGTCGCATCATCGGTGACTATCGCCGTGTTGCACTGTATGGCGTCGACGCCCTCATTGCTGCCAAAAAGGATGACTGGAAAAACCTGCTCAATGGCACCATGACAGAGGAGACCATCCGCCTTCGTGAGGAAGTTGTGGAACAGGTGTGGTTTTGGTGTGGCTTGCGTGCACCCAGCAACACCAATCAATGCATCATCCCCCCCCCTCTTACCAGATTCGTTCCCTCATGGAGCTCAAGGAAATGGCTAAGAGCTACGGGGACGATATCTCCAAGCCGGCCACTGATTCCCGCGAGGCTGTGCAGTGGCTCTATTATGGCTACCTGGCAGCAGTTAAAGAACAGGATGGTGCTGCCATGTCCATGGGTCGCATTGACGCGTTTTTGGACACGTATTTCGAAAAGGACCTGGCGGCTGGGACCTACACGGAGGAACAGGTGCAGGAGTTGATCGATCATTTGGTTGTCAAGCTGCGTCTCGTGCGACACCTGCGTTCACCAGAGTACAACCAACTGTTTGCAGGCGACCCCACATGTATGGCGGGGGGGGGGGGCGTGATGGGTGTGCAACAACTGCATTGTGCACGAATCATCACACATAACACACTCATACACAGGGGTGACATGTTCCATTGGTGGAACAGCAGCAGATGGTAGCCACATGGTGACCAAGACCTCCTACCGACTGCTGCAAACCCTGTACAACCTGTCACCTGCACCAGAACCCAACATGACTGTGCTCTGGAGCAATGACGCACCACTGGCGTTTAAAAAGTTTTGCGCCGATGTGTCAATCGATGTATGGGGTTTTCCATTTTTTTTTGTTTGGGGGAAGGTGGTGTATACCAAAAGTGGTCACCCTGTGCCAATATCAACATCATCACCCACATCACCCACACAGACTTCGTCAATCCAGTATGAAAACGATGCACTGATGACCCCCCTCTTTGGCAGCGACTATGGCATTGCCTGCTGTGTCTCTGCCATGCGCATCGGCAAGGACATGCAATACTTTGGTGCCCGCAGCAACCTACCCAAGCTGCTCCTCTACATCATGAACGGCGGCCGTGACGAAATCACGGGTGACCAGGTGGGGCCCCAATTCCCTGCACTCAAAACGGGCGATGAAAACACCCCGTTGGATTATGAGGAAGTGACAGCGCGATTGGAGGAGGGCATGGATTGGCTGGCCCGCCTGTACTGCAACACCATGAATGTCATCCACTACATGCATGACAAGTATGACTATGAACGCATTGAAATGGCACTGCATGACACCATTGTGCGCCGTCTGCTCGCATTTGGTATTTCTGGCCTGTCTGTGACGGCCGATTCGCTGTCGGCCATCAAGTATGCCAAGGTATACCCCATTCGTGATGAACGTGGTGTGACCAAGGACTTTCGCGTCGAGGGCGAGTTTCCCGCCTTTGGCAACGACGACGAACGTGTTGACGACATTGCTGCGTGGTTGGTGCGCTCGTTTTACAGCAAGCTTGCCCAGCAGGAGACCTACCGTGGCAGCGTGCCTACACTGTCTGCACTGACCATCACCTCCAACGTGGTGTATGGGAAGAAAACCGGCAGCACACCCGACGGGCGCAAACAGGTATGGGTTTGTGTGGGTAGCAGGACTGTTGTCTGCACCTCATATCATTGCCACACACGCATTTGACACGCACACCACAACAGGGTGAGCCATTTGCACCTGGTGCCAACCCCCTGCACGGTCGCGACTGCACCGGCGCACTGGCCTCCCTCAACTCGGTGGCCCACCTGCCCTATGAATTTTGCCTGGATGGCATTTCCAACACCTTTTCATTGGTTCCAAGCGTCCTCGGCAAGGAAGACGCAGCACGTACCTCCAACCTGGTGGCCATTCTCGATGGCTACTTTACCTCGGGAGGTCATCACATCAACGTGAATGTGCTCAATCGTGCAATGCTGGAGGATGCTATGGAACATCCTGACAAGTACCCACTGCTGACCATTCGTGTGTCTGGCTATGCTGTGCACTTTGCCAAGCTCACCCGGGAGCAGCAGCTCGAGGTCATTGCACGCACGTTTCATGAAAGCATCTAAAGAGAAGTGGCTGCTGCTTTTGCGGTGTGGAAGTGATGCGGTCTTTGTTTGCCGCACGTATGATTGTGTGTGCTGACGATTTTTTGGTGTGCTGCATGTTTTGTGCAGCAGCACCGGTATGTGATGACAACCATTGGTGTACGTGGAGTTGTGCACACAATGACAGCCTGTGTGCTGTGGTTTTCTTTTTCTGAGATTCCTGCAATGTTTTTGTCGAGCAAGAAATGTTTTCTTCAAATTTTTTCAGGTGCCCCTGTGATGTTGCGTGTCACAGGGCCACACACGTACATGCTTATCAACGGGTTGTCATTTTACATACACTTTAGGAATACTGCACATGGGGCAACATTGATGACCACACGTGCTGGTGATACGACCGGGTACTATCAACCACATGACCACAGCATCAACGATAGCAAAAAAGTGCACCTCTCATGCCTTGGCAGCCTCCCCCTTTTTCTCGCCCTTTTTCTTTTCCCGCTTTTTCAACGCGTCCATGTGTGCCCTGAGGATGGTGTTGTACGACTCTTGAAACCGGGGCTGGTCCTTGGCAGTGACCACGGTGGCAATTTTTCGCTTGCCTGCTGTTGCACGCACAAGGCAGTGGTAGGGGAGGGTGGGGTCTGGTTTGCGAGTCTTGCGTGGCTTCAAGTTGGCTGTGTTTATTGTGGGTGAAAGGGGTGGATGTGTGCTGGGCTGCTGTTGAAAGCAAAACAACTACACCATACTTCGCTTCATGGTGACGAGCACGGTGCCCTTGTCCTTGGATTGCTGAAACAACTTGACAAGTTCGTTGAGAAACTGACCATTGCTGAGATGCACCATGGCTACGTAGTTGTGGGAGTGTTGCCAGCGAGGGAATTGTTGTTAATGCCAACACATTGCAGCCAGGGCAACTTTATCTAGAGTCTCAACCTATCAACAAAGGATCAGCCAATGACACCAGCTGATGGTGGTGGTATTGCCTATGGTGTTTGCGAATGGAAGCATGAATGTGCAATATATAGCAACAAAAAATCCCATCAACAACATATGATCACCACAATCTCAGCGTTCTCCAGGTAGTTGGCTGTGGGGGCCTCAATGCCCTTGCAGCAGCTGCACATGCTCTGCTCATTTCATACTACATAAGACCATCTGTTGAGCTTCCTATCAATTGCACCCCCCCAATACCCCGTCCATCATGGATGCGGGCGTCCCTTTGGACGTAAATAGTATTGCAGATGAGCGTATCAGAGGGATTGTTCATATGGCTGCCACAAGTTGGCTCAAAACGAGTGATGTCTTGGACATTTTGCAACACTACCAACACTATCGACTGGCAGTGTGCACCAGGCCCCCCATCAGGCCACCAGGTATGTGTGATGGATGTGACTTTTGTGGTACGCAAGACCTAGGTTGGTTTGGGTGTGGTTTGGGTGCATGGCGCCTGCACCATCATCGACACATTACCAACGCAGGTGGCACATTGTTTCTCTTTGACAAGCGCATCTGTCGTTACTTTCGGTGCGTATATGACTTGGGTGCTGTGTGAGATGAATGGCAAGGTGGCATTTGATACACACCGCATGCACACACCATCACGTATGTATACACATGTCACACCCACCCACCACGCTACCACCACAGCAAGGATTTGCACAACTGGAAGAGGAAAAATGATCAAAGGACAATACGTGAAACACATGAAAAACTCAAGATTGGCACAGAAGAGGTGTTGAATTGCTACTATGCCCATGCAGACAGGGAGGACAACCTACAGGTGTGGTGGTGTGGGGTTGTGTGGGTGTGTGGGTGTGTGGGTGTCATGAGAGTTTTGGGGTGGGCATGATGAACAAAGAACAACCCCACTACTTCACAATCCCACTACTTCACAACCATCCAATTTACAACCACCTCCACATCATCACCTCCAACAGCGGCGCTGCTACTGGATGCTGGAAGGTGACAGTCCCATCGTCCTCGTGCATTACCTCACCCCACCTCGAAACAACAACAGCCGCAGCGGCGCCCCCCAGCGCACCCAGGCACCTCGCACGATCCGCACATCCCAACGAGAGCGACGGCCATCGCGTATGTATGCTGATACGAGTGATGACGAGCAGGGTGGGCCACTGTGGACACGGGATGTGGATTCAGATGCCGATGGGATGCCCACACACAAGGGAGGGGGTGCTGTCAAGGGGGGTGGGGGGGGAGGGCGACACAAACACAATGCTGCTGGTAGTGGGGTGCGTGGACAGAAACAGCAGGTTGAGCAGCAGAAACAACAACAGCAATCCCAACTTGCCCAGATTGCCCAGCCTGGTAGCTACTTTCTCCCACCACCCCCACATCAACAGCAGCAGCAACAACAACACATGTCGTCCGTATACTATGGGGCACCACATGGCATGGCCCCCTTGCTTGCACCCCCTCCACCCCCCTTACTCCATGACACACCCAATCCGCCACGCCCAGCAACTGCAGGCGACATACCCGCCCATATTGCGTCCACCAATATTCGGCCCGCCCTCACACACCACAGAACTGCACCTACAAACAACAACAACGTCAACACCACCACCATGGTGGCGACGCATCGTGATGCACAACCACAGCGTTTTCCAACACCACCGGATAGCCCACTTGCACTGTCACATTCATTTGGGTCCCTCATGATGGACACCGACGGAGGGGCCGGAGGGGCCGTCACCGTCACCAAGGGGGGGGGCCTGGAGGGCCCCACGTCACGCATGCCGCAGCAGCACAGTGGGAGTGCCATGCAGCTGGGGGAGTCCTTGAGTGGTGGGTGGGGTGGGTGGGATACCCTCGCGTTGGGGGGGGGGCCGGACGACCTTCCACAGCTTGATAGTGGGCCCGGCGGTGTACCGAGTTGGGCAGCGGGGCCGGTATGTTGTGTTTTGGTGGTGGTGTTATGCGGATGTATGTGCTGAAGGATATGTGCTGAGGGGAGACAACACCAATAACACCACCACCAACAACAACAGCACCAACAACCATATATAACCACTACACACATCAACCACCAAATCATGCATATCAACGCCCACAATTCCCCATACACAGCGTGGTGTAACCAGTCCCACCAGCCCCTATGCTCCGTTGGATTTCAGTGATGGTGGGGTGGGGTTGGAGTTTTCCGACACAAATGATGTCATGCTGGATACCAAACCTACTATCCTTGCAGCCAGCAATGCACACAATAGCAACAACAGCAGCAGCAGGGGTGGTGGGCATGTGGGCACCACCCGAGTGGTGGGGAATGCAGGTGGAGGGGATGGGGATGCACAAGAGGATGTGTTGCTTATCGATGGTGACGACGACGATGATGATGATAATAACAACAATACCAATACAGGCCATCAGCATAATGCAAGCACAGCGATGATGGGTAGCTGGCAAGCACACATCCAGCAACCACATCATTGGTCGGCACACCACCACCAACACACCATACCACCACCCATGCCATCATACTATGGTGCACCTGTGGTGCATCACCATCACACAGCAGCGTATCCACCCACCATGCAGCAGCCCACCTACCCACCTGCCCCCGCGCCCCCACCACCACCCATGCCACCGGGACCAGCAGCCCTCCGGCGACGTGCTGCCCACCGCAAAGCAACACACCGACCGAGCGCCCGCACACACAACTGGGGACAAGCTGGTAGTCAGTATCACACCACTGCGCTGCGCACCAGCAGTGGGGTGGTGATGCCATCGGGTGGTGGGCATCATGCCATGCCATCGGGTACTGGCCAAGCACCGCTTTTGCACTCGTCGTCAGCGCCTGTGCTGGGGAGTGATGCAGGAGGGGTGGATGGTCACGGTGGTACTGGTCATGGTGCAGTGGGTAGTGGGGTTGCGACATCATCATCCCATGATCATCATCATCCCTCTGTGCGGCCATGGGAGGTTGCGCTGCCAGATGCACACCGTGTGGATGATGGTGATGACGAGCTTCAGGAATCAGAGAGTGACGTGCCTGGGGTGGTGCGTGGTGGTGGTCGGGCGCGAAGGGCAAAGCAGCAGTGGGCGAGTGGGCGGAGTGGCATCTTGGCATTGGAAAAGGAATTACGTGAATTGGACACCACTGTGCGGAGCACATTGCACAATCCTGCATCTGAGCTGGCAGCACTGTCCAGTCATTCTGTTGCCAACCACGTATGTGGTGTGGTGGTGATGGTGATGTGGATGTGGATGTTGTTGTGCAATTGACTGCAGCAAATCAATACACACATAATGCACGTTGTACCACCCAAAAAAAAACACAGATTAAAGCGTGGGAGGCACGACTGCAGCAATTGGGGCATGGCCACAATGGCACAGGCCCCCCCCAGGGGACCGACCCACCCCACAGTGGTTTGTCCACCAACCCACCCACCACAGAGGGGGTGCTTGCTGATGCCACCAACCAGGCCCCCCCCACCACCGCTGCGGGGGGGCCCGCAGGGGCTGTCAAGGGTGACGTCTGTATGGGTGAGCGGGACCCCTCGGCAGGAGGAGGGCCCCCCCTGTTGGATGTGGTGGACTATGCACCAGATTGGGACACACCTGCTGGGGGTGCAAAGTTGCTGTTGACAGTGCGTGAGGGTGAGGGAGGGGGGCGAATACGACGCAAGCCGTTGTATGTGCAGTTTGGGGAAACCGAGGTATGCTGTGTTTTGTTTGGGGGGGGGGGGGATGATTTGGGAGGAGGAGGCGTGTTGCAAGGTGTGGTTGCTTTGGTGTGGTTACTTTTCACAGCACACACACACCACACCACAGGTACCAGTCACCATTTTGTGCCCCGGTGTATTGCGTTGTTTTGCACCACCCCACCCACCAGGCATGGTGTCCCTATGTCTGACATATGGGGATGGGAAACCGCGCAGTCAGCAGCTGGCATTTGAGTATAGAGAGATGTCAAGTGAGGGTGTGGCAGTGACAGCGTATGTGAGGGGGTTGGGTTTGTGTTACTTGTGGGTTGTGTATTACTTGTTGTGTATTACTCGTAGGTTGTGTATTACTTGTGGGTGAGTATGGAGTACGGAGTATTGTGGGTCGATGAATTATCACTTTACAACAAGTGCATTGAACTGGCACCTGTATACAACTATGTGACACAAACACACACACACACACACACACACACACATACACACACACAGGGCTGATACACAAGCATCAGATAGGGACCTTCAGCAGCGACTCATTGACCTACTGCTCATGCACCAGGGGGCCCCTTCACACAGGGGGGGGCCCTCCCACAGTGGCACCTCCACAGAGGGGGTCAGCAAAACATCAGGGGGAGGAAGTGGTGTAGAGCAACAAACACAGCAACAACAACAACAACAACAACAGCGACGAACACAAGAACAGCAGCAAATAATACAACAGCAACAAACACAACAACAGCAGCAGCAGCAGTCCCAGTATGTGCAAAACCAACAAATACAGGATCAACAAACACAACACACTGCACAAGCACATGTACCACCACCACCACCACGACTGTCATCATCATTCCCCCCACGTCCTGCATGTACACAACAACAACAACAAGGCCATGTTGGTGACACACACCAGACCACACACCATACACCCCCCCCACCAGTACCCTCCCTCGAGCATGGTGTGACGACAACAACAACAACAACAACAGAGCAACATCATGTGACAACAACCACAGAACAGCATGGCATGACAACAACAACAACAGAACAGCAAGAAGCCATGTTACAAACACTCCTACAGCATGCATTGGAGCGCCGTATACAACACACCCATGCCGCATCCACAGCAGCATTTGGTGGGGGTGCACATGTGCTTGGTGTGATGAGGAGGGGTGTTGCGTTGTTACACTTGGTTGCTGCACTGGGGTACACCTGGGCTATTGAGAGGTTGCTGTCAGTGGGTGCTGATGTGGATATTCGGGTATGACTGGTGGTTTTGTGTGTTACATGAGGGAGCATCATACCAAATGTGATGTGGAATTTGTTTATGTGATGTGTATATGTATGTTGTTTGGACGTAGATATACAAGACATGCATACATCCACCCCCACATACTCCAACAACCCCAAACACCACACACCACCAGGATGCCAAGGGCCTCACCCCCTTGCACTGGGCTGCTGCACGTGGCAAGGAAGCAGCAGTGGTGGTGTTACTCACCCGAGGCGCCCGTCCCACCCTCCTATCCTATGCCGCAGCAACACCACCACGAGCATCCCCTGCTGACCTGGCAGCAGCACATCAACACCAGGGCATTGCTGCGTATATAGGGGAGGTGCTGCTGGCACAGTCGCTGTCGGCCATGCAGCTGAATGCACCTGGGGGGAGCGCAGGTAAGCAGGGGGGGGTGTTTGTTGAGGAATGGGTGGTGCGGTGTATGAGTGTGTGGTTGCTGTTGACATTGAACACAAATGGCTATACAATGGCCGAGTGTACACACACACATGCATTTGCCCCCTCTCCCAGGCGCAGCAACAGCAAAACCTGCTGCACAACGCAAACGCACCCGACGACGCCTTGACCAGCAACACCCCCCACCATCACACATGCCGGGTGCCCACGTGCCCGTCAATGACAACCCCTTCACTACAGCACCCCAACTGCTACAACAGCAGCAGCAGCATGAGGGGCCAGGGTACCACCAAGGGCCCCCCCAATTGCAGAGGCACAGCACTGGGTCAATGGTCAATGTTCCTGGGTCAATGGTCAACACCATGTATAACAGTATGACGAGCACCAACACGAATGTCGTTGCTATGGAGGATGCGGCACAGCACGACATGGGTGGGCCTGCCAAGATGGGCCCCTTGGGGGAGGCGGGACCCCTCCGGCGGCACAGGCGAGCAAGTAGCGCAGATGCAAGTGCATGGGCCACACAGCATGGGGTCAGGATGGAGGAGCCCGGGGTGGATGTGGAGGGTGGTGCAGAGGCGGACGATGTGGTGGCGTTGGCACAGCGTGCAAAGCGTGCGGCGGCAATTATTGAAGCAGCGTACATCAACCACGTGCAAAAGAAGAGTGCACGACAGGAGCGGCGTGTACGACTGAGGCAACGGTAGGGGGGGCATGATGTAATGGTAGATATCGAGGGGATGGCAACGGGATGCATTGGGATGTCACACACACACACACACACACACACACACACACACACACACACACACACACACACAACACACACAACACACAGGGAATCAGAAGCTGTGGCACGTATAGACAAGAGCATCAGGGAATGGCAAGACCAAACAGCTGCACTACGAGGTGCACAACAACACGGTGTGGAGGGCGTGCTCCAGGGTGTGGGGTCGGCATCAGACGACCCCCGGGCGCTGGTGCTGGATCTGGGTGAGCGATTTGTTGCGAAATACACAGAGCTACGAGGCATGCTTCGTGCATCTGGTACGGCTGTGTGGTGGTTGAGGTGGTGGGTCTGCGATGCATCATCCCGCAGATGTGGGTGTCTCGCATCTCCACATCACGCTCCTTTGTTTCCCATACACCTCACCTCATATACCACACCCAACATAAACAGGTGTTGGGAGTGATAGTGAGCTGACAGAACTCGACCCTGATGCTTCCAGTAGCAGATGGGGTGGTGGGGCATCACGTGCTCACATCAGCCCATCAGGGTACAGCAGTGATCCCCAGCAACTCAGTGATGCACCTGCAGTTGTGTTGCCAGCATCGCGACGTATATTGTACGTGTGTGCTTTCAAGAAGGGGTTGTGTGTATACTGCAAGGATGCTGTGTGCTCGCTCTTGTGTATGTAGATATTGATTGCAAACCATATGCTGTGTACAAACACAGGCGTTTGCGGCGTGGAGGTTTTGAGCGCAGTGCACGGTTGCATACTGTGGATGAGATGGGGCACATGCCAACAGCAGGTGGATCGCCATCTGGTGCCCGCACAGCAGGTGTCTCTGTTCGGCCATCCACCCGCCTTGAGCTGCTGCGTGAGGAATATCAGCGATCATTGGCCGCGGTAAGGTGTTGCTGAAGAGCAGTGCGGTGGTGTGGTGGATCGTGTCGCACACCATTGCATTGCATACTCAAAAACCAACAGGCGGTGGTGCATGTGGAGGCACTCGTGCAGTGTGAGGGTGCGAGGCAGCAGTATTTGAGGCTCAAGCAGGCATATGGTGAGGCAACAACCACCGTGCATGTGGGTGGTGTGTTGGGCTGGTGAGGTGTGTGTTTTTGGGGTGTTTTTTTCTGCGCATGATGTTTTTCCAATAATGATATTTGCACGGATTTCCTCAAGAGCTTTTGTATACAATTTGATACACAGACGGATAGTGTTTGAAACAAGTAAATCGTGTCATCGTCAACGTTGACCCGAGAGTATTTGCCCGCCTCAGCACCCTTGCAAGGTAACCATGCGCAGTATGCAGCACTCCATGCAGAGTGCAGTGAACGCACCAATGGACAAGCAGTTGGCTTGCAGCATTCCGTGTTGCAACAGCCAAGCCAGACGGTTGCAGTACCGTTCTTGTCGTGTGCGTGCTCAACAAACAACGGATGCAATGGATACGACACAGAGCACAGCAACTGTATTGAGACAAGGCATCGTCAACAACGCAACAGAGCTTGTTGGATCTACACCCATGGTGTGTTATTATTTTGTGTGTTGAGCACCAGTTGCGAGCACCCGCACTACACACTACCAATTGCTACTACCACACACTAGGTGTACTTGAACAAGGTGACAGATCGATGTTTTGGACGTGTGGCATGCAAGTTGGAACTGATGGAGCCAGGGGGCAGGTATTTTGTGGGTTTTGTGAGATTTGCAGACGATGTTGTGTAGAACACCCTGGGGCTATCATCATCGTCGTTATCATATCGCTATCACACACAGTGTCAAGGATCGTATAGCGCTCAACATGATCGAGACAGCAGAAGCAGAGGGGCTCATCTCCCCAGACACAACAGTCTTGGTAGGTGCATGGATGTGGGTGGATTGTTTTGGGTCGTGCAGGTGGGGTTCTTATGTGCTCGTTGCGTAGTATTTGATGATGCATGTGTGCGAATGATGCTGTACATTGTTTGTTTCTTTTCTTTCTTACCATTCCTGTGCACACCATTCCTCTGCATCTTTTTCCTCATTCCTGTGCACCATTCACAACAACGGGCACAACAACACACACATACAAAAAAGAATACACGTGTTTATATATACCCACACATCCCACACATTCCACACACACATCCCACACCCCTGAAATACACCCCCCCCACCTTCCCCTCCCACAGGTTGAGCCCACCAGTGGCAACACAGGTGTGGGTCTTGCCTACGTGGCAGCAAGCAAGGGCTACAGGTTGATCCTCACCATGCCTGATTATGGAAGCTTAGAGAGGAGGGTGCTGCTCAAGGCATTTGGTGCACAGGTGGTGATTACTGATGGACGCCTGGTATGGGGGGGGGTATATTGTGAGGGTGGTGTTGTATATTGTGAGGGTGGTGTTGTATATTGTGAGGGTGGTGTTGTATTATGAATCCCACCCCTCACACAATGAGGTGGTTACACTGTGAAGGTGTTGTGTCAATGTGAGGTGGTTGCGCTGTGGAGTGTATGCTGTGTTGGTACTGTGCTGGTACCACATTGCAACATCCACATTACAACCAACACATCACCAACACACTACCAACACCCACCCACAACCCCCTCCCCTCTCATTTCAGGGCATGACTGGTGCCATTGAAAAGGCAAACGATCTGGTACAATCCACCCCGGGCGCCTTTATGCTGCAGCAATTCGAAAACCCAGCCAACCCAGATGTCCACTATCGCACGACTGGACCAGAGATATGGGAAGCCACCCAGGGCACTGTGGCCGCCCTGGTTGCGGGGGTGGGCACAGGGGGCACCATTACTGGGACTGGTCGGTATCTGCGAGACCGTAATCCAGAGGTGGCTATCATGGCAGTGGAGCCTGCTGAGAGTGCTGTGTTGAGTGGGGAGACACCTGGGTATCATCAGGTGTGGGTGTGAGGGGGGGGCATATGTGTGTTGAGTGTGTGTGTGTGTGTGTGTGTGTTTGTGTGCTGAGTTGGGGTATGTGGTGTTGGGGACGCAGAGGGGATGTGGGTTGTTCCATTGGTTGTTGTGATGCACTGTGCACCACTCCCACCATGACACACCCCTGCACAATGCATCCACGATGGGATGACCACCAGTATACCACCACCATCACCACCACCACTATACACACCACCATAACATCACCACTACAGATTCAGGGCATTGGTGCAGGATTTGTGCCCAAGGTACTGGACGTCTCCCTATTGGATGAGGTCATCAGAGTGAGTAGTCATGATGCTATTGTGATGGCGCGACGGTTGGCGACTGAGGAGGGGCTGCTGTGTGGGATATCAAGTGGGGCAGCAGTCGTGGCAGCAATCAAGTGCGTGTGGTGGGTGGTGTGGGGGGTGGGTGGGTGGGTATGATGGGTGTTTGGGGGGGGATGTGGGGGGGGGATGGTCCCCTGTTATGCTTGTACATGTTTGGAGCAGATACCCACAAGCAGCAGGCAAACAACACCCAATCCGTGCACACAACAGGGTTGCCCAGCGTATAGAGTACAAAGACAAGCTTGTGGTGACGGTGTTGCCATCCTTTGGGGAGCGCTACCTGTCCACTGTGTTGTTCAATGAACTCTGGTATACAGATGCCAAGCAAGAGGGCAATTTGCCAACCACGTGGCGTGACGCAAGTGGCAATGAAAAGCAGGAAACGGACGAGTTCAAGTTGTAAGAGGTAGTGGACACGCACTGCTCGCCTTGCAATTATTTTCATCATCCTTATGTTCCATGATTCCTCAATGATTTGCAAGCGGTTTGCGTGTCTTTTGTTTGTAGTGATGGTGAACAACACGTGATCATCATCCTCTCTCTGTGCTGCAACAATAGCATGAAAGACGACTCTGCAATCACGCTGCAGCTCAATGCGGTGTCCGGATACAATGGCACCGTCAGGCAAGGGTTGCTGTGTGGGCTGCACCGTGGAAAAGGTCTTGATGATCAGTCAGCATCGCTCTACACCGAGGTTGGAGACACGATCTTGCACGTGCAGGGCTGCAGTACACCACGATTCCTTCAGGCGCACACTGGACAGGTTTGGTGGATGATTTGTGGTGGATGATCCGTGCTGATCATCCACAGCCACTGTGATCACCACCCATCCAGGTGTCGTGCATCGCGTTATCTCCATCTGGCAGCTACTTGGCGAGTGGTCAAACAGGTCCCATGGGCATAGAAGCAGACATACTTTTGTGGGACACCACAACTGGGCAATGTCTCCATCACCTCCTCCTGCACAAGGTATCTTGGGGTTTGGATAGTCTGGTAGACACTCACATGTGCCCACGCCCCACCATTCCCCAATCACCCTCCTCATGTACACCCTGCTCACGTACACCCTCCTCACAAACAGGGTCACATACAAGACCTGGATTTTTCACCTGATGAGCAGTACATCGTTTCCCTGGGTGGCTTTGACGACAACACCCTGGTGGTGTGGGATGTGGCCACAGGTGCAGCACTGTGTGGGAGCCCCTGTGGGGGCCGCACTGTGTGGGCTGTGCGGTGGGCGCATTCGGGCGATGGGTGTCGCATTGTTGCAGCAGGCGATGATTGCATACAGGTGGGGGTATTGTTGTGATTGTGGTGGTATTGTGGTGGGGGTACTGTGGTGGATCATGCTTGTAGTATTGTCCTACGCCCATCACGAGTCAAGCAGTAGGAGGAGGAAAACCATAATGCCATACACAAACAAAGAAATGGATTGCATGTTGCTACCATGATTATATCCACCCCCCTCACACACGCAGGTGTGGTCTTTCCACCCACAAACCCACACCCTCACATGCAACACCATCGACCTCCCCTCTCTCCATCGTGTTGCTCGTTGTATATGGACCCACCCCACCCACACAATTGCATGCATTGGCACCACCAGTGGGGATGTGTTGGTGGTGGACACTCACAGGGAGCAGTGGGTGGGGCGGGTACCAGGGGGGAGGGGGCTGGCGGGGGGGGTGACGACACTTGTTGAGGGACCCTTGGATGGTGGGTGGGGGGGTTGATACCTGGGGTGTATGTGTGAGGGGAACTGGTAATACACACTGTACATGTACATCCAACCACACACACACTGTGTACATGTACATCCAACCACACACACACTATACATGTACATCCCACCACACACACACACAGGCACACTGCTGGTGGCAACAGGAGCAGGGGCCCTTCATGTGCTCCACATCCCCCACCTCCTTGCCTCCACCAATACATTGCAGCAAACACAACATACACAACATACAGCATCAGCAACACACCCATCACATCAACATCAGCAGCAACAGCAAAAGCAAGGTGGAGTGCTACATACCCTCTTGCTGAATGCAGTACCTGTACTGCCACCCACACCCACACACCAGCTGTCATCCGCCACAGCAACAGCAGCAGCCAAATCACCTAGCAACAGCAACACAAAACGTCACACAGTACATGTCACAACATACCCTAGCAAGACAAAGGGTAAAAACGCACACCAACACACCCACACCACCGCAAGCAGTGAAGCACGTGGTGGTGCCACCATGAGTGTGACCTCCATTACACCACTGCTAGGTCACTATGTTGATGCTGCCGTTGCTACCATACTTGAGAGTACAAATGGTGGTGTGTATGGACATGGTGGTGTGTATGGGCATGGAAGACATGGTGGTCTTGGTAGTGGACTGGAGGGTGGTTTTAATGGTGGGCATGGTACACACAAGCCACTGTCGCATACCACGTCTCCTCACAAATCCCCCCCACCATCAAAATCATCACCATCGCCACCATCAGCAGCAGCAGGAGTAGCACCGCGTGTGTGGTTGGTGGGTATAAGTACAGCAACACAATATGTAGTCATGTGGGATGCACAGACACAACAGTTACGTGCAGCAGTGTATGCAACAGCACATGCTCATGGTGTACATGCCTTGGCCTTTCCTGATGACATGAACCAGGTGTGTGAGAGGGGGTGTGAGAGGGGGTGTGAGAGGGGGTGTGAGAGGGGGTGTGAGAGGGTGTGTGTGTGCACGTGTGAATGCATGCATGATGTATACATGATGTATGTATGTGTGGCAAATCAACTGCATGGAACATTGAGGGCTACATCAACAGATACAAGCACTACACACAACCACCAAGCAATACATACAACCACCAGGCAATACACACACAGGTGGTAGCAGCAGCAGGGCATGGGGAGGTGCGTCTGTGGAGGGTCAACCCCCTGGTGGAACTGCGACGTTTGACTGTGCCTGGGGTGGCAGCCACCTGTGTTGCATTTTCCAAGGTGGGCATGACAATGAAAATGGATATGGTGATACATAGTGAGTTAATTATTGAGTTGGATAACACACATGCATACATGACAATGTGGGTGTGATCATCATTTCCACATGTCAATGGGTAGTGCAATCATCATCTCCCACATGCAGGATGGTGGGTTGGTGTTGTCTGGCTGGGATGATGGTGCCATTCGTGCCCATGGACCCGAGGTATGGTCAACATGACGAGTGGTCAACATGACGAGTGGTCAACATGATGAGATGAATACACGTAGACTATGTATCACATGTACTTGTGTATACCACAAACACACACACACACCGATACAATACTACACCATTCCACAGTCTGGTCGTCTTGTGTGGATTATTCGTGACGCCCACCCCATTGGTGTTTCAGCCCTCACCCCCCTCGCCCCCCCCCATGTAAACATCACTCAAGACAGCAGTACCATTACACTGTTGAGTGGTGGAGCGGATGGTACATTGAGGTTGTGGGAGGCTGGGGTAACACATCAAACACTGCACACCTCCATCAAGGTGCGTCAAGTGCAACAGCATATACCCATCTCTTACACAAACCCCCTCCCACACAACCGCCCTCTTACAAACCCTATGACACTCCCACATACACCTGCAGGCCCACCAAGGTCGCATCAACAGCATTGCAGTACCCCTTGAGAAAATGGCCACCACAGGGGCCACTCACTCGGCACAAGGGGCCACCCATCCAGCACAGCTTGAATGCTGTACTGCTGCAGCAGATGGGTCTTGCATGGTGTGGAATGTCACGACTGGTGCTCGAATTGCCATGTTGAGTAGGCCATGTAATTTCACAGGGGTGGTGTATCACCCTGATGGGAGCCAAATTGTGACTGTTGGTATGTGACTGTTGGGTGGTATGTGACTGTTGGTTGGTATCCCTCCCCACACAATACCCCTTCCCCCACAATAACAGGCAGTGATCATCACGTGACGTGGTGGGAAGCATACGACGGAGCCCAAATCCGTGCAATAGAGACCATTTCCACCCACCCATTGACCGCGTTGACCATTGACCGCACAGGGGACACCCTCGTGCTTGGCAGTGCAGACAAGACGGTGCAAGTGTGGGGGTATGACGCAGGGACTGTGTGGGCAAGTGGTCGTGGTCATTGTGCACCTGTGACGGCAGTGGCACGCTCCCCCGACGGGACTGTGGTGGTGTCAGGGGATGAGCGTGGCGCCCTGCTTGTGTGGCATGTTTCGCAAGGGCATGAAAAATGAGTTTACGTGTGTTTCCTGCACAGTCGTTAGGTGTGTATGTACATGTAAGGAGGGCATGTAAATACGGTGTTTTACACATGTAGAGGGGCGACGTATAAAAGCAGATACACACTCGACGAAAGAAATACATATGAAAAATAATTGATCCGTTTGGTGGTCACGCTGCAGGCTCCCTTGTATATGCTGCACAGCTACACTTCAGCCCATCTCGCGCGCTTATACCGCCATGTTGCAGCAGTGCACAGATGCAGGCAGGTCCCAGGTCCACCAGCAGCGCACGTGGTGGCAGCACAGGCTTTCAGGCAGGTGCTGGTATTGTACGTGCATGTATGCAGCAGGCAGATGCAGGCAGACAGATGCAGGCAGGCAGATGCAGGCAGGCAGATGCAGGCAGGCAGATGTATGCATGGGTGCAAAGGACAGACCCCCACAGGAATGGACATGAACAGCAGTATGTCAGAAAGCAGGTGTCCATGTAGTATGTCAGACAGCAGGTGTCCATGTAGTATGTCAGACAGCAGGTGTGAATGTGTGCATTGCAAGTCGCCTTGTCATCCTTGTACATGCATAATGGAGAGAGAATGTGGCATGCTCTGCACCTACCTCTCAGCACACACCTGGACACACAGTGATACCCTTTTTGCTGCACACCCCCTTTCCTGCACACACCCTTTGCTGCACCACCCCAAGTCCATCAACACTCCCTCAAGCAATGGTACAGACATGGCATGCATATATCAACTATGTGTATCAACGTACTACATCCTCCAGACCACCATCATCCATACGCACACAAAAGCACGCCTAACAAATCACGTCTAGAAAGCCACGCCTACAAAAGCACACTTTTATAATGCTTTTGAGAGGAAATCATCAATAGCCAAGTTGGCATCCCCATGAGCCACGGCTCCAGTGTCAGCAGGGGTGATGATGTTTCCTAATGATGCCTTGCAATCCAATGTTGCTGATTGTGCATCATTGCCTGTATGTGTGTGTGTGTGTTGGTAAATCATATATATGTGGGTGTGGGTGGGTGGGTGTGTGTGTTGGGGTGTGTGTTTTACAAACATCTTTACCAGTGTGACGATTGCAGAGAATACAAACAGTACATACAGGCATATGTACTCTACAATATACTCTTCATACAACCCACACAAGACACACATACCTGTGATGGTGGCGTTGGATGCTGCCAACCAGCTACAACATCGTTCCAACCCCTCCTCCACATCCACCTGTGTGTCACATGACGATACATGATGTACGATGCAGAGACATGCACGCACATTACTACACCACCACACACCACCATACACACAACAATACACAACCATACACACAACCACACTCCCCCCCAAACTCGCCCCCCCCCAAACACCCTCTCATACCGATGCAAGGTGTTTGCCACACAATCCAGCAGCTCGACTACACCCAGGCAGCACCCCCTCCTCCCCCCTCCCCCCCCCAGCATCCCTCCCCACAAACCCCAACACATGCGCAATGTGCAGCACAGGCAGGGTGGGTTTGCATGCACGTGAAAATGCATCTGCAGCATGACGGCGTGCTGCTGCTACATGCACGTCCATGAGACAGCGCCCCAGGGCAGGGGCAGTGACATACAGACGAAAAAAATTGACCCAATCGTACCTGGCAACAGCAGCGCGCACTGCGAGTGCATGTCGTACAGCTGGGACTTGGGTGTCCTGTGTGTTTTTTTGGGGGGGGGTGGAGAGGAAATGGTGGGGGGTATGTGCAGAGTGTATGGGCAACAACTGTGTATGTGCATGGCTCTCGTTTCCCTGCACACACCATCATCACCACACCATCATCACCACACCATCATCACCACCACCACACAATCACCACACCATCATCACCACCACCACACAATCACCACACCTCCTTAGTGAGCCCCTGCAGTGTGCTCAGCAATGCCGTACCCTGCCCCCCATGCTTTGCATGCACCGTTTGATACAACAACCGATACGCAAGAAATTCATGTCTACAACCCCCTTGCACCCCTGTCTTGTACAGTTGATGTACTTGGGTTTGACACTGGTTGAATTCAGCAAGGTCCCCATACTCTAGTGCAGCACGGGCATGTGCTTCATAGACCAACACAGTCAGGTCGTTTTTAATGTGCTGCACTGTGAGATCCTGTCGCTGACCCTGTAGGTGAGGGGTATGTGTGTGGGGGGGGGGGGGGGGGGGGGGTGGGGGAT